>Ga0163109_10000365_pt1 | contig 36818 bp, 29 predicted proteins | sample CRUFie1St13metaG_FD_108704 | JGI IMG/M metagenome (GOLD analysis project Ga0163109, IMG submission 108704) | Marine microbial communities from the Costa Rica Dome - CRUD Field 142mm St13 metaG | ecosystem: Environmental > Aquatic > Marine > Oceanic > Photic zone | place: Costa Rica: the Eastern...
AGCCAGTTGCTCGGAGGCCTCAAGCGTCCAATCCGTGCAGCCAAATGTCGGCTCTGGCCAGTCAGTCATTGTCCCCCCCAAAACGCCAAAAATGATGCACTGGGCCATGGCCCTTGCCCACATTCAAAAGGTTAGCCGCAGTAATCGCGCCTCTAACGTAGGTCTTAGCCTCCGATACCGCATCAGGAATCTTTAGTCCCTGCCCCATAAATGATGCAAGTGCGCTGGATAACGTGCATCCCGTCCCGTGCGTATTTATGGTATCGATACGCTCACTATCATACCAAAAATACTCATCATTCAGAGCGAGTAAATCAGGTGATTCGTTCGTTGCCAGATGGCCGCCTTTTAAAAGTACCGCACCTGGGCCCAATCCCAGTAGAGCCTTTGTTTGATGTAGCATGCTTTCACGGTCGATTGCTTCTGTAACACCCAGTAGATCCGCTGCCTCGGGTAAGTTGGGAGTTATTAAGGAGGCTTTTGTTATCAACGACTCCCGAAGTGAAGTAACTGCATCCGCTCGCAATAATCGATCTCCACTTTTGGCCACCATGACAGGATCCACAACGATTGGGCATCGAAGGCCGGCTACAAATTCCGCTACAGCCTCTATCACTTCAGGTGTCCCTAACATACCAATTTTAATAGCATCTATCTGGATATCCCTTGCAACCGCCTGCATCTGCTGCTTCAGAAAAGAAGTGGTAACTGGGTAAATCGCGTCGACACCCACTGTGTTCTGCGCAGTCAAAGCTGTGACCACACTCAATCCATATGCACCAGTCGCTGAAATAGACTTTAGGTCCCCTTGAACGCCAGCACCGCCACCCGAGTCAGAGCCTGCAATCGTGAGTATATTTGCTAACATTTTCTATCCTTTATCTGAAAACAGTTTAGCTGGTTTCAGTACAAATCTGGGTATACTTAATACCATGAAAAAAATCGTAGCTAGTATCGTAATATTGGGTTCAAGTTTATTACTCGGAGCGTGCGGACAGACCGGACCGTTGTTCCTTCCAGATCAGCCAAACAAGACTGTAGACGGGCGGAACTAACCATGGATCACTTCCAGTATCGTGATGGTATCTTACATGCCGAAGATGTAGCGGTTTCCGAAATTGCCAACCGGCACGGGACACCTTGCTTTATTTACTCCACAGCAACACTGATTAGACATTACCACGCGTACGCGGACGCATTAGGTGGTGTTCCGCATTTAATTTGCTACGGCATGAAAGCAAACTCGAACCTTGCAGTCCTGCAGTTGCTAGCAAATGAGGGCGCTGGCTTCGATATCGTATCAGTTGGGGAACTCGAAAGGGTCATCAAAGCCGGTGGCGACCCTCGCAAAATCGTGTTCTCTGGAGTTGGCAAACAACGCCACGAAATGCAGAGGGCGCTTGAGGTTGGTATTTACTGCTTCAATGTAGAGTCGCTCGCAGAGCTTGAGCACTTAAATTCAGTCGCATCAGAAATGGACACAGTTGCACCCGTATCACTCAGAATCAATCCGGACGTTGATCCGAAGACGCATCCCTACATTTCCACCGGACTTAAAGCGAATAAATTTGGTATCGCGCACGAAGATGCTATTGCTGCATATAAACGCGCCCTTGAGTTGCCTGGATTAAATCCGGTCGGTATTGACTGCCACATCGGGAGTCAATTGACCGATGTCTCACCACTGATTGAGTCGCTCGACAAACTCTTGAACGTAATTGATGAATTGGCTGACCTTGGCATCATTTTAAAGCATGTTGACCTCGGTGGGGGGTTAGGCGTGACCTATGATCAGGAAAAACCACCCCATCCGTCGGAGTACCTGTCTATTGTTAAAGAGCGCTTACAAGATCGAGCTCTCAGTCTAGTGCTTGAACCAGGGCGATCCATTGCCGCAAACGCTGGTATTTTTGTCACCCGAACGATTTTGATAAAAACCAATCAAGATCAACACTTTGCGGTCGTCGATGGAGCGATGAATGACTTGATACGGCCCAGTCTATATGGAGCGTGGCAGAATATTATTCCGGTCGAAACTACTGATAAACCAGACCAGACAGAAGCCTGTTTTGACGTTGTAGGACCCGTGTGCGAATCAGGGGATTTTTTGGGTAAAGGCCGTCGTCTAAGGTTGAAAGAGGGTGATTTGCTTGCCGTGCGCTCCTCTGGTGCATATGGATTTGTCATGGGATCCAACTACAATACGCGTGCACGAGCCGCAGAAGTTTTAGTCGATAAACATCAAACCCACCTCATCCGCGAACGTGAATCGATAGAGAGCCTCTGGGCTCTTGAAAAATTAGTTGACGGATCATTATGAGAATTCAATTTACCAAAATGCATGGTCTTGGAAACGATTTCCTTGTTATCGACGCGCTCAGCCAACACGTCAGTCTTCGCCCAAGCCAAGTCCAAAAGTTGGCCAATCGTCACACTGGAATAGGTTTTGATCAATTATTACTGATTGAGCCACCGTCACGTCCAGACGCCGATTTTGATTACAGAATTTTTAACTCGGATGGTGGTGAAGTGGAGCATTGTGGTAACGGCGCACGCTGTTTAGCAAAATTCGTTACCGACAAAGAGTTAACCACTAAGCCCACCATTACCGTGAACACGGCTTGTGGTCTAATAGAGCTTGCTATCACTGAAAGCGGGCTTATTTGTGTCAACATGGGCAACCCCATACTCGATATTGACGCGCTTCCGTATCTAGCACCACCACAACCTGATAAGACGCAAACGGTTCCCCTAAATACACCAAAAGGACCTCTTGAATTTGGCTTGATTAGTATGGGCAATCCGCATGCAGTAACAACTGTCGATTCGGTTGATACAAGCGATGTCGCAATAATTGGGGGTGCCATTCAACGACTTGAGCAATTCCCCGACTCGGTTAATGTTAGCTTCATGGAAATCGTCTCGGAAACCGATATTCGCCTACGAGTATTTGAACGGGGAGTTGGCGAAACCCTCGCATGTGGAACGGGTGCATGTGCGGCGGTCACATACGGACGCTTGCTTGGGCGTTTAAATCCCAAAGTCACAGTTGCAACTCGTGGCGGAAACCTGCAGATTGAGTGGGGAGGGATCGGAAGTGATCTAAAAATGATAGGGCCCGCAGAGTCAGTATTTGATGGAGAGTTTCGCCTGTGAAGATAAAGGCTGAGCAAATCGCTGCTTATCTGTATGATCACGCGAACTTTTTTAACGACCACCCCCAATTAGTCCGTGAACTGAAAATTCCTACCGATTCTGGCATCGCTATTTCGTTAGTAGAGTTTCAGGTTCGAAAATTGAGAGAACACATTCAGTTGCTCGAGCGGGAAAACGATCACATGATTGAAACGGCTCGTATAAATAGTGTGTTATTTGAAAAGACACGGACGCTAGTTTTATCTTTGTTGAACGCGAGTGATCTTGACGATCTCTCGGTTGTGCTCGACGAAAAATTAGCAAATGGATTCGATATACCAATTGTTCGTCTTCTGTTATCTGATCAATTTGATGTGCCTGACAGTATCGCGTTGGTTAAATCGATAAGAGCCAAAGACCTCAAAGAGGGAGGGAGTCTTGCTCACGCAATCACAGACAAAGAGCCGTGGGTCGGGCGCGTAACTGCAGATCGAAAAAAGCAACTATTTGGCAAAGAATCCACAGCTGTTGAGAGTTGCGCGACACTGGCGTTAATCCGTGGACATACCTATGGTTTATTGGCCCTGGGACACCCAGATGCGACGCACTTCCAATCTAGCCAGGACACTCTTTTCCTTGAGCATATCGGAGAGGCTTTGGCTATGATCCTTCCACGTCTACTGAATCAGGATCATTAAGTCGTGACTTTCGATGCGTTTGTCTCACACTATCTTAACAGCATGCGCCAAACACAGAGACGAAGCGAAAAAACAATCGAAGCCTATTCTGGGGATTTGAAACAAGCGGTAGCTTTTTTCGGCACGCATGCTGATATTAAGTCGCTCGATACCCTATCTGTGATTGCTTGGGTGAGAGCATTAAACACAAAGAATGTAGGTGGCCGTTCGATCTGCAGAAAACTGTCTGCTCTCCGTGGTCTGTTCGGGGAGGCTGTAAATCAAAAAATTATTCAAACAAATCCGGCCGCGAATGTTCGCGCTCCAAAGGCAGTAAAATATCTTCCTAACACACTAAGCCCTGATGCGGTTCAAAGACTGCTCGATGCGCCCTTCAACTTCGATGACCCCGGAGCGGTGCGTGATCAAGCGATTTTCGAACTACTCTATTCTTCTGGTCTTCGCCTAGCAGAGGTTCTGGGTCTTACGCTTCAGGATGTACTCGATAACCCGGAGGAACTCAAAATTCTTGGTAAAGGTAGTAAAGAGAGAATCGTTCCTGTTGGAAAAAAAGCGCGAGCAGCTCTCGCTATCTGGCTAGAAAATCGCGAGAAATGGGATTTAGGGGTAACCGATTCTGTTTTTCTCACGAAAAAAGGAACTTGCATTTCACCACGAACAGTCCAACGACGACTTGATATTCGCGCTCGAGAAGTCGGCCTCGATCAGCACGTCCATCCCCACGCTTTAAGACATTCAGCGGCTACTCATATGTTGGAATCCTCCGGTGACTTGCGAGCAATCCAAGAATTCTTGGGTCACCAGAGCCTGTCGACAACGCAGATCTACACACATCTTGATTTTCAACATTTGGCCGAGGTCTATGACAAGGCTCATCCACGAGCCAAGCCCAAATGACGAAACTTATTCGCGCACTCACTTTTGATTTAGACAATACACTGTGGGAGACCGATGTATCGATACTACGCGCCGAAGATGTCATGGCACGCCATTTAAGGACGTTAACACCTTCTGAATGGATGGCAGAATTTAACCTTGAAACATTTCACGCGTTAAGAAAGTTGGTAGTTGAAGAGCAGCCCCAAATTGCACACAATCTGACATCCACTCGCAAGGAAACCCTTAAACGCTGGTTTGAAAACCGAGGCGCGACAACAGCGATTGCTTATGACCTCGCAAACGAGGGGTTCCGAGTTTTTTACGAAGAACGGCAAAACGTAACGCCTTACCCGGGGACTGTCGCAACACTCAAACAGTTATCTAAAAACTTTAAGCTAGCAGCGATTACAAATGGCAATGCTGACCTGATGGCGATGCAAATCGGCCGGTATTTTCAGTTTTCCCTGAAATCTCAGGATTTTCTGGAACCAAAGCCTGCCCCAGGTATGTTTGAAGAGGCGTTAAAGCTCTTGAAGGTTGATCCGCATGAATGCATGCACGTTGGTGATGACATCGAACATGACGTTATTGGGGCGAGGCAGGTTGGCATGAAAACCGTTTGGTTTAACATGCACAGTCTTTCACAAGAGGGAGATACCCTCGCAGACTACGTGATCACCGATCTGCGGGAACTTTTACACCTCCTCAAGCTACACGGTTGATGGGTGCACCCTCGACAAAAGCTTCGAGATTCGTCTGCATAATATCGACAATCCGTTGACGTGATTCAAGGCTTGCCCATGCACAGTGAGGCGTAATTACAAGGTTTGGATGCTTACAATTAAGGAGTCTGGACTCTTTTGATGGCGGCTCAGTAGTCAACACATCAATACCAGCGCCAGCTAAATGTCCAGACTCCAGAGCATCACAAAGCGCATCCTCATCGACGAGACCACCCCGAGCGGTGTTGATGAAAAATGAGCCCTGTTTCATCTTCTGAAAAGCCTCGCGATTCATCATTTTCTGGGTCTGCTCATTGAGCAATCCATGCAGACTGACAAAATCGGACAGTTCAAGGAGTTTATCAAAACTTACCCGCTCAGAATCCTCAGCGTATTCAATATTGTCACGCCCCATCACAATGATCCGCATACCAAATGATTGCGCTAGCCTCCCCACTGCTCGACCGAGTTCGCCGAAGCCAATGATCCCAAGTGTCCGGCCTTCAAGGTCAATGATTGGATAGTCCATCAAGCAAAACATCGAGCTTTTAGGCCAGCGACTCGCTTTTACATCATTACGATAACGCTCGGCTTGGGTCGCTACCATGAGCATCAACATCAGCGTATGCTGACTAACCGAAGAGGTCCCATAGGCCGTGACGTTGCATACAACAACTCCATGAGCGGCGGCTGCCTGTTTATCAACATTATCTGTTCCTGTAGCCGAGACAAGAATCAATTTCAGATCGGGTGCCGCCTCAAAATGGGTACGCTCGAACTTCACCTTGTTCAAGATCACGACATCAAAATCCTGAATTCGTTCAATCACTAGTTCGGGGGGAGTTGAATCATGGGTGACGAATTCGCTTGTTGCGCCCGCAAGCCTCTCAAAATCTAACTCCTCGGGTTTCATAGATTGATAGTCAAGAAATACAGCGCGCACAGTCGTTTCCTTTGTCATGAGGAGATCGGGAATTCTACGCAAAATTTAGAATAAAAAAAGGGCGGCTAAGCCGCCCCTAATGGGCCTAGAAGGAATTAAGCTCGCTTGAACTCAGGATATGCTTCGATACCACAATCAACGGCGTCCATACCCAAATACTCTTCCTCTTCGGTGACACGGATACCCATCACTACTTTGAGCGTCATCCAAATGACCAAAGAGGCAAGGAATGTGAAAGCGAAAATCGATAAAATCCCTAAGATCTGGCCACTGAAGGTTGCATCGCCATTTGAAAGTAGGACGGCAAATAGGCCCCAGATACCTACGACGCCGTGTACAGAGATAGCTCCGACTGGATCGTCGATTTTCATACGGTCAAGCGTCAATATCGAGAATACGACTAGCACTCCGCCGAGTGCTCCGATTACCATCGCTAGCTGAGCGGTTGGCGCCAGTGGCTCTGCGGTGATCGCGACCAACCCAGCCAGTGCACCGTTCAGCGCCATCGATAGATCCGCCTTACCGAATAACATCTTCGCGACCATCGCGGCTGCCAAGGCGCCGCCGGCAGCTGCCATGTTAGTGTTTAGGAAGACTTGGGCGACTGCGTTCGACTCGTCAACATTGGACACCATTAGCTCGGAGCCTCCGTTGAAGCCGAACCAACCCAACCACAAGATGAATGTGCCGAGGGTCGCCAACGGCATGTTAGCGCCGGGGATCGCATTTATCTCCCCATTCGGCCCATACTTGCCTTTACGAGCACCTAATACGATTACACCAGCCAAGGCTGCAGCGGCGCCACACATGTGTACGATTCCCGAGCCGGCGAAGTCGCTAAACCCGGCCTCAGACAAGAATCCACCGCCCCAGCTCCAAGAACCTTGGATCGGATAAATGAATCCAGTGAATACAACGGCGAAGGCCAGGAACGCCATAAGCTTCATTCGTTCTGCCACCGCTCCAGATATGATCGACATCCCAGTGGCCACGAACACGACCTGAAAGAAGAAATCGGAGCGAGCTGAATAGTATGGGGCGTCGTCACCGCCTGCTACGACGGCATCAGCCGCATTTTCTTCACCAATTAGCAAGCCGAAGTCTGGAATGATGCCACTCCAAGCGTCATTGATGTACATCAGGTTATATCCGACAACAAGATACATTATCGACGCAATGGCGTAGAGAAGTACGTTTTTAGTGAGAATTTCTGTCGTGTTTTTTGCACGGACGAGACCTGCCTCAAGCATGGCGAAACCTGCCGCCATCCACATCACCAGTGCGCCTGACAATAAAAAATAAAAAGTATCGAGGGCGTAGGCCAGCTGGGCCAAGTCGCCACTCACGGTAGCTAAATCGTTCACAATGACTCTCCTGCGAAGTGTGTCTTTGATCGAGTGTGTGTTTTACGCCTAAAGCGCTTCGTTTCCTGATTCGCCGGTACGGATGCGGATAGCCTGCTCGAGGTTAACCACAAAGATTTTTCCGTCACCGATTTTCCCTGTATTGGCTGCCTTAGAGATCGCTTCAATAACCTGATCTACCTGATCTTCGGTCGTAGCGACCTCGATTTTGATTTTCGGTAAAAAGTCGACCACATACTCTGCACCCCGGTACAACTCGGTGTGCCCCTTCTGACGACCGAAGCCTTTCACTTCGGTGACGGTGATGCCCTGCATGCCGATATCTGACAGCGCTTCTCGGACATCGTCCAACTTAAACGGTTTTACGACCGCCGTTACCAGTTTCATGTATTACTCCTTACTAACGAGACCCTACCGAGAAGAAATACCTCTCGTACGGGTCTATTGCAGACACCGTGCCAATCAATCACTTCGCAGGAGATTGCGGGCTCTAAAGGGTTTTCACCGCCAAGAAAGCACCGAAATTGCGCACACGGTGCACTGTAACGACTTTCACGGCACTAAAATAGTGCGAACCGTTTGAGATGAAATTTTTTCTAATCGGTCGCATCATTAGCTAATGAGATGAAAGGAGCTAGACCATGCTAAATCGAGACATGTTTAACGAGATCGCCACAAAAATTTCTGATGCACTACCTGAGCCTGCTCGCAAAATGCAAACGCAGTTTAAACAACAGGTTGAAGATTTAATTACGCAAGGGCTCAAAGATTTCAATGTTGTCACCCGAGAGGATTATGAAAAACAAACAGAGAAGCTCTCAAAAGCCGAGGCAAAGCTCGCGGAACTCGAAACTCGACTTGCAAACTTAGAGAAGTAGTTTCAAAAAATCTTACTTTGAGGCGCTCACAAATACTGTATATAATTACAGTATGTTTGCAGAGCTTTGTTGTACATCTAACTTCACTTTCCTGACAGGCGCATCGCATCCAGAGGAATATGTAATGCGTGCCCATGCGCTTGGTTATGCTGGTATCGGTCTCACCGACGAAGCATCAGTATCTGGTGCCGTTCGCGCGCATCTTGCTGCAAACTCAATGAATGTTCCACTAGTCCACGGATCTCGACTTCGATTAGATGATCATATTGAAGTAACACTGCTAGCTCCAAATCGACTCGGTTGGGGCGAACTCGGACAACTGATTTCGCTGGCGCGAAGACGTTCTGTGAAGGGAGGATATCAGCTAACACGAAGAGATTTTATTGGGCAAACTGAACATATTCTCTGCCTATGGCATCCAAATCCTCAGACACTGGACTGGACAACGCAACTCGAAAGCCTGTCTTATGCTTTCAGAGGCCGTTTGTGGATTGGGGCGCATCTACCAGAATCCGGGCAGCAAGCCAATTTGGCGGAGCGCATTGACCTAACCGCGTTTGAATGGAACCTTCCGGTAGTCGCCACACAACGACCGCTGATGCATATCAGGAAACGCCTGAAACTCCAGCATACAATGACGGCAATTCGGCTTGGTGCACCAATTGTTGAAGTTGCAGACCAATTAGAACGATCCAGCGAGCGTACACTAATGGACTGTCAAAGCCTCTCGCAACGCTATCCACAACCCTGGTTACACGAATCACTCAATATTCTGGATCGTTTCAATTTTTCGCTGAGTGACTTGCGTTATGAATATCCTCAAGAAATTTGTCCACCACAATATCCAAATGAACATAAGTTTTTAGAGAGTCTTGTAACAGAAGGATCACAAAAGCGCTGGCCACAAGGCGTACCGACTGAAATTACACAGCTCATAGAGAAAGAGCTGTCACTGATTCAGGAAATGGATTACGCCTGCTATTTTCTGACCGTACACGATATTGTGGCCTATGCACGATCTCAAGGAATTTTATGTCAGGGACGAGGATCTGCTGCAAATTCAGTGGTCTGTTACTGCCTATTTATTACAGAGGTCGACCCTAGTCGAGTGTCTGTTTTATTCGAGCGCTTTGTATCAAAAGAACGTGACGAACCACCAGATATCGATGTTGATTTTGAGCACCACCGACGTGACGAAGTCATTCAATATATTTATAAAAAATACTCAAGAGAGCGCGCCGCACTAGCTGCAGCAGTTATTACGTATAAAAAACGCTCAGCAATCCGAGACGTGGGCAAAGCACTCAATCTACCGCTGGATTTAATTGAAGCGCTCGCTGGAAGTCTTGCTTGGTGGGACAAAAAGGAAGCCATGCTTGATCGGTTTGCCGAGCTTGGGATTGACCCACAGGGTCCTCAAATCCGGTTATTAAGCGAATTAGTTACAGAAATTTTAGGATTCCCAAGACATTTAACTCAACATGTCGGCGGCTTTGTTATTTCTAGAGGCCCCCTATCTGAATTGTGCCCTGTTGAGAATACAGCTATGCAAGATCGAACGTGCCTGCAGTGGGATAAGGATGATATTGATGCTCTTGGTCTTTTAAAAGTCGATGTTCTTGCTCTGGGAATGTTAACCGCGATCCGAGGCAGCCTCGAGCTCGCACAGCACTACCAACAATCTTATCGACCATCGCAAGGGATATATCATGATCCGCCAATCTCAATCGCTGACATTCCTCCTGAAGATAGTAAAGTTTATGACATGCTGTGTGAGGGTGATGCAATTGGAGTCTTTCAGGTTGAATCTAGGGCACAACTCGCAATGCTACCGAGATTGAAGCCGCGCACTTATTACGACCTTGTTGTCGAAGTTGCTATCGTCCGGCCAGGTCCGATTCAAGGAGATATGGTGCATCCATATCTCAGACGCCGCGATGGTACTGAGCCAAAGGAAGAGCAACCAAAGGAAATCGATCAAGTGCTGGATCGAACTCTCGGTGTTCCTATTTTTCAGGAACAGGTCATTCAATTAGTGATGGTAGCTGCTGGCTTCTCTGCGGGTGAAGCGGATACATTGAGGCGAGCGATGGCGACCTGGAAAACAGGGCATGGTCTTTCGCACTTTCACGAGAAGATCGTTAACGGAATGCGTTCTCGAGGTTATTCGCTCGAATTTGCGGAGCGCCTTTGTCACCAGATTGAAGGATTTGGAAAATATGGATTCCCTGAATCACATGCGGCAAGCTTCGCCCTACTTGTATATCTCTCAGCTTGGATCAAGTGCCACATGCCTGCTGCGTTTTATTGCGGTCTTTTAAACGCGCAGCCGATGGGTTTCTACACACCATCACAATTAATTCAGGACGCGCACCGCCACAGTATCGAAATTCGTCCAATCGATGTGAATACTTCGGAGTGGCTCTCGAGCCTCGAAAATGCAGAGGGTTTTCCATGTATTCGACTAGGACTTAACCTCGTCAAGGGTTTCAAAATTGAGGCGGCTAGGAAACTGATCCAGACTCGAAATCGTCCATTTGAGAACCTGAATGATTTTCGGATTCGAACAGGGCTCCCAACACCAGATCTTGAAACTTTAGCAAGTGCTCACGCATTTCGAGCGCTAACAAACAATCGTTTTGACAGTTTTTGGCAGCTCGGCAATCAAGAATCACAACTCCCGCTATTTCAGCAGGTCGCACCGTCGGAGCAAAATTTCAAGCCTAGAGTTCCAGCACTTGGGGAAACCTTAGTGGCGGATTATCAAACCACAGGTTTATCACTCGAAGCACACCCCATGAGCCTTCTTCGACAGAAATCGGAGTTCTACAAGTGTCGACGGTCATCAGAACTCAAACGTCTACCAAGGAACCAAAATATTCGTGTCTGGGTCGTTGGAATTGTCGCAACGCGTCAGCGGCCCGGATCAGCGTCTGGCACGGTATTCATCACCCTCGAGGATGAAGATGGTCAAATCAACTGCGTGATCTGGCCAGCACTAGTAGAAACATTTCGACATCAAATACTGGCGAGCCGCCTACTCAAAGTACGCGGAAAAGTGCAAGAATCACATGGAGTAATACACATCATCGCCGACACACTGAAAGACGTTAGCCAATGGCTTGGTGAACTCACACCAAGCTCACGTGATTTTCATTGAGTCAGCGCCTGATCAATCCGAACGATTGCGGACTCAGATAAGTCACCAACCGCCCGATCCAACTGCAACTGACGAACCACATGGGTATGGCGTGCCTTTGCGAAATCCCGTTCGGCAGCGAACAGATCCTTCTTCGAATTAAGCAACTCAACGATATCGCCTGAACCAACTGCATACGCTGCTTCAGTGGCTTCCACACGGCTCGCCGCAGAGACGATGGCTAGCTGTCGAGCTTCCACAGTACGTGCACTAGCTTCCAAATTACGATACGTTTCCCGCATGCTTGCCAATACTTTACGACGTACTCTCAACAAGTCAGCTTCTGCTTTAACGACACCAGCCTCCGCAAAATCAACCTTTGCTAGGGCGACGCCGTTAGTGTAGATCGGAGCGGATAATGTCAGACTAAGAACGTTGCTGCGGGCACTCGTATTCGTTGCCGCTGTGTTGCTACCCGAGGTGTCCGAAATAGAAAAGGATGAGGATAATGCAAGTGTTGGAGTTGTCTCAGCGCGTGCCTCGTCTAGATCAGCCAGAGCACTCTGATAGGCCTCTCTTTCCGCAATAACATCAGGATGGCTATCTACCAGGGTCTCCCAATTACCATCCAATGGTCTGTGTAGACCTGCTGTGAACCCGGCCTCCAGATCAGAGAGATCAAGAATTGGTGCATCGACCAATTTCTCGAGGTCTGATCGGGAGATGTCCAAAGCAACCTCCGCGCTAATAAGTCCCACTTGCGATAAATCAAGCCGTGCCCGTGCCTGATCTACGTCCACCCGCGTCCCAATACCAACAATTAAGCGTTCAGAAGCCTGTTCCAACTGACGCTCGAACGCCTCAACCTCAGCCCTAGATGCCAGCAGATCCTGTTCGGACGAGAGCACCGCGAAGTAAGCTTTAGTAACCGATAGAATGTGCGACTGTCGATAAGCGGCTAGGGTTGCATCCGCCTGCCGGACCTCTGCATCTTGACTATCGATCGACGAACTTAATCCCCGATCGTAAAGCGGGACGCTGAGCGTCAGTGACAATGTACCCGTTCCGTAATGATCGTCACTTTTGAGATTCTGTGTTCCTTTTACTGAGGCGCTTGCACTCACACTCAAGCCTTGCGCGCCCCGGATCTGATTTCCTAACGCTTCTGACGCATCACGCGTCGCAATTCGAGCACGTAATGAAGGATCGTTCGCGACAGCTAACTGGTAGATATCGGATAATCCTTTCGCCTCAGCCATGGCGTTACTTGCCAGTAGAAGACCCAACGCTATGTTCAAGATGCGCATGATGGTGACCTCAATGTGAACCGGAGTGGATCTCGCGGCTAATTCTCTGCACAGCATCAATCATGGTGCTTGGACGCTGAGGATCAACGTGCTGATTGATACCATGCCCTAAATTAAAAATATGGCCCGGATGCGGTCCAAAACTTCTTAGCAGTCGCTCAACCTCTGATATCAACAAATCATCGGATCCAAATAATACCGACGGGTCGAGATTACCCTGCAGTGCAACCTGATTACCAACACGCGCTCTGCATTGGCCAAGATCAACAGTCCAATCAAGCCCTAAAGCATCACAGCCTGTCGCAGCCATTCGTTCCAACCACGCACCACCACCCTTAGTGAACAGAATCACTGGCACTTTACGACCCTCTGATTCCCGAACCAGTGCCCTCACAATCTTTTCCATGTATGCCAGCGAAAATTCTCGGTATGCAGGCTCGGTTAATACCCCGCCCCAAGTATCGAAAATCTGCACTACCTGCGCCCCTGCAGCGATTTGGGCATTAAGATAATCAGCTACGGCAGTCGATAGCTTATCCAAAAGAGCGTGAAGCGCTCCAGGATCGGAATACATCAACCCTTTTGCGTAACGATATTCTTTCGAGCCACTACCCTCGGTCATATAAGTTGCCAAGGTCCATGGACTACCCGAAAAACCGATCAACGGTACACGTCCGCTCAACTCCCGACGGATGGTTTTGACCGCATTCATAACGTAATCCAATGCATCAGCCATCGACGGAAGAGGCAGTGAATCAATATCTGCTCGCGTTCTAACGGGTCTCTCGAAACGAGGGCCTTCGCCCGCCTCAAAATACAAACCGCAACCCATGGCATCCGGAATTGTCAAAATATCTGAAAAAAGAATTGCTGCATCGAGTGCAAAGCGTTCAAGCGGTTGGACAGTCACCTCGCAGGCAAGATCTGCATTTTTACAAAGGGACAAGAAGTCGCCGGCTACTTTTCGCGTTGCCCGATACTCTGGCAGATACCGCCCCGCCTGACGCATCATCCAAACGGGTGTTTGGTCAACAGGCTGGCGGCGCAATGCTTTTAAAAAACGATCATTTTTTAACTCTGGTGTCATACCAATGAAAGAGCCTGATCGAGATCTGCGAGAATATCATCGATGTGCTCAATGCCAAGACACAAACGAATCATTTCCGGCTTAACTCCCACGGAAAGTTGCTCCGTATCAGACAGCTGGCGATGGGTCGTTGATGCCGGATGACATGCCAGCGATCTTGCGTCACCGATATTAACTAGTCGCTTAAATAAACCGAGTGAATCATAAAATTTCACTCCTGCGTCGAAGCCTCCTTTGATCCCGAATGTCAGCAACGAAGAAGGTGTACCGCGGAGTTGTGATTTAGCCAGCCCATGGTGCGGATGCTCTGGAAGACCGGCGTAGGTCACCCACTCCACTTTAGGGTGTGATTTGAGATGCTCTGCAACCCGCTGGGCATTGTCGCAATGACGCTCCATTCGAAGGCTTAGGGTTTCAATACCCTGGAGTAATAGAAACGCATTCATCGGAGCAAGTGCTGCGCCTGTATTTCGAAGTGGAACAGTTCTAGCGCGCGCGATGAAGGCCGCAGGACCAAAAGCCTCTGAGTAAACGACATCATGGTAAGCTGGTTCTGGGGCCGTCATGCCAGGAAATTTTTCCGCCTGAGCGTTCCAGTCAAAGTTCCCACCATCAACGATAATGCCTCCCAGTGAATTTCCGTGACCACCCATAAACTTAGTGAGCGCATGTACGACGATGTTGGCGCCCAATTCGATTGGTTTACATAGCACAGGAGTCGCTACAGTATTATCGACGACCAAGGGCAAACCATTACGTGCGGCCATAGATGCCATCGCGTGGAGATCGACTATGTTACCCGCCGGGTTACCAATCGTCTCGCAATAGATTGCGCGAGTGTTTTCATCGACCAGCTTTTCTAGGTCTTCGGGTTGATCGGTCTCAGCAAAACGTACCTCAACACCCTGGCTCGGCAACATATGTGCAAACAGTGTATAGGTGCCACCGTATAGCTGTGGGGTCGTTACAATATTGTGTCCCTGACTAGCTAAAGTCTGAAGTGCATAAGTGACTGCGGCCATCCCGGAGGATACGGCAAGCCCAGCAATACCACCTTCTAACGCAGCGACACGCTGCTCAAGTACATCACACGTTGGATTCATGATCCGTGTGTAAATGTTTCCCGGAACCTCAAGATTGAACAGCGCCGCACCGTGGGCAGCATCATCGAACTCAAAAGCGACGTTTTGGCAAATGGGTGGAACGACCGCCCTAGTTGTTGGATCAGTCTGATATCCCGCGTGGATTGCTAGTGTTTCGTCGCGCATTCTCGTCACCCTCTAAATTGTTTTATATTTAATACCATTCTGTTTAAGCACGATTCCGCTGGGAATCCAATATTTTTATCGAATATCTAAATAATCAAGAATTGATTGTGCCGCATTACGGCCTTCTGCAATTGCAGTCACCACTAAATCTGAGCCGCGCACCATATCACCACCCGCGAAAACCTTGGGGTTTGTCGTTTGATAAGGAAGCTCTTGATCATTGGTCGCCAAAACAAGGCCCGATTCCGTGGTATTAATATTCAGATCTGTAAACCAATCTGCCGGGCTTGGACGAAAACCGAAAGCGATTAGAATGCAATCTGCAGGAATCACTTCCTCAGATCCCGGCACAATTTCTGGTCTGCGACGGCCATTTACGTCCGGCTCACCGAGCCGCGTAGTGACACATTTTACGCCCGTAACACCGGCCCTATCTCCGACAACTTCGATGGGTTGGCGGTTAAACATGAACTTCACGCCTTCTTCCCGAGCATTTGCAACCTCTCGGCGCGACCCAGGCATGTTGACCTCGTCGCGGCGGTATACACAGGTGACAGACTTTGCCCCTTGTCGGATTGATGTTCGATTGCAGTCCATCGCGGTATCACCTCCACCCAATACGATCACACGCTTGCCCTGCATATTGATGAATTCATCCCGATTTTTTTCAAATCCGAGGCAACGGTTTACATTCGAGATCAAAAATGGCAATGCCTTGAAAACGTTCGGCAGATCTTCACCCGGAAACCCCCCTACCATGTTTGTATAGGTGCCCATCCCCAAAAATACTGCATCGAAAGTCTCCATCAACTCACCGACAGAAACATCCTTGCCAACCTCTGTATTCAGAAAAAATTCGACCCCCATGCTCTCGAAAATCTCACGACGACGCATCATGACTGATTTTTCTAGCTTGAATTCTGGAATCCCGAAGGTCAGGAGACCACCAATCTCAGGATGACGATCGAATACAAAAGGCTTCACACCACCCCGCGCTAAAATATCCGCGGCGGCAAGACCCGCGGGGCCCGCGCCGATGATCGCGACACGCTTGTCAGACCACTCAACATCCGACATATCAGGACGCCAGCCAAGAGCAAATGCGGTATCGGTAATATATTTTTCGACGGAGCCTATAGTGACCGCGCCAAAACCATCGTTCAACGTGCACGCGCCTTCACACAGACGATCTTGTGGACAAACGCGACCACATACTTCGGGCAGGGAATTCGTCTTATGACAGAGCTCGACAGCAGCCATAATATTACCTTGGCTAATAAGTTCGAGCCAATTGGGGATGTGGTTGTGCACCGGACATTTCCAAGAACAATAAGGATTTCCACACTCCAAGCAACGATGTGCTTGAGATCCAGCATCTTTTGACTCAAATGGGTAATAGATTTCGGTGAACTGACCCCTGCGTTGGTCGAGGTCCTTCTTCGCAGGATCCACTCGTCCAACATCTAAAAACTGGAAGTCATTGTTCTTCTGTGTAGGCATTGCAATCAATCCTCTACGTTGCTATTGCGCACCTGATCTCGATGATGCCAGTAAATCACCTAAACTTGCGGCCTTTGGCTTGACAAGCCAAAACTGGCTGACAAATGACTCGAAGTCAGCAAGGATAGTTTGGCCCCATTCACTAGTTGTCGCTTCTGTGTAGTCACGAATCTGCGACCGTAAGTGCGCCCGATATTGCTCCATCTCCTCAGTACTAATACGTGTGATTTCGACCAGTTCATGATTATAGCGATCAACAAATGTCCTCGATTCATCGAGAACAAAAGCAAAACCCCCGGTCATACCGGCGCCGAAATTACGGCCAGTGATTCCAAGAACTATCACCAAGCCACCAGTCATATATTCACAACAATGATCGCCTACGCCTTCAACAATTGCTGTGGCACCTGAGTTACGAACTGCAAACCGTTCACCTGCGCGACCGGCAGCATACAATGTTCCACCAGTTGCACCGTACAAACATGTATTACCGATGATCGATGTTTCTTGCGTAGCGAACTTCGATCCTGCTGGCGGTGAGATTACGAGTCGACCGCCAGCCATGCCCTTACCAACATAATCATTCGCATCACCACGCAGACTCATCTCAAGTCCGGGTGCATTGAACACTCCAAAGCTCTGACCCGCCGTACCGGACAAATTTAAACGTACCGGGTTCGCCATTCCTTCTCGACCATGAGCTAATGAAATTTCACCAGACAATGTCGCACCAACCGAACGATCTTGGTTTGTGACCGCGAACTCGAACTCACCACCAGTTTTAGAAGCGACTGCGTCACGCGTCGCCGCAACAATCGCCTGATTCAATGGTGCCTCATCATATGGAGGGTTCTTGTCAACCGCACACAGTTGTGGTTTCCCGTCATGTTCTGGCCCCTGATAAAGGACTGGGGAGAAATCCAGTTTCGCCTGACGTTGTGATCGACCGCCGACCTGTGTAAGCAGGTCAGTTCGTCCAACTAGTTCAGCCAACGCCTTTACACCGAGTTCGGCCATGAGCTCTCGCGTCTCTTCAGCCACAAAGGTGAAGAAATGCTTGATCATTTCGACCGTTCCACGGAAGTGTTGCTCTCGAAGCAATTCGTTTTGCGTCGCAACACCGGTTGCACAATTATTCAAGTGACAGATCCGCAAATACTTACACCCCATTGCAACCATAGGCGCCGTACCAAAACCAAAACTCTCAGCACCGAGTATAGCGGCCTTGACGACATCAACTCCGGTCTTTAATCCTCCGTCTGTTTGCAAACGCACTTTGTCGCGCAAGTCGTTTGCGCGAAGTGCCTGATGCGCTTCTGAGAGCCCAAGCTCCCACGGTGAACCCGCGTACTTAATCGATGTCAGTGGGCTTGCAGCAGTACCACCATCGTAGCCCGAAATGGTGATCAGATCTGCGTAGGCCTTAGCGACACCAGCTGCTATAGTTCCAACTCCGGGCTCACTTACTAACTTGACCGAAACCAGTGCCTTTGGGTTGACTTGTTTGAGGTCAAAAATCAACTGCGCTAAGTCTTCAATCGAATAGATATCGTGATGTGGCGGAGGTGAGATCAAAGTCACGCCCGGCACTGAATAACGAAGTCTCGCGATCAACGCATTCACTTTACCACCAGGTAACTGACCGCCTTCACCGGGCTTCGCTCCCTGTGCGACCTTAATTTGCAACACTTCGGCATTAACCAAGTAATGCGGAGTTACCCCAAAACGGCCGGACGCAATTTGCTTGATCTTCGAGACCCGACTGGTACCAAAACGCTCCGAATCCTCACCGCCTTCACCAGAATTTGAGCGCGCACCCAATTCATTCATCGCTTGGGCAAGCGCCTCGTGCGCTTCTGGACTAAGTGCTCCCAATGACATACCTGCAGAGTCAAATCGCTTCAGAATCGATTCAACAGGCTCGACTTCATCGACTGTTATTGCCCGACTGGCGTCCTGGTCAAACTTAAGCAAATCACGCAATGTAGCTACTGGACGTTCATTCACGAGTTTCGCGTACTTTTGGTAAGTTGAGTAAGAGCCCGTCTGCACAGCTTGCTGCAACGTTTGAATTACATCTGGGTTGTAAGCGTGATACTCCCCTCCATGCATATATCGTAAGAAGCCACCTTGGGGAACGGGCTTACGCATCGACCAGGCTAGAGCCTGCCGAACCTTTTGATCATTTTCGAAGTCTGAGAAATCGGCGCCAGCGATTCGGCTTTGTACACCTTTGAAACATAAGTCGACGATGTCATCCGACAACCCGACAGCCTCGAATAACTGAGCTCCGCGATAACTCGCAATAGTCGAAATACCCATCTTCGATAAAATCTTCAACAACCCCTTGTTGATACCTTTTCGGTAGTTACGATGCAACTCGAGCGGATCACCAACAATTTCATCTGATTCAACCAAATCATTGATCACGCGATAAGAGAGGTATGGGTAAACTGCGGTGGCACCAAATCCGAGAAGAACCGCAAAATGATGAGAATCGCGCGCCTCAGCAGTGTCAACGATTATATTCGCACAACACCGTAAACCCTCTTCAATCAGTCGGTGGTGTACCGCGCCTGTGGCCATCGTTGCAGACACGACCCACTGATTCTCAGTCACGTGACGGTCTGACAGGATCAGCAACGTCTTCCCAGAGCGCACCGCATCTACAGATTGCTGACACACAGATTCAATGGCAGCCTTAAGCCCGTCCTTTGGCTCGAATGCCAGCCCGATTTGAATACGAGCATATTTTTTATGATCGAAGGCTTTCAAGCGATCCATCTTGGGTGCCGACAAGATCGGTGAATGCAAAATCACGCGTTCAGCGTGGTCGGCAGTCTCCTCGAACGGATTTAGCTCCATGCCAAGACAGGTTTCCAAACTCATCACTATCGATTCACGTAACGGATCAATTGGTGGATTGGTCACCTGTGCGAATTGTTGTCTGAAGTAGTCAGCGACGTGGCGCTGTTCAGTCGAAAGAACCGCCATAGGGGTGTCGTCACCCATCGAACCAACTGCCTCTTGCCCGGTTTCAGCAAGCGGCTTGATGACTTGGTGACGCTCTTCGCGGGTAAGGTTAAATAATTTAAGATATGGCGGTAAGCCTAGTTCTGAAAGTTTTTTAAGATCAGAGAACGGATCTTTCATTTCCGTTTCAAAGCGAATGGTTTGCTCACGTAACCACTGTTTGTAGGGCTGACGGCCTTTCAATTGACGATCTATATCGTCTGCCGTTAACATTTCGCCCGTTTCAGTATCCACAGCCAATATTTCACCGGGCCCAACCCGACCTTTCGCAACGACATCTTCAGGCTTGTAATCCCAAGTGCCAATTTCGGAAGCAAGGGTCAAAAAACCATTTTTCGTTTTGACCCAACGTGCTGGACGCAGTCCATTGCGGTCGAGTAGACAGCAAGCGTAACGACCATCTGTTAAAACTATTCCAGCGGGCCCATCCCACGGCTCCATGTGCATCGAATTATATTCGTAAAATGCTCGCAGATTAGCATCCATGTCGTCCACGTTCTGCCATGCAGGTGGAACAAGCATTCGGATTGCCCGAAACAAATCCATGCCACCAGCGACCATGACCTCAAGCATATTATCAAGACTTGAAGAGTCTGATCCGGTCGAATTCACCAATGGAAGCACTTTATCGATATCTGGTAGGCGCTCAGATTTGAACAAATGTCCGCGTGCATTTGCCCAGTTCCTGTTTCCCGCGATGGTATTGATTTCTCCGTTATGTGCCAACAGACGGAATGGTTGGGCCAACGGCCAACGCGGCAAAGTATTTGTAGAGAACCGTTGATGGAACACACAAATTGCGGTAGCCATTAACTCATCATTTAGGTCCGGGAAAAAATTGTGCAAGTCGGCAGGCATCATCAGACCTTTATAGGAGATCACACGCCGGGACAATGAGCACAAGTAGTTATCTGCGTGAAAGCCAATGGCTTTCTCTATGAGTCGTGATGCAATGAACAGGTCATTATCGAACTGTTCTTTATCCTGTCTTTGAGGCTGCACGAACACCTGTTTGAACAATGGCATATTATCGCGTGCGATCGGCCCAAGATTGGAGGAATCGATAGGGACATCCCTCCACCCGGCAACTGAGAGCTGTCGTGATCGCAACACGTTTTCAACGACCTTTATGGCCTGAACGTCAGCCGAATTATCGGGCGAGAGGAAGATCATGCCCACAGCAAACAAAGCACCCAATTCGACACCACATGCGTCAACGGCGGCTTTGCGCATGAAGGCATCCGGCATCTGAAACAATAAGCCACAGCCATCTCCTGTTTTACCATCAGCAGCGATCCCGCCGCGATGTGTCATCCGAGTTAGGGCCTCAATCGACGTCATCAGTAGGTTGTGGCTTGCCTCACCTCCACAATGAGCGATCAGACCAAAACCGCAGTTGTCGCGAAACTCTCCTGGCGTATAAAGACCTTTGGCCATATGTTTCTTCCTAAAATTACACGACTAACAGGTCGCAACCTCAAATAAAGCAAGCCGGAACACGACCCGCCATAACCTGACTACCAACCTTGCAAACTAACCCCAAAAGCTTCAGCAAATTGTTCAGGTCGATAGGATTCAACTGTTTGACTCCATAAAAAAAAGGCCGAACAGTATATGGCCCCTCGTATCGAGGAGCAAATGAGCAACAAGCCCAAGGAAACTAATTATTATTCGGTGCTAGAGGAACTATCGTCTTTGTATTAGCGACATCATGGTCAGCCCCCATCTGAGCGAAGACAAATACACCCAGCACAGTCACAAAAACCATACCGGCCGCGACCAGCCATGCCGTTGAAAAACGCGAACCTCTCCTTCGTGTGTAGGTGCGGCCGACTCGCGACTTTGTCAAGTCTTTGCGCTCTGTTTCGTTGATTGCCCGCAGCAATTGCTTCGGCTGCGATGCGTACTGCTTAAGGACTCGGGACGCCAAATCAGATACTTCTGGGTACGATTGCAGATCCTTTACCGCCTGCTCCAGATCTTGCTGGTCCCATAACGGTAAACGGACAATACTTGGCAGACAAGGCAACGGTTTCAAGGATTGTAAACGCGAAACTAACTGATCCTCGCCGACAAATAAAATCGACCACCGACGCCCATAAGCACCAACAGTCAACTCGTGAAATAATTGCAACACGTCATCCTGTAGGTTATGCGCGTCGTCAACAATCACTTCAGGAACACCGTACTCGGGGCTGGGGAATTTTTTACTTTGCAACCGACCCAGCATATCAATGTTTGCGCCTTCCGGGCGAAGTCCCGCAAGTCCGGCCATTCGGAGGATGACATCTGTTCGATCTCCGAGGAATTCGCCCTCAAGACGGAGTGGGTTGACCGGACCCTTACTTATAAGGACATCCACGATTACGGTTTTACCTTGACCGGGCGCACCCACCAAAACGACCATACCTTTAGCCCAACGAACAGCGGCTCTAATGCGCTCAACACATGCTCGCTGAGATCGAACTAGTGGCAGCATGCTCGAAGCACGCTATCAAGAACAGCCATTGGTGCCTGTTCCTCCACGAAGGCCACCCCAAGTGAGCGCATCAATACCAGCCGTAGACGACCATCGATATTCTTTTTATCAACAGCCATGCGCTCTAAAAAATCGTTGGGAGTCATGCCTTTTGGCGGCTGCACTGGTAAATTAGCACGTTCACAAATCGATACAGTCCGAATCACATCGGATTCAGAAAGCATTCCCATCATATGTGACAGGCGGGCGGCCAACACCAATCCTGTTCCGACAGCCTCGCCATGCAAGCAACCACTGTAGCCCAGATGTGCCTCTATCGCATGACCAAAGGTATGCCCAAGATTTAAAAGTGCTCGAACTCCACTCTCATGCTCGTCGCGTGCAACTATTGCGGCTTTCATCTTGCATGAGCGCTCAATGGCTTTTGATAACGCACTGGGTTCCTTGGCTATCAACTCATCAAGATGATCCTCAATCCAAGATAAAAATGTTTCATCCCCTAACAACCCATATTTGATCACTTCGGCAATACCGGCGGACATCTCTCTAGCCGGTAAAGTTTCCAATACATCTGTATCAATGAGGACCGCGATTGGCTGATGAAACGCTCCAATCATATTTTTCCCCAAACGATGGTTTACACCAGTTTTTCCGCCCACTGACGAATCAACCTGTGACAACAAAGTGGTCGGGATCTGCAAAAAATCGGTGCCACGCTGATACGTTGCAGCGGCAAATCCAACAATATCACCTACGACGCCACCACCCAAAGCGACCATAGTTACTTTCCGTGAGAATCGCTTGCTCAGTGCCTCCGAAAAGATAAGATCCAGCGTTCCAATATTCTTATGATTCTCACCATCAGGGAGAATCACGGTCGCTACGTCGAATGCCGTTAAATTCGATAACACGCGGTTGAGATATAAAGGAGCAATGGTTTCATTCGTAACTAAAAGAAGTTGGTGCCCTCTAATTACTGAACTGAGCAGGTCGGAATCAATCAAGCCGTGCCCTATGTGGATAGGGTATGTCCGTTCTCCCAAATCCACGTTAAGCGTTTTCATGATTTTCTCCCTTCAATCGCTCTATGATTTGTCTTACCACGATCGCCGGGTTAGTTTTACTAGTCTGCACCTGTACAGTTGCATAAGCTTGATAAAACGGCTCGCGCTCCGCGGCCATTGCCCGTAACTTGCCTTCGGGGTCTGCAACCTGAAGCAATGGTCTGTTCTTATCATTTTTTAGACGATTCAGCTGTGTTTTGAAATCAACCTGCAACCAGATCACTTGGCGTTTATGCTTCATCAAAAGTCGCCGATTTTTTTCACGTAAAACCACGCCCGCACCAGTAGAAACCACAGCGTTACTTTGGCTCACAAGATCAGCAAATACTTTCGTTTCCCGATCACGAAATCCGTCCTCACCCTCCACATCGAAAATCCAATGAATATTGGCCCCAGAACGCGTCGCAATCTCATCATCCAGATCAAAAAAGGAAACGTTAAGTTTTGCAGCAAGTACCCGACCAACTGTCGTTTTGCCTGCTCCAGTCGGACCTATCAGTATTAGGGGAGAAGAAATATCTAACATGTATCCTCGATTAAAGCATGCATAGAAACTTAAAGTTTAACAGCTCTTGTTCCACAGCTCGATGAAGCACTTGTGCGAAAAATCTACGATTTCGAACACTTAACTTAATCTCCGGATTGTGTGACTGGCGTAACCTCTGATCCGAATTGTGTGACCGGATACGATTTCGTTGACTACGGAAAATCAAAAATTTTTTTGATATTATCACATCGATATTAGGCCCTAAATTTAGGTACACTCCGGGAGTATGTTAAACTTGGAAGTCTCGTGATCGGGCCCGCGCGCGTTTTTATCAGCCTTGGATTGACCACAGCCATTCTAACAACGGCTGCGGTAATTGGCGGCTACATTTACTTAAAGCCCGGTTTACCTGACGTTGAGTCACTCCGTACAGTAAAGCTACAAACACCTCTACAAATATTTACAGCCGACAAACAACTTATCGCGCAGTTTGGTGAAAAACATCGAGACCCAGTCAGTATCAATGAAGTCCCGCTCGTTCTTATTCGCGCATTCCTAGCGGCTGAAGATGATAATTTCAGAGATCATGTCGGTATTGATCCCTTTGGCTTAGCTCGTGCGGCTTGGCAGCTAGTGTCTAGCGGCCAAATCCAAACGGGCGGCTCTACGATTACAATGCAGGTAGCCAAAAACTATTTTTTAACCCACGAACGCACTTTCGCCCGCAAATTTCGTGAAATTCTGCTCGCTCTCGAAATTGAGAAAACACTTACCAAGGACGAAATTCTCGAACTTTATTTTAATGTGATTTTTCTTGGTCATCGGGCATATGGCGTAAATGCTGCAGCACAGATTTATTACGGGAAAAATCTCGACGAATTAACACTAGCAGAATCGGCAATGATTGCGGGATTGCCAAAAGCGCCTTCAAAATACAATCCCATCGCAAATCCAGAACGAGCTAAGGAACGTCGTGACTGGATTTTAAAACGCATGCTGAATCTTAAATTCATCGAAAAATATGACTATAAACTAGCAATCCAAGATCCCGTGACTGCCTCATTACACGGCGTTCACCTCGACCTCACCGCGCCTTATGTTGCCGAGGAAGCACGAAGAATTGCACTCGAAATCTTCGACGACCGCGCATACACCGATGGCCTGCGTGTATTTACAACAATTCGTGGTGATTACCAGAAGTACGCACAAGATGCTGTAATCCGTGGGCTGATGGATTACGACCGACGTCATGGATGGCGGGGTACTGAGCGAACACTCTCCGGGACGATGCTATTTGATTGGAAACGACAGCTAAAAAATTTTAACGAGATTGGTCCGTTGAAGCCTGCCGTTGTCGTATCTGTCACCGAGAAAACAATCCAAGCCGTTACCTCTGATGAACAATCAGTCACCATCGAAACGAGCGGATATCAGTGGGCACGTGAATATAAGAGCGTCAATTCTATCGGCCCTGGAATCAAAGATGCTCGGACTTTGGTGGCACCCGGGGACCTTATCCGCGTACTAAAGGATGAGAATAAATGGTGGCTCGCACAAAAACCGGAGGTAGAGTCAGGATTTGTGGCTTTGGATCCAAATACTGGCGCAATACAGGCAATGATTGGTGGCTTCAACTATTTCGAGTCAAAGTTCAATCGTGCAACTCAGGGCGGTCGTATGGTTGGCTCGGGAATCAAGCCACTTATCTACACAGCTGCGCTCGAATCGGGAATGACACCCGCAACACTCATCAACGACGCACCGGTTGTATTCGATCAGACGGAGGGCGCAACCGATTGGCGACCACAAAACTCCGGTGGCACATTTCTCGGTCCAACACGCCTCCGCACTGCCTTATATCGATCCCGTAACTTGGTATCCGTTCGTCTTGTTCGAGAGCTAGGTGTAAACCGAATTATCGATATTGCTGAGCGTTTCGGAATCGATGCCACAAAACTCCCGAGAAATCTTTCCATCTCTCTGGGAACAGCATCTCTTACCCCGCTAAGTATGGCGGAAATATATGCTATCTTTGCGAATGGCGGGTTCCGAGTAAAAAATCATCTTATAGATCGTATCGAATCGGCCGACGGCGTTATCCTCTACCAAACTAGGCCCGTTGCCATTTGTAAAAGTGAATGTGATGGACGCACCGTATCTATTGATCTTGACCTTGACACCCGAATCCGCCCCATGAACGCAGATTTATTTGAAACAGACTACACTGACAAGATTGCGCCGAGAGTGATTGACGAACGCATCCATTTCCTGATGAACGACATGTTGAAGGATGTCGTACAGCGAGGCACCGCAAAAAAAGCAAAAACTCTCAAACGCTCTGATCTTGCCGGCAAAACCGGAACCACCAACGATCAAATCGATGCGTGGTTCAATGGTTATCAAAAAGGAATCGTGGCATCTGTCTGGGTCGGTTTTGACCAACCAAGAACCTTGGGACGCTCAGAGTTCGGCGGTCGTGCCGCTCTCCCAATATGGATTGAGTTCATGAAACACGCTTTGAAGGACGTTCAGGAGGACGTGTCTCAACTGCCAACTGGTGTGGTAGCGGCGCGGATCGATCCAGAGACAGGAGCCAAAGCGCATGCATCCCAAAATAATACTATGCGTGAATATTTCTTGCTCGAAAATCCTCCGAGGGAACGATTACCAGAGACCGTAATCCCGGCGGTTGACGGTAAATCACTTCGAACACCGCAACAGTTGTTCTAAAACACACGGACCTTATTAGTCATATCCTTTAACTTTAAGGTCCATGGAACCTCCTTTCGTAACCACTTGGGAGATCGAGACACCCATCCTCGGACCTCAAAACGGGTCCCGATTTTTACATTCGGATCCGGCTTGGGCAAAAGAACACGTAAACGGCCCTCAAGGATAAAGGACTTAGAATCAATAATCTCGGTAACACTACCCAACCCAAATCGAAAACCATTCTTATCTAATGCTTGTATCCGTTCTGGTAACTGACCAAGTGACCAAAAACCTTTCCTTGCCTTACGAGCATCCCCCTCAATAAATGATAAACAACCTGCCAAGGTACTCTGGGGCGGGACCGCTACCGCCAACGCAAGACCCTCAGCTACCAATAATTCGCCGAGATACCTATTATCAAACCATAAATTGCCTAGTAATCGACCGTACCGATCCGCAGCCGCGGGCCATGGTGTGAGGCGAACCTTTTTCTTTAATAGCCACTCCGTAACCTTTCGCTTGGCTTCCCGCGCAGATCGCCCTTTCCAACTTGGATCTTTCAGTTCGAAAGAATTGAGTCCGGCCAAGCGTACTCGAGAACCGTCATCAAATATGAGAGTATCCCCATCAATAATTCGATGGACTGAAAATTCAGGTGATAATGTTTGAGGGGTCGGGCATGGAACCGCGAATATAATGCTCGAGTATCCAAGGGCCACAAAAACAGCGACTTTGACTCTTATTTTAGTTCGAAATAGAGCGTCCACCAAAACGCTTGTTGAAACGGTCAATACGACCTCCGGTGTCTAGAATCTTCTGTTTCCCTGTGTAAAAGGGGTGACACTCTTGGCATACATCTACGGTGAAGTCTTCACTCTTCGTTGAGCGTGTTTTGTAAACCACTCCGCACGAGCAGGTGACCTTCACGTCCGAATATGCGGGATGAATATCCGCTCTCATCTGTCTTATCCTCTGTATACTCGATAACGGCGCCCTATCAATTTCGCATTTTAGGTGCCGACAAAAATAAATAAGCCGCGAAGTTTATCAAACACTGAGCCGATCAAGGAAGCCTATGCCGAGCTTTTTTATCAAAGTTTTTGTTCCCGGACCTTTCTTCGAGCCGCTTGTTTATGTATCAAAAACTCCCATAGATGCGGGTATCAGGGTCCGCGTAGTGCTTGGATCCCGGGAAATCATAGGAATAAGCGACGGGGAAACCGCGGAGCCCAAGACCCTAAAAACCATCAAATCTATTTTATCTATAATTGATGAGTGTTCGATTATCAGTGAAGAACAAAGAGCTATAGTGCAATTTGCGTCGGATTATTATAACTCTCCGCTAGGCGATTTGTTGCTACACAGCCTCCCGGCCCCGATTCGTAAGGGAAGACCAATGCCCGCCGCAAAAACAGAACCGGGACTAGCACGACCCTGCGCTCACCAAATAACCGACGAGCAATTAAAGGCCATCCAATCCATTGATGAATCCTATCAAAGCTTTCAATGCTTTCTTCTACAGGGGGTCACGGGAAGTGGTAAAACGCAAATCTTTTCCGAATTGATTCATAGAGTATTAGCGCGACAACAGCAGGTGTTATTACTTGTCCCTGAGATCGGACTCACAGGTCAGATGGTTGAACGAATTCGAGAACAGCTGGATGGTCAGCTTGCTGTTTCCCATTCTGGCCTTGCTGACGGCGCAAGGGCCAGAGCCTTCGTAGCGGCCTCAAATGGTATTGCTGACATCCTGATTGGGACACGATCTACGCTTTTCACTCCGATGCCTCGCTTAGGTTTGATTCTGATTGATGAAGAACATGACGGTGCATACAAAAATCAAGAGGGATGCCGCTATTCAGCTCGAGATCTAGCGGTTGTTAGAGCCCAGCAGCGTGGCATCCCCGTGGTGTTGTCCTCGGCGACACCGTCACTCGAGAGTTGGCATAGGGCAGAGCTTGGAAAATACAAGCGACTACGATTATCCTCCCGCCCGAGCCAAAGACCCACACCATTGATACGTCTTGTTGATGCACGTCAAGACAAACCAAGAGATGGATTAAGTGACGCTTCCCGTCGGGCGATCCGGCAAACCATCGATCGCGAGCGACAAGTACTAGTTTTTTTGAATCGTCGGGGATACTCACCCGTCTTAATGTGTACAGACTGCGGTTGGATGCCAAATTGTAGACATTGCGACGCTAGGCCCACATTGCATAAACAACCAGATTGTCTGTGGTGTCATCACTGCGACCATCGCTCAAAAAAGCCGAATGTATGTCCCGAGTGTGTTAGCTCAAATTTACTTGCTATTGGTCAGGGAACCAAGCGCCTCGAAGAAGCTCTGTCTACATCATTTTCTGATATCCCCATTATTCGTGTTGATCGCGATACCACAACACGCAGAAGAGCGTTTCAGAAGCTACTTGAACCCGTTATAAACGGCGACCCCTGCATCATGGTTGGGACTCAAATGCTCGCCAAAGGCCATGACTTTAAAAAACTTTCAACGGTTATTATAGCTGACGCGGACCAAGGGCTTTCCAGCGCAGATTTCCGATCTGTTGAACATTTCGTCCAACTTCTGACGCAGGTTGCCGGCAGAGCTGGACGGTATCAGGATCGTGGCCAAGTGCTAATCCAGACACATCAGCCTGATTCGGTTTGGATTAATCGGATCCTCGAGCAGGATTATGACCGGATTGCAACTGTAATGATCGCAGAACGCAAGCAATTTAACTGGCCACCGAGCTCACACTTGGCGTTGATAACCGGTCGAGCGACGACGCTTTCGCCAGTTTTTAATGCCCTTGAAGAAATCGCTCAAAACATTAAAGCGTTAAATAGTCCGGTCAAGATCCTAGGACCGGCCCCTGCTCCTATGGAACGCCGTAATCGTCAATATCACGGACAATTGCTACTCCTCGGGAAGCGATCCGTAGTTCAGTGGGTTTTGAAAGTAACCGGCCCATGGGCGTATAAGAAGTATGGAAAAGTATCGATTCAACTAGATGTTGACCCCCGAAATCTTTCGTGATGCTACACTCGCGCTCAACCGGAGAGAGACAATGAAGGACGCTGTCGCGGCGCTGTTCGAACAGGCGCTCGATCAACTCATAGAAGAAGGCATCATTCAAGTAGCTGATCGGAAGGCTGTGAAGATCGAAAACACTCGCGATCCTGCGCATGGGGATTTAGCTACAAATGTAGCCATGCTTCATGCTAAAGGTGCGCAAATGGATGCGCGCGCAATTGCAGAACTTTTTATCAACAAGCTACCCGCTTCCGAGATGATCCGTCACGCAGAAATTGCAGGTCCTGGATTTATCAACCTGTATTTAGCGAAAAAGATCGCTTTCGAACCAGTAATAAGTTGTCTCAAGCACAATAAAAAATACGGGAATCATAAAGACACCAACGAGCGGATCCAGATTGAATATGTATCGGCCAATCCTACGGGGCCTCTGCATGTCGGTCATGGCCGAGGGGCCGCATATGGTGCCACACTTGTGAACCTGCTGAGTGCTCGTGGACATGACGTAGAGGCAGAATATTATGTCAATGACGCGGGCCGACAAATGGATATTCTGGCTGTAAGTGTTTTTTTACGATACCTCGAGAACACCGGCCAGTGTATTAGTTTTCCGACAGCAGGCTACCGAGGTAATTACATCTCTGATCTCGGCAATGCTCTGTTACAGAATTCAAGTATTTCAGCACAGATCACATTTAGTAAACTGCAAAAAAATGTGGTAAGCGACTCAGAGGAAACAAAGGACGCACATATTGACGGACTCATTAGAAATGCTAAGCAGTGCCTTGGCGAGGAGTGGCGGCAGCCATTCAATCTAGCGCTTTCGGCAATTCTGTCTGATATTAAAAATGACCTATCTGAGTTTGGTGCGAACTTCGATCAGTGGTTCAGTGAAAAATCACTAGTGACATCAGGTGAAGTTGATACAGTGATCGCGGCACTCGAGGACCGAGGGCACCTCTATGAGAAAGCCGGTGCTTTGTGGTTCAAGTCCACAAACTTTGGTGATGACAAAGACCGTGTGATTCGCAAAGACAATGGCGAGACTACCTATTTTACGAGCGATATCGCTTATATTGCCAACAAATTAACGCGTGGATTTGACAGAATTATTTACATCTGGGGTGCTGACCACCATGGCTATATAGTGCGGATGAAGGCAGCTGCCGAGGCACTCGGTTTCAACCCAGAGCGACTAATAATTCGATTGGTTCAGTTTGCAAATTTGTATAAAGATGGTGAACGCCTGCAAATGTCTACTCGTTCGGGCTCGTTCGTGACCTTAAGGGAACTGAGGGAGGATATCGGTCGTGATGCCTGTCGCTACTTTTATGTAATGCGTAAGGCCGATCAGCACCTTGATTTCGATTTATCACTGGCCACCAGCCAGTCCAAAGACAACCCAGTATATTACGTGCAATACGCTCACGCACGGATATGTCGAGTATTCGAGAGCATTGATGAAACACCATTTGATCAAATGCGTGGCGTACATCACTTGGCAGATTTAACCACTCAGGAAGAGCTCGATTTAGCGACCACTATTGGTCTATTCCCTGAGGTTATCAGAAGAGCAGCGGATGGACTGGAGGCCCACCTTGTTTGCTATTACCTGCAGAATTTAGCAGCTGATTTTCACAGATGGTACAACAATAACCGGCTGTTGGTAGAAACCGTAGAGATCAGAGATGCGAGACTTGCACTGGCAAAGGCCGTACAAATTGTCATTCGGAACGGACTTGATTTGCTTGGCGTCAGTGCGCCGAGGTCGATGTAATGCGTGATTACTCGACGCAAGCATCGCGACATCGCAGGATTGAAGAGAAGTCTCCTAACACTGCTGCGAGGGTTACATTGAGCATTGTTTTGCTTGGTGTCGTCGTCGTAATTCTCATTTGGTTGAGCCAAAGTGGCAATGAAGCAGAAAAGACGGATACGCCTCGACCGGCATTGTCTGAGCCAACAAATCAAATGCCTTCAACCAACAATGCTAGGGCAAGGGAGAAGGCCGTTACAGTTGAACAAGAAATTCCAGAGGCACCTGAAAACTTTTATACCTTCTACGAGTTGTTGGTTGGTGGTGAAGTCCCCATTGATACGGAAGAGGGGGCGGCAAGCGATGAAGCCGCCGCCGAGAAGTTGAAGAGTAAGATTATTCAAGTCGCTTCATTCAAAGACGCTGAGGCGGCAGAAGACGCCAGGATCACATTACTGTTTTTAGACTTAAAAGCACGAGTGATCCCCCCAAGTCAGACTGACGGCAGAGGGCATCAAATAATACTTGGGCCATTCAAAACTATTCGCGACATGCAGGCGACGGTCGATGTGCTGACCAAGAATGGTTATAACGCTCTTGTTCGAAAGGAATAAATATGGAGCAGTTTCACGGGACAACGATTGTATCGGTCAGACGAGGTGATCAGGTCTGCATCGGTGGTGACGGACAAGTCACCTTAGGTAATACCGTGATGAAAGGAAACGCGCGGAAAGTAAGACGGCTTTACCATAATCAAGTTCTTGCTGGGTTCGCTGGCGGCACTGCTGACGCCTTCACTCTGTTTGAACGCTTTGATGCAAAGCTCGAAAAGCATCAGGGAAATTTAACCAGAGCAGCCGTGGAACTTGCGAAGGACTGGCGACAAGACCGCATGCTTCGTAAATTGGAAGCAATTCTCGCGGTTGCAGATATAGAAACATCTCTAATTATTACCGGTAATGGAGATGTGATGGAGCCAGAGAATGGAATTATTGCCGTTGGATCTGGGGGGCCATATGCACAAGCTGCGGCACTCACACTTCTTCGAAATTCCAAACTTCCGGCACGTGAAATCGTTGAAGAGTCACTAAAAGTCGCTGGCGAGATCTGCATATATACCAACAACAATTTCACTATTGATGAACTGACCACAACCCATGACTGACCTTTCACCGCAAGAAATTGTATCGCAGCTTGATCGGCACATCATTGGTCAAGCCGACGCCAAACGTGCTGTAGCAATTGCCCTGCGCAACCGTTGGCGCCGTATGAGGCTCTCATCAGAATTAGCCCAAGAAGTCACACCAAAAAATATCTTGATGATCGGCCCCACTGGTGTAGGAAAAACGGAAATCGCGAGACGTCTGGCCCGACTCGCTGAGGCTCCATTCATTAAGATCGAAGCAACAAAATTCACTGAAGTGGGCTACGTGGGCCGCGATGTTGAATCAATTATTCGCGATCTCATTGGTGTTGCGATCAAGGATGAACGCGAACGTCTTTTGCTAAATGTCCGGGACCATGCGGAGGATCGCGCCGAAGAACGCATTCTCGATATTTTGCTTCCGCCGCCGCGGGGCGATCAGCCGATTCAATCTGATAACAGTGGTGCCCGTCAGGTCTTTCGAAAGAAATTACGAGAAGGTGAGTTGGACGATAAGGAAATTGAAATCGATGTCAAAGCGTCGGGCGTGGGTGTTGATATATTAACACCCCCCGGGATGGAAGACATGGCAAGCCAATTGCAAGACATGTTTTCCAAACTTGGCCAAGAAAATACAAAGCGACGGAAACTGCCGATTCAGGAAGCATACAAGATAATCATTGATGAAGAAGCAGCCCGCTTAATCTCTGAAGACGATGTCAAATCAATGGCCATTGCCAACGTTGAAAGCCGCGGCATCGTCTTTTTAGACGAAATCGATAAGGTATGTCGCCGTGAAAACACCCAAGGCGGAGATGTTAGTCGCGAGGGCGTCCAGCGCGACTTGTTACCCCTGATCGAGGGAACTACAGTGCAAACCAAATTCGGATCTATCAAAACCGATCACATTTTGTTTATTGCCTCTGGAGCATTTCATTTGTCGAAGCCATCCGATCTTGTTCCAGAATTGCAAGGCAGGCTACCTATCCGTGTTGAACTCGATGCACTAAAGCCTGATGACTTCGCCCGCATTCTTACTGAGCCAGATCATTCTCTCGTTACGCAGTACAAAGCACTTCTGCAAACCGACGGTATTACCATTGATTTTGCAGATAGCAGTATTGACGCGATCGCAGAAATTGCCGCCCGTGTAAATGAGAAAACTGAAAATATAGGAGCTAGGCGTTTGCATACGCTAGTTGAGAGGCTTCTGGAAGATTTGTTATTCCAAACTGGCCAAATAGCCACTGAACCGGTGACAATCGATCGACAATATGTCGAATCGCGCCTAAAAGAACTGAGCCAAGATGAAGACTTGTCAAAGTTCATCCTATGAGGTGATATGAAAAAGACTACAGATTTCGGATTCAAAGAGGTCCCCATCGAGGAAAAGGCCTACCGTGTTCGGGAAGTCTTCGATAACGTCGCAACGCGTTACGATCTGATGAATGACTTAATGTCAGCGGGCCTGCATCGCATGTGGAAGCGCGTGGCAATCGAGACAATAGCAATTCGGCCGGGAATGCAGGTTCTCGATTTGGCATCAGGTACTGGTGATTTAGCGCGTGGAATGTCGCGGCGAGCTGGCTCCGAAGGTCATGTCGTCATGACTGATATCAATGAGCGGATGCTCCACGTCGGTCGGAACAAATGTATAGATAATGGCGAGCTGAAGGGTCTAAGTTGGTGCCAGTGTGACGCGGAAACACTGCCATATCCGAATGAAACGTTTGATAAAGTAGTGATCGGATTTGGTCTTCGAAATGTCACTGACAAAGACGCTGTCCTTCGCGAGATGTATCGGGTTCTCAAGTCAAATGGCAAGGCACTGGTTCTCGAATTTTCAAAGCCAGTCTCCTCGTCACTTTCGCAAATTTACGACATCTACAGTTTTTCGGTACTACCAGCTATGGGCCACTTTGTAGCGCAAGATAAAGAATCATATCAATACTTGGCCGAGTCAATTCGAAAGCATCCTGACCAAGACACGCTCGCAGAGATGATGAGAGCAGCCGATTTTGAGTCTGTTACTTACACAAATTTAACTGGCGGTGTCGTAGCGATTCATACCGGGGCAAAAGTATGATTCCACGCCTGATGATTGCAGGCCTCGTTACCGCTTCTGAACAGATGATTACTGCAGGTATGCGTGCAGCAGATCTTCGGCCCGAACAACTCGCCCCCATGGTTGGTAAAGTTCTGAGGGTGAGAATTACTGATCTCGATCTTGACATTTGGATCATCTGCGGCGAGGAACGCTGGTGGCTAGCCACAGAACCACAGGAAAGTGCAGATGTAGAACTATCTGGAAGCCTCGGAAGCCTTATCGAAACGGCCAAGGCACTCACGCAACCTACCGCGCCTCTGATTTTCGAAGATCTCGACATTCGCGGTAGCGTGGGTGTACTTCAAACCATGCAGAGAACTTTTCAGGACATAGATCTAGATTGGGAGGACATCGCTACAAGAGCGCTAGGGCCGGTGCCAGCTAATCTACTAATCAAAACTTTACGAACAGCCCGAAAGCAATGGTTGACGAGCCGAGCATCGCTCAAAAGGCAAACTGATGAATTTTTTCGATCGGAACAAAGTACTGTAGTCACCTCCCGCTTGTTTTTAGACACGGACAAAAGAACAACCTCGCTGACACGTCAAATTGACCGTCTCGATGCACGTTTAAAACGCATTGAGGGGCAAAATGGGTAACTCGTTCCGCTTATTAAAAATTCTTAGAGTTTTGTTTTCAGAGAGAATAGATGAGCTATTACCTCAGCCTAAGCGTCGTTTTTTAAAAGCTTTAGCATGGTGCGCTCCGTCGGTACGTGATAAGCGCGATCGTGGTGAGCGCTTAAGAGACGCCTTGCAGACGCTCGGACCCGTGTTTGTTAAATTTGGGCAGATGCTGTCTACGCGTCGAGACCTGCTTCCGCCAGATATTGCAGGCCCGCTAGCTGAGCTCCAAGATAGGGTAAAACCTTTTTCCGAAAAAGTGTCAAGGGCAATCATAGAAACTGATCTCGATTGCTCGATTGATGAAATCTTTTGTGAATTTTCGTCGGAGGTTATGGCGTCCGCATCCGTCGCTCAGGTTCATGCGGCAAGACTCAAGACCGGCGAGAAAGTCATTGTCAAGGTGATTCGTCCAGGTATTGAAAAAGTCATCGAGGAGGACCTCAACCTCATGATGACCATTGCTAAGTTTGTGGAGAAGAACTTTATAGACGGAAAGCGGCTTAAGCTAGTTCAAGTCGTATCAGACTACCGAATGACCATCCTAGACGAGCTCGATCTGATGCGTGAGGCCGCCAATACAGCTTTAATCCGACGAAACTTTAAAGGCTCACCGATTTGCTATGTGCCCAAAATTTACTGGGATTACACGCGTCGTAATGTGATGGTCGAAGAGCGAGTCTATGGGATACCAATTTCACGAATTGACATATTTAAAGACAAGAAAGTAAACATGGAAAAGTTGGCAGAACGTGGCGTGGAGATATTCTTTACACAAGTCTTCGACCACAGCTTCTTCCATGCTGATATGCACCCCGGGAACGTATTCGTAGATATCTCAGATCCAGAAAATCCGGTTTACAAAGCGGTTGATTTTGGAATCGTCGGAACACTTGATCCAACGTCGCAGGCATATCTCGCGCAAAATCTGATTGCCTTTTTTGACCGAGACTACCGCGCGGTTGCAGAACTACATGTCGAGTCGGGATGGGTGCCGAAGGATACCAATATCAGCGATTTCGAGGGTGCTATCCGAACCGTTTGCGAGCCGATTTTCCAAAAACCTTTAGGAGAGATCAGCTTTGGGATCTTATTAATTCGCTTGTTTGAAGTCGCTAGGCGATTCCAAATGGAAGTGCAACCCCAACTCATCTTACTACAAAAAACCCTCCTAAATATTGAAGGTCTTGGCCGCGAGCTCTACCCAGAACTTGATCTTTGGAAAACAGGGAAACCATTCCTCGACCGCTGGGTTAAAGAGCGGTTGGGGGCACGTGGAATAGTAAAATATGCCAAACGAAATATATCTCGATGGGCTGTTCAGTTCCCCGCCCTCACAAATACAATTTTGTCCGTACCAGAGAGATTAGAGCGCTTGGAGTCGTTACAATCGCAACAAGCAGAATCACTATCGCGAATCGCCGTGGAAGCAAAGAAGCGAAGAATTTTAGGACGAATC
>Ga0163109_10000366_pt1 | contig 36781 bp, 45 predicted proteins | sample CRUFie1St13metaG_FD_108704 | JGI IMG/M metagenome (GOLD analysis project Ga0163109, IMG submission 108704) | Marine microbial communities from the Costa Rica Dome - CRUD Field 142mm St13 metaG | ecosystem: Environmental > Aquatic > Marine > Oceanic > Photic zone | place: Costa Rica: the Eastern...
ATAATAATAATAATAACAATACTAATAATTATAATAGTTTAAAAATAGGAAATTGCACTTTAACTTCTAATAATAATAAATTAATAATAAATTTCCCAAATGGAAATAAATTAGAATTGGATGAAAATTTTACATCTGGTAATGGTTCTCCAGGTCCTCAAGGACCTCCAGGTCCACAAGGTGAAAAAGGAGAAGCTGGTCAAGATGGTATTCAAGGTCCTAAAGGTGAAAGAGGAATCGCTGGTGCATCTGGTTCACCAGGTGCTGATGGACAATCTGCAACAAGCTTAGCTATTTTTAAAACTTTTAAAACAGTACAACAACTACTAAATAGTAATGAAGTTCCACAAGGATATATGGGTTTAGTAGTTACTACAGATAAATCAAATAAAGATAATGGTGCTATGTATTTAATGACATCAAATGGTTGGGAATTTGTAGGAGATATTGTAACAGAAGGTATAATTGGTCCTCAGGGACCACAAGGTGAAAAAGGAGAACAAGGACCAAAAGGAGCTGCTTCGAAAACAATTTCTATAACTGGTACCTTTGAATCACAAAATGATTTTACAGCGAGTCAACATCCTGATGGTGAAATTGCATTAATAAAATCTACAAATGAACTTTTACTTAGAAATGGTGATGATACTCATTCATTTGGTACTTTATCTATGGATGTATTACAAGGTCCTAAAGGAGAGCCTGGTGCAGATGGTAAACAAGGTGAAAGAGGCGAACAAGGAAATGACGGACTACAGGGTCCAGCTGGTCCACAAGGTCCACAGGGTTTACAAGGTCCTCAAGGTCCTCAAGGATCACAAGGACCTCAAGGTATTCCTGGCAAGGATGGAAATGATGGTTCTCCTGGTCCACAAGGACCAAAAGGTGATATTGGACTTCGTGGTACTCAAGGAGCTATGGGACCACAAGGACCAATGGGACCACAGGGTCCTTCTGGAGATTCTAATGGATCTGGATTAAGTATTTATCAAAATCAAGCCCAACTTAATGCAGTTTCAGGTACTAATGGTGATCTAGCTGTATGTCAACATAAACTTATGCAGTATACAAATAATCAGTGGAATGAAGTCGCAAGTTTCCTTGATAAATCAACTTTAGCAAACATTGAAAGAGCCACTACAAATTTAGTAGGTAATTGGAACTGGGTTGATGAATCAACAAAATTACAATTACAATATAATGGTTCTGTTGTTGCTGAATTTCAAGCATAAGTATTATAACTAAATATATTTCAAAATATATTTAATTATTTTGTATAACTACCACTATATCTTAAATATGTAGATCTTTCATTTTGTGGCATATAAACTACAGTATATTTTTTTTTGTTATTATTGTTATTTGTTTTACTATATTTTGAAACTAATTTCTTTACATGATATTTAGTATATTTAATATACGGGTTAGATTTCCAAATGTTATAAGTTTCTTTTATTATTTTTTTTAAAAAGATAACAACAAGTAAAATTAATACAAAAACTATCATATCTTATATATAAATGAAGAAAATAATTAATTATGATGAAATTAGTTTACATACTTCTTTAATATCTTGTAGTATTGTTGGTCACCCGAAGAGTGGTAAAGCTTCTCTTCTAAATTATATAACAAAATCTTTTAATCATGTTTCTAGACTGAATAAAATAAACATTATTTACAGAAATGCATTAATTAATAATATATCTCATTCATTTGTAACTTGTCTTACTTCATTACAAACATCTTTAGGTCAAATAAGTGTATTACAAATATCGCAAATTTGTATTTTTGTTATTTCAATAAATTTTAGTGAATATATTCAATATATTTTAGAAACTTTGATGTGTATTGAATGTTGTAAAATTTATTTCTGTTTAATTTGTATTACTAATACTGAATTATATGATATTAAATATGTTGAAAGTAATTTAAAAAAATTAAAAAAAATTATTAATTTATCATGTAATTTTAAATTTTTAATTATAAATCCTATTTTTGGTCATAATATGAATAACTTTAATAATATTATTAATTTTTATTCAAAACAATATTGGATTGAAAATCCTACAATTTTTAATAAAAAATCATATTTTACAATAATTAGATCTTATGATTTAACATCAAATAATGATATAATTACAGGTGGTATTGTAGGTGGTTATATTAAAAATGGTTTTATAAAAAAAAATTCTAATATATATATTAAGCCAGGACTTATTTCTAAAAATAATGATAATGTTTTTTATATTAAATCTAAAATAACTAATATTCAAGTTGACAAAAATCCAGTAAATTATTGTTTACCTAAAGGAATTACTGGGCTTGAACTAAGCATTGATCCATATTTTACAACAGAAAATAAACTTAGAGGACATATGTTAGGTAATTATGTAAATCTCCCACCTACTTATAAAAAAATTGGTTTTAAATTTAATGGATTAAAAAAAATACTATTAAATACTCCTATTCAAAAAGAGGTAATTATGAATTCTTTGTCTGTAAATGAATCTATAATATTATGTATTAATTCTATTTTTATTAATGGAATTATTATCAAAAGTTTTAATAATAATTCATTTATTATGAAACTAACAACGCCTAAATGTATAGATCTAGATAATACTGCTGTTGTATTTAGAAAGGTAAATTTTACTTGGATGGTATCAGGGTTTGCAAAGAATCTTTTTGGCGATACTATTGATAATCAAGATATTTCCTATGAAATCCCAAATAATGATAATTTTGATTCAATTACAATAACTTTTTCACAAAAAAATCAACTTTGTTACGATAATTATAGTCCTATTTTTATAAAGAAAAATATTAATTCATTAGAAATATGTTGTAAAAATATAAATAAAAAAGTTTTATTATCATATAATTTTAATTATTATTTAAACATACCACAATATTCAAAATTCAAATTTAGAAATAATCAAATTGAAATAGCTCTAAAAAAATTAAATATTCTTCACACAATTAACAATAAATATATTGAAATCAATATTTCATATAAAGAATATATTGATAGTTATTCAAAAAAAATAAAAGATGTTTTCAAGTGTAAAAAATGTTACTCATATACATTTATGTTTTATAAAAAAACTTCTATACATTTACAAATATGTTCACATTGTGGATTCTATTCAATTATATAATATTATTTATCGTATAACATTTTTAATGCTACTTTCATACCTACTCCAAATCCTACTCTTATTAATAAAGAAATAATAGCAGTCCCCCATTCTCCTTTCTTAATTGGTCTATATTTTATTCTTAATAAACTACCAGGTCTCAAAAATTTAAAACTTATAATAATACCAAGAATAGCACCGACAATTTGTCCAGGTAAAGATCCTATTATGTACCAAAAATATTTCATAAAGCTCTTCATATAAATATATAAAGATTATTTAATTAAAAAGTATATATATGTTTATTGCATTATTTATTAATTCAAAAACACATGTTTCTTATTTTTTGAATAATACAAAATTTATACAACTTTTAAATAATAATAATTATTTGCTTAATATCTATTATACAGATACGCCTGTTTTTTTAGAATTTATAAACTTATTTAATACATTTGAATTACCTTACAATAAAATTTATAATTCAGATATAATTGATTTAAAAAATATGAGTATTGAGCATTTTTTACACTCGTCTGAAAATTATTATTTTAATTTAGATACAGATGTAGATATAAAATCATATTCATTTTTATCTAATTTATCAGATACTGAAATTATAGCTCCATTAGTTAAAAAACAAAATGAATTATTTTCTAATTATTGGGGAGATGTTGATGAAAATGGATTTTATAAACGTTCTAATAATTATATAGACATTGTAAATCGTAATATAAAAGGATTATTTAAAGCTAAATATATTAATTCTTGTTTTATTTTATCAAAAAATATTGCTGAATCAATACAAAATTTTTATAAACTTAATCATAAATCTAATAATGACTATGATATTACATTTGCAAATAATTGTAGAAATAATAATATACCTATGGTTGTAAATAATAATGAAAATTATGGATATTATCATAAAAAAATTACATTATTTGATTATTTTGATTATAATTCTGAATGGAAAGATAAATATTTTCATCCTAATTTTAAATTATTTTTAAATAGTAATACTTTGCCACATAAAGAATTATGTAAAGATGCTTTTCAATTTCCTTTATTTTCTAATGAATTTTGTAAAGAACTAATTCATATTTGTACAACTGCTAATCTTTGGTCTTCAGGTAAAAATAAAGATAAAAGATTAACTGGTGGGTATGAAAATCACCCTACAGTTGATGTTCATTTAAATCAGATTGCACTACATGATATTTGGAATGATATTGTAAAAAATTATATTTCTAAAGTTGCATCCAAATTATATTCTGATATAACAACAAAAGGTACAAATATTAATTTTGTAGTTAAATATACAATGGGTGGGCAAGAATTTCTTAGACCACATCATGATGCAAGTATGTATACAGTAAATATTGCTCTCAACCAACAAGATAAAGATTATGTTGGTGGTGGATGTCGTTTTATTAGACAAGATTATAGTGTTACACATACACCAATTGGATTTTGTAATATCCATCCTGGTCGTCTCACTCATTATCATGAAGGAATTCCTATTACTTCAGGAACTCGATTTATTTTAGTATCATTCATTGAATAGTCTATCTATTTCTAAATTAAATATTGTAAAAAAATAGGAATTATCTCCAATAGATCTTTCATCAAAATATTCTTTAGTGGATATTTTGATTTTTTCAGGATCTGCATCTGGTGGCCACATTTTTTTAGCTAATTTTGCATATTCTATTGCATTTTGTTCTATTTCCCTATATACTTTAAGCATATTATTCCAAAATATGGTTTCCTTATCTAATTGTAAAGGCATTTATTTTAATTATTAATAATATATAATTTTTTTTTTCAATTTTAAAAATAAATACTATTATTTATTTTTAATAATGATTATTTAATTACCAACTTATACACTCGGAGAACTAGTTGAAGCAACTACTCCTTCTGTATTTACACGTCGTTGATTACGCCAATATCTAAATGACAAAGCTGGTGCTGAATCACCTGTTTCGTTAGTTAAATCTACTTTTCCCTTATCTATAAGACTATCTAAATCTACTTTGCGATCTAAGAATACTTTACCATAATTTCTTGCCTTAATCCAATTTACCATTAAAACATTTGCTTCAGGTACTACTGTTTTAATCTTATCTCTTACCATTTTTACAGTATCTTGGATTTGATTTTCACTTAAATCTTTGTTTTGAACTGATACATATGCAGAATATAAAGATGTTTTTACCGTATGACGACCTAAACCATCTTTCTTACATTGAGCATTAATTTTAGAAAAAAATTCACCACTGTACTTTACATCTTCAAATTCTACAAATAAAGTACCAGATGGTGCTACACTATGGTTTACCACATTGCTTAATTTACTTACATCTACTCCTAATTTTTCTACATCTTTTTTTGGAATTACCACCGTTCTTCCAGTTCTACGTGGTCTAATATCTAATCTTTGACGAACTGTTCGTCTTCTAGTTCCGGTTTGTTGGGATTTTTCATCACCTTGTTGTTGTACAGGATTTTGTTCCGACATTATTTAATACAAATAAAGGTAATTTATTTTTAAGTCATTTTATAAATACTTTTGCTTAAAGTCCATGTATATAAAAATTGATAAAAAAATACTTAATTTTTAAAAAATTAAATAAACTATGAATATTATTAGAATAGTATCAAAAAAAATACCTAAAGATAATATTACTGATATTTATCCAGCTTTAACATCATTGCAAAATGAATTAACTGAAGCAGTTAGAATACATAATAAAGGTTATATTTCTTCACAGAGTTATTTTCCACTTACAAATGATGCCACAGAATCAAATATTATTTACAATATTTCAGATTGGAAAAGTCATGATTATTGGTTAGAATGGTATCATTCTGATATAAGATATAATATATATAAACATTATTCAATTTTAGAATCTGAAACACATGTAAAATTAAAAAATAGAACTAAATTTAATGATATTCCTTTATTATAAAATGTAATATAATTAAAATTGAATAATATTTATTTATTCAATAAATAAATAAATAAATGGAATTTGTTACTTTAACTCCAATAATAAAACCTAAATATGATACCAATCTTCTTGGTAGTATTTTAAATTTTTCAGCTTTTAATCAACCAAAAATAGTAACAGCATCATACATAAATAATAGAATAATAATTAGCATAAAACGAGGCAAAAATAATGTATGTTTTTTATTAAATAAACCATTTGATTATCCAAATAATTTCGATTACTTTCAGTTATCTTGTAATCTAAAATATTCAGATATGAGTAGTATTAATGAATTTATGGAAAATGTAAATAATTTTATAAAGAAATCAATAGTAAATATTTCTTTTGGTTATATTTTAGAATATATTAGTTCAAAAGTCAATATTATTTCTGAAAATTTAGATCTAATTACTACTAATCAAACCATAGAACAAACTACTAGTTCAAATCAACTAACTGTTATTACACATAGTGTAAAAAATGACAAAGATGAATATGTAGATATTAGTGATATACAAATTGAAAATAGTAATTTAACACAGAAAAATGTTTTATTTGATAATTTACTTTCATACAATAATTCTATGTATACAATCAATCCTGATGAATATGAGTTATTTAAACAAAAAAACTTAACACAAGATATTTTAGAAATAGAATATAAATCAAGTTTCGAAAAAATATTTGATTCATTATTAAAAACTTGTAGAGAATTAACTAAACATTTATTACCAAATAATGTAATTTCAAAAAATCCATTACAAGTAAAAATAATTTATTTGAACAAATTAATGCATTTTAGAATAATAATCCCTCGTCTTACTTTTAGAACAACATATAAATTCAATATAGAATTGATAAAACTAGATAAGGGTGAATTTAATATAGATATAGTACCATACTATCCTATTTTAGATTCAAATCCATTAAATTATTTGAAAGAAAATGATGATATATACTCAACATTATTACATTATATAAATGAAACAATAGATACAAAAAAATTACATCAAAAATATATAGAAGAAGAAAATTTTAGTAAAGAATACTCTTTACAATTATTTAAACTACTGCGATTAAATTGTATTGATAATAATAATCAAGTTGAAATAAATAAATTAAATAAATATATTAAAAACTTTATGAATGCAGTATGTTTAGAAAAAATGACGAAACAGGAAAAATATGATAAAGTAAGAGATATATTTGTACAACATGGATGGACAAATGGAATGAATACTAATAAATATATTTGTGAAACTATTTCTAATTTAAAAATAGCTAGATATTTTGAGAATAAAGAATATTACAATATCTTAATCAGAATTATAATTTTTTCGTTTAATGATTTTTATAAAATATTAAATCTAGATAATTTAAAAAACCAGTATACTAATTTGTTAAATTTAAATAGAGATAGAATCGAAATTATAGATTCGTTATTTACTATTGTAGAAAATAAAACTTAAAATTAATTATTTTTTATGAATAATTGGAAATTTTTATGTATATTATTTTTCAAATTATTTATTAAAATATTAATATTATTATAACCTGCTTTTAAAATATCAATATTTACTATTTTTATATCTAGTAATTTAATAACTTTTACGTTTTTTGATGCGAAAACAGTATAATTTTTAATAACAAAATTATATGTTAATAGTTTTATAATATATAACAAATAAGTTCTATAATAATTAATATCTAATAAGAATTTTAAATTAATCTTTGATAATGCTATACTTTTTACAATATTTTTAAATATATCGATTAACTTAAAAAATTTATTATTAATAAAAGTGTAATTATTGTTTCTTTTGTCAATTTCTACTTTATATTTTAAAAAATAATTTGTTATATTTTTTTTTTCTAACATAATAAATTGTGTAATTTCAGGAATAACTGTAAAATATAATTTGTTAATATCATTTTTATTTTGATAAACAAATTTCAAAAAGAAACTTTTTAGAAATAATACATCATATAACGTATATTTTAATAAATTTTTATTTATATTATTGATATTTATTTTAATTTCATAAATAGGTCCCATATCGTCTTGATTTTTTATTAATTTATCAAAAATATTTTTATCAATAACGCCTAATTTCAAAATAGCGAAATATATTTTGCATTTGTTATCATTTTTTAAAAACTCTCTATTATAATACTCACAGAGATATCTTGTATCAATGTAATTTTTTGTAAATTGCTTTATATATCCTTTATTATTTTTTAATATTGTCTCAAATAAATATGGTACATCTAATGATTCAGCTCCATGTAATAATTTTAAATATTTATTATTAATCAAATAATTCTTAATTAAACAATTCATATCATCTTTATTTAATTGATTAGGATCAAATATAAATATAAAACTATATATAGTTCTATCATCGATAATTTTGAATCCTTCAAAACATATTTGTATTAAAGCAGCAATTTTAGTATTGAATTCGAAATCTATACCCAAATAATTTGTATTACTAGGATCAATTAAATAAAAAATTCTTAAAAATAATAAAAATATATTTAATTTTTCTTTCGTATCTGTTTTAAATATTATGTATTTATTATTCTTGAATTTATCATCAATCATTTCTTTATTACCAAATAATTCCATATCATTTTTTTCTATTAAATAACAATGAAAAATATAATAAATAAATTTAATTATATCTTCTAAATTGTTATCTTTTTGAATAATATCAATAATATAATTTTCGTTCATCATACAATTTAAAGATAATTCAAATTTAATTTTATTTAGTTGTATTTTATCTAATTTTTCTAAAAATTTAGAAAAGTTTTTATAATCTATTGTACTTGTTTTTATTTTTAGTAAAAACTCTTTTAATTCAGATAACATTTACTTACTATAATACAGATTTTATATTTTATTTAATAATATATGTATAGCTGATAATTCATTAATATATGGCTTTTCATCATTAGTTATATTTAATTTCTTTTCAATATCACCCAATTTATTGATTAATTTCATTTTAATATCATCATTTATTTTACTTTCTATTACAAAATCACAGAATGTTAATAATATTTGATTTAATGAAATTCCTTTTTTTATTAAAGTTTCTATGTATTTATTATTTTTTAAAAAATTTTGATTTTTCATAATACACGTAGTTAGTTGTTTATTTTCTTTAGGCGTTGGTAAACCAGAAAATTCATATACTGCATTTTTAGCAAGTTTTCCTTTTGCAAGATAAATAGATTGTAATAAATTAATACCTACTCTCATATCTCCTTTACATAATTTAGTAATTGTTTCCACACCACCTTTATTACTTCTTATTTTTTCTTTTTTACATACTTCCAAAAGTTTATTATTAATAATTTGAGACTTTAAAGGATAAAATCTAAATAAAACACACCTTGACTGAACAGGAGGTATAATTTTACTGATATAGTTACAAATTAAGCAAAATCTTACATTATCACTATAATTTTCTATAATTCTTCTTAATGCAAATTGTGCATCATAAGTCATAGCATCTGCTTCATCTAATATAACTAACATTATTCCTTTTGAAAAAAATTGACAGTTTGATGAAAAATCTTTAACTTGTTCTCTGACAGTATTAATTCCTCTATCATCGGAAGCATTTAATTCAAGTACCATCATATCATAATCTTTACCATAGATTTCTTTTGCAAAAGAAACTATACTTGATGTTTTACCAGTACCAGCAGGTCCATAAAATATCATATGCGGTAATCTTTCATTTTCAATAAATTTTTGTAAAGTTTCTGTTACATGCGGCTGTGACAATACATTTGATAATTTACTAGGTCTGTATTTTTCAACCCAGGGTAAATTATTACTTAATTTATTATTCATATTATTAATATTAATGTTTAAAGTTTTAAATATTAATATATCTTAATATATATGTATTTACCTAATGAAATCTGGTTGATAGTTAAATCTTATATGTTTCATGATATTAAAACACAAGGTAAACATTTAAAAAATGACTATTATATAAAATTATATAACTTAATTATAAGATTAATGCCACCACTTATTGTTCCACGTTCAGGACCTAGAATTCTTTATTCATCATGCACCAAAAATATTCGTTTTGTAAAATTTTTATATTTAAGACCTATTAAATATAATTCTAATAAAAATAAATATATTCATAATATTTTAATAAGAGAAACTCAACTATTAAAAGATAATTATTCAGAGCAAGATTATTATGAACAATATTATACTCATGCATATTCTATTTAATTTTTACAGATAATTACTGATTTTCTTTATAATATTTCCATCAAATCCATGTACTAGAAATAAAGTTAAAATAGCTCTTTTCTTTAATTTTTTTATATATTCTTTATATTTAAAAAATAGTTGTAAATTGACGTATGCTCTTTGTTTGTGATAATTGCTATCAAATACAGGATACCATTTATCATTATTAAGATGATAACCTATTACATGAATTGGAAAATCACAAAAATATGTATTTATATATGATTTTCTTATATCATATTTGTAGATGTTATCCTTTCTAATAAAGTATTTTGTTAATACTCCATTAGGTACTTTTGTTTCACATATAGAATCAAAAAGTATGTTTTTAAAGCTATTTAAGACTATTTTTCTATATTGCCATATATTCATATATATTAAATATATATACAATTAATTAACTAAAAATACACATAAATATATCTATAAATTATCATTTTTTATATTTCGGAAAATTTGAAAATAAAAAATATATTTAACAGATTGTTATTATAAATCATAAATGAACTTTTTAAAAAGAAAACGAGATACAGAATTGCATTATAATAAATTATCTGATAAGAAAGATATTATTTTAGTCGCAAAAGATATTGGTAAGAACGGTGCAAAAACTTTTACTACGACATCAAATAAAACATTATATGAAACAATTTTATCAAATAATAAAAAAAGTGTTGAATCTAATTTTTATGAGTTTTGGTTAGCAGATCAAGAAATAAAATTTAGTTTAGATATTGATTTAGAAAATACATGTAAAAATCCAAATACAATTGTTCATAAAAATTGTAGAAATGTGATTAATGAATTAAAAAAATTCAAATCAAATTATAGTTATAAAAATGTACTTATTTTAAAATCTAAACCGACTGACTTGAAATTAAATTCTTTTCATGTGATTTTCACCGGTGTGAAATTTAAATCTCATAAACATGCAAAAAATTTTTTCAATCATTTAAAAAAGACTTATGAAATGAAGGGTTGCGATGATTCAATATATAATTCTACAGTATTAAGATGCTGTTATTGTACTAAATTTGGAAGAGATAATTATTTACTTCCATTTAAATTTAAAAATATAGATTCAATATATGAAAAGAAACTAAATTTTAAATTTTTTAAGAAAACATTAATAACAGATGTTTCAGATTGTAAAACTTTAATTGATAAAGAATTTAGAATAGTAGAAAAAGAAAATATTGTTTATTCAAGTACAAATAATGATAACTCATATGAAATATTCAATGAACGTAAATTAAAATCAATTCTAGATGCTTTACCTGAAAAATATGTTGATGAATACAATGAATGGATAAAGATTGGGATGATATTACATAATATTGATGTAAATTATTTTAAATTATGGGATAATTGGAGTAAATCAAATAAAAAATATGCACCCAATTTATGTTTAGAAAAATGGAAATCTTTTCAATCATTTGATGATAGAAAAAAATTAGGATTAGGTACTTTGATTAAAATATGTCAGCAAGAAGGTTTAACTGATATAATTCCAAAACATGACATTAAGTCTATTGTAGAATCTTATGATAAAACAAGTATAACAACTGGAAACTATAAAAAAGAAACAGTAAATTTACAGTTTTTAAATCCTGAATTATTTAAACCACATCTAAATACAAAACTTTTATGTGTTCAAAGTGAAAAAGGTACTGGTAAAACAAAAAATTTACTAGATGCTTTATTTCAAACACAAAAAGATAAAGAATTCAAAAGTATTTTATTTGTATCGAGTAGAAGAACATTCGGTATAAAACTTTTAAGTGATCTTAAGAAATATGGTTTTAAATTATATTCCGATATAAAACAAAAATATATTGTGGAAAACAGAATTATTTGTCAAATTGATTCTATTTTAAGATTAGAATTAGATAAATTCGATTTAATAATTGTAGATGAATGCGAATCATTAGCTAGATACACAACATCTGATCACTTTATAAAAAATCCACGATCAAATATGATAGTTAATGCATATGAAATGTATTTACGGGAAGCAAAAAATGTATATATTTTAGATGCTGATTTATCAGAACGATGTATGAATTACTATACCAGGTCCTGTAACATATCAAATGAATATAAATTAATAGTAAATGATTATAAAGTATATTCAAAATGGACAGTTAAATATACTAATTATCCATCTTGGGTTTCTAATGTTATTGACGATATAAAAGACAATAAAAAGATAGTAATTCCTATGGCAAGTAATAATAAAGCGAAAGATTTACAACATTTAATTAATAGTCTTTGTCCTAATAAAAAAACATTACTAATACATAAAGAGTCTAATGATTCTGATAAATTAGAAAAATTAATGAAAATTAATAGTACTTGGATTAAATATGATGTTGTTATTTACACACCCAGTGTTTGTATGGGTGTTTCGTTTGATGTAGTGGATTATTTCGATAAAATTTATGCTTATGGTTGTCATCAATCTTTAGGTGCACAAGAATTTGCACAAATGTTACACAGAGTTAGACAGCCTAAGCAAAAAGAAATTATTTTAGCAATTGACAAGTATAAGTGTTATGATAAAGAAGAAGATTATATTACTTACGACGATATAGAAAAAATGTTATGTAATAATTATTTTTTAACACAATATGGAATTCATAATAATTTGATTCCAAGCAAAATGATTACTAAACAAAAAATTATTTATCCTTACAAAGATGAACCTATTTATGATATGTATGTAAGAAACAGTCGTGAAACTGTTTTAGACAAATTAAATTTTACTGCACAAGTATTTGGATATTTGAAAGGAAAGGAATATAAATTAGAATCATTCCATGTTACTAAAAAATCATATGAAAAATACTTTAAAGATATGGTCAGATTAAGAAAAGAACGAATAGAAGAAGAAAGAGTAAATCTAGTTGAAGGTATTGTAGAAAGTGAAGATTTAGATGTAGAAACATATCAAGATTTAATTAAAAGAAGAGATGAATATTTAGATGAATCAGATATCAATTCTATTCGAAAATTTAATTTTAAAAATAATTATAATATAGATGAAGATACTACTAAAGAAGATTTAAGAGATTTAATTGATGAATATTATGTACCTGAAAAAATGAGATGGTATCGTAATTTAAATACAATTCTTGAAACAAAAGAACAAAAAACATTTGAAAAACTAGAAATTTTAAAACATAATCAAAAAATAGCTAACTCATATAATAATGTATATCAAGATTTTACCAGTAAAAATAAATATGCATTTCATTATTATCCATTAAAATTAATAGAACTTTTAGGACTAGATATAAATAAACCAGAACTAGAGATTAATTATACTACATTAGATTCCAAAATTACACAAATGAAACCATTACTTTCAGATATGAAGTTTGCACTATATAAAAATTATTCGTTAAGAAAATTACCATATGATATATGTGAAATGAAAACTGCAGAATGTTTGCGATTTATAAATAAAATTATTCATCATCAATATGGGATGAAAATTATTAAAAGAAATTATTCTAAAATTGAAGATAAAATAAAATATCAACTTAGTGATGGAGATACATGGGATGGATTACCTAATTCTTTTTCAAATATTAAAAATGTTGTTAAATATGTTCCAAAGCAACAAAAAGCTTTTGATCCAAAAGATTTAGATCCAGATGAATTTGAAGAATTTGATGATTTTGATTCTGATCTAGATTGTTAATTTATTATAAATAACTCATAAAAATTTATTAGTTATTTACTTACTATTTTCTTTTAATAATATAGCTAAATAATTTAACATACTAAAAATCGCTATTAATTGATTTCCAGATGAATTTGAAAAATTATCAATATCACTTATTTTAAAATATATTTTACACATGTTTTTCTCATCAAGAATTTTATTTTCTTTAAAAAAATCTGAAAAAGACTCCAGTATTAATTTTACAGAATAACTTTGATTTAATAAATAATATGTTATTGAAATTATTTTTTCATTACTATTATCTTTTATTAATTCATCGGTTATATTTTTTAATATATCGGTACGAATCAAACCATAATTATCTCTTACTGTATCCTTATCTATTTTTTTCATTGAATTATATGTTACTTTTTGTAATAAATTAATTGATAATCTCATATCTCCATTACATAATTTATATATTTCTTTAACAGCATCTTTATTTATTTTTATATCTTCCTTAGTTATAATTTCATTTAATATATTAAATGCAGCATTTACATCTAATGCTCTGAATTGAAATCCAATACATCGTGATAATATTGGACTTACTATTTTTGAAATATAATTACATGTTAATATAAATCTAGTTGTTGCAGAATATTTTTCTATTATTCTCCTTAGTGCAAATTGAGAATCAGTTGTCATTGCATCAGCCTCATCTAAAATTATTATTTTAAATTTAGGACAAGGATAATTATATTTCTTTGGAGGTATACTTAATGCTAACTTGGCATAATTCTTAACTTTTTCTCTTACAACTTTTATACCTCTTTCATCTGATGCATTTAATTCTAATACTCTCGATCTCATCATCTTTGGACCATATAGTTTTAAACATATTGCTAAAGCACATGTTGTCTTACCAGATCCAGGTGGTCCATAAAATAGTAAATGTGGGAAATTTCTATTGTTTATAGATTTATTTATTGTATTCAAAATATCTTCCTGGAATTTTAAATCTTCTAATTTCTTTGGTCTAAATTTTTCAACCCAAGGTAAATTTACTCTTTTAATTGACATTTATTTTATTATTAACTGTTTTTTAAATATCATTTTATAATCCCATATATATTTACTATTATTATGATTATTATTATTAATATTAATATTCTATTTATTTTATTTAAATTATTTATCTCTCCTAATAATTCATTTTGTTTTAATCTTACTCCTTGTATATCTCGAACTTTATTTTTTGATAATATTTTTTCTAAATCTAAATAAATCTTATTTTTACTTAAATCAGGTATTTTTATTTTATCACACAAACCAAAATATAAATTTTCTTCATCTTCATTTAATAAATATTCTATTGTATACGATCTTGTACTCATTTATATGTTAATATAATAAAATTGAAAAAATTATACTCAATTAAATTTATTAAAAAATAATTAGATATGTCATATAAATATAAAAAACATTCAAATAAAATGTCTAAAGATCTAAGAACTATAAAACGAACACGTAGAACAAATATCTTCACATGGGTTAATAAACTTTCTAAAACTGTTCCATGTTGGTTAGTTGAAGACAAAAAAAGAGTATTTTGTTACATTAGTGAATCTAATAGTATATACGGTAGTGAAACTACTACTTTTAATAAAATTAAAGATACTTTAGATAAATTAATATGTATTAGATTGGGTAATTTTTCACTTTACATATCCATGGAATCAATTAAAAAAATTGAAAAAGATTTACTATAAATTTATTAATATATAGAAAAACTTTTAATATGCAGAATACACAAACTTGGATTTGTTTTACAGAAGCACCATATAACAATTTCAATATTGTTTTATGGTACAATCAAGTTACTGGAATATCCCAATTTCATAATCCATATTGTGGTGTTATTGGTTGTCATTCGTGTAGTAGAATCGGTCAAAAACATCGATGCAAAATATGTGGAGGGACTGATCACCGTGCAAAGTCTCATTTTACAAGAAATGGGATACATTTAACATTAGGTTATTGTGGTGTAATTGGATGTATTTCATGTAAACAAAGTCAGACACACCATTGCGTAGTATGTGGAAGGACTGATCACCGTGCAAAGGTACATTTTAAATAATTTTTGTATTAAAATTTTATTACAAAAATTGAAATTTAAAAGAATAATACTATAAACAATATTAATAAAAAAAATGTTTATATTATTCACCCTATTATTATTTTTACCAGGAATATTATTTTTCATAACAGTAAAAAGAAATATTTTAGGTAAAATCTATATTTTTTCAATTGAAGGAAATATTGGTTCAGGAAAATCAACTTTAGTAAAAAAATTAAAGAATGCGAATCCAAATTATTATTTTCTACAAGAACCAGTGGATATTTGGAAAGAAATAACTAACTCTAAAAATGAAAATATATTATCAAAATTTTATACAGATAAAAAAAGATATTCATATACATTTCAAAATTTTGCATTTATAACAAGAATAAGTACACTAAAAAGTATTATTAATAAAATATATCGACTTACATCTATATTTAAAGACAAATATTTAATTGTAGAAAGAAGTATATATTCTGATAAACATGTTTTTGCAAAGATGTTACATGATAGTAAACAATTATCAGAATTGGAATATAAAATTTATAATTATTGGTTTTATAAATTACATACAGATATGTTATTATCTGGTCATATTTATTTAAAAGTAGATCCTAAGGTATCATTAAAACGTGTTGAAAAACGAGCAAGAGCTGAAGAGACTGATTCAATACCAATAGAATATTTGAATACAATTAATGATTATCATAATACTTGGCTAAATAATTCATCTGTTCCTACATTAGTAATAAATGGTAATTATGATTTTGAAAATAATACTAATAAATTTAATATTATAAATAACCAAATAAAAAATTTCATACAAAATATTTATTAAACTTCATTTATAATTAATTATTATAATAATATTATATTATTATAATATATATGAGTCAATTCAAAGTAAAAATTATAAATCTTCAAGATCCATCCCAAGATGGTGGAATGAAATTTTTAAAAAGTGTAGGAAGTAACATCACAAAAGGTATAAGTAATGCAGGCGATGCAATAAAAAAAAGTCGTGCTGCTTCAAAAAAACGTGATAAAATTAGAAAAATTTTAAAACAAAGATTAGCCGATCTAAAATCTAAATTTTTAGAAAGTAATTCTGTAGCAAAAAAAGTTAGTGCATTAGATAAAAAATTAACAAAACCTATAATGAAAGAATTAAATGGTGCTACTAGTACTGGAACATTAGGTTTAGGCGCAGGTGGTTTAGTAAAGGCTTTAACATCAATTCCACATAAAGAACTAAATGAACTGGATGAAAAAGATGAAAGTAAAATAAATTCAGTAGCTGATTCCAAATTAAAGTTAGCCATGCAACAATACCATAAGTCAGATGATTTTGATGATTTTGCACAAAAATCATTAGAAAATGGAATTAGAAAGCTATATAAAGAATTTGTTGATAAAACTATGAAAAAACCAGATGTATATTCAAAAGCTGAATCAAATGAAAATCCAAGTGTAGAGGAACTTCAAACAGTTCATGCACAAATGCTTGCTGATGAACAATGTTCAAAAATCGGTTTAAAATTAGGCAAAGAAACATGTAATACAGAAAGTATTGATGAACATAAGCGTCAAGTAAAAGAATTTAAAGATGAAGTATCAAGTGTTCAAAAACTTATAAATAGTCAAGTAAAAAGTGTAAATTCATTAATTTCTAAATATGAAAATATAGTTGAGCAAGTTAAAAATTTAAAAGAAATTGAAATTGATCTTAAAAATGATCCTTTAGCAGATGCTCTTGAAAAACACAAATCATCTATATTAACAGCTATTTGGGATGAAAGATTTAAAGATGTTGTGAAACCTGATTTGATAGATGAGATATCTATTTATAAAGCATTACGAGATAAATATTTTAATGAAAAAAAACATATAGCAGGTACTTTTACACCTAAACCATTATCAGATCATGAAAAATCATTGAACAATGTTGGAGAAAAGAAAAAGGGATTTTCTATGAAATCTATGGGTTTATCAGCGCTAGTGGGAAGAAAATCTAATTCTTCATCATCAGAAAAATCTGAAAAATCACAAAAAAAAAAATCTAGATTTACTAATATGAAAAATATGATGAAATTTAGAGAAGGAGCTTTAGATCAAGAAGGTGGTCATTATTATGGCGTGACTGATGGAAGAACAGGTTCTGATCATTTTGATCTTAATCCTACTCATATTGATGATAATGATAAATATGGACTTTCTTTTAGTGATGTATTATCACCAAAAAGAAAGTCAAAAAAAAAATCTAAAAGAAGATAAAATTATAGATTATTTACAAATATTCTTTGAATATTAATTGATTCTTTCAGAATCTACATGTTTTTATATTTCATATAAAACCATATAAAGGAAATAGGATTGAAACATAAACTAGATATAGAAAAATGATCCGCTCCTAATTTTTTATAAATTTTTACATCGTCTAAACTTCTAATTCCACCACCAGCAATAATTGTGCAGTCATTATAATATTTTTTTATAAATTTAATATTTTTACTTGTATATGGTATTAATTTTGGACCTGATAGACCCCCATCTTTAATTGGTAATGTATTTGATAGATGAAACTGTCTAAATCCTTCTTTGTAATATCTATGTAAATCATCTTCAAAATTAATAGGAGGTAATTTAATTATACACCATTTTCTTTCTGGATTTAAAAATATTTTTAAACCTTTATTAATCATATGTTTATCAGTATTAGGACAACTTACATTTAATTCTATATTCATATCTTTTGGTATTTTTTTCTCTAAAGGTTTTATTTCTTTTTTATCTAAAATAGCAATACTAATAATTTGATTTTTTTGATATGTATTTATAGCATAATCGATACCAGGATTTCTTAATCCTATTTTATTTATCCATCCACCTAAGTTATAATTGTATCTTAGAGTTTTTAATATTTGCATCCATTTTCCTGGTCTTTGATATAGAGTGAAAGATCCTCTAATAGGAGTAATTCCATGTAAATTAATATAATTACCGAATGGAGGTGATATAAATAATATTGGTTTATTTTTATTATTTTTGTAAAACATTTAATTATTATATTACTTTATTTTTAAAATAATATTATATTATATATCTTTATATGTTTGAAACGATAAGATATCTTTATTGGAATATTGGTTATATATTATCAGATACTATTTATGAATTAAAATGTAGATACTTCTATAATTCATCTTCTTATTATAATTACAGTTATGGTTGGAGAGATGATACATTATTAAATGAAATATATAAATTAGAAGAAAGAATTGCAGAATTAGAAGATTCTAAAGATGAAAAAACAGATATTGTGTTAGTATTAAATGAAAGAAAAAATATTAGATTAGATAAATTAAAAAGAAATAAATCATTTTAGATTCATATTTATTAATTTTAATAATTATGAATTAACTAAAGTAGCTGTAATTTTTGTAACATTTAAAATATTTCCATTGATATTATTTACGAAAATACCATTTACATAAGTGTCATAACCTGATTTTTCTATCCTTAAAATGTATGAACCATAAGGTAATAATTTATAAAAGTCACCTTTTTCTTTTGATTTAACTGACCGACCGTAGGTATTACCATTTTGGAATACTTGAACTGTTGCGTTTTGTATTGGATTACCAGATGTATCAAATACAAATCCATGAATACCTTGAAATGCTCCTTCAAAATAAGCAAGCATTCCACCTCCATCAATAGTTTTACCATCTGTCGATAAATTTTCTAATTTTAAATCATCTAAATTTTCTGGGTTAATATTTTTTCCAATTGAAACTTCTATAGTTACAGCCATAATATCATGATTTAAATATTCCCAATCTTGCATACCGCCATATAATGTATACCATTGTGCACCATTTATTATTCCATATTCTCTACTTGGATAAGAATTTAATAAACTGAGTTTTGGATGCATATTTTGACTATATTTTTTTGCTAAAAATTCAAACATATCATTATCAGGTGTAGAATTTGGTGTTCCTGATATTCCTGGAATCATATTTGCATCTCCATCAAAAGGATAGCTTATTATTTTAGCACCTTCATGAAAATTTCCTGATAAAATAACCTGAGGATTATTACTTGTCCAATTCATTATATGGTTTGTTTCTGCTTCATAAACATTACTTGCAGTAGCAACATATTGATCTGGAAAATTTCTATTCAAATCATAATTTCTACTGTTATATCTATTTCTTGTTTGTTGGAAGAAACCCCATGGATTCATACTAGGTAAAAATTGCAATGTGCATGTATTTAATAAATTTACGACTCGAGGATTTCCTTCATAAAATTCATCACATAACCATTCTACAAACCATATTATCAATGCTCTACCTGATGGTTCATTTCCATGCATATTACCAATATATCTTAAAAATGGCTTGCCAGTTGTTTTATTTATATTTCCTGATATTTCGATGACCCATAAATCATAATTACCATCTTGTGATTTTCCTAAAGTATAATATTTAGATATATCAGGAAATAAACTTACAATATTTTTCATTTTTTCTTCCATATTGATAATATAATCTTCATAAGTTAAACTACTATTTATAAATGTTGAATCATATCTTGCAAATATAGTTGTTGTATTTTCGTGAGTATAGTTTATTTGTTCAACAATTGTACTATCTTCTAAAGTTATTTTATATTCTCCTAAATTTGTACCACATGCTGATCCATGTTCACATTCTATTTCTAATGTTACGTTATAAATTCCATGCGGTACAGAAAAATTATATACATTTGAATCTAAACTTTTTGATAAAATTAAATTTTGGTTTGATGTAGTTATTAATGTACTATCTAATATTTTAGCATTAGTTTTATAAATTTTAAGTGTTACACTATCAAAATTATCTACTTTTGTATATTTTACTGACATATTAACTAATTCATTTTGATATATATCTATAGTCAAGCTATCAGTTGTATTTAATATATATCCTAAATTTGATTTTATTGATGTTATATTCCCTATAAATCCTGAAGTTAAGTTTATACTAGCATTAATTTTATTATTTTCTAATGAAGAAATAGTATTAATTTCAGGATAATTTAATATTTCATTTATATTTTTACCTTCACTATTATTAAAACCAATCAAATTAGTACCTTGTTCTAGTTTAATATTTCCATTTGGATTATAATTTTTTTGATATGTTAATACTGCTGAATCATTACAATTTAAATAATATGCTTGATAATATTCAAAATTTTGTAGATTACCTATTAATGTTCTAATTCCATTAATATTCATATAAATAGATGAATTAATAATATTATTTTTAAGAGAAGATATTGTATTTACTTTTGATTTTATAGAGTCTAAAGTTTTAGATATTGTATCACTTTTATTAAAACACACTAGATTTATCCCTTGATTTAAATTTATACTATTCATTATATAAATACGCGTTAAAATATATTAAATACTAATTGATAATATTATACAGTTATATTGAAACAACATGTAATTTTTTATTTTTCTTTTTGATTTTATTTTTAATTCTTTTAATTTCTCTTTTCCTTCTCAGAATATTCATTAAATAACATACTTTAAATGTATAATTCATTATTTCTTCACGACTTTTTAGTTTATTTTGATAGATTAGTTCTATAAAAATTTTTTCTACGAATGAAAAAAATTTAGCATAATCTGAAGAAGGTTTATATTCTTTTATAAAATTTTGTTTTGATCTTGATATAAATGCTTTAAGATCACGTTTACTATTGAAAATATGATTTACTTTCATTTATTAAATATATATTTAATACATTAAATTTATAATTCAATTTTTTTAGATAATAATATTTAAGTCAGTATCTGATTCTACAATTCCATAAGGTGTTGAAATCCTGATTTTACCACTATTCATATTTTCAGTTATTTTTAGCTTTATTTGCCTTGTAGATATTGATTCGATGTTTTCAACAATTTTATCATTAATAAAAACTTTCGTAAAATTTATTCCTGTATTATCCCTAATAAAATCGTAATAGTAAGCTACTGATGCCCAGACTCCAGGATATCCTGGTTGTGCACAACCTATACCCCAACTTGTTACTCCTATTAGCTTTGGTACTCCATTATCTATAATTATAAGTGGACCACCACTATCACCTTGGCATGCATCTTTACCTCCTAATGTATCATTCACTTCTCCATCATTATCCTGGTCTTGTAAATCTAAAGTTCCAGCTAAAATCATATCATTTTTAATATCATACATTCCTTCATATTTATCTGTATTTCTTGTTATTTGTAATTCTGCAAATCTCATTTTATCATTACTACCAGTACCTAATGTACTACCCCATCCTAATGTATAACAATAATTAAATTCATTTAATTTACCCATTGCTATATCATCTGCAGTTGCTAATTGAATTGAAGTTATATTAGGATCGTTTAAATCTATTGAACCTCTAACTCTCAATAATGCAATATCTTTACCATTTGTTACAGACGTATATCCGTTCATTATAATTATTTCATCAATATAATATTTTTTATTACTAGTGTAATTATTTCCAGATATATCTTGTTGTCTTAATATCCCTGCATAAACACAAATGTCTGATGGATTTTTATCATTCCAACAATGTGCTGCTGACAATATCCATTTACTGTTTATAATAGTACCACCGCAATAATGTCCAGAAAAATAATTATTTTCTAAGTGTAAGCTTACCGTAAATCTAAAATCAAAACCTGATATATTTGCATTGTCAACCTCTGTACCACCAACTATTCTTGCTTCTGGTCTACCACAAAATGAGCACGGGCTTGTACTAAAGTTATAATTTCTATCAAATCTTCTAGGAACTTCTCTATTCGGTATAAAATTTTCACCATTTATAATTAATAAATCTAAATTTTTTAGATTATTACTAAAATTATTTATTTTTGGTTCTTTACCATATATTAAATCAGGTATTAAAATATTTTCTATCTCTATAATATTTGTGTTTGTTAATGATTCAATTTCATTTAAAATTTTGACTCTATTTCCTGATGTTGATTCTAATACTATTTCATTTCCATTTACTTTACAAATTATATCTTGACCTAATATTGTTTTCAATACTAAATTATTTGTTAATGTATTAATTTTTATTTTACCACTTATAAAATGATAAAAATATATATCTTTTTTATCTTCACCAGAATAATTAAAAATATTTTCTTCTAATGTTGAATTCTTAATTGCTAAAACAGTAAACTTTAACATCTTATTAGCTAAACTATTTATTAATGTCGAGTAAGTAAATATATCATCAGCAAATTTTGTAAAATTATTGAATTCTAATAATTGACTACATGTCTGTACAGTTATATTCCAATCATTATAGCTGTTTATCGTAATTGGTACTTTTTCCTCTTGATAGTAATATCCACCTGATAATATAAATTGATCATCTAAATAAAGCTTGTACTTTACAGTATTTCCATAAAAATTAAAATTAGATTGAGTAAAAATTAAATCAAAACTTTTATTATTACTTGTTTCATAATAACCAGTTTCATTATTATTAAATAATATATTTCCATTATCTCTAATTTCATAGTTTATACTTTCATTATTATTTTTTGAAATAATTATACTAACCGTAATTTTATCATGTTCTATATTAGGTAAAAAAAATCCATTTAGTTTATAACAATATCCATTTGTACTTACTAATTCATAATCATTATTTATTTCTAAACTTTGTCCATTTCTTGATAAATATTTTTTATTATGTATCATAATTGCTTCAGAATTTATATTATCATCATTTATATCTGTTAATATCATATTATTGTCCAATAAATCACGTCTTATTCTAGAATTTATTATATGTTCCCTTAATATTATCTTTTTTTGATAATATGTGTAATTATTTATTAAACTTTTATTAAATTTAAATAATGTGCAATTTTTGTTTATTAAATAATTCTTTTCTATTGGATACATATTTAATAGTTCGTATAACTCTATTTCATTTTCTTCTTTTAATGATTCATATAAATTTTTTAATAAATAATAACTACCATCTTTTTTTATTTTAAATGAAAATGATTCAGAGTCCATAAAATTACCACCAGTTTTTACTAAATTATTATTTAGATAAACAGAATATGACCCATTACCGTAATTACAACACATACCATCACCATATGAATCTTTTATTGTAAAAATATAATAATCACTTTGTAATTCACTAATAACATTATTTGTATTACCAGATATTATTACATTATCATTATATGTTTTTACATCAAAACTAATCTCAGTTGGATAATCATCTGGTGTAATTTCAATTTTAATTTGACATTTTACTTCTGGTTGTGGTTCTGGTTCGGGTTCTGGTTGTGGTTCTGGTTGTGGTTCTGGTTCGGGTTGTGGTTCTGGTTCGGGTTCTGGTTGTGGTTCTGGTTGTGGTTCTGGTTGTGGTTCGGGTTCTGGATCAACTACTTGAATTAATTCTGGTTCTATTGTAATATTAAATGGTTCATTTACTTCAACATAATATGCATAATTCGGTGTTAAAGAATTTAAATTTCCGATTATCATATTATTAATTTGAATACTACTTTGTATTGTATTATTGACTAATGTTGATATTGTCTTTAATTTACTAATATTATTTCCAAATACTTCAGCTATTGATTTAGTAATATTACATGGATATCCAATTAAATTCATACCTTGATTCAGTCCAATAACAGTAGTTGGTATATTATTACTTTGTAATTGAATAGTTGATGCATTAGAACATGTAAGAAAATACCCGTAACCATTTATAATTGTTTGTAAACTACCAATCACAACATTATTTAAAACAATAGATGAATATATAGAATTATTATTGAGAGTAGATATTGTTGTTAAATAATTAATATTATTTATTATATTAGGTGTATTTATAAAGAACGATATTAAATTTATTCCCGCATTAAGATTTATTGTTTGTGTATACATATAATTTAATATGAGATATTAAATTGTATATTTAAGAACTTGGTGTACCATCAATAGGAGATGATGTGTCTAAAGTAAAAGTAATATCATTTGATGTTAAAGTTTGTCCTGTAGTAATTCCTGTAGGTTTAGTAAAATTATATACATAGGTATCTTTAGTAGTATTATTTGTAATTATTAATTTATAATTAGCATTATCTTTAAGATTTAGATTAATATATCCTTGTGAACCATCATTTGGTGCTGAAGTTAATAAACTACTTTGATCTGATGTATTTTCTTTTACAGTTATATTATCAGTGATAGAATTATTAGGAAATGTATTTCCTGTGCCAAAATCCGAGTTAATTAACATAAGATTCCATAGTACAGTTCCGCCAATAGATCCAACAAATATACAAGTAGATCCATTAGATGATTCTGCTGTAGCGGAAGGTAAATAATTCATAGCCGTATTATTAGTACATCCATAAACCGTAACTTGCTGTGGTGGAGTTTGAGGAGTTGTAGGTTGAGTATTAAGTGTCGAAAATGTCATAGAATCATTATTTGGTAAATATGGTTCAGAACTAACAATTGTATTATCTTTTGCAATTTGGAATTGTTTTATTCCTTTGTAGGTAAAATGTAATACTTTACTATCTTGATCAAGAGCAATATTCCATGGTCCTAGTATAACTCTCTTTCGAATATTAACTTTATTTGATTGTATTTGTGTACCTGATAATGTAGCATTAACCATTATTATATATTAATATAGATATAAAAATATATGAGAATGGCATATATAAATTTAACTTAGTGGTTCTAAAACACACTGATGAACTCCAGCATAATCAAAAGATAGTTTACCATCTTCTAATTGTTTTATTTTCCATTTACCCATTTTTATAGTAGTTGTAGTTCCTGATTCTAATGAAACATGATTACTTTTAATTTTACTATTTGGCATATATTATATATAAATATTTTTTTTTTGCAATGTCTGTTATTATTATTTAAACACTGGCTTAATATATAATTAGTTTTATATGGATTCAACAGTTACAAATCAAACAAATGATATAGAAACGGGTAATGCAAATGTACAAAATGATTGGGATACAAATGCTCCAAATACAAGTTGGGATGAAATCTTTACTAATTTAGACGAAAATAGTACATCTAATTTAGTACCATTAGCGACAAATACTCCTTTACCTCCTATTGTATTTACTAATACAACAAGTAATAATACAAGTAATAGTAATACTACAAATAATACTACTAGTAATAATACAAGTAATATTCCACATGGATTTTTATCACCAGGATTAATCTCTGAAATTACTTTTACACAAAATTCTAATCCGTTAACACCACCTGCAGGAACTCAATTTAATAATTTATTTGCAGAGACTAATATTTTAAATAATTTATCTCCTTATATATTTACTGGTTCAACAAATATTGATAATGCAAGTAATTCAGCAGATACATCATCAGTAAATCCACCTGAAATTATATTGGAAGGATTTTCACCAGAAGAGATAACTTCTTCAAATAATCAATTATTATCTGATGAAGGTCAAATAGAAGACGATACAGATAGTAATGATGATGATATACCATCACTTGTAGATGATGACGATAATGATGACGACGATGATAATGACGACGATGATAATGACGACGATAATGATGATGAACAAGTAAGACGTTCAAATACATTATTGAGATTAAGTAGGTTTAGACATTTACCTCAAAATCATTTTTCATTTGGCATAATATGGAATTTTGAAAATAATTATGATTATTATAAAATAAAAGCATGTGATTTTTTTAGTGATTGTAGAAACACTAGATATTTAGCATTTAAAACAAATGTAACAGCATTAAATAAATCAAAAAATATAAAATTAGGAAAAGTATGGGAAATAAAGAAATGTTCTTTGGTTAGAAATGCAAAATACATATATTTTATAATTTATTTTAACAATATGCTTGGACATATAGATATAGAATATTATGGAATATTCTCGGAAGAATTAAATGAAGATAAACTAATAAATCAATTAATAAGTATGGGTATTTATGGAACTACTGGTAAACTTCATTCTCCATCTATGGAGACTACTGATGGAGTAGGTTTTAATTTATATAAACATAGAATTGGATTTTCTGGTTGGTAGATAATAGTATCAATTAATTATTTAATACAATTTGATTACTTGTATCTTTTTGATTTATAACTTCATCTATTAGGTCTTCAGTATTTTCAGATATAAAATTTTCTTTTGTAACCTGATTAGGAATTTCAACTTCTTCTTCTCTACTTTCTATAATAAAATTATCATATTCTTCATCATTATTTTCTTTATGTTGTGAACTATTAGAAGAATTAATAGATTCAGAGTAACTAGTTTCATCCACATTAACAGAAGTTGAAGATTTTTTTTTACTTTTTTTTTCCAGTAATTTTTTATTACTTTTTATTTCATTTATATTATTTTTGATTAAATTATCAAAATTTAATACTTTTTTTTCAATAAGTGTATTTACAATAAGATATATGCATATTCCTGATAGGGTGATAAACAAAATATCTGTTATTTTCATTTATAAAATATATAAATTATTTTATAAAATCTAACTTACTATATATGAGTTTAAAAGTATATGCTTTAGAAGAATGTCCATTTTCAATATCAACTGTTAATATGTTAAAACAAATAAATCCAAATATAGAAATAATAACTGTTAAAAGATCAGAAAAAGAACAAGTTAAAAAATTAATAAATCATCCTACATTTCCATGTACTCATTTAATTAATGGAAATAATATAATTAACTTAGGAGGGAATGATTCTATTGAATTCCTAGTAAATAAATCTTCTGAATTAAAAAAAATTTGTAATTCACAAAATAATGAGTTTAAAGATAAACTATCAGAAATTTCTATACAGACAGGATTATCAAAACGTATTCTATGTAATTTTTACAATGCATTATATAGAAATTAATTAAATATCATCAAAATCTATTTCAAATTTATTAGTGTTATTTGAAGTAGTTCTATTTATTAATTCAGTATCAGAATCATCATCTTTTGTTTCAAATATATCATCTTCATCATCATAATCTTCATCAATTTTTTCTGTAAAAAATACTGTATTGTCATACTCTTTTTCATCTTTTTCTCCTGCGCTATATAATTCCATTAATGCACCTGTCTTTTTTAATTCTTTTTCTTCACTTGAATTGTATTTATATATAATATCATATTGATTACTATTAAAATTTCTAGCTTGAATTAATATTAAATCACCTTCACTCATCCAGTGTTTCTTTCTAAAACTTCCTGGTATTACTGCTTGAACTTCTTTTAATTCTTTACTAATTATTGCTTTTACTAATAATCTATTTCCTCCTAAACGTTGTACAACTAGAGCATATTGTTGTCCTAATTTAGAATCTTTATAGGTTATTTTACCATTAAAATTGTCTCTAAAATCTTTAGAGGCTTTTTGCTTATGTTTTTTTCCACCTTTTGGATTTTTTTTTATTTTTCTTGCCATATTTAAATATATATATATATATTATATATTTAAATTATATTAAATATTTTCAATTTTAAAATTATACCTTTAAAGATCATTTTATGTCTTTCTTAATTTATAAAATAAACTTTTATTATCATAACACCATAATTTGTCACGATTAGGATTCCATGTAACTTCAAAAAGTTCTTCTCTTAATATATTAGTTCTTTCTATTGCTTTTTCCATATTTATTTCAGATTGTCGCCACTCATAAAAATTATGATAATGTTTATATTTAATTATATTTTCAGTGTAAATATTAAATATTTTTAGACATTCTTCATTATCTTTATTAAAATAATTTATGCAGATTTTGTAAATATATTTCCAAAATCTTAATTCTACTAATTCAGGCGACCAATATGCTATACTATTTAGAAATTTTTCTATTTCTTTTTTTGCATCAATATATTCACTCTTATTTTTTATAATATTATATATTTGTAATAAGATATCAATTGGTTTATTATGTGATCTTAAATTTTCCATTTATACTAATAAATAAAAGTTATTATTTAAATAATCAATTTTATTCTTCCATTAAATGTAAATGTATATTAGATAAAGCTTGATTTTCATCTACATTCTGATTATCACCTTCACTTTCACTTTCACTGTTATTGTCACTTTCATATTCTTCACTTAAATCAATACCAACTTTTAGTTTTCTAAAATAACAGTATTCAGTAACACTATTAGGTACTACTCTAAATATCTTACATGCTGTATAATTATTAAAACGATTACTATTCTGAAATGTATTAAACTCTCTATCCTTACAAATAATCCAATGAAATAAATTTTTATGATCTTCTTTTGGGTTTTGTGGATTATATTTTTTTCTTTTTTTTACTTTTTCATTTTCATAATTAATAAAATATTCATCTATTGATGGTATTCCTCCTAAAATAGTTGTAACTTCCATTATCTTCCTTATATCAAAATCATCAGATACTGGCATAATATTTGTTTTTAAAAAAATGGTAATATAACTCCATGATTGTCGATCTATACCAAAATCTTTAAACATATTTTTATTAAATTCTTCTTTTTTAAAGGGAGAATTTTCATCTATTTTTAATAATTTTGCTAATACATGAGCACCTTGTAACTTACCATTTTTATAAGATTCTTTCAGAAAATCAAAATCTATTATTGCTTTTTTATTATACTCAAAAAATATTTCCATTATTAATTTAACTATTTTATTTTAGATTAATATTTTTAATTTCAATTTCTTTTTGTTTGAATTCTTTTAATCGTTTCCAAGAATTTTCTACTCTTTTACAAAATAATACTGTGCTAATTATCATCAATACACTTATAATAATTGCTATTATTATTAAATAATATATAAAATGATCCATATATTAAAAAATTTTTTATTATTTAAATACTTTATAATTGATTATTAGTAATAAATCTATTTCCTTCAGGATTGTAATATTGTTTTTTTACTTTTATTGGTTCATATTCATCATCACAGTAATACCATGGACATAAACATCTGAAAAAATTAAACATCTATATTAGATGTTTTATTTTTTTTCCATCTATTTTTTATTTTTGCTACTTGAATATTAGCTTTTAATCTATTATAATACGTAGAAATAGGTAAATCATCAGATATATGAACAGGTGAACAAAATCCGAGTTTTGTATTATAATATCTTTCATAACTTCTATTACTATAATTTTGTAAAAATGTATTATTCCAATAGAAGCTAAGTTCTCTAGCTTGTTTCATTGTCATTATTCTATTAGTTTGAAATTTATCTTTTAGATGATTATTATGAAAATATAATTTCCACATACTTGTTACATCTAGTAATTCTTCTAATACTACGTTAAATATATTTCTATAAGTAGGATCAAATAGAAAAATATAAGTCCATATATTCTTAGGTAAACATATCATTTATTTTATTATACAAATTTTTTTAAGACTTTTTTGTCCATTATTTTTTGTGCTAATAATAGTGACCCCCTTACGTCGAATGGTGTATTAATACCTGAGTATAAACATGCAAGTTCTATATCTTTTGTGATTTGTTGAAATTCATAATCATATCTAGGATCAACATATGAAAAATAATGCGATAATATTTTGCTTTTTAATACTTTTCCAGATGGATATGAAAATGTAGTTGGTCTTGCTAAATTATCAATTTGTAATTTTAGTTTTTTTGCTAAAATGTAAGGTCTTGGTATTTTATACTTATTTTTTATTGTTTTACTTACATTTTCTATATATTTTATTAACTTTTTGACTTTATCTTTATTAAATTCTATTTTTTTTTCATTACATAATTTTATAAAATATGCTTCTGGTTCTTCATTATATTTTGTTATTAGACGTATTTGTTCATCATTTCTATTATTTGTTAAATGTTGTAAATATTTTATATCATTATGTATATTTTGAATTCTTTTTCTTGGATCAGGCAAAATAGATGTAGTATTTTTTGATTTATTTTCTATAGTAAGTGATGATAAATCTGATGAACTACTTGATAAAATCTTATTTTTTTTTTTGATTTTTTCTTTTTTATTAAAAAATTTAAATATTATAAATACTGTTGCTAATATACCAAGAATAATAAAAATTTTATTTTGATATAATAATTTATACATTTATATTTATACTTAATATAAACAAACTAAAATTTATTCGCAGGTATGTAAATTACTTTTAAAACCACAAACAGACCAAGAACAAAATGCTGGTATGAATAAAAGTAATCCTAACAATCTAAAATTACATTCAATATCAACAGATATTGCAGTTATAAAACTTAAACTACCAAAGAAACCATATATCACACTAAATAACATCCTATGTTTATCATTTATAAAACCAAATACTAACCACAATAATAATATTGCTGCAAATATATTTAATATACCAGCTAATATACATATCCAACAGAATTTCTCCATCTCATTTAAACATATACCATATGCAAAAACAAAAGCAATAAATCCAATTGATATATGTAATAATAATATCTTTGATATTGCTTGCCACCAAGAAAATATTGTATAACAGTTTGGTAATTGCTGAATTATACTTATATTTGTTTTTAAACATTTCTTAATTTTTAAACAACAACATCTTTTTTGTTTAACAATAATATGTAATTTAGATCCTATTGGTGTTCTTATTATTTCAGCCTTCAAATCATTATTTAACTTTTGTCTATCAAATGGACATTCATTAGGCCATTTTTTAATACACGATTCACATACTAATCTATCTATGAAACCTCTCTCCATGCAAGAAGGACATTTATAATGAGTTAATGGTCTAAATGCAGTAATTTCCTCAAGACACAATGTACATGTTTTTATATCATTCATAATATATACCTTAATATAAATAAATTAGTACTAGCAAAATTATTTTTCAATTTTAAAATCTTTCAAATATAAAGTTTTCTAATCTTTCACGATACTCACTATAATTAGAATATTTATTAAAATTTTCAAATAGTAAAATAGGAATATTACCACATATTTCTCTAATATCTCTACATATATCAGTTATATTTGTATTATCATTTTTAAATATAATTAATATATCAGAATCTCTGTAATATTCTTTTCCTAATCCTTTATATCTTTGATCTCCAGCACAATCCCACACATTTAATCTTATTTTTCTATTGTTTTTATATAATGTAACTGGATATACCTCAACTCCTATAGTTATTGAAATATTTTCTAAGTTTGGTATATCATTTTTATTATTAAATAATTTTAATAAAAATGATGTTTTACCTATTCCACTTGGACCAATAAATAATGTTTTGTATTCTGGAATTTGCATTTTATAAATAAATTAGTATATAAAGATTTATATATCAATTTTTTATTCCCATGGATTGTACTCAGGACCTAGTTCCTTTTTTAGACTTCTTTAGAATTTTTATTCTTTATCTTTCTCGCTCTTTTTGCTGCTTTCCTTTTCTTCCAATATTCAGCAATATCTTTTTTCTTAGCAGTGGTGTACAGTGATTTTTGTCTGGCTTTGACGTGTGGATGTGATTCGTACCTTCGTTGTATATCTGATTTTTTGTGTTGAGGTCTTTTTCTCTTTTTTGTATTTATATTAAGATTTTTATCTTTTGATTTTTTATCCATTTATAATTTTAAATCTAAAAAGTAATTATTTTTTTCAATTTTTATTCAACATGTTCATGATCAACTAGTTCAACTTCTGTAGCTACAGGTATATTAGAAGTATTTTTTTTATACAATAATTTATCAAAATATTCATTTCTTTCTTTTCTAATATCTAAGATTTTTTTAACCAAATAATTGTCTCTTTGCATAGTCAATGCTATAATAGCATTAATGATTGATATTACATAACCCGTTAAAAAAGCTGCTATAAAATATACTATTGCTTGTAAATTTGTTAGATTACCTAAAAATCCCCACCAAAATGACCATTTTGATATTCCTGTAAATACAATTGTATATAATGATAATATTCCAAATCCACTTATACATAAAAGAATATTTCCTGTAATCGGAAGGTCAATAACAGGAATATAAAAATAATTTGTTAGCATTTTAATATAATTTAATACTAATTCTTCTTGAAAATATATTACATTTCTTGTTTTTTGTACTAAGTAATTATATGATTTTTGGTATAAATTACTCAGTGAGTTATGATCAAGTTCCTGACTCATTATTATTATTATTATTATTAAAGTTATTTAACTTTAAATAAAAATTATATTTTTTTTCGTCATTATCATACAATATGGTTTGAATATTATGAATTTTTGTTTTTTTTCCTTGATAACATTCAACACATGTTATTCTCTTTTCGACATTTATATAATCAATATAACTTGGATTAACAATCCAATAATTAGGTCTTTCCATATAATATAAATATATAATAATTTAAGTGCTTTAAATGCAGTTAAAATATGTATAATAGATATATGGCGAATCTAGTAAATATTAACAACAAATTATTTAATTCTTTAGAAGATGATAATATTTATAAAGAATTTATAAAAAAAGCGTATTTATCAATTGGTGACATAATAAGTGTAATAAAAAATAATTTACGATATTGTATAATAGTAGGTCCAGGTAATAAAAAAATATATAATTGTAAAAAATCAAAACAAATATATATTACAACGGAAATAACAAAACATTTAAAGAATCCAATAATATTTTATAAACCAATATGTTATGCTATAAGTTCAATAGAATTTTTTACTGATCATAAAATTTTTGAAAAACTATTAGGTGGTGAGAATTACGATGGAATAAAAGTTATATTTGATTATAACAATCTTAAATTATTAAAATTTGTGAACAATACTAATGGTTTTTTATTATATAGAATAGACACAATATTAAAAAAGGATAATATTTTAGTTTATTTTCTTGATCGTCTTTCATGTTCATATAAGATTGTAGAAAAAACAGTACATGTATGTAAAAATAAACTCAATGGTTATATTGATTCAATTACAAAAAAGACTCCTATGTATTGGAATTTATTATCTTGTGAACAATTTTTAAAAGATGATATATATTTAATATCAATAAAAATGAATTTACCAGAAGATGAAATAGATTATTTCAATCAAAAATTTAATAATGATTTATAAAATATTTAAACATAATTTAATTAAAAATAAAAATGTACATAATTTTTTTAGGATACATAGCAGGTATATTTGGTGTAATTCCAATGTTACCTCAAATATTAAAAACTTTTAAATCAGAGTCTGCAAAAGATATATCAATATTTTTTTTATTATTAAATATATTAAGTAGTATACTGTGGGTAGTATATGGAAATTTTAGACAAGATTTACCGATAATAATTTGTTCTTTATTATTTGGTATATTACATTTAATTTTATTAGTAATGAAAATAATATTTGATAATAAACTTCCTACGGTAGAATGATTTATATAAAATATATTTTAAATATAAATCATATGTCATTAGAAAATAAAAAAAATTTAGAATTACCATTAATATCAAACAAAAAATATAAAATTTCAGACAGTATATTAATTTATATACGAGAAGAAAATGACTCATATTTATTTGAAAAAGATTCAACATTACTAAAAATATCAAAAAGTACAAAAATAGACCCATTATTTAAAAAGGGTGATTTGACTATTTATAATTCAAATATATATCAAGTAAAAGACGTAAACGAAAACTATATATTTACTTTACACAAAGAAATAGGAAAAAATAAAAGTATTTTAATAGAAACGGATTCAGATAATATAGAAGCTGTACCTAACTCAATTATATTAGAACAATTTTACAAGAATTTAAATTCAACAAGTTTTCCAGAAATAGTAATAGATTCTTCTCTAACAAGTACAAATGATATAAATTTATTAGTAGAAAATACTATTTCAAAACATATGAAAAGTAGTTATTGTTGCAAATGTTGTTGTGATGATCATAATTCATACAATTTAATTGATTCTTTAAAAGCAATAAATTTAAAACCGGATTATAAATATATTTTAATAAACAGATATATAAAATCATTAGTTTATCATGAGAATCAGATAACTCAAATAAATGGTATATATCATTCATTTAGGTTTTTTATACAAACTGGATCAATATTAACTCCTGCTTTATTATCAATTCAACATTTAATAGAAGCAAATCAACCAAATTTTATATACTGGATAACATGGACTATATCATTAATGGTAGGTTTATTAACAAATTATATATCATTATTTGGTTTAGATAAAAAATATTTTACTTATGAAAAAAATTATCATATATTAGTATCACATGGTTGGCAATATTTACAATTATCTGGAAAATATGGAAAACAAAAAGATTCATTAGAAATACCAACACATGAAAATATGTTTAGTAGATTTTGCGGTAATATTGAAACTTTATTGTTAAATGAAGCTACAAGTATTGCTCAAAGTATAAAAGATAAAGTCGAACCACTTCCAAAAACCCCGAGATTAAAATTAAACAAAGATAATAATCATTTAGATGAAATAAATAGTATACAAGAAAAAATTAAATAAAAAAACTATTCTTATTATATAAAATGTATAATAAAGTATTCATTATAGTATGTATTGTATTAATTTTAATTGCAACTAGATTACCAAGATATCATAATCATAATAAAATTGGTGGAAAAATTTTAGAAACTAAAATATTAGAAAAAGTGGAACAGGTACCTGTTAAACGTGTTACAATAAATGATGATAAAGTATCATCAACTGTAAATACAAATAAAAATTTTACAAGATATAGATTATATATTAGATATCAATATTATGTTAATAATAAAAGATATGTTGGTGAGCATAAATTTGGAGATTATCCAGGGTATATGACTGAAATAGAGTTAGTTAATGTAAAATCTATATATTACAGAGGAGCAACAATACCTGTATTTGTTAATAAATTTAATAGTAAAAAATCAACGTTAATAAAACCAACAAACTGGCCTAGAATTTGTTTAGCAAGTATTGGATTCATATTATTATATGGACAAGTATTTTATGCTTTATTTAAAATGAGAGGTAATTTATTACAAGAAGGTGTAATAAAAGCAAAACCATATTAAATATATTTACCTATTATATAAGTAAATATGTCGGGTTCTATAGGTTCATCAGGAATATCTTTTAGCAGTATAGTTACAGCATATAATAACGTAAAAACCACTGATTTATCAACAACAAATATAAGTTTAAGTGGTTTTAGGGGTAAAACTTTTTCAGATGGAACATCAGTACCATCTTCAGGAGCAATAAGTATTAATTCACACTTTAAAGGTAAAACATGGCAAGCAGATACAGTATCTGCTCCTACATTGTCTGAAAATTATAGAAGTTATTGGAATTATTCTGGGTCAGGTACTCAAGCATCACCTTATGCAGGATATTCAACAAATGGTGGTAGGAATAACACTACTGCTTATATGAAA
>Ga0163109_10000367_pt1 | contig 36766 bp, 38 predicted proteins | sample CRUFie1St13metaG_FD_108704 | JGI IMG/M metagenome (GOLD analysis project Ga0163109, IMG submission 108704) | Marine microbial communities from the Costa Rica Dome - CRUD Field 142mm St13 metaG | ecosystem: Environmental > Aquatic > Marine > Oceanic > Photic zone | place: Costa Rica: the Eastern...
GTAACATTTCCCATTGCGGCTTTACATAATCTTTTGCGTGCCCCCAATCTCTTTTTGAATCAAGATTACCAACATATAAACAATCTTCAAAACCACTATTTATTGCAGTAAGGCCCATCGTTATTTTTCTCGTTACAAAAGTTTCTCCTCTTCTTGGACTTTCATGATTAAAAAGAATTCCATTGCAAGCAAACATTCCATATGATTCTCTATAGTTAACAACAATCCAGTATGCATATAATTTTGCTACTGCGTAGGGACTCCTAGGATAAAAGGGAGTAGTTTCATTTTGGGGGATTTCTTGAACTTTTCCATAAAGTTCTGAAGTGCTTGCCTGATATATTTTGGTGTGACTTATTAAATTTAATAATTTAACGGCTTCAAGTATCCTTAAAATCCCTAAAGCATCGCAATTTGCAGTGTATTCTGGAGATTCAAAGCTAACTGCAACATGACTTTGTGCTCCAAGGTTATAAATTTCATTAGGTTTAATTTTGCCAATAATTTTAATTAAATTTGTACTATCCGTTAAATCTCCGTAGTGCAAAATAAAATTTCTTTGAGAATTATGAGGATCTTCATAAAGATGATCAATTCTTTTAGTATTAAATGAGCTAGACCTTCTTTTTATTCCATGAACTTCATATCCTTTTTTTAAAAGAAATTCAGCAAGATAGCTCCCATCCTGACCAGTGATTCCAGTAATTAGAGCTATTTTCTTTCTCATACTTAAATAAATATATCTTGAAAACAATTAACATCTAGAAAAAAATTATAGATCTAATTCGTAATTTTTATTTAGTTCATAAATATAAATTAATTATTATTAATAGCCTCTTATTAAATTTGAGTTAAAATTCCAAGATTGAATTTGTTTTATCTTTGAAATTTTTAATTAATTGTTGTAAGTAATTAACTTTTCTTTCGTAAATTAAATCTTGAAATTTTTTAATAAATGTTTGTATGTCTGGAGAATTTTCTTGTACAAAATCGATAGATGTTAGGATTGATTTATGAGGGTTTTAATGTTCTAAGCCATCATCGATCCTGTGAGTTATTTGAAGCTTTTTTAGTTTGCCAGACTTAATGCCTCCAATACTCCATCTTTTGCCATTAAACAATTGAATTTTGCGCAGAATTTGGATCTACTCATCTTCCCTTTTGGTCATTACCTTTTATAAATCAATCATGCGTAGATTATTTCGCATAAATGGGTATGAAAGTAACGTACGACATATTATATGTTTACATTTGGATAGGTGAGCCTCACTTAAATCGATTGGTATAAAAAGAAAAAACTTCTCCCGGGGTCATAGCTCAGCTGGTAGAGCACCTGCATGGCATGCAGGGGGTCAGGGGTTCAAATCCCCTTGACTCCATTAAATTTTAGTAGTGGTAGTAATAGATTCTGGGGATTCTCAAAAATCTAATAATAGGATTGATATAGGTTGAAAGTTGAGGATATAGCTAAATTCGGCAATAATTCTCGCAATTTTATTATTGATTAAAGCTAAGTTATAGCAACAACTTTCGATTTGATCAAAAGTTTAATATTAGATATTCGCGGCGATTGTATAAAATGATTGAATTTGAAGATAACTGTTTTTAAACATATATACAAATAAAAACAATGATAAATTTGAAAAGTACCTTCCTAATAAATATTGTCAAATTAAACAAAACATTGCAGGCAGTATTTCTTATTATTAATTTCGATTTGATAAATTAATATTAGAGATTCTTTTTAATTTTTTCATTTTAAATATTTTCCTAATTATTTCTACGAAAAACTATCATCATAAAAATTAATTTTAAATTGATCTGAATTTAATTTTTCTGAACTAGCTATACCTATCTCCCAGGATTTAAATCTAAAATTACTTATATTTATATTTGACTTCGAATTCTTATAATTAGCAATTTTCATTTTATGGTTTATATCCCAATACTTAAGACCATTAAAAAGATTGCCATTTTGCCATTTTATAAGAGATTCTTTTATAACCCATATTTTGATAAATTCATCTTGCAATAATTCTTTTGATATATTTTGAATTCTTAGGTTATCTTTTTCGTTAAAAAACCGCTTTATAATTTTTATATCTAAAAGGTTTTTATTGAATTTTTCTATATCAACACCAATTTTATCTTTTGACCAACCTATAAATAATGCGTCATAACAATGACTCATACTTACATAACCAAAATTTTTCCCTAAAACTGGATTTGCATTTGGCAATGAATAAAGTGGAACTTCTAAAGGTTTTATTTTAAATAATTTTGATATTATGAATCTGATATAACCTCTTGATATCTTATATTGAATAGCTCTTTTCTTAGGTAATAGGCTTGCGATATGTATCTCTTGATCTGATATTGTTTTTTGCTTTTTATCAATAGGGAATATCCAAAATGAAGCTTTTTTGGAATTAATATTCATAATATAAATTTAACTAGATAAAGAATATAATTTTAATATATTTTTTAAAATATAAATTCAAAATAATATTTTCGATATCAAATTAATTTAAAAATTCTAATAAAATTTATAAAATGCACAAAAAATTAATCTACATTAAAATCTAAAGAAACTTGCATAAGATATTAAAAATATGTCCTATAAAATTTTACCTCCTAAATCCTGGCGAAGGCTCGATAAGAATAGTAGAAAATTAAATGTATATAACGAGATTTTTGAAAACTATAAAGATAAAGACATTATTTTTAAAGTAATAAAAAAAGATGGGGAAATTAAATTACTTAATAAAATAAAATGTAAAAAGTATATAGAATATTTTTCGAATTTAATAAAAAAAAATATTGATTTACATCCAAGCAGAAAACAATCAAAAATACTGGGGGTTATAAGTGCTTCTGAAGAATCAATTATTTTTATGTTATCTAGTTTAAGATTAGGAACTCATCATTGTATCTGCTTTGAAGATTTATCTGAATTAGCAATTTTAAAAAGAATTGAAATTTTTAAACCTCAATTAATTGTATGTAGGTCAAATTTAATTAGTAAGATAAAAAATGTTTTGCAAAAATATAAAGATAAGAGCCTTTCAATGCTAGTAATTGATATAGATAATTTTAAGGAATTTGAAAATAATTCTAATAATAAATCATATGATGATTATTGTTATGATTCTTCTCTTTTCACTCTTTTCACTTCAGGTTCTACAGGTACTCCAAAAGCAATTACTCATAATGTTAGGGATTATCTTGATTATGCAAAATACAGTACTAATTATTTCTTTGGGATAAATAAAAGATCAACTATCTTTACAGCAGTAGATGCAGGATGGATAAATGGGCATACTTATGCTTTTTATGGTCCATTACTTCTTGGAGCAATTTCAATTATCAATGAAAACCCTATTCTAATTTCAATGCCAGAATTATTAGCTGAATACCTAGCAAATTTAAAAGTTGATTGTTTTTATACGTCTGTAACACAGTTTAGATTAATAAAAAGTGTTGTTAAAAATGAAGAAAGAATATTTGATTTTACAAAAAAAGAAATTCATTTAGAGAGAATAGGCTCATGTGGAGAACCTTTGGCTCATAGTGTAGGAGAATGGGCTTCAAAATTCTTTTCTCCCAAAAGGCTTTCAATAGTTAATACATATTTTCAAACCGAGACGGGAGGCGTTTTAGTTGCCCCCAGAGATGAAGATGGTTTTAATAAAGATTACTCTTGTGTTGGTAAACCAAATAATGATTTAGGTATAAATATTGCAAGCAAATTATTGAGTAAATCAAATCTTGAAAAGCAGGGTTTAGATCCTAATGAATTATTAGTATGTAAAAAGTGGAAAGGATTATTTAAAGAAATAATTTCTGATAAAGAATCTGAATATTTTACTGAAGAAGGATTTTTTAGATTATCTGACATTGGATATTTTGATAAAGAAGGATATTTATACATAGGGGGTAGATCTGATGATGTAATAAATGTTTCAGGTCATAGAATATCTAGTTCTGAAATTGAAAGTGTTAGTCTATCCTTTGATAAAATTATAGATGCATGCGCTGTTTCCATTCCTGATAATTTAAGTGGAAATAGAGTTATTTTATTTATAAATACTTCTGAAATTGATCTTAAAATATTAAATAAAATAAAAACCGAACTAAAGCAAAAAATTATAAATGACTTAAGTGATTTTCACTTACCAAAAGAGATATATTTTTTTAAGAATTTACCCAAGACGAAAAGTGGCAAAATGATGAGAAGAATTATGAGAGATTTGGTAAATAATAAATCTTTTGATGAGTCACAAGATTACTCTACCTTAATTAATATGAATAAGTTTCTTGAGAGTAGAAATAATTTCATAAAATATTCTGAAAATAAATTATTTATTTTTTAAGTTAATGAAAAGTATAGGAATGAAAGAATTAAATTATAATTATAAAGCGAAATTAGATATTTTTAGAACGATTAAAGTAGTAATTTATTCATTACTATTTAATATATATTATTTTTCATTTTTTGTTATTTTTCAATATTGGAAATCTAAAAAAAATACCTTAAATGATTTAGATGATATAGATATAAATTTATTAAAAATAAAAATGATTGGTTCCAATCATAGTAGAAGAGAAAATTTAGGATTTATATTAATTAAAAAAATAATACTAAAATTATTATTCTGGAAGAGATTTACAACTGATTCTTCAAAAAATAATCCTTTTAAATTATATAAATCTAAATATAATTTCAATAATATTCCTAAGATTATTAATAATTATCAAATAATTTTTTGTGGGGATTCGCATGTGGAATTTTTCTCAAGAATTAATTTATTTTATTCATTTAAAAAAAAAGTAACACCTATCTCAATTTGGCTAGGACCTAAAACTCTTGTAGGATGTTCATCGGATATAAAAGTTCAAAATTGGTTATTTGAAATAGTAAAAGGGCTCGAAAATAAAAATAATAAAAAAATGTTAATTATATTTAGTATTGGTAGTATTGATATCAGAACTACCTTTGGTTACCTTTTGGCAACTAAAAGTATAAGTAGTGAAAAGGATTTTTTTGATATTTTTGAAAGATCATATATAGCTCTTCAAGAAGGCCTAATTGAAAAATTAAAATTTGGAAATGAAAGAAAAATAGCATTTTTATCTCTACCTCCAGTCTCACCTTTAAAAGGAATCAATATAAAAAATTGTAGCCTTAAAAAGGCAATTGAATATCAAAATAATTCGCCATTTAGTATTTTTGGATCACCCGAAGATAGGGCAGGATGGACAAAAATATTGAATCTAAGATTAGAAAAGATATCCCGAGAAAGAGGTTGGAATTTTATTAATAATGATGATGCATATGAAACTATTCAATGTAAAAATAACTATATAATTGATGAAAATTTTAGCTTTGATAATACGCATATTACAGAGCCAAACTTCTACGCAAAAACTTTAAAGAATATTATTTTATATTTTGAGAATAAAAGCTAAATTCATAATTTTAATTTTTTGATTTCACTAAGCCAATTATTGTATTAACCATTTCCTCAATATTTTGCATATTTGATAATTGAATAGGATTGAATTTTATTTGAAAATGGTTTTCAATAGCTAATATTATAACTAGATGTTTTAATGAATTCCACTCCAATATATCATCAGCTGTTGTATTTAAATTAATTTCAACTGTTTGATCGCATAATTTTTCTTTGAAGATTCTATTTAAAACTTCTAAGACATGATTTTCTTCGAGCATTATTTATATAGGTTATATATTTCTATTATAGTTTTGTTATAACTTCTTATCTTCTTTAAATATTAGTTATGAAGATGATAGGCCTGTGATCAAATTTAAGAAAAAAACGTTGTAAACCAATTTATATCAATAGATTTACTTAATTGTAAAAGCTTAGATAAAAATGCACTTATTCCTGCACTTAGTTATGTTAGTAAACTTTCATAAACCCTGCAATTGCTAGTATTTACAATGCTTTTGTCTACTGTATGGCATGCAGGGGTCTGCGGTTCAAATCCGCATGGCTCCATTTAATTTTTTCAGTCATTCTTGCAGTTTTCAGATGACATTTAGTAATAACATAACTTTTGCAATTTCTATTTTTTATCTTTTATTTATCTATTTTTAAAAAATAAAAAATAATTCTTATTTATTAATAAGAAGTTCTTACCAAATTCCTTTTTATTGAATAATTAGAGCCTATTAACTTTATTCTTTGAAGAGCTTTATCGGGATAATTTGAAACCTATAATTTTTACTTTTTCTTGTTTTAAATCGATAATTTTTAATAACTAATCCTAAAAAATTCTCTATAAAATGTTGTATTTCTAATATAAAGAAAATAAATATTTTCTTAGAAGTGGACTTTAAACAAATGGTTAAATCATCATCAAATTGAATTTTTTTTCATTTTGATTACCAATTGTATATTATTGTAATTCTTCAAAATTTATAAAAATAGGAAAATTTAAATATAAAAATACTGTGGTAGCAAATCAATTGATGCTAGATTAAACATAAGAAATGAAAAAAAAATAAAATAATTAATGAATCAAATTAATTTAAAATATCAATTAGTAAAGATTCCAGATAAATTATATATATGGTTGATTCCAAAATTATTACCCATAAAATCGGTAAGTAATGATGAAATTATTGCTTCTCAAAAATTAAGTTTATCTAGAGCTAAAGAATTTTTATATAGTAGAGGTTACGTTAGATATTTTCTTTCAGAATTATTCCTAATCGATCCTCTTAAAATCCCTTTAGAAGCTTCAAACAATAAAAAACCAATACTAAGAGAAAATTTAGGATATGTAAGTTGGAGTAATTGTAAAGATGCATTACTTATTGGTTGGGCAAGAAGTCCTATAGGTGTTGATATTGAAAAAAAAAACAGATTTTTTGATGCCAAGCAAATAATTAATCGTTTTTTTAATAATAAAGAAAAAGAAATTTATAAGATATTGGATGGAGAAGATTTGAGATCTCAAACTCTTAAGTTATGGGTTTTAAAAGAAGCCACAATTAAATGTATTGATGGTAAATTAATTCCAGATCTAGGGAATATAATTATAAAAGAAAACCTAAAAAAGGCTTTATATATTCCTAATCAATCTGAGTTTAATTTGAGTTTAAAAGAATACGAAAAATGGTTCTTTGGGATTGCTATAAAAGAAAATTTAATAGAACTAAATAAAAATGATTAGATGTAAATCTATAACTCTATAATTTTTTTATTAAAAACTAGACCTTTCAGAAAGTGTTGTAAAAACTGTAAAGTTAATTTTTATATATAAATATTTAAGTTAATTTTGAAAAAGAAATGTACTTGTAATTTCCATTAAAAAACTTTCCAATTCTTTTTCTAAAATAAAAATTTTTTATGATTTTTGCGTTTGAAAATGAATTTAAAGTTTCAAATCCTGCATTTGACTCATACATGTTCTCATTTTTTTGACTATTTTTCCAAATATCATCACACATAAGGATACTTTTCTTATGCATTAGACTAATTGCATTTGTTATGTCTGAAGTAACAATTGGGTAACCATGTGCTCCATCAACCCAAATAAGATCTTGTTTATCAAAAATTCTTTTGTTAGTAAGCTCAAGGGAGTTAAGTTGAACAAAATTGATATTACTATACTTTGAAATTAGTTTATTTCTTTCTTTAATAAATAATTTAAAGTTATTTTTTCTTCCGTAAGTATTTTTAAAAATTGGATCATTATCCTTTAGATCAATAGTGATTATTTTTGCTGAAGGGAATAAAAGTGATAGTACACATGCAGTCATGCCATTATGTGTTCCAATCTCAAGAATATTTTTTATATTTTCATTGCATACTGATAAGGCAGAAAAAAGTATTAGATGTTCTGAATACATACCTTCATGCTCATTATAAGTTTTAAATCCAAGAGATTTAAGAATACTATTTAAATGACTTAAATAATGATCTCTATCTTTTTCTAGATCACATAGTTTATATGTTTCTAATAATTTTACATATCTTTTAGATGTAGGATTTTGCAATTCATTAAATTCAATTTTTAAAAAATAAAAAATTTTTTTTAATATTCTTAGAGGATATAAAATAATTTTTTTGAAATTCACTTTTATTAAAGTTAAATTTGATCTATAAAACTATACTATCTAATCTAAATATAAATAATCTTTATTGAGTACTAAGAATGAAAAACATCAAAATTACCTTCAAAATTAGGTGCTGGATTTTTAAATAATAGTGGTCTACAAATTGGTAGATTTGATTCAAAGCTTATACTGCCTGAATAGTTTTTTACTTTAAAAAATTTTGTTCCTAAGCTCGGTAATTCTAAAATCATTTCTCCTTTTGAATTATTAAATAATATCTTAATAGAAATAGTTTTTGCAGTTGGATTATTAAAAACGATTTCATAAATTGAGTTTTTGTTATATTCATATACTGAAGTATATATATGTTTTTTTAGATTAGTTTTTGATCTGATAAATTTGTTTTTTGAAATACCACCAAAATTTCCATGAACAGAACAACCAAAATTCTTATTGCCGGGATAATAAATTGTATAACCTCTATTCTGTTCGCAAATATCATTGCTTTCAATAAGTCCAGCTTCTTCTAGAATTTTTTTTAGTGATTTTTCGGAATCAACAAAATGTGTGAATGAAATATATTTAGATTCAGTTTTGATAGGATTAATTTTTATTCTTTCAAAAAATTTACTTGAAGAGAATTTTTGTTCTTCTATAAACTCTCCCTCTTCTGAGAAAAATCTTAAAATATGAAATACTTCAATATTTTTTCCAATAAGTAATGCACGTAAATTTTCAGCAACAAATTCAATTTTTGAAAACTCTTTACCCCAAATAAAAAAATCTGAAATATTTGTATCTAAATTGATATTTATTTGTGTATTAAGCGAATAGATATTATGTTCCCAGTTTCTTAAATAAAAAAGATATTGAATTAACTGATTAGGTAAATATTTTTTTAAAATTTTTTTCATTTTATATCCATTGTTTTTTTAATATTTTTACAGCTTTAAATTTATTAGATCCAAAAAATAACTCTGAAGGAGGATGTGTATGTTCGACTGATAATTGTTTAGAATCTAAATCAATCGAAAACATAATTGGAATAAATGAACATTGATTAGATTTATAAACATTAGGTTCGTTAAAATTGTCTATTTCTGATAATTTATGCACTGTATATGAATTTTTCTTTGCAATGATTTTTTTATTATTCTTCATATCAGAGGGTTTAAATATTTCAATTATTACATCATCTTGAAATGATGAATCTCTCAAGATATTCATAAATATTATATAGTTTATTACTTTTTTGTTAAGAGAACTTCTTAGGATATCAAAGGTCAAAAATGTGCTTTTTTTAAGACTAGCCATCTCAAAAGGATATTCACCTTGATATGAAGTTGTATTATTATTGATAGTAAAATTAAGAGAACTTCTTTCAGCTACTGGAGAATTATCTATTCTTAATGCATCAGGTTTTGGTAAATTATTAGTTTCTTGAGGGAATTCATTCTTTTTCTTAGGTACTAACACTATCATAGATTCATTGTTTATATTAAGATTCTTTCTTGATATTTCCAGAAATTCGTAAGGTCTACATGTGTATACATTTATTAGAGACCAATAATTATTTTTAAGACAATATAAACCTAAATAAATAATATTTTTATGGGAGTTTTCAAAAATTTTTCTTTTTAATCTATTATTTGGCACATTTAAAAATGTTGTAGAACCAAAAATATTCAATGAAAGTTCTTCAATCCAAATTGTGGGCGGAATTGGGAAATATGAGCTCATAAAATCAACCCTAATTAACAAATATTAAATTATTAATATGAAGTTGTGAAAAAGAAAACAATTTATGAAATACTTCATATTAAAAAAATTTTTTAAATCTTTTACTATAAATTTTACCTCTTTATATGAATTTAGATTGTACTTTCTTGTTTTCAAAGGGTCATATTAAATATCCTCTACGTGGAGATTCAAAGCGTAAATTAGAAGATTATCAACTATTAATTGATGACTACACAAAAGCAATAGAAATATAATCTTATAAAGCAGTTTTTTATATATTTATCTTGTAGAAAGTAAGCTTATATTAGGCGATAATAAAGGTGCTGATGAGTATGATAGAAAAGCAGAGAAACTCATAAAATTTTTCAAATTCATGATATATGCAGTCACTTGAAGTCTATTGAACTCCAGGCCGAGATCCTAAACTGACACCTATTTCGCCCAAAGTATTTAACAGCTCTAGTGCAGAACTAGGTTTTTGAGCTATAGCTAATTATTTGCTTGGTTCTGAAGAGTTTTCCTTGTCAAAACAAGAAGCATTCTTCTGCTATTTTTCCCATTTTTTTGGACAAGTTTCTCAATCAAAAAGCGATTATGGGAAAATAGTTATTGTGAATTCGTTTTTAAGAGTCGGGGTAGCAGGATTTGAACCTGTGACCTAGTGCTCCTAACTCACCCGCTATAATTTTTATTTTTGCTTCCAAACCTATTAATTTCATAGGAACTTTTGCATTACTTGCAACTGCAGAATATTGTTTTTCTTGCATTGCTCTGCGTATTGAATTTTATAAATTACATACTAATTTTGCTGACATTTAAGGGCGATTTAAGTCCTCTTAATCAATATCATCTTTGGAGAGGAAGAATTCAAAGGAAATTTAAATTATAAGATTTGCTGAAAAATTAGTAACAATTATAAATCTTAAAATTAGCTTTATTAGAATTTAGTTATCCTTTAAAAATACCATTATTTTTCAAAAACAAAGTATGTTAAATATTAATCTATTTAATTAAAATAAATAATTTAAAACTTATGAAACTATTAAAAAAAAAGATAGACAAAATATTAAAACAAATCGATGAAGATGGTATTGCTGAAATAGTTAATTTTTTGGATCAAGATAAATTATATGAAATACAAGACTATATTTATAGTGAAATAAATAATCATCCAAAAGGATATGCAGGTTGCGTTGGGAAAGAAGCTTTTAAAGCTACACCGCTTGAAAAAATAGATAATTTATTTGGGATTAACGAAATACTCAAATCACTTTATTTAAAAAGATTTAGTAATCAAGAGTCTAATGAAAATTCTTTACAAGTATTAAAAGTTCAATCTGGTGGCGAGATTAATATAAAGCATGCAAATATGTTCCATTATGATGCATACCTACTCACTGCTCTTCTGCCAATCATTATTCCAAATAGAGATGATGGTTTGAATGGTGACTTTATGTACCTTAAGCAAAGGAGAAATCACCATCAAAATCTTGTAAGAAATATAATTGAAAAATTTATAATCCAAAATCCGTTTACACGATATTTATTAAGTAGAAAATATATACAAAATTTTTTAAATCTAAAAATTTGTAAACTTAAACCAGGAAATCTATACGTCTTTTACGGATTTCAAACTATCCATGGCAATGCAGTATGTAATACAGTAACTCCAAGAGCTACTATGCTATTTCACTTTTCAGATCCAATGAACGGACATTTCATTGTAAGCAGAAATGAAAAAACTAATCGCACTAAAATAAATAAACTCAATAGCGAGATTAAAAATAATAATTAGAAGATATATTTATTGTAAGCCTGAACTTGTAATACAAGCTAAAAAATAGTTTTTGGTATTTAGTGATCCTTCAAAACGAACTATGATTTTTTAAAAACAAAGAATAAAACTCATGGTCCAGGAATTAAGGTAGGTTATTTAAAGAAAGATTAGTTTAAAAATAATCATATATTACAGATATTTTTTTGGATTATAATTTTTATTATTATTAAATTAATATTGATAATTTATGTTTATAGAAAATAAAAAAATTTTAGATTGTACATTTAGGGATGGCGGTTACTATACAAATTGGATATTTAATGAAGATGTTTTAGACGATTATTTAAAATTGAGTGATACTGGAATATGCGATATTGTAGAAATTGGATTAAGAACGATAAAATCTAGTTCATATTTAGGCCCATTTGCCTATTCTACTTTCGATTATTTTAGTCATTGTAGAGATTATAAAAAAATAGAATTCAGTACTCTTGTTAATTGGAGTGATATCTCTAATTCATTTAAAGATTTTGTTAATCTTTTCCCAGGTGTGGATATAGATTTTGTGAGTATAGTTCGAATTGTTATTAAATCTATTGATATACCTGAAGTACAAAAATATATTGAGTTCCTCAAAGATAGAGGTTATAAAGTATGTATCAATATTCAGAATTGTGATCAATTAATTTCTGCAAATAAAGAATATCTAAGTGAAAAAATTTCTTTTTTAAACCCAGATATTTTTTATTTGGCTGATACTAATGGTTGTTTAAATCCAAGTCAAACAAAAAATTTAATAGAATTTATAGCATTACTAAGTGATAAACCAATAGGTGTTCATTTTCACAATAATCAAGGATTAGCTTATGCAAATGCTTTACAAGCTATAGAATCAGGAGCCTCTTATATAGACTCAACATTAACTGGAATCGGACGTGGTGCAGGTAATACTCAGACAGAATTTCTGACTTATTTTTTAAAGGATCTTTCTTTAGATCAAGTAATTAAAATCTCAGAGATTATTGAAAAATATTTTTTACCTCTTAAAAAAGAATATTTATGGGGGGAAAATTATTTCTATTTTCTTTCAGGATCAAATAATCAATCAGCTTCATTAATGCATAATTTGATTAATAACAAAGCTTATTCTGAAAAAAGTTTAATCAAATTAGCAACATCTAGCCAAAACGATTCAATTTCAACTTTGGTCAGGCAACATGTAAGTAATAACAATAATTATTTGATGAATAAACCTGAGGCAATAATAATTGCTAATGGGCAAGATTGGTTAATAGAGAGAAACCAAATAATTGAATATTTGAAAACTAATGATTTAGAGACTTTACATATAAATTACCCAAAAGAAAAATATGTCTTACCTTTAATTAAAGGATTTTGTAGTTGTGACCCTATAAAAATAATTAATGACTATAAATTATATTCTAAATCTAAGAAGACCCCACTTATATGTCCGCTTAATGTACTAGAAAAATTGGAAATTGATCAAAAAGAAATGAATATTATTGATTATTCTTGTAAAGTTGTATCTAATAAATTAGAAATCAATATTAATGAATGCACTATTCCAAGTGTTCAATCTTTATGTTATTGCTTAGTTTATTTATATTCAAAAGGATATAAAAATATATTATTAGTAGGTGTTCAAGGATTTAAAGATGAAAAGAAGAATTATGAAGCAATTAGTTTTTTAAATTTGATTAATATACAATATCCAGATCTTCAAATTACAAGTATTAGTAAAAATTGTTTAGGAATTAAATCTAAAAGTATATTTGAAATTAGAAATCTTTAATAATGCATAAAATTGTAATACTTATTCCAGCGAGGTTAGAATCTACAAGATTCCCTGGAAAGCCTTTAGTAAAAATTAAAGGTAAAGAAATGATAATTAGAGTTATAGAAAGAGCTTTATATGATCATGATGTTTTTGCAGTTGTTAATAATAAATCTATAAGTGATGTAGTTAGAAATTATGGTTATAAAGATATCTTGATAGAAGAAAAATGCAGCACTGGCACTGATAGAATTGCTTTAGCAGCGGAGAAGCTTAACCTTGCTGAGGAAGATATCATAATCAATGTTCAGGGAGATGAACCTTTGATAATGCCCTGGATGATTGAAAAAGTTGTAAAAATAAAAAATGAGAACCCTGATTTTGTTGTTAATGCATTTTCAAAAATTTCTAAAGAAGATGAGTTTTTCTCAAAATCAACTATTAAGATTGTTGTAAATAATTCTTCAGAATTGTTATTTGCTAGCAGATCATGTATCCCTTCTTCGAAAAATAAAATTAATTTAGATTTTGCTAGAAAACAAGTATGTATTTATGCATTTTCATTTCATCAACTAAAAAAATTTGCCAAAACAAAAAAGGGGCCCATAGAAACTAGTGAAGATATTGAAATATTAAGATTCATAGAAAACTCTATTTGCCCGGTAAAAATGGTTGATCTAGGAAATATAAAATTAAAAGCAGTTGATAATCCTGAAGATGTTTCTGAAGTTGAGAAATATTTAGAAATTTAGCGATGACAAATAATATAAATATTATTTTTGACTTTGATGGTGTAATTCTAGATTCAAATGATGTTAAAACTATCGCTTTTAAAAATATATCCAAGAGATTTGGTGAGAGTGAATCAAATAAATTAGTTAAATATCATATAAAAAATGGAGGTAAAAGTAGATTCTTAAAAATAAAATGGTTTGTAGAGAATGTATTAAAGGCTAAAAGTGAAGACTTAATTAGCATTCTTGTAGAGGAATATGGTAGAGAAGTTTCTAAATCTTTTGAAAGTTGTTCTTTTAGAACAGATCTTTTTAAGTTAAAGAAAAAATTGAAAGGGACAAAATGGTCAATTGCTAGTGGAGGAAAACAAGATGAAATTGTAAATCTATTAGATAAGAAATTACTTTTAGAGATTTTTGATAATGGAATATATGGTTCTCCAACACCCAAAATGGAAATAGTTAAGAAAATTGTTTTCAACATAGAACGAAATGAAAAAAATAAATTTGTACTTATTGGAGATAGTCTTTATGACTATGAATGTGCAAGAGAGAATGGGATTAAATTTATATTTGCATCAGATTGGTCGGATATAAAAAAACCACAAGATCTTTTTAAAAACGAAAATATAACCTTTATTAAAGGGATTGAGTTTTTGAATTTAGATTTGCTGCAGAAGATTTAATATTATTTTTTAGAGTCAGCCTGTTTTATTTTTAATAATCTTTAGTATTGCACTTCTGAATAAACTGGGATTCCTAAAGTTTCTGCTCCTTCAAGGAAAGAAAGCTCTATAATTACAGATAAAGCTAATACATTTTTTTTATTATTCCTTAGCATATCAATTACACATTTTGCAGTACCTCCTGTAGCCAAAAGATCATCTATTATTACAAATTTATGAAAAGGTAAAATAGCAGATTTTTGGATACATAAATTATCTTTCCCATATTCTAGACCATAACTTTTTTCGTAAACTAAACCTGGTAATTTATTTTTTTTTCTTGCCAAAATAAGTGGTTTCTTTGTAGTTTTAGCGACTGCGCTACCAAAAATAAATCCTCTAGCATCAATAGCTATAATTGCATCACTTTCTTTAAAAAAATGATATTCTGAAATTTTCTCAATCAAATCTGAAAATAATTCTGGATCAGAAATAATAGGACTGATATCCTTAAAATTAATGCCTTTTTTGGGAAAGTCTGGATAATTTTTTATTGAGTTTTTTAATCTGTCTGATAGCATAAAAATACTTTTTAATTATTATATTGAAAAATAAAAAAAATAATTATTCTCATGTTGGTATTCTTTCTGCAATGCCTGAAGAAGTTGGAGTGATACTGGATCATCTTGAATCAATAGAATCAAAAATGTATGGAGATTTTGAATTATTTTCTGGGAAATATAGATATAAAAACTCAAAAGAAATTTTAATAACGACCGCATGGAGTGGTTGGGGAAAAGTAAGTGCTGCTAGAGCTACAACAAGATTATTATCATCACATTTATCTTCTATCCCTATTGATATTGTTCTTTTTACTGGGGTCGCAGGAGCAATTGATAAAAAACTAAGACAGTGGGATATCATTCTTGCAGATTCTTTAATTCAACACGATATGGATGCTAGGCCATTATTCGAGAAATATGAAATACCAGCTATTAAGAATAAAAAAATTATTCCAAAAAGTAATCTTCTAGAGGATATATACTATGCCATGAAAAAATTATTGAATAAGAAAAACATTTCTAAATTTGGATCTTTTCATAAAGGATTAATTGCAACTGGCGATATGTTTGTATCTAATGGAGAAAAAATAAATCAACTATCTGAAGAATTATCGGAACTTTCTGCCGTGGAAATGGAAGGAGCTTCATTCGCGCAAGTGGCATTTCAAGAGAACGTCGATTGGTTAGTCCTTAGAGTGATTTCTGATGAAGCGAATGAAGATGCTTTAAGCGACTTTAATAAGTTTCTTAGCGAATATAAATTATATTCTTTTGATTTAATCAAATGCTTTTTAAAAGCTTTAGTAAAATAATAAATTCAGAATAAAATATTATTAAATATTTAAAATTAACTTTATTATGAAAGTTAGTCTTCCAGAAATTATATTTATTTGCAGTTTATTGTTAAAATTACAAAAATAAGTTTTGTTTGATGGCTAGAGTTTTGGTTACTGGAGGAGCAGGTTTTATAGGGTCACACACTTGTTTATTACTTTTAGAAAGAGGTTTTGATGTTAGCGTTATAGATTCTCTTACGAATAGTTATTCTGAATCATTAGATAATATTAGATATTTATACAAAGACAAAAATAAATTTGGAAATAAATTGGACTTTATTAAAGGAGATATTAGAGATGTTAAAACTTTAAATAAAATTTTTTTTCATGCTGAAAATTTAAATTCACCTATTGAAAGTGTTATACATTTTGCAGGATTAAAGTCTGTAAAAGATTCAATCAGCTCTCCAATTCAATACTGGGACGTGAATGTAAAAGGTTCGATCAACTTAATTCAAGTCATGAAACAATTTAACTGTAATAAAATTGTTTTTAGTAGTAGCGCAACAATTTATGGATTTAATGACGGTAATTTGATCAAGGAAACCTCGCATATAAATCCAATTAATCCATACGGAGTGACTAAGTTAACAGTTGAAAACTTACTCAACGATATTTTCTTAAGTCAACAAGATCAATGGAGAATAGCTAGCTTAAGATACTTTAATCCCATTGGAGCCCATCCCTCCGGGAAAATAGGCGAAAATCCCATAGGAAAAGCAAGTAATATTTTTCCTACTTTGTTGAATGTTGCTGCTAGAGAGATTAATTCTTTAAAAGTTTATGGCAGTGATTGGGATACTCCTGATGGCACTGGAATTAGAGATTATATACATGTAATGGATGTTGCTGATGCACATGTTGCAGCCTTAAATTTTCTAAATAAAAACTCACCGCAATACTCTTTTTTTAATATTGGAACTGGTATTGGGACATCGGTTTTAGAACTGATAAATACTTTTCAAGAGGTAAATAAAGTGAATATAAATCATAATTTTTGTTCTAGAAGAGAAGGTGATCTTGCTAACGTTATTGCAGACAATAACTTAGCTATATCTAAATTAGATTGGTATCCAAAAAATAATTTAGAAGATATGTGCAAGGATGGTTGGAATTGGAAGCTACTTAATTTGAAGAATAATTCCTATGAAACAAGTAATTTATAGTTTAAACATTTCTATAAAGTACATTTCTTAACCCCCCGAGAAGAATCCAAAAAACTATTCCTATCCTTAAATCGTTATATGTAATATCGAAAATCTGATTTAGAATTATTAATAGGCATGAAAATAACCAAGCTTTTTCAAATTTCAAAAAAGTTATATCAATTTTTAATTCTCTAATATTTTTATAAGATTTTATAATAATAATTAAAATAGTAGAAATTATGATAAGGCAAACAGGAAGCCCATAGTTAAATGCTAAATCCAAAGGTAAATTATGAGCATGCCCTCTCCAAGAATTTTCTAATGTTCTGAACATCTCAGGAAAAGCACCTGCGCCCCATCCCAAAATTGGTTTCTTTAAAATATTTTCAGCTGCAAAATACCAAATATCAAATCTTATTGAAGATAAATAAAAATTAAATTTGTAAGACCAAATACTTGGGAAATCTCCACTAATTTTTGGTCCGAAAAAATAAATAGAAGCAAGGACCCCGCCGATAAAACTAATAATATATTTGATATTTTTAAGTTCAAATATTAATAATAATCCTATAATAAGTCCCAACCAAGCATTTCTTGAAAAAGTTAGTATTGTGCAGATTATGACTATGAAGATGTAAATTAGAAGGCAAAATTTATTAATAAAGGAATTTTCTTTTGGATTAAATATCGCAAAAGAAAAAGGCAGAATAATATTTAACCACGCCCCAGCATAATTGGCATTACTAAATAAACCTGTTAGTCCATTGTAACCTTCGATAGGTCTCAGATACCATGTCAATAACCCATTCCATAATATAAAAGGTCCATTTACTTTGAAAAAATATTGAAGAATTCCTGTAACAAGTATTGGAACACTTCCAAGCAAAAGTGCTATGGATATTTTTTTTCTCTGCTTAGGCGTTCTTAAGAAATATTGAAATGACCAAAAAGACCAAAAATATGGAATCCAATTAAATAATCCAATCCAACTTAAAATAGGATCATAATCAAATGAATAGACGTAATTTCTATTTATTGAATTAAAAAAACAACTTAAAATTAAAAAAATTCCGCTAATAAAAAATGGTAAATTCCATTTATCTTTAAAATATTCTTTTTTAAATTTTACGGAGCTATAAAATCCAGATATTAAAAGAAATAATAATGATATTGTTGGAGCACTTGGAAGTAAAAAAATACCTATTAAAAATAATTTTTCAAAAGTAATTTTTCCTTCCATAATATTTAGAAATTATCTTTTTGATCTATAAATATGTGAAATTTAATTGCCATACTCTTTTTAGAATAAGAGCATACAAACAACTTAATAATAAATCCAATAATATTTATTTTAGCGATGGAATTTTTATATCTAACTAGAATATCAAAAAATACTTTTAAATTAATATATTCATTCTTAACAGATAATTCATTATTTTTTAAGTTGTAATATCCTTGATGCATTTAAAATATAATCTATTTTTTAATGTTAAATTATAGTTTTGAATTATCAAATAAATATTAGATTTTCGTTAGCAATCCATATGATAATGTTGAAGTCAATATAAATAAGAAATACATAAATAAAACACTTTGCTTATGATTAAAACCATAATTTATAAGATTATGATGAAAATGGCTTTCATCTCCCATAAATGGATTTTTAGATTTAATTAATCTAATAAAGATAACTTTCATCATGTCTAATAATGGAATTGAGAATAAAATAATCATTGAAAGGAAATTCATATTAGATTCTGTCTTAAATGTGAGTATCGCTAAAAGTGCAAGATAAAAACCAATTAGATTCGAACCGCAATCACCCATTAGTAATTTGGATGGATAAAAATTAAGTTTTAGAAAACCTGATACAGAACCAAGAATAAGTAAAGAAAGCAGAAGTCCTAATAAATTTTCATTACCAATATTAATTAAGCTAAGAACTATACTACTACTAATTGTGAATCCAGAGGCTAAACCATCTAAACCATCGAGCCAATTAATAGCATTCATTGTTCCTATCAACCAAATATTAGTTGCTATGCAAGATATAAAACTGACTAATAAAAGATTCTCTGATTCAATAGGAAGAAAAAATAAATTATTTATTTTTATTCCATAAAGATAAACAAATGTACTAATGAAAAGTTGAATAATTAATCTCAGTAATGGCCCTAATGAAAAAATATCATCAATTAAACCTAATATAAATATACTAGTAGTTGATAAAAAAAATACTAAAACTAAATTTAGATTTATGAATTGATTAAAAAATAATAAAGCAATTAATAAGGAAAGAAAAAAACTTATATAAATTGCAATACCTCCAATTCTAACTTTGCCATTTGGTATAGATTTACTAATAGTTTTCTTATCAATAAATCTTTTTTGTAAACCAAACTTGATAGTCCATGGTAATAAAAAACTAGTAAAAATTAAAGGTATGATTACAAAAAATGGAATAAATATAATCAAAACTTAAAAAATCCCTCAATAAATTTTACTATATAATTAATCATTAATTATATCTATTAATAATTTGACTATTTTTGATATTAAGTTGAATTGATATTTATTTATAAGTTAAAATTGCTTTAGAAAAGGTTCTATTTTTGTTTAATAAATTTTCTAGTTTTTTAATAACCAATAAAGAAAGATTTTTAATTTATAGAAAGCTCTGGACAAAATTTAGTAAAAAAAGACAAAATCAACTTAAATTCCTTACATTCCTAATGTTTATTAATGCCATATCAGAAATGGTTTCATTAGGGTTAGTAGCCCCATTCTTGTCTGTTTTATTAAATCAGGATATTTTATGGGATAGTGAAGTTTTTGCTAATCTACTCATTTACTTTGATGTAAAAAAAGATACTAATTTATCGCTTCCACTTACAGTTATTTTTATAGCCAGCACTTTATTTACTGTATTAATCAGATTGTTGAATTTAAGGGTTAGTACTTTATTGTCTCAGAAAATAGGAGGAGAATTAAGTTGTAAAGCTTTTGAGATAACTCTAAAAAAGCCTTATGAAAATCATATAAATACTAATAGTAGTGAATTAATAGCGGCTATATCAAATTACATCATACAAACAGTATATGGAATTGATTGTGTTTTATTATTTTTAACTTCTTGTTTGGTGGCTCTTTTTTTATTGATTACAATTTTTATAATTCAACCTCAACTTACATTTAATGTAATTTTTCTCTTAGGTACAACATATTTAATAATAGCTTTTTTTGTTTCGAAAAGATTAAATAAAAATGGCATTTTTATTGCTAATTCAAATAAGAACCAAATAAAAATAATGCAAGAATCTTTAGGTGGAATACGAGATATTATTATTAATAATAAAAGAGATTATTATAAAAATGTATTTAGAAAAATTGAACAACCTTTACGTATCTCCTTAGCTGAAAATGCATTTATAGGGACTTTCCCTAAATATGTTATTGAAGCTGTTGCGATGATTGGAATAGCTTTAATTTCTATAAGTCTTATTGAAAAAAGATCATCAGCTGAAATTTTGCCTTATCTAGGTATGTTAGCTTTGGCTGCTCAGAAAATCCTTCCCGCAGTTCAACAAATATTTAAGTCATGGACTGGTTTAGAAACTCAAAATGAATTTATTAAAAAATTAATTATGATTTTAGACCAACCTATATATTTTGAAGAACTAAATAGTTCAGAAAAGTTATCCTTTAAAAATTTTATTGAATTTAGAAATGTAAGTTTTAGGTATGAAAAATGTAATAAAGATATTTTGAAAAATATAAATTTCAGAATTTATAAAGGTCAAAAAGTTGCAATTTTAGGATCAACGGGGAGTGGTAAAAGTACTACTGCTGATATATTAATGGGTCTATTGCATCCCTCAAGTGGTGAATTTCTGATAGATAAAAAAAATATATTTGAAAATAAATTCAATTTGATTAATAAGTGGAGGAATAACGTAGCACATGTTCCGCAAAAGATATTTTTTTCAGATTCTTCGATTGCTGAAAATATTGCTTTTGGAGAAAAGAAATCTAATATCAATTATGCAATGGTAAGAAATGTTTGTAAGGAAGCTCAGATTGATAATTATATAAATTCTTTACCTTTAAAGTACGATACAATTATTGGAGAGGGAGGAGCAAGATTAAGTGGTGGTCAGAGACAAAGATTAGGAATTGCGCGTGCACTTTATTCTAGAAAATCTTTTTTAGTCTTGGATGAAGCAACTAGTGCTCTAGACGTTTCCACTGAAAAAGCAGTTTTATCATCAATATGCAAATTATCTAACGAATTTACAATTATATTTATTTCTCACAATCAATCAATAATAAAATTTTGTGATGTTGTATATCAAATTGAAGATGGGAAATTAAGAGTTAAATCTTAATTCCTCATCATTTCTAAATGTTCTTCGTAACATTTTTGATATTGCAAAAGTAATAATTCATTTATTTCTACATTTCTTGATTGATACCTAAAGACTAAAAATAATGAGTCATTTGCTGTTTTATTTCCTTTTGAAAAATGAATAGAATTCAAAAAATGATATGCCGCATCACCCTCTGATAGTGAGTAATTTGTATAATTTAAATCTAAATCTTTAAAAATTTTATCTTCTATAAATGACGAAAAGTTTTCTATTTTAGTTGGAGAATGTTTTAAAATTTCAAAATCTACATTACTATCGCTATAAAATAAACCGCCATTATGCATATTTAATTCATTTAGTGGGATCAGGAATTTTATACCTTTATTATGCGGTACACAATGATAAAAATTATCTTGATGTGGAGGAATAGGATTGCAACCTGCTTTTTGAATATGTAATTCAATAGCACATAATTTTGGATTAGGATCATCTATTAAACATTCAATTTTTTTTATAATCTTTGGATTAATAAGCTCTTCAATATTTTCAACATATTTGGAAATTTCATTTGTATAGTTATTAATTTTTGGATTATTATTTAAGAAATTCAAACACTTTTCTCTTACGATATTAAGTGTATTTTTATTAATAATTCCTTTTAAAATTCCATGTGAATTCATTAGATCGAAAAGAAAATTACATCATTTGAATAAACTTTAACAGTTATTTACGGTATTTAAAATTAGAAAAGAATTTGTAAAACTTATTTTTTTAAAGATATTCCTAACCTTTTGAATATTTAATATAAATAATAATTATTGAATGAAGTGATTTTAAATTGCATTTTAGTTTAAGATAAATATATAGAATTAAATTCTAAATTGAATCTAAAATATAAAGACTATATCTCTGATGCAGTTAATGAGAATATAAGTTTGCAAAAAATTGTAGAAAAAGATATTTCCTCTCAAATTATTGTTTTTGCAGAGATAATTTCAAAATGTTTGCTTTCAGGAAATACCATATTTTGGTGTGGAAATGGGGGAAGTGCAGCTGACAGCCAACATATGGCTGCAGAATTTGTAGTGAGATTTAAAAGTAATAGAAGAGCTTTAAAATCAATTGCTCTAACTACAGATACCTCCATTATTACTTCTATAGTAAATGATTTTTCCAGTAAAGAGATATTTTCAAGACAAATTGAAGCCATCGCAAATCAAGGTGATATTTTATTTTCATTATCAACTTCAGGCATGAGTGAAAACATAATTCATGCCATTGAAAAATGTAAAGAGAAAAAAATTTGTACATTATCTCTATTGGGGAATAATGGTGGTAATGTTGGAAAGATATCTGATTTCTCAATTATTGTACCTTCGTCAATCACTGCAAGAATACAAGAGATCCATATTATGATATGTCATTTGCTCTGCGAAATTATTGAGGATCAATTAGGATTTTGAAAAATAAAATTCCCAATTGGAAACAAGTCCACACCATTATCTATGACTTTGATGGAGTGTTTACTGATAATAGTGTTTACATTGATCAAGAGGGATCAGAGTCTGTTCGATGCAGTAGGTCAGACAGTTTAGGAATCAAAATTCTAAATAGTTTTTTAAAAATAAAAGAAATAAATATTAATCAATTTATTTTATCAACTGAAAAAAATGAAGTAGTAAGAAAAAGAGCGGATAAACTTAAAATCAAATGCTTTAATGGTATAGATAATAAGATTGATTTTATAAAGAAATATTTGAAAACTAATTACGAAAATGAAAATAGTAAAGAAAAAGGAATTATTTACTTAGGAAATGATTTGAATGATCTTGCCGCAATGAAATACTGTGGATATTCTATTGCCCCTTCAGATGCCCATTACAAAATAAAGAAATCCTGTGATTTAGTACTTGAAAATAAAGGAGGAGAGGGATTTATACGTCAATTTATTGAGGAATTTATAAGTATTGAGCAATTTTCGTCTGATGAATTGATAAAATTAGCTAATTAAAGATAATTTAGAATGTCCATTTTTATAATTGCAGAAATCGGCATTAATCATAATGGGAGTGTTGATACTTGCAAAGCTTTAATTGATGTTGCAAAAGAGTCTGGTTGTGATGCAGTGAAATTACAAAAAAGAGATATAGATCAAGTTTATGAAAGAGAATTTCTAAATCAGCCAAGAGAAAGTCCTTGGGGGACTACTCAAAGACATCAAAAAGAAGGCTTGGAATTTACCTTTGATGATTACGTAGAAATTAACGATTATTGTAAGTCTAAAGGAATTGAATGGTTCGCTTCAGCGTGGGACATAAATAGCCAAAGATTTCTAAAAAAATTTAACTTAAGATTCAATAAAATTGCTTCAGCAATGATAGTTTCAAATGATTTGCTAGAAGAAGTTGCAAAAGAGGGTAAGCATACCTTTATTTCTACTGGTATGAGTACAATGCAAGATATAAAAAAGGCTGTTGATTTATTTCGGAATAGAAATTGTTCATTTGAATTAATGCATGCAGTTTCTACATATCCAATGCGCGCAGAAGATGCAAATTTAAACGTAATTACAACTTTAAAAAATACTTTCAATTGTAATGTTGGTTATAGTGATCATGAGTCTGGTTTGGCTGTTTCATATGCTGCTTCGGCTCTGAATATTAGCTCGCTTGAGAAACATATAACTCTTGATAGGTCAATGTATGGTTCTGATCAATCAGCATCCATAGAACCCGCGGGGTTAAAACAATTAGTTGGTGGGATTAGAAAAATTGAAAAAGCGATGGGTGACGGCAAAAAAATAATTATTAATGATGAAATACCCATTTCCAAGAAATTAAGAGCCCATATTACTAATTAACAAAATTAATGACTAGAAATATAGCTTTAATACCAGCCAGATCGGGATCAAAAGGAATCAAAAATAAAAATATAAAAAAAATTTGTGGGCGTTCACTTTTAGAATGGTCTATCAAAGCTGCTTTGAAATCAAAGCAAGTTCACAAAGTAATTGTGTCCACAGATTCTAAAGAATATGCAAAGTATGCTATTGAAGCGGGGGCAGAGGTACCCTTCTTAAGACCTAGAGAAATTTCTCTAGATAATTCGACAGATTATGAATTCATTGAGCATGCACTAGATTGGTTAAGTAAAAATGATGAGATGCCTGATTTCATAGTACATCTTAGGCCAACAACTCCATTAAGAGATCCCTTAATTATTGATAGTGCTATAAATACATTCGGTGAAAGTCAAAATAGAACTTCTTTAAGATCAGTTCATGAAATGTCAGAATCATCTTATAAGAATTTTGAAATCAATAAATCTGGGGAACTTGTACCATTGGGTTTAAATAATATGTCGATAGATTCTTTGAATAATGCTAGACAGTTGTTCCCAAAAACCTATATAGCTAATGGATATGTTGATGTTCTTTGTGTAGATCACATAATATCTACTCATAGCATTCATGGAGAATCAGTATTACCTTTTTTAACTCCTTCGACTTGTGAGGTAGATAGTTTGGATGATTTCGAATATATTGATTTTCAAGTATCAAGAAATCCTCAATTTTTTAGTAATCTATTTATTGAAAAATAAATTGGCCCAACAAATTTTTTCTCTAAAACCAAAAAGAGTTGATTTTATAGAAACAAAGTTTCGTAAAATAAAAACTTTAATCCCCGCGCCAGGCACCGAAGAAATCTTTAAAAGATTGTCTGATGTGGAATCAAGATCTATGCATGGCCAACTGCCAATTGTTTGGAAGAAGGCAAAAGAATTTGCAATTTATGATATTGCTGGAAACAAATGGATTGATTTTACTTCTACAATATTTGTGACGAATATTGGTCATTCAAATTCAAAGGTCTCAGAATCTATAAAAGAAACTCTTGATAACCCTTTATATAGTTGTTACGCGTATGCTAACCCTATAAGAGCAGAATATATTGAAAACTTAATCAGATTTGCTGGGAAGCCTTTTGAAAAAGCTTTTCTGATGTCTGCTGGTACTGAGGCGACTGAAGCAGCTATGAAATTAATGAGAATGTATGGTGAAAAAATCAAAAAAAGAAAATTAGGTTTGGTTTGCATTGAGAATAATTGGCATGGAAGAACCTTAGGTGCTCAAATGATGTGTAGCAACATTTCTCAGAAAAGGTGGGTAGGCTATAGCGACCCTAATATACACTTCATACCTTTCCCTTATCCTTGGGAAGAAAAAGCTAAAAATCCTGAACAGTTTTTTGAAGATGGAATAAATAAATTGATTAAAAAAGGTATTGATCCTAAAACTGATATTTGCGGATTTATGTTGGAAACTTTTCAGGGCTGGGGAGCTGTTTTTTATCCTGAAAAATTCGTTAAGTCTATAAGAAGGTTTTGTGATGCAAATCAGATCCTTTTAACATTCGATGAAATGCAATCAGGTTTTGGAAGAACTGGAGAAAATTTTGGTTATAAACATTATGGTGTACAACCTGATTTAATTTGTTGCGGAAAAGGAATGGGAGGAGGAGTACCTCTTTCAGGAGTAATTGGTAAAGGTGAAATAATGGACTTGCCTACAGTAGGAAATATGAGTAGTACACATTCTGCCAACCCTCTTGTTTGCTCTGCAGGATTAGCAGTGATTAATCAATTAGAGGAGCGTAATTTGATTAAAGAAGCAAAAAGGAAAGGTGAAATATTATTTAAAAAGCTTAATGAATTAAAAGATAGTTATCCTAAAAGAGTTTCTTATATTTTGGGTAAAGGATTAATTGCTGCGATTCTTTTAAAGAATCCAAAAGATGGTGAGCCAGATGCACTTTTTGCGAGTAAGGTCGCTGAAAGATGCATGCAAAAAGGTCTATTGGTTGTTCATACAGGAAGAGAATCAATAAAACTTGGTCCTCCATTATGCATAACTGATGAAGCATTGATAGAAGGAGTGGATGTAATTTCAGAGTCCATTAAAGAGCTTAATTGAAATGAATCCTTCTTTAAGGCACGTAGGAATTGTGGTTGATGACATGGAGAATTGCGTTAATTTTTGGCGAGATATTATGAAATTTAAGGTCTTAAAAGAATTGGATGAGAAAGGCAAAAATTTAGACAAAATGATTGGCTTATTAAATATTGATATTCATACAACTAAATTAATTGATAAAAATAATAATATTATTGAACTTATAAAGTTTAATAGTCATAATTCAGTTGCTCAAGCTTGGCATGGGAATCAATTTTCACTAGGACTTACCCATATAGCAGTTACTGTTGAGAATATAAATTATTTTTTTGAATATATCAAATCGGTATATGGAGATTTTGGTACTACTATTTGTAAATCTGATGATGGTAATGTGAAAATGGCTTATGTGAAGGGCCCGGAGGGACTTTTAATTGAATTAGTTGAGGAATTAAAGTGACTAAAAAAATTAATAACTATCTTGAGGTAGTTTATGATGAGAAAACGAGGCCTCTGACTGGATATCCTAATTTATTAACAAAATATTTGTTTAAAAGATTTAATTTGCAAGAAGGACAATCAATTTTAGATATTGGGTGCGGTAGAGGAGAATTTACAAACGGTTTTACTAATTGTGGCTTAAAAGCATATGCTGTAGATCAATTAGATACATGTAAGAAATATTTCCCAAAAGTAATTTTAAAAACTAGTGATATTGAAAATGATGCTATCCCATATCCCGATAAAATGTTTGATGTAGTTTACTCAAAATCGGTAATCGAACATTTTTATCAACCAGAAATATTAGTTAAAGAGATGATGAGGGTTTTAAAGCCAGGAGGCTTAGCTATTACTTTATGTCCATCTTGGGAGTATAATTTCAGGTTTTTTTATGAAGACTATTCTCATAGGAGTCCATTCACTCGAACTTCACTTAATGATATTTTATTAGCACATGGGTTCAAGAATGTAGAAGTTTATTACTTTATACAATTACCAATATTATGGAAGTATAAATTTCTTAAACCTTTATCTACAATTACTCGAAAATTAATTCCAGATAGTTTTTACGATAAAACATCTGTATCATCGTTCAATAAATGGATAAGATTTTCTAAAGAAATAATGTTATTGTCCTCCGCAAGAAAAAAAATCTAATCAAATTTAATATGAACAATGTAGGTTTTATGCAGGGAAGATTAGTAGATCAAATAGACGGGAAGATACAGGCTTTCCCAACCCTACAGTGGGAAGAGGAATTTGAGATAGCTAATCAACTTGGTATTTCATTAATGGAATGGACTATTGATGACTTTAATTTTGAAATAAATCCTCTTATGACAAAAAACGGGAGAGAAAAGATAGATTTTTTGTGTAAAAAATATAATTTAAAAATCAACTCATTAACAGCTGATTGTGTCATGCAAGCTCCTTTTTGGTTAGAAAAAGCAGAAAAACAAAAAAAATTAAAAGAAAAATTTATTTCCATGGTTAAAGCTTGTCATGATTCCAAAATTAAAATAATAGTATTACCAGTTGTTGATAATGGGAGTATAAATAATCTTAATGAAGAACTAAGTCTCAGAAACTTCTTAATAAAGAACAAAAATTTATTTGAAAATTTAAATATAAAAATTGCTTTTGAAAGTGATTTATCTCCTAAAAAACTACTGCAATTTATAAATAAATTTCCCGAAAGTTGCTTTGGTATAAATTACGATATTGGAAATAGTGCTTCTTTAGGTTTTGATACCAAAGAAGAAATCGCAACTTATGGTTCGAGGATCTTAAATGTTCATATCAAAGATAGAGTGCATAATGGATCCACCGTCCCTTTAGGTAATGGAAATGCTGATTTTGAATCAACCTTTAATGAGCTAAACAAAATACAATATAAAGGGGATTTTATTTTACAAACTGCTAGGGCTGAAGATAATAATCATTCACTAGTTCTCAAAGATTATTTTAATTTAACAACTCAATTGATTAAATTACATTTCAAATAAAATTATGGAATTAAATCTGAAAAATAAAAAAGTATTAATTACTGGATCCACTAAGGGTATTGGTAAGGCTATCGCTGAAGAATTTTCTTATTACGGCTCTAAAGTTGTTCTAAATTCAAGAGATGAAGTAGGTCTTATAGAAACATCTAAATCTATTCCTTATTCTTCATGGGTTCAAGCAGATGTCACTAAAGCTTTGGAAGCAAAGTATTTAGTAAAAAAGACCATCGAATTAATGGATAATATTGATATTTTAATTTGTAATGTGGGTTCTGGTAATTCAGCGAAACCTGGCGAGGAAGAAATTAGAGATTGGGAAGAAATGTTTTCAGTTAATTTTTATAGTGCTGTAAATGTGATTGAGGCGGCAAGAGAGTGTCTTATTAAATCTAAAGGTGTCATTATTTGTATCTCTTCAATTTGTGGCTCTAATTATGTAAAAGGTGCTCCAATAACTTATTCAACAAGTAAAGCTGCTCTAAATTATTATATCAAGTTAAGTGCAAAACTTTTTGGGAAATTTGGTGTAAGAATAAATGGAATTGCTCCTGGAAATATAATTTTCGAAGGCTCAGTTTGGGATAAGAAGATAAAGGAAAATTCAAGCAAGGTAAAAAATTTTCTTAATGAAGATGTACCACTTAGTAGGTTAGGAGAACCTATTGAGATAGCAAAGTTGGCGTGTTTTCTAGCCTCGGAGGTTTCTTCTTTTGCTACGGGTGATATTTGGAGGATAGATGGAGGGCAATCCTTTTGAAAGTATAAAATAGTAAAATCCTATCAGGATCATTTTTTAGAGATTTTGGAATGAAATTTTCTAAGTTTAATTTAGTAAATAAAAATGCGCTTATTACAGGAGCTGCAGGCTTACTTGGCTTTGAACATTCAATGGCTCTTTTAGAAAGTAATGCAAATTTAATTCTTACTGATATATCCCTTGATCAACTAAAATTTAAAAAAGATAAAATAAAAAAGGAATATCCCTCAAGTAAAGTTCATATTTTCCAAATGGACGTTTCGAGTCTTGAGAGTATAAAAATGGTCAATGATCAGCTTATAAGTAATGATTTAAATGTTGATATTCTAATTAATAATGCAGCAATAGATGCAAAAGTTGAAGGAAACAAAAATTTAAAAAGATTAGAAGATTTTACATTAGAACAGTGGGATAAAGAAATCGGAGTAGGTTTAACAGGATCTTTTCTATGTTCAAAAGTTTTTGGAAGTCAAATGGTAAAAGATAATAAGAAAGGAGTGATTCTAAATATTGCTTCTGATTTATCAGTTATAGCTCCAAACCAGGGATTATATAGAAATTCCAATCTGCCTGAATTTGATCAAGCTGTGAAACCCATAACTTATTCAGTAATCAAAACGGGATTAATAGGTCTTACAAGGTATATTTCTACATATTGGTGTAAAGAAGGGATTAGATGTAATGCTTTATCCCCTGGAGGAGTTTTAAATAACCAGCCAGAAGAATTTGTAGAAAAAATATCTAAATTAATTCCTTTAGGAAGGATGGCAAAATCAGATGAATATAGATCCGCTATTCAATTTCTTTGTTCTGATGCCTCTGCATATTTAAATGGACAAAACATAGTTATGGATGGAGGTAGGTCAGTTTGGTAGTTTTTTTAAAGAAATTAAAAAAAATTCTAAATTCAAAATTAATTTTTTATATACCTAAAAAGTGCAAAATTGCACATTTAGGAATTGATATTGATAAAAATATCTTCAATCCTTATTTTAATAATGAACCAATTGAAGTAATACCTACTTTTTCAGAATCTATTAATTTGTTCTTTTTAATTAAAACAATTTTATTTTTATTAAAAAAAAATTACATTAAAAATTATTATTCATCTTACATTAAATTTATTAACCCTAAAGTTGTTTTCAGTACCAGCGATAATTTTACCTATTTTTATACGATATCTAAAAATTTTGATAATTTAAAAACTATTCTTATTCAAAATGGACGAAGATCCGAAAATTTAGATATCTTTTCTAAGATCGAGCCAAATAATTCGTATTACGTTGATTATAGTTTTGTTTTTGGCGAAAGTATCGGTAAAAAATTTTCTCAATATATTAAGGGACCAAAGATTTCTATTGGATCTTTTTTAAATAATCATTTTTACAGTTTTCAAAAAACTTCCAGTAAAAATTTAGAGGATGTTTTTTTTATTTCTTCCTGGAGATCAAATTTGAATGGACTTTTTGATAAAAACGGTAATAGTGTGAAATATGATTCTTATTTTTCTACTTATTTTTTAGTCGTACAGTTTTTAATCAAGTGGTGCATTAATAACAATAAGAAACTCAATATTTGTTTGTCATCTCTGGAAGATTCTAATCAGAGAGATCTTGAAATAGATTTTTATAAAAATATCTCTAATACTACGAACTACGCATTAATTCAAAGAAAAGATAGATACTCTTCGTATAAATTATTCAATAGAGATGGTGTTTTTGTTTTTATCGATACAACTCTAGGCTTAGAAGCCTTAGCTAGAGGAAAAAGAACGGCTGCACTTTCTATTCTTGGTTATATTATGAACTGGAATGATTGGAAATTCGGTTGGCCTGAAAAATTACCTGACTATGGACCATTTTGGTGCAACAGAATTGATATTGAATACTATAGTAAAATTTTGAAGTTCCTTTTTGAAGTTAATGAAAGGGATTGGACTGAAATTCGAAAAAAACATATTTCAACTATTATTGATTATGATTATAAAAATAAGAAATTAAAAAAAATAATAAAAAATATTCTTTAATATTTTAAGTAAGATTTTTTTGTTCATCTAATGTACTAGTATTTACGAGAGTAATGGAAAAACATTCATGCCAGGAAATGAAGTAATAGGAAAAGAAGAATTTGAAGAGATACAAGATATTTTTCAGAATGGCTCAGTTTTATTTAGATCAGGTTTCGATAATTTAAGAAATAATAGATATAAAGTTAAGAAGTTTGAGAATGATTTTGCATTATTCATGTCTGTTGAGAATGCATTAGCAGTAAGTTCAGGAACTGCTGCTTTAAGAGTTGCTTTAGCTGCTTTAGATATTTCTGAAGGAGATGAAGTAATAACTCAAAGTTTCACATTCGTAGCAACTGTAGAGGCTATTGTTGAATCAAGAGCAACACCTGTAATTTGTAATATCAATAAATCATTAAATATGGATCCAGATAATCTTAAAGATCTAATAAATCCTAGAACTAAAGCTGTTATTGCAGTTCATATGCTTGGGGTGCCAGCAAATATTAAAGAGATAAAAAAAATTTGCGATAATAATAATATTTTTCTTATTGAAGACACTGCTTGGGGTTGTGGTGGTAGCGTCAATAATAAAAAACTTGGAACTTTTGGTGATATTGGAACTTATAGTTTTGACTTTGCAAAAACTATTACAACGGGAGAAGGTGGGATGCTGGTTTTTAAAGACAAAAAAGTCTTTGAAAAGGCCTCCGCCTGGCATGACCATGGTCATGAAAACAATCCATCTGTTCCAAGATGGGCAGATACTAGGCAATCTTCTGGTTTTAACTACAGAATGACAGAATTGCAGGGTGCAGTTGGAATAGCTCAACTAAAAAAACTTTCTCATGTTATTGAAAATCAAAGATTAAATAAATTTCTTATAAAGAATGAACTTGAAAAAATTGATGACATTACTTTTAGAGATATACCTAGTGGTTCATATGAAACAGCTGATGCATTGATATTTTTTTTGGATTCTAAAGAACGTGCTATTAATTGTAGGGAAGAATTATTAAAGCAAGGATTAGGAACAAAAATCTTACCAGAAGCATATACTTGGCATTTTGCAGCAACTTGGACCCATATAAAGGAAATCTTTCAAGAAAATCCAAAATTAGTAGATGATCTAAATCCTTCGAAAGATATTCTTTCTAAAGCAGTATCAGTTCCTATTGGAGTAAATATGAATAAAAATGTGCCAGAATATATCAAAAATGCCGTATTAAAAACAATCCATTAAATCTTATGAAAGAAATAAAACTATCTGTTATCGTTTCAGCTTTTAATCAAGAAAAGTATATCGGTAGATGCTTAAGGTCACTTCTTAATCAATCTTTGAATCGTGATGAGTATGAAATTATAGTTATAAATGATGGAAGTTTTGATAAAACAGCATATGCTCTTGAACTTTTTAATTCACCAAAGGAAGATTTGATAAAAGTAATTACCAATGAAGAAAACTTGGGCCTGCCAACTTCTCTTAATAAGGGAATTAATGCTTCTAAAGGGAAATATATTGTAAGAGTTGATTCTGATGATTTTGTGAATTTTAATTTTTTACAATTTCTGAGTTTTTACCTTGACACTAACCCTGAATCGAATGCGATATCTTGTGATTATTATTTGATATCAGAGGATGAAAAAGTAATAGAGAGAATGGAGAGTGATAAAGATCCTATTGCTTGTGGAATACTTTTCAGGAAAGAAACATTAATAGATATTGGACTCTATGATGAATCTTTTTTATATAACGAGGAAGTTGAACTTCGATTACGTTACTTAAAAAAATATTCAATTAAAAGGTTAGCAATTCCTCTATATAGATATAGGAGACATGCCGATAACATTACAAATGACAAATTAAAAATGGAAGAATATACAAAAAAAATAATTGAAAAACATAATATAAGTTAGTTAAAAAAAGAACTAATAAAAGTTATGAAATCGATAAGTAATAAATCTCAATTTGTCATTGATGAAGATAAAAAACCTTATATTATTGCCGAAATTGGGGTAAACCATGAAGGTTCAATTGAAAAAGCTAAAGAATTAATTGACCTTGCAAAAGAAGGTGGTGCTCATGCCGCAAAATTTCAAAGTTATAAGGCATCTACATTGGCATCAAAAAATTCTCCAAGTTATTGGGATCTAAAAAAAGAACCTACTACTAGTCAATATCAATTGTTCAAGAAATATGATTCTTTTAATGCTAAAGATTATCAGAGCTTGTCTGAATACTGCAGAGAAAAATCAATCGACTTTTTATCAACTCCCTTTGATGATGAATCTATAGACTTTTTAGATCCACTTGTCCCATTTTTTAAGATAGCTTCTGCAGATATTACAAATATTCCATTTTTAAAGAAAATAGCAAATAAAAATAAACCGATTATTATTTCAACTGGTGCATCAACACTGTCTGAAATAGAAATAGCATTAAATACTATTAAACAAATAAACAATTCTAATGCAGTTTTAATGCATTGTATTTTAAGTTACCCAACATTAGATATCGATGCTAATTTGTCAATGATTAGTAGTTTGAAGAGAGTTTTCCCTGAACATACTATAGGCTATTCAGATCACACATTACCTGATAAAAATATGACCACTCTAGTTTCTTCATATATATTGGGTGCAACTGTAATAGAGAAGCACTTTACTGATAATAAAAAGTTACCTGGTAATGATCATTATCATGCTATGGATGTTCATGATCTTAGGAATTTTAATGAAACTCTATCTAAAATAAATTTACTTCTAGGTCAAAATGATTATAAAAAGCCCGTGGAATGTGAATTTCAATCAAGAAAAAATGCAAGGAGGAGTATAGTTATCAAGAAAGACTTAAAAAAAGGTCACATTATAAAAGAAGAAAATATTACTTATAAAAGACCAGGGACAGGTATAAGTCCTTTACATTGGGATCAGGTTATTGGAAAGACTTTAAAAGTTGATTTATCTGCAGATCATATACTTGATTGGTCTGACTTCATTTAAATAATGGGTAATAATTATTTTGCAATAATTCAAGCTAGATTAGGCTCCAAAAGATTTCCCAGAAAAATGTTATCAAGAATTGGGGATTATTCACTTATTGAATGGGTCTTAAAAAGAATTAAAAAGTGTAAAAATTTGGATGGAATTATTTTGGCAACTTCCAACTTGCAAGAAGATATGAATTTATTTGAAAAAGCTCTCCAAGAGGGTTTACTCGCTTACAGGGGCAGCGAAACGAATGTTTATGATCGATTTATAAAAGCCTCAGAATATTATAAGGTTGATAAAATAATAAGAATATGCGGAGACAATCCATTTGTAGATCCTCATGAAATAGATAAATTAGTGGATTTCTATAAAAAGAACGAATATGATTATGTATGCAATCATATGAATAAGTTGAATAATTTATATGCTGATGGATTTGGAGCTGAGATTTTAAGTAAAAAAATTTTAAAATCTTTTGAAAAAGATAACTTAACTCCAAGTCATAGGGAGCATGTTACTTCTTATATTTGGGATAATCAAAAAAAATATAGAATACATGCAATTAAAGCCCCAAAAAATCTTGCCTATCCTCAGTATAGTTTTGATATAAATGATAAAAAAGATTTAAATTATATTAATGATTTAGTCTTGAATGGAGTGGAACTTTTCTCGAAAGCAGAGGAAATAATGAGAATAGCAAGTTCAGTAAAATGAAAAAAAAATCAATTGAGAGTTTTGATAAATTTTTAAGAAAATTATTTCCATTGTGTAGAAGTTTAAGTGGGGAAATGAATAGAAAAACATTAAAAATATTACAAGAAATAATTCCTTTAAAAATTAAAGAGATAGAGAGTAAAACTAAAGTTTTTGATTGGGAAATTCCTCTTGAATGGAATATAAAAGAGGCTTGGATAAAAGATAGTAAAGGAAATAAAATCATAGACTTCAATGATAATAATTTGCATTTAGTCAGTTACAGCATTCCAATAAAGAAAATTATTTCATGGCCAGAATTAAAAAGACATTTACATTTACATAAAGAAATTAGCGATGCAATACCATACAGGACTACTTACTATAAAAAAGACTGGGGATTCTGCGTAACACATAAACAATTTGAATTGCTTGAATCATTGCAAGGAGATTATCAAATTAATATAGGAAGCGAATTAAAAAATGGCTCCCTTTCATATGGCGAACTAATACTAAAAGGAAAATCAAAAAAAGAGATTCTTATTTCTTGCTACATATGTCATCCCTCAATGGCAAATGATAGTCTTAGTGGAGTATTATTGGCTGCTTTTCTAGCAAATTATATTAAATCTTTTAGCAATCAATATTGGACTTATAGATTTATATTTGTGCCTGAAACAATTGGAGCAGTGGCATATTGTTATTTAAATAAAAATAAACTAAAGGATATTTTAATGGGATTAGTTATTACAACTGTAGGAGGGCCAGGCTCATTTAGTTATAAACAATCCTGGGAAAAAGATCATGTAATTAATAAAGTAATAGAAGAAGTTCTTAAAGAGGAAAAAAAAGATTTTGTTATTCATCCATTTGATATTCATGGAAGTGATGAGAGGCAATTTTCATCTCCAGGATTTAGGATTAATATGAGCAGTCTTTTTAAAGATAAATACTATGAATATGATGCTTATCATTCATCCTTAGATAATTTGGAATTAGTTAACGGTGAGCAGATTAATGAAACATTTGAGCTATATAAAAAAATTATAAATAAGTTAGAAGAATTGGTTTTTTTTAAAAGTCAAAATATGTTTTGTGAACCAATGCTTTCAAAGTATGATCTTTATCCAAAGATAGGAGGTTCTTTAATACCTAATAATAAAAGTTCAGACTATATAAGCAATATATTGTGGTTAATGTTTTATTGTGATGGAACTAAAGATTTATTATCAATTTCTAGAGAAATAAAAGTTGAATTCAAAGAACTGTTAATAATCGCAAAAGTTTTAAAATCTAAAGGTCTTTTAGAGCAACTATAGTAAACAAAAGAATATTTAAAGATGGAAGAATTAAATAATAAATTTTTACTTATCGCTAAACATTTATTTGTAAATGCTGGAAGTGTAGAAGATGGAGAAAATGTTTTAATACTCTACGATAAAACGACAAAAGATCTTTTATATTTTTTTAAAAAAGCTTCTGAAGATTTAAACATTAATTTGAGTTTTCTTGAAGTTTCATTATTAAAAAATCATGGAACTGAAATTAATAGTTATCTTTCTTCAAAAATGAAAAGAAATGATTTAGTAATGGCCTTGTTAAAAAAGTCAATTGCTCATACAAAAGCAAGAATGCACTTCAACTCA
>Ga0163109_10000368_pt1 | contig 36670 bp, 32 predicted proteins | sample CRUFie1St13metaG_FD_108704 | JGI IMG/M metagenome (GOLD analysis project Ga0163109, IMG submission 108704) | Marine microbial communities from the Costa Rica Dome - CRUD Field 142mm St13 metaG | ecosystem: Environmental > Aquatic > Marine > Oceanic > Photic zone | place: Costa Rica: the Eastern...
AAATAAATAAATAAATAAAATAATTAAATTTATATTTTATTTATTGAAATTCTTTTTTTATATTCTTAAAAAGTAATATATTTACTCTACAAGCTTCTTTTAAACATAAATATACATAATTTTTATTTGATAATTTTTTGTTAGTATATGAAACTCTTATTATAGAATGTGTATTATGTGGATGTTCTTTTAAAAATCCAACATATTTCATTTCATTTAATTGCATATAAAATTTATAATGTAATAACCATTCTAAAATTTTACCTATTGTATAACTATAATTTTGTAAAATAATATCCCAAGAATTATCCATTATTATAGGATTTTCTTTAATTTCTATTTCTTGTTTATCACACATATTTTGTATATTTTCTAAATGTGATATAATAATATCACACGCTTTTTTCACAATATCATCATTATCATACACACCTAATGTTTTTAATGTAAAATCAAATGAATTTTCAATATAATATCTTTTTACATCGTGATTATCCCAATTTTGTAGATATTTATTTATTTCCGATTCATTCATTTCTTTACTATCTGCTAACTCTTTTTCTTTTTTTTTCCTTTCATCATAAATTCTTTCTTGGTCTAATGTATTTCCATATGCACAAGTGCTTACAACATTATACATTGAATTCTCTTTTGCGCTTGCTAATGAAAACTTTGCTGTAAATTTTATTTTTTCTCCTGGAATATCATTTGATATTTTTGGTTTTAATCTAGCAAATACTATATAATCTTTTGTAATTCTATTTGGTGGAAATATTTTTGCAACATCACTTTTTTTTAAATATTTATCTGTTTTTAAATCTTTAATATCAAAGTGTTCTGTAGTTACATTTAATAATTCATTTTTATCATTTTGAACATCACATTGTAATTCATATCTAGAACATACTTCATCATTTTTTCCATCACTACAATTATATACAGGAATACAACCTAATCTTTGTATTAATATTTGATTATTAAACTGTGATGTATTTTCTATTATATTTATTAATGGTTTGTTATCTTCTGATTTCTCTTTTATAACTACTGTTTTTATATCTGTCAATATAGTTCTTCTAATTGCATTTGCTACACTAACATTAACATTAGACAACGTAAATTTATAATCGCCTTTAGTTAACCCTCCAATATTGACTTTGGGATTAACTGAATATAATACTTGTTTTTTTGATTCTTTTTTTGGCATTTATATATTAAATTTATAATTTAATATTTAATATCAATTTTTATTTAATTTAGAAAATTAGTTAATAATCTATTTAAATTTTATCTATTATTTTTAATTATGTCAAAATCTAGTGTATTGTATTTTAGTAAATATTGCACACATTGTCAAAATTTATTAAAAATCTTAAATAAAACTATTTTAAAAAAAGATATTCATTTTTTGTCTATAGATAAAAGAGTTGATAAAAATGAAAAAACCTATTTATTATTAGATGATGGTAATGAAATATTATTACCAAAGAAAATAAACAGAGTTCCCGCTTTATTATTATTACATCACGGTAATAAAATATTATTTGGAACTGATATATTACAATTTTTAAGACCTCAAATAGATAACGAACGCAAAGAAGCTGTTAAAATGGAAGGTGAACCTATGGCATATTCATTTAGCGGTGAAGAAGGTGTCGGGATGTCAGATAGCTATTCATTTTTAGATCAATCATCTGATGAATTGGGAGTAAAAGGACAAGGTGGATTAAGACAAATGCATAGTTATAGAACTATTGATAGCTATCATAAAATAGATACACCACCTGAAGACTATGTTAAAGAAAAAACAAGTGAAGAAGCTGTAAAACAATATACTGATACAAGAAACAAAGATGTAGCCTGGCAAAATCAACAACAACCTTTACAAATGTAAATAATTTTTTGATAAATACTATTTAAATATATAATTTAAATAATATCTATTATATGTCTGATAAAAAATTTATACAAAAAGCATTCATTAAACATTTAAAGGAATTTTATGATGATTTAATTTTATTATATCCAGATAATCTAGAACTTAAAACTGGTAGAACTTGGGTAAAATCTTTAGAATTTATGAATCCTAGTTTTTTACCAAAAGGATGGTATGCTTGGGTAACTAAACCGTATGGTAAAGAAATATTAAACGGAGATTTAAATACAATGTTAAATAAAAATTATACTAATGATTTTAAAAATTATTTTGGAGATAAAAAATCAACTAAAGAAATAAATGAATATGATGATTGGACATTAGAAATAAAAAAACAAATAAAAGAAATGGATTCTGGTAATAGAGAAAAAAGTTTAAAATATATACAAAATTTATGTAAATTAAGTAATCTATATGTTAATTAGTAAAATTAAAATATAAAAAATATATTTTAATTAATATTAGAATGAATTTTACAGACAATTCATCGAACAATGTTGATTCTTCATCAAATAATGTTGAACCACCTGCTGAATTTTTCAAAATTATGAAAGATTTTTTAACTGATTTACTTAATACTTTTCCAGAATATAAAAATAATATATCTCAAGATGAATTAAATATTATTAGTAATACCGATTTATCAAATAATAAATTATTTGAATATTGTCTAAAAGTATATCCTAGTAGATTTTTTGATATTTTATATAAAAATGATGAAATGTTTGATAATAAAGAAAGTAATACTTTTTTTCTACCCAATATAGATTTTGCTTATTTTTTTAAAAGTAAAATTACAGATAATACAAAAGAAACACTTTGGAAATATTTGCAATTAATATTATTCTGTATTTCTGGTTCATTAAATACTAGTGATTCATTTGGTGATACAGCAAAATTATTTGAAGCAATAGATGAAGATGAATTTAAAACAAAATTAAAAGATACTATCGATGAAATGACAAATATGTTTGATTTAAGTGGTATGGATTTAAGTGGTATTGATTTAAGTGGTATTGATTTAAGTGGTATTGATATGAGTGGAGTAAATTTTGATGGTAAAATGCCTAATGCTGACGATATAAATTCACACATTAATGGACTATTAAATGGTAAATTAGGTAAATTAGCAAGCGAAATAGCTGAAGAAACAGCAAAGGAATTAGATATAGATATGAATAATGCCAAAAATTCTAGTCAGATATTTGAAAAAATGTTTAAAAATCCTGGTAAATTACTAGGTATGGTAAAAAAAGTAGGCTCTAAATTAGATGCTAAACTAAAATCAGGTGAAATAAAAGAAAGTGAATTAATGGAAGAAGCAAGTGAAATTATGAAAAAAATGAAATCTATGCCTGGTATGAAAAATATGGAACAAATGTTTAAAAATTTTGGTATGAAACCACCAGCAGGTCAAGGTAAAATGAATATATCTGCTATGCAATCTAATTTAAATAGAAATATTAAAATGAGCAAACAAAAAGAAAGAATGAGAGCTAAATTAGAACAACGAAAAAAAGAAAGAGAATTAAAAATGAAATATTCTAGTTATGGAAATAATAATAATGTAGAAAAAAGCAAATTAAATCCATCTCTTGATATAAATCTTGACGAATCAGTTAAAAAGAAGAAGAAAAAGAAGAAGAAAAAGAAAAATAAAAATAAAAAATAAATAGTATAATATATATAAATATTATGAGTAAATTTTGGCTATATAATCCATTAAACTTATTTGATAAAAATCATATTTTAGAATTATGGCCTACAGAAGGAATGGAATTAGAACTAAAATTAAATGCTATAACTAGATTAATTATTTTATTAACTATTTTAGGATTTGCTTTAACAAAATCTGTAAAAATAGTTATAACTTCTGTTATTACATTAATAATTTTAGTTATTTTATGGAAAACACAATATGAAAGAGAACAAAATGCAAAAATAAAAGAAACTATTGCAAAAGAAGGTTTTCAAAATATTAGTGGTGATGACTTTTCTAATGTTTTTAAAGGTGTATTTCAGGAACCTACTGCTAAAAATCCATTAATGAATGTTATGTTAACTGATTATAAAGACGACCCAAAACGAAAAAAAGCCGCACCTTCTTATAATAAAAATATAACCAATAAAATCAATAAAAATGCAAAATATTGGAACAAAAATCCTTATGCTAAAAAATTATTCGAAGATTTAGGAGATAATTTATCATTTGAACATACTATGAGGTCTTTTCATTCAATGCCTAATACTACCATACCTAATGCTCAAAAAGCTTTCGCTGAATTTTGTTATGGTAATATGCCTTCTTGTAAAGAAGGTGATGTAGATGCTTGTTCCAAAATTAATCGAAGAATTGGAGGAATTTACTATTAATTTTTTATCTTATCCATTATTATATATATAATGGCTAACGTACATAATTTTACATTTGATACCATGTCTAGAATTGGTAATGATTTATGTGGTATTTCTGAAAAAGATTTACAAAATCAAAAAGTTGGTAGTTATTTAACATATAATCATTTTGAAAAAGATTCCTGTATGGGTAAACCTATTCATTTTGCAACATCTCAACCTAACGTATATTATAATGGTGGTGCTGGTGTTTCTGCTGGTTGCACTATCGATAATGACTCTAATCTTCGTATAGGAAGTGTACAAACTAATCCAAAATGTAGAATCAATTTACAAGAAAGACCTTATTTAACTGTCCCCTTTTTAGGACGTGGACCTTCTAATCCTGTTCTTGAATCTAAATTAATGCAAGGTGCTAGTGTTATGGACAAAAAAAGCTGTAAACAAATTACTGAAAAAAATTATGGTGCTATGAATGTTGATCTTGTTCCTTCACTTAAAGCAACCATTCAAAATCCTGCTAATTTAGTTGAAGGTGTTGCTAATGAAGGTTGGATTCGTGGTGGATTGCCTTCTCGTGAATTAACTCGAGATATGGATTATTTTAATCGCAAAAACGGTAAATGTATGTAAAAATCACTTAAATATATATTAAATATTAATTTAATATGTATAATTATTCTCATAATGTAGATTATCTTGATAAAGAAAGAGAAGAACAATATCAAACTGATTTTTTATCTGTATGGAATCTTGAAAAATATGATAATGATCTTATTATGAAAAAAATGGAAAAATTCTATAATAATATTAAAACTGTTCCTTTTATTTTATTTGTATTAGATACTATTAAAAGTAATCAAAGTGATAATTTATTAATACAACTACTACAAAGAGATACTACTGATAATTTCTCTCTTTTCATTTTATTATTTAATTATGAAAATTTTCAATTGTTTCATAATTGTTTAAAAGAATGGAAACTATATGCTACACCTACTGAAGAAAGTTTTGATAAATTAATTCAAAATTTAAAAAATAATAAATAATATATATAATATAATGTCTAGTACTAGATACAAAAATACACAATCCCATCACGATATTCGAAATTGTCAATATAATAGAATATTTGATAATACTATCGATTTACATACTTCCGTTCAAAAAGATAATTGTTTTCCCGATTTAGGAATAATATCTGGTAATATGAGTTCTGGATATAATCATAATGTTCTTTCTAATAACACTGCTGATATCGAAAGCAAATTATTCGGCATTGGTTCTACCAATTTAGTAAAACCTCAAAAAATTATCATTCCTCAAATTAACAATTTAAATAATTGTAAATGGATGAATAAATTACCACTTTTCATACCCGCTCCTTTAGTTCAAGAAAAATATCAAAGACCTACTGGACCTTTTTCTTCATAATTAATTATTACTTTATATATTTTTTATCATTAAAATACATAAAGATGTATCATAATACAACTAGAAAAAGAGAAAATAGAAGACAAGCCACTAGAAATATTATTAGTGCTGATATTGAAGATTTTCCAATTATAAAAAAACATAGAGAATTCATTATGTGGGATGAAAATGTTGGTCGTTATATCTTAAGTGGTAAAGATTCTGTCACTTCTGCCGATTTAGCTGCTTTAAAAACAGAAATTTTAGGTGACACCAATATACAACAAAATTTAGATACTCTTAAAGAAATCGCTGATGTTATAGGTAATCCTGATAATCACGTTGGTGATTTAATAACTCGTATTAATGGACATAGTAATAAATTAGATAAAATTACCGTATCTAATAACATCAATCTTAATGCCATCACTGGAACTCATATCATCCCATCTACCATAAATAATACACATATTGCCACCAATTCTGTTACTACTGATAAAATTGTTAATGGTAATATTACTACTTCCAAAATTGCTGATAGTTCAGTAACTACTATTAAATTATCTGGTAAAGTCGATGCTAACGGCAATATTACTGAAACTCCTTGTGTTTCTCGTGAAAAAATCGTTAATGGTGCTATTAATTTTGGAAAATTAGATGTCAATGCTGTTCAAACTACTACTATTAAAGATGGTGCTGTTACTAATTCCAAATTAGCTAATAATGCTATTCAAGCTCATAATTTAGAACCTGATATTATTAATTCCACTCATATAATCGACCGACAAATATTACACGATGCTTTATCTAGAACTTCTGACGCTAACGGTGCTGCTGTTTATACTGATAATATTAAAGATGCTAATGTTACACGTGTTAAATTATTAGATGCTTGTATTAATAATTCTAAAATTGATGATAATGCTGTTAATACTCGCTGTATACTTAATTCCAGTATTACATCTGATAAAATTGGCATCGATCAAGTTAAAAAAGAACACGTTAAAGAAGGTGAAATTTATGGCAGTGCTGATCCACAAGTAACATCTCATATTAAAGAAGGAACTATTACTGCTACTGAAATATTAGGTGAAACTATCACTACTAATAAAATTGCTACCGGTGCTATCACTGATGTTAAAATTGCTTATAAAACTATAGATGGTTCTACTCGTATAATTGATAATTCTATTTCACATAATCAAATTGCCAAAGTTGGCACCAATCGTATTATTACTCAAAATATTACTCCCGGTGCTATTGATGAAACTCTCATCAAAGCTGGTTGTATCACTTCTTCACTTATTACTGATGGAACTATCGTAAGCAATGACCTTGCTAATAACTCTGTTATTACTTCTAAAATTCTTAATCAAAATATTACTACTGAAAAAATTGCTGATAATAGTATAACTACTGTTAAAATTCTTCCCGGAAATGTAACTACTTCTAGTATTTCTACTGATGGTACTAATCGTATACAAAGAATCAATTTAGATGATGATATTATTGATGAAACTAAAATTGCTGATGATTCTATTAAAAGAGAACACATTTTAAACGGCGAAGTCATTAATCAACATATACAAACACAATCTATTGATTCTAGATGTATTCTTAATGGTGGTATTTTAACTGATGACATCGCTATGGATGCCATTACTACTGGTAAAATAAAAGATTTAGCTGTTATTGAAGATAAATTAGCTACTAATTCTGTAATTGAATCCAAAATTGCTACCAATGCTGTAACTTCTTCTAAAATAAAAGACGGTAATGTTACCAATGCAAAATTATCACATCTTTGTATTGCTGAAAATAACATTATTGATAGCGCTGTTACTGAAAATAAAATCGCTTTTAATACCATTCTAGGCGGTAGTCTACCAAATACTCACATAAAACCCGGAACTATTACTTATGCTAATATTGCTAATAATACTATCGTAGACAATAACATATCATTAGCTACTATTAATGGTGATAAAATTCAAAATGCCCCCAATGGTATTACATTTGAAAAAATTAATAATGAGGCTATCAGAACAGCTCATATTAAAGATTTACAAATTACAAATGCAAAAATTAGTTCCAATGCTATTGATACTATTCAATTAGTCAATAAAGCCGTCACTAATAATAAAATAGCTGATAATACTATTACTAATGATAAAATTGCAAATGCTACTATTGCTAATAATAGTTTAGCTAATTTATGCGTTGATACTAATAATATTGTTAATGATGCTATTACTAATGATAAAATTGCCGACGATTCTATTGTCACATCTAATATTCAAAATAATCAAATTACAGCAGCAAAATTAGGACCTGATTCCGTTATTTCCTCAAAGATTGCCGATAGCGCCATTTTAACTGCTCATATTGATGATGCTCAAATTACTGAAGCCAAATTAGGTTCTGGTTCTGTAACTAATCAAAAAATTGGCAGCAAAGCTGTCAAAACTTCTAATATTGATGATAATGCTATTACTAATACTCAAATAAATAATAATACTATTGAAATTGATAAATTATCTACTGTATTAAAAAATAAATTAGATGGTGGTGTTAATATAATTTGTGGTAAAGATTTAACTCAAATAACTACTAATCAAACTAATATTTCTAATCACGAAATTGCTATTAATAATCTTACTAATAATGCTCCTGAAGCTCTTAATACATTAAAAGAATTAGCAGATGCTTTAGGTAGTGATGCTAATTTTTCCACCACTATATTAACTAATATTAATTCACGTGTTAAAGCGGATGAAAATACTTCTATTGATGGTATTTTTACATTTAATACTGCTCCTGTTCTTAATAATGTTGATTTATTAGGAAATTCTACCTCTGCTTCTAAACTTAAAAATACTGTTAAAATTGCTGGCATTGATTTTGATGGCAGTGCTGATATTGCTATCAATGCTACTGATTTAGCCGATGTAACCAGCACTGGTTCTGGTTCTATTATAACTACTGCTGAAAGAGACCTTTTAACACAAGCTCTTGGTGGTAGTATAATACACACAAATGATGCCAGTAAATATGTTACCAATGGTAATTTAGAAACTGACCCTACTCAACAAATAACTGGTAAAAAAAACTTTGCTCATAATGTTACATTTACAGATGGTATTATAATCCCTGCTGGTAAAACATTAAACGGCGAAGCAGCTACTGTTACTAATGGAATATATACTACTAGTAGTGTAACTGATTTAAATGATGTTTCTAATGCGGGTTCTGGTGAAATAATTACTGCCGCCGAAAGAACCAAATTACAAGCTCTTGATGATACTTTAATCGCAACTAAAGCTGAAACTGTTCATATAACTGGAAATCAAAATATTAATGGTGATAAAACATTTTTAGGAACTCTCACTGCTAATAATAATATTGTTGGTAATATTACTGGTTCTGCCGGTTCTGCTTCGCAATTAGATGGTGCAAAAATGATTGGTGGTGTTGTTTTCGATAACACACAACATATTACTCCTAGAAAAATAGATATTCAAACAGACCAAAGCACTGATATAAATCAATTAGTTTGTTTTGCTCCTACTACAGGTAGTTCTGATATTAATACAGATAACAGATTAACTTGGAATCCTAATGATGGAACTTTAACTGCTACCAAATTTGTAGGTAATGTCGAATCTGTTGGTACTATTTCTGGTAGCTCTACTAAACTTGCTACAAGCAGAAAATTTGGAACTAATTTTGATGCTGGCGTTGAAAATAAAAGAGCTAGTCAAACATTTACTATTGATGCCAATCCTACTAATTATACTTATTCTATTAAAATTAACGGAACAACCATTTCATTTCAAGGTGTTGCTAATGATGCCAATGCTACTGCTACTGCTCTTGAAAGTGCTTTTAATATTACTGGTTTCTTATCTTCGGTTTCTGATAATATAGTTACTATCCAAGGTTTAATTGATAGCTCTTCTTTTACATATCAATCAGGTGATGCTGCTACTACTTCAAAAATTAATGAAATTACAAATGAAAATGTAGTTACTGTCAATAATGGAGTATCTAATGGTGATTATGTTTACTTTAATGGCACTGATCACGTATTATTTACTCCTAAAATGATAGGTATTGATTCCTGGCAAAATACATTACCTAATTTAACTGCTGTTGGAACTACCAATGTTGATACCGTTTTTTCTGGACCTATTGATGCTCAAGAAGGATTAAAAGGTGATGTTACTGGTGACCTTAATGGTAATGTCACTGGTAATGTCACTGGTAACCTTAATGGTGATGTCACTGGTAATGTAACTGGTAATGTAACTGGTAATATAACTGGTAATCTTATTGGTAAAAAAAGTGATAATACTGGTGATGAAAATGTTATAACTAATGCTACACACGATGGAACTACATTTTCTCCTGCTGTTTTTAAAGGTAATGTAACTGGTAATCTCACAGGTAATGCAGATACTGTAACTAATGGAATATATACTACTAGTTCTGTAACTGATTTAAGTGATGTCACTAATGTTGGTTCTGGTGAAATAATAACAACAACAGAAAGAACTAATTTTACTAATTTACATACTGAATTAAATACTAACCAAACATTAGAAGGTGGTGTAACAGGTAAATTATTAGATTATTTAAAACAAATAAGCGTTACTGGATGGAATGTTACTGATACTAGAAGTATTATCACTGATACTGAAAGAAATATGTTATATAGCGTTAATAATAAATCTTTACAAGATGGAATTGACCAAACCATAGAAGGCATCAAAACATTCACTAGTTTATTTAAAGCTCATAATGGAATTGATATTAGTGGAAATCTAGATATGAGTGGCAATATAAATTTACATTCAGGTAAAATTATAAATGGTAATATAAATGGTAATCTTATTGGTAAAAAAAGTGATAATAGTGGAGATGAAAATGTTATAACTAATGCTACACACGACGGAACTACATTTACACCTGCTGTTTTCAAAGGTAATGTTACTGGTAATGTAACTGGTAATGCTGATACTGCTACTGAATCTACAAAGTGTGTTGGAGAAGTAGCATCAAATGGCATTCCAACTTCAGCAGCTGGAACACAAGGACAAATAAAATACGCTGATGATAATGGAACTTACTATATGTATATATGTGTAAGTGGATTAACAGGAGAAGGAAATGATGATGCTGTTTGGAAAAAAGTTGAATTATCTAATTTATAATAATTTAGTAATGTAATTTTCATATATAAATTATTTTATAAATAAACTATATATGTCAGGATTTATGTTTCAATCAGAACACGAAAGAAATAGATCAAATGCAACGGGTTCATTAGTATCAACGGATTTACACGATATTCCAAAAAGTTATGATTTACATAACGGAGATGTATTAATATGGAGAGAACCTACCAATAAAACTGAAGTGGGTAGATGGATATCTGCACCTGGTCCTCAATTTTCTACATTAATTAACAATAATAGATTAGCTATAGAAGATTTATCAAAAAATCGTATTCCCACTGAAATTTCTAATTTAATTAATGGTGCTCCTCAAGCTATGGATACATTAAAAGAAATTGCAAATATAATAGGCGATGATACTAATATAGCTGGTTCTATATCAACCAGATTAACTGTTCACGATACAAGTATTAATAGTATTAATTTAACTAATATAAAAACAGACGCCTCATTAAATCAATTTCAAACTATATTAGATACACATACTAATCAAGTTAATACAAATACTAATAATATTGCAACCAATCTTGCTAATCAAGGAGCAACTAATACTGGATTTTCTGGTAGTATTTCTACAAACACTACAAATATTGCAAATAATAATACAACAATAACTAATCACAATAATAGAATTACTACAAATACAAATGATATTGCTACTAATCTGGCTAATATTACTACAAATACAAATAATATAACTACATTAAATGCCTTCAAAGCAGATACTCAATTATGGAGAAACAGAACTGATGCTAGTATGAATAAAGTTTTTACCGATACAATGAATAATAATACATTAGTATTAACAAATCAAACAAATATAGGTAATAATAGTTCTACTATTAGTGGAAATACAACTAATATAAATACTAATATTACTAATATAGCAAATAATTTAACCAAAATTAATCAAAATACCAATAATATAACAAACAATGATGCTGATATTAATGCATTAGATGTTAGATTAGATGTTATTGAACAAAATAATTTAGTTACTATAAATAATAATTTAACAACACATACGACAACTTTAAATTTACAGGATAATAGACTTACCAATTTAGAAACTGATGTTGTAGGAAACGGATCAAATCCTGTACCAGCAACACAAACATTAACATTTAATGGAACACCAGATGCTGTTCAATATTCAATTAAAATTAATAATGCTAATATAACTTTTAATGGTGTGGCTGGAAATACAGATGCTACTGCAAATGCTTTAAATACACAAATTACAAATTTAAATTTAGCAAATATAACTAATATAATTAATGGTTCGGTTATTACATTAACTGGAAAAAGTGATGGAACCGAACAAATAAATTATCAATCAAATGATATTGAAACAACTGCTCAAATATTAGAATTTACAAATGAAAATGTTCAAACAACAACCAATGCCAAAATTCAATTATATAGTCATAAAAATAGATTAAATAAATTAGATGTAAGTATGAATATATTAGAAACTGTAACAAAACCACAACAAACTACAAATACTACAAATATTGCTACAAATACCACAAATATTACAACTAATACCACAAATATTACAACTAATACCACAAATATTACAACCAATGCTAATGATATTGCTACAGAAAAAGCTAGAATGGATACATTGATGAATGGTTCTGTTGCTGCTTTAGATACATTGAAAGAATTATCAGATGCGTTAGGTGACCCTACTGGCATTGGTTCAAATGTTATTACAAAATTAGGAACAAATACAACAAATATAACTACAAATACTAATAACATAGCTACAAATACTACAAATATAGCTACAAATACTACAAATATTAATAGTAATACAGCTAGTTTATTAAATAAACAAAATACTATTGGTGTTAATGGTTTAGAAATAAGTCATATTAATGGTTTACAAACAGCAATAAATAATAAAGCAGATAATACTTACCCTAATTTAAATATTAGCAATGTTATTGGATTACAAACAGCTCTAAATGGCAAAAATGCTGTTATATCTAATGGTGATTTATCAATAGCACAAGTTTCTGGTTTACAAACTAAATTAGATGAAAAACAACCATTAATAGGTAATAATACTTTACCACAATCTAAAATTAATAATTTAATAAATGATTTGGCAAATAAACAACCTATTATAGGAGCAAATGATTTACAAATATCATATATATCAGATTTACAAAATCAATTAAATGCAAAACAAAATGTTTTAACAGATAATTCTGTTACAATACAACAAGTTCATACATTACAGACTTTATTAGATGCAAAACAACCAAAATTAACAGCAGGTGGTAGAATTATTATAGGAACGAATAATGTTATTAGCAGTTCTGCTGCTAGTAAATTAAATGAATTATCAGACTGTAAAGCAAATACAACTAATTTTGAAAAAAGTATATTAATAGGGACTACATCTACAGGAACATTAGTTGATGCTAGTAATAATATAGGTATTGGACATAATTCATTATTATCATTAACTTCTGGTCAAAATAATGTAGCCATTGGTTCGGACTCTTTGAATGCTGTAAATGCATCTAAAAATAGTGTCGCGGTTGGATTCGAAGCATTAAAAAATAATCAAAAGGAAGGAAATGTAGGTATAGGATATAATAGTGGTTCGAATAATATTCACGGAACTTACAATACATATATTGGATATGATTCTGGACCTTCTATTGGTCAACCTAGTTTAGTAAATACAGTAGCTGTTGGTAATCAAGCTCACGTTTCGTCATCAAATACAATTCAGTTAGGAAATAGTAATATAGTTGATGTTAAAAGTTTTGGTAAATTAAAATTAAAAAATACGGGAACACAAAGAGAAGTAACATATACAAATACACATAATGGTATAGATAATCAGTATTTGGTTATAGATCAAAATGGAAATACTAGTTGGAAAAATTTAGATGATGTTGATGTAGCTACTTTAACAACAACTACAAATAATCATACTGCAAGTATTACACAAAATACTACTAATATAACTAATTTACAAAATACTGTAAATACATTAACTGGTTCTGAAACATTAACTAATGTTATAACAGCTATTAATACTATAAATGATGCATTAGATGATGGTGCAACCGATGGAACTGCTGGTTCTTTTTATACACAAATATCTAATTTAATAAATGATAGAATTAGTTCAACTGGTAATGATGTTGCCGACGGACAAATAACTTTTACTAAAAAAATAATTGCCAATGCTGGTATACAAGGTAATTGTGACACTGCTACAGCCTTTGCTACACAAACAACTATTAATAATAAACCATATTATGGACAAGGTAATATATCATTAGGTATTGAAGATATATTAGGAACAGGAAAAGGAGGTTCTGGTTCTATAATTACTGATGCTGAAAGAACAAAATTAGCACTAGCAACATTAGATACTGATAATATTAATGTTTTTAATGCTGGTGCATTGATGGCATCAAAAGTTCCACCATCAGCCGGAGACCCTGTAGAAGCAAAAGACCAGGATGTTTATGGAATAAAAACATTTAAAGATGAAACAAAATTTGAAAATAAAATTACATTTGATGCTAATAATTATATTCAGTATTCTTCAGGTATTAAATTAAAATCTACAGAAAAAGTTATCATTGAAGGAGATTTACACGTAGATGGCGATATAGTAACAGTTAATCAAACAAATATGGATATAATTGATAGGACAATTACATTAAATAATGGTGTAACAGCAGCAAATAGTGTAGATTCTGGTATTTTGATTAATAGAGGAACTCTAGATTCTGCCGCAATATTTTGGGATGAAGGTAGTGATAAATTTCATATGGGAACTACAACAGATAGTGGAGCTACTATTACAAAGGGTTCATTGATAGTAGACATAGAAGGTAATGTTACAGGAAATGTTAGTGGAACTGCTGCTTCTGTAACAAATGCATCACAAACAGCTATTACATCGGTAGGAACATTAACAGGTCTAAAAATATCAAACGGTGGTAAAATAGGAAGTGTTGGTGATGACGATGCAATGGTAATAGCAGCAAATGGTCAAGTTACTTTTAGTCAAACTATTCAAGGTAATTTATCAGGTGATGTAACAGGCGATTTAACTGGTAATGCTGATACAGCAACTAGTGTATCAGGTGCTCAAACAGGAATAACATCTGTAGGAACATTAACAGGTCTAAAAATATCAAATGGTGGTAAAATAGGAAGTGTTGGTGATGACGATGCAATGGTAATAGCGACAAATGGTCAAGTTACTTTTAGTCAAACTATACAAGGTAATTTATCAGGCGATGTAACAGGTAATTTAACTGGAAATTCTAGCACTACTAATAAATTAAAAATAGCAGTTAATATAGCAGGTAAATCATTTGATGGTAGTGATCATATAACCATTAATGCTGCTGATTTAGGTGATGTAACTAGTGTAGGTTCTGGTGAAATAATAACCACAGCAGAAAGAACTTTATTAAATACAACAACAAATAGAACACAAATATCATCGGTAGTTCCCACAGGAGGTGCTGCATTACAATATTCTGCAACTAATTATCCAGATTATACAGATTCAACAAATACGAAATTATTAGAACATATAAACGATTTAAAATTAGAAGTTCATAAATTAAGTAAAATAATAGAAGATTTAAAAAATAAATATGTTCTAGATAATAATAGTTCTTAAATAAAATTTATTTTGTAATATAATTATATATGGCATTTACTAGATATAATTATGATAGTTTAAGGACACAAAAAAAATTACAGCAATCTACAGGAACTTGTAGGTATATGTTAAATGTTCCAGGTCCATTTTCAGAACATTGTTATATGCAAGATCCACAAATAAGAATACAAAAATTCGGAGCTAATCTTATGAAAGTTAAGGATGGTCATCCTATAGATATAGATAGTGATTTAAAAGGTGTAGGAAGAAAATTAAAAGCAGGTGGTATGTTTAATACGGAATGTTCCTATAAACATAATGAAGTTCAGGTGAGACCAATGCATTTTGAAACTTGTTCAGCACCAGTAACGGACCAATCTAGAGTAACACATCCTGCTAGAAATTATAAATCTTTAGAACAAAATAGAAGAGATTATCCTTTATTTGACCCTCAAGAAAATGTTTGTTTACATTTTCAAAATAATTTAAGTACACGACTTTTAGAAAGAGATAACTATGTTCCAAAATTACCTTGTTTATAATATATTTTGTTTATTTTTATAAAGATAATATATTTTACTTATATATATAATGGAATTAGTTGTACCGCTAATAGGATTGGGTGCTATGTATATAATATCTAATCAAAATAATGAAGAAAAAAAGAAAGAATATGAAACAATGCGTGAAAATTTTACAGGAAATACAAATCAAAGACTATTTAATCACGGATTTAAAACCAATCTAAAAACACCACAAAAAAACTATCCTGTTGAAAATAAAGAATTAGTAAAAAAAGATGTAAATTATTATTCTGGCGCAAATCCAAATGTTGAAATGCCAAATTATAATCCAAAAATGAAAGAACAAGATACACAAAAAGATGTTCATAATTTTAAAAGTTTAACAGGTCAAGAAATGGACCCTTGTGAATTAAAACATAATAATATGGTGCCTTTTTTTGGGTCTTCAGTAACTCAATCTACAAAAGGATATGAAGGATTATTAGATTCATATTCTGGTGCTGGTAGTCAAAAAATAGAAAAAGTTTCACAAGCCCCTATGTTTAAACCACAAAAAGATATGAATTGGACAAATGGAATGCCTTCAACTACTCAATATATGCAAGAAAGAATGAGAAATAATGTAACTAGCAAAATGAACAACGTTAAACCATGGGAAGAAGTTCAAGTTGGTCCTGGATTAAATAAAGGATTTGCTAGAGAAGGATTTGGTGGATTTAATTCTGGAATGGAAGCTAGAGATAAATGGTTACCAAAAACTGTTGATCAATTAAGAGTAAAAAATAATCCAAAAAATTCCTATAAAGGACAAATGTTAGGAGCTCACGTAGGTAGAAGAGGACCTAGAGGAGAAATTGGTAATGTAGAAAAAAATAGACCTGATACATACTATATTCAAAGTAGTGATAGATGGTTGACAACAACCGGCGCTTCTGGAGAAGCTCCAACCATAAGAAGTGAAAATATTCTTCGTGATGTAAACAGAATAAATCAAATAAAAGAACATTTTGGAGGTGTAGCCAAAGAAAAGAATGGAACATATCAATCTGGTGCTTTTAGAAAATCATCTAGAATACAATTACCCGGAAATGATAAACATTTAGGTGTAGCTACTGTTAAAGATGGTTGGGACCCAACAACAAAAGATTTTGGTAAGTCATCTCATTCTAATTTGCCTAATTCTCGTTCTGTTACTGGTTATAATGATGCCAGAATGGGTAATGCTCACGGATTTGTTAAAGCATTAGTTGCTCCTATTATGGATATTATTAAACCAACTAGAAAAGAAAATGTTATTGGTAATATGAGACCTACTGGTAATGTTAATGCTGGTGTTCAATTAAAACATCGTATATGGAATCCTAATGATACTCCAAAAACAACTATTAAAGAACAAACTGAAAATGCAAAACATAATAATCACGGACATAGATATTATGATGGAGGTCACACTACAAATACACATCAACCTACGTATGGTCAAAGAGATACTACTACTTGTCCTGCTCTAGGTAATCCTAGTGCCACATCAGCAACTGGCGCTAAAGGAAAAATACACAGTGATATGTATAAAATGAATCAAAATATAAATAAAGAATCTATATCTAAAGTCGATAGATATAATGTTGGTAATCATAATTTATTTAATAATACTATGAATATTGGTAATGTGAAAAATTGTCCACAACAACCAAATCATTATTTACCTAATATGCCAAAATCATCTTCGGGGACATCTGTTCTAGGTAAATATCAAACTAATAATCGTAGAGAAGCTGGTGTTAATTATAAAAGAACTGAAGCAGATTTATTAAAACCTTTTCATAATAATCCTTATACACACTCAATTACCTCTGTTGTTTAATTATATTTATTTTAATTTAAATATAATTAATATAATCATTTATGGATCATATAAATATACATAAAGATATAACTGACAAATTAGATTTCTTTATTAAAAATAAAAAAATACCTCATATTATTTTTTATGGTAAATCTGGTAGTGGTAAACGATTTATACTTAATAATTTTATAAATAAAATTTATAATAATAATAATAAACTAATAAAAGATTATGTAATGTATGTTAATTGTGCTCACGGTAAAGGTATACGTTTTATTAGAGATGAATTAAAATTTTTTGCTAAAACAAATATACAAAATTTAAATGGTGTTTTTTTTAAAAGTATTGTGTTGTTTAATGCTGGATGGTTAACTACTGATGCTCAATCTGCTTTAAGGAGATGTATTGAACAATTTAGTCATAATACACGTGTTTTTATTATTATTGAAGATACTGATTGTCTATTAAAACCTATTTTATCTCGTTTCTGTAACATTTATATACCTTTACCTATAATTAATGGTAAAAGAACTAGTTTACATAATTATAATAAAAATTCTATTAATGATGAAAAATTATATCAAAAAAAAGATAAATATTTCAATAATATTATTACAAAATTATATAATAAATCATTACAAGATAATTTTGATGTTAAAGAAATATATAATATTTCACACGAATTATACAATAAAGGTTATCACGCTATGAATATTATTGATTTTTTAGAAAAAACAAAAATTAATATTATTAACAAATATAAATTATTAATTTATTATGATAAAATTAGAAAACAATTTAGACACGAAATTTTATTAATATTTTTTTGTTTAAATTATCTTTTTTTGCGGAAAAACACAGATTTAGATAATATAATGAATATTTAAAATGGACGATTATAATGTAAATTGTTTGTCTGAAGCTAAAAATGAATATTGTGCTCGTTTATTAAATACTTTAACGCCTTTATTGGTTCAAGGATTAAAATCTGTCTATGATGAAGCCGTTAAATTATGTAATGAAAATGAAGAATATGAAAAATATTTAATGACATTTCAAAATTTTCTTACCAGAGTACCTCAATGGAATGAAGCCCTTATTTTAGAAGAATGTAATAGAATTGTAAAAGACAGTCATTGTAATTATCTGGAAGACTTAATTGCTTGTGTTCATATTACCCATTTAAAAATTTTAACTAGTGTTCGTGTTAGTCAAAAACAAAAAAAAATTGATATCGATATTCCAAAATTATCTACTTTTATTCATACTTGTTACATTAACTTTGCTAGAAAATTATACGAAAATGTATATTTGTTTGAAAAAGATGTTATGCCATTACAATATCAAAAAAATATGAGAGAATGTGAAATTATTTGTAGGGAAAGTATCTTAACTGCTATCAGAAATAACATTCCTGTTGAAAAAATGTTAAGAGCATATATTGATGAAACTGTAGATGAAGAAATAGTAGAAGAACTTGTTCAAAAAAATATGTCTATTGAAGAAACTGAAAAATTAGAAGAGGAAATTAAAGAAAGAGAAGATAAAAGAGAAGAAGAAGAATTAAGAAAAGAACAAGAAGAAGCTGATTTAACTAAAAATAAAATTAATTTAGGTTTTAATGTTGTTAATGCTAAAAATTTAGATGATGACGATGTAGATACTAATAGTTCTTTCGAACAAAGTATGGAAGTATTAACTGAAAAATTAGATAAACAAAATAATGATACTAATAAAACACCTACTGCTACTATTGTCAAACCTGAAGAAATAACTGTTGAAAAACCTCCTTCTATTGTTCCTGAAAAATCTACTAATATAAGTTTTAATGATAACGATAATGTTTTAGATATGGGAACAAATAAAGAATCTATTATTAGTGCTCCAAAAGATATTGAACGTTTAGACAAAATATCAAAAGAAAATGATGCAAGAAGAAAAGCTGAAGAAGCTGAATACGCTGATGATGATGATGATGATGGTCCTTTAAAAATTGGCGGAGAAGATTTAAAATTAAATATTTCTGATGTTCACGATTTAAATCAAGCTAGTATTAAACCCCCTCCTTCATTAGATATAGAAGTATTATCTTAATTGCGTTAAATTATTTTATTTTATAAATTAAAATAATTTATAATGAGTCAATCATATTTTATTTCTGGATTAGCAATTTGTTTTATTTATGTTATAATTAAATTTGTAGAAATGAAATTTGTAACCAAAAAAAATATACCTCTAAAATTATTATTTAGAGATGCTTTAATTATTTATTTATCTTCTGTTTTAGGATTATTTGTATTAGATCAATTTGGTAATACCATAGTTAAAACAACTACCCAAGTATTTACTGATAAACCATCTTTTTAATTTTTGTTTATTTTTTTATTTCATTTTTATATATGAATAAAACAATTAAAAAAGCAATAAATAAAAAAAGAAATAAAACTAAAAAAAGGAAGAATCCATATAAATTTAAATTTAATTTCAAAAATATAAAAAAAAACAGATGGTGTTATGATAATGATGATGATGAATTAGATATTATTATTATTGGTGCTGGTGCTTCTGGATTAGCCGCTGCTAATTATCTTCAACAACACGGTAAAAAAGTAATTGTTTTAGAAGCTAGGGATAGATTAGGTGGTAGAATACACGATGCTGTAATTAAAGGATTCGGTAAAATTCCATTAGGTGCTGCTTGGCTTCATCATAAAGGTAAATATCATATTTTAAAAAAATTATTAGATAAATTTAATATTAAATATGAGAAAGATAGTGGTTTAAGTAATGATGATGATACATTAATTTATAATTCTGATGGTAAAAAATTAGATAATGAAACCAATAAAAAAGTTTTAAATATTTTACATAAATTACCAAACCTATTATATAAAAATTGTAAAAAAACTCCAAATATTTCATTAACTAATGCTAGTAAAAAAATATTAAAAAAATATAATTTTGATAAAGATATAGAAGGTGCTATTCTAAATAGAGCAACAGAACATTGTAGTTTAAATAGTGATATTATGAAATGTAAAAATTATGACGGTTGGAATCCTAATGGTAAAATTGTTAAAGATGGATATAAAACACTAATTGATATATTTGCCAAAAATATTAAAGTATTCTTGAATTCTGTAGTAACAAATATTAATCAAGATAATAATTATGTTACAGTGAAAACTAAATGTGGAAAATATTATAAATCTAAATATCTTATTTCAACTATTCCTGTAGGTGTTTTAAAAAAAAAATCTATTAAATTTAATCCTCCATTACCAAAATATAAATTAAAAATATTAGATAATATATTTACTGGTTCACACGAAAAAATATATTTAAAATTTCCAAAAATATTTTGGGATCAAAAAAAATCCGTATTTCATTATGCTAATTTAAAACATAGAGGATTATGTTCACAATGGCAAAATGTTTCTGGTAAAAAATATTTATATACTAATTTATCCGGACCCAATATTAATTATGTGCTTAAAAGTGATACTGAATTAAAAAATATTGCTATGAATATTTTAAAAAAAATTTTTGGAAATGATATTCCTGAACCTACTCATATATATGTTACAAGATGGTATATAGACCCATTTACCATGGGTGCTGCTCACGCACAACCTATTAAAAATGGAAAAATGAGTGATTTTACAAAATTAGGAAAACCTTTTAAAAAGATACATTTTGCTGGTGTTGATACTTCTAGTTATGTAACTGAAACAGTTGAGGCAGCCATATTATCTGGTATTAGAGCCTCTAAAGAAATATTACATACCTAATAATAATTATTTAACGCCACTTTAAAATAAAAGATGACCCTAATCCTAATATCAAATCAATTAATATTAGTATTGATATTATAGGTCTTTTATCTTTTGAAATAACTTGATATATAGAAGCTAGTAAAATTATACATAATATTATTTGATGCATTTTTCTTGACCACCATACACATTCATCTTTATCAAATTTAACTTTATATAATGAAAACAAACCTATTCCTAGTACTAAATATGGAAACCATACTTTTTTTCTTAAAATATATGCAATATAAACTAACCCTAATCTTATCCAAATACAAATACCATAAAATAATAATTTTCTATTTTTAACAGATACACCCAAATCTTTTACTCCACCTAAATCATCTTTCTTACAATTCATCATATAAATATATAAATAATATTATAATGATATACTTATAATATTATACATATGATGGCACTGTATCTAAATTAAATACAGGCTTCTTTTTTGCTTTCTTACTTGGTATTATATATTCGTCAAACATTAAATTATTAATCTCATTTTCAGGAGTATGATTGTGCACTGTTCTTACTATCATTTTATATAATTTAAATTCCGGATATCTTTCTTCCCCATTTTTTTTATATAAAATATTTCTTCCTTTATCATCCCTTGTCCATTTTAATATAAGTTGTGCTATCGGATCTTCTAATTCTTCTTTAGTTGGTATAGCATTTTCAAAAAAATAATCATATAATGAACAAGCTAATCTACATAAATCAAAACTTTTATTTGGTTCTAATATTTTTTTATTTTTATTATAATATGGTTCGCAATTATATTGTGAACTTGCATCTCCATCTGTATTAAAACTATCACTACAAAATATTTTACCACTGTGATTATATATTGCTCTACCAAAATCTATTATTTTAAATATTCTTCCATATGTTGGAACTTTATATGTTTTATTATTCCATCTATAATACAAATATTTTTTATCTGTTTCTTTATACATTATATTATTCGAATGTAAATCATTATGTGTTAAATTAAACATCTTTTGATAGGTTAATAATGAAATTATTATTTGAAACAAACACGATTTCCATTCATTATCATCCAATTCTTCATCTTCTTCTTTATCTAATAATGAATCCATAGTATTGTCTAATAATTCTAAACTTATTATATTTACTGGAAAATTATAAATATCAGCTTTTATTATTTCTGTATCACTTGAATAAGATGAATATCCTGACATTTCTGAATTTGAACAACTTATCAATTCACTTGATGATGATTCATCTTCCTCTTCATTTTCCTCGTCTGTGTTTGAACTTCTTGAAGAACAAGTTGATTCTGTATGTTGGGATTCCGCTTGAACATTTCTGCTTATATCTACTACTACAGCTATTTTAGAATTATCGTGTAATTTTAAATTTTCTTCTGTTAATTCAAACACTCCTTCAAACATTTCATTGCTTATTTCTTCACAATTAATATTTATTGTATCATTTGAATTCACTTTTATTTTTTTTCTATTTCCTCTCGTATCATCATCTAATAATTCCTCATCTATTTCTTCTGTTTTAAATAATTCATTATTATTATTATGAAAATACTTTGACTCGTATAAATATTCTAAATCATCAAATATATTTATTTCGTGATTTTCTTGAACTCCTAAAAATGAACCATAATAATCTATTCCATTATAAAATTTATGTTTATGTAAAACCATACTGCTTAAATAAGAAAAAAAACCATCTATATATGCTGCATTATTTTCATCTATTTTTTTCTTTGATAAATTATTTATATTATTTAATTTAGGAAGCATCTCTAATTTTTCTTTTTTTATATGCTTATATTTACCTACCATATATTTCACTGGATCTAATAATGGTGAAAATTTAAAAAATGATTTTCTTTTTATTTCATTATCACTTGCATCTTTTAATATTGTATCAAATATGTTATTATTTCTTTCTATAATATCATATAAGTGATATTTATTATTCAAATTAATTGAATTATAATTATTATCAGTCAATTTGAAAAATTTGTTATATATAGGTAAATAGTTCTGTAAATTATATATTCCATAATTTTCATCTAAACTCTTAAATAATTCTAAATTTCGCCTTTTTGTATAAGATACGACAAACATTGTAATAGCTAATATATATAATATTTTTATCAATATTTAACTTATTATTATTTAAGTTAAATATTCATATATTTTTCCATTTATTAATTTATATGAATTTAGAACTAAAAAAATTTGATATGAGAAATATTACTTTTAAGCCTAGTGAAAATCAAGGTCCTGTTATTGTTTTAATTGGTCGTCGTGATACCGGTAAATCATTTTTAGTAAGAGATTTACTATATTATCATCAAGATATCCCTATTGGAACTGTTATTTCTGGAACTGAAGCTGGTAATGGTTTTTATGGTAAAATTGTTCCAAAATTATTCATTCACGATGAATATAATGCTGCTATCATTGAAAATATATTAAAAAGACAAAAAATGGTTATGAAACAAATGAAAAAAGAAATGGATAATTATGGCAAAAGTAATATTGACCCCCGTGCTTTTGTTATATTAGATGATTGTTTATATGATAATAGTTGGGCTCGTGAAAAATTAATGCGTCTTCTTTTCATGAATGGTAGACATTGGAAAATTATGCTTGTTATTACTATGCAATATCCACTAGGTGTTCCTCCCAATTTAAGAACAAATATTGATTATACTTTCATTTTACGTGAACCTTATTTAACTAATAGAAAACGTATTTATGAAAATTATGCCGGTATGTTTACTACTTTTGAATCTTTTTGTCAAGTTATGGATCAATGCACTGAAAATTATGAATGTTTGGTTATTAGTAATAATGCAAAATCTAATAAATTAGAAGACCAAATCTTTTGGTATAAAGCTAGTGGACACGGCGAATTTAAACTAGGTTCAAAAGAATTTTGGGAATTATCCAAAGATTTAGGAAGTGATGATGATGAAGATGACCAATATGACCCTAATTCATTCAAGAAAAAAGGACCTAGAATTAATGTTAAAAAAAATAAATGGTAAATATATACAATGAAACAATTAACTAATAAAGATTACAAAAAAATATTAAAATTTTATAAAAAAAAAGTTCCAAAAACACGAAAAAAAATAAAAAAAGCCGCTAATAAAATACTAGCAAAAAAATTTTGTAGTTGTATTCAAAAAGTTCGAAAAAAAACTAAATCTAAAAAATATAGTGCTATTGGTATTTGTACAAAATCTGTTATTCAAGGTAAGGGATTTAAGCGCAGTAATTTTAATTGTAAAAAAAAGAGAAGTATTAAATTACATAAAGGTGGTAAACGTCGTAGAAGAACGCGTAAAAAAAAGGGAAAAGGATTTTTTTCTTGGTTCTCTTCTAATAATAATAATAAAAAGTATCAAAAGTTACCAACTGATAATGATGAAATAAGTAAAAAAACCTTATTTGAACAATATAAAAAAAAACTTATAGAAGCCGCTAAAAAAATTGATATTCCTACTCAAGAATTTGAAAAATGGACTATTCAAGAATCTCCATATACTAATAATGGTAAAGTTAATTTAAAATTAATGGAAGAACACGTTATTGAAGCAGAACAAGCTTTAGAATGTATGTCCAAAAATAAAAAAGGTGGTGGTAAAAGAAAATATGTTCCAAAATTTAAGATTGGTTCAAGAATATCTGGAGAATTTCCAATCGAAGATGAAAAAGGTAATCGTATTGGAAAAAAACCTTTTTATGGAGTAATTACAAATAAATTAAAAAATAATAAAGCAAAAATAAAATGGGATAGTGATGGGAGTACTACTGTAGAAAAATTAAATGATTTAAAAAGTTACGAACCACGTATTGATAATAATAAGTTTCAAGCAGATATTGTTTCAAATCCTGGACCGTTTTTTGGAGAAAATAAAAAATTAATACCTTTAGAATTACCATCATATGAACCTTTAACACCTGGTCAAAAAAGAAGAAAAATATCAAAAGCTAAAAAAAAATTAGAAAGTATGCTTCCTCCAGCATTTCCAACAAAAGAACAAGCTATGGAATATTTAAAATCTGTTGGTGCTATAAAAAAAGGTGGCAAAAGACGAACACGAAAAAAAAGAGGCAGAGGTAAAAGAAAAAAAGATGATGATGATGATAAAAAATTTCCGGGTAAAGGTTATACATTAGGTAGTAGTAGTAGTGGTAGTAGTAAAAAGAAAACTAAAAAACAAAAGAAAATAACAGATTATAAAAGGAAACATGAACACGGTGATGAATGTGGTATTTGTATGGAAAATTTAGTAGGCAATTTAAAGAACTATTGTAATAGACATCAATTTCACGGAGATTGTTATCAACAATTAATTGACAGAAATATAAGAAAATGTCCAATGTGTAGAGGAGAACCAAACAAAGCTACTATGGATTTATTAAGAGAACAACACGGTGATGATCAATATTATGATACATTAATTTCTAATGAAAGTGGTAGTGATGAATCAAATGATGGCAGTAGTATGTTGGATTATTTTACTTGTGATATATGCGGTAGCGAGGAGGAAGCAGATGCAAATCATGGTCCTGAATTTTGGACGATGGATTATGAAAATGCTTGGGTGTGTCAAGATTGTCAAAATAACTATTGGATGTGTCATAGTTGTAATAAAGTAGGACCACAAAGACAAGAAGATTTTCGCACCGATGTATTGCAATATGATGCAATAGATGATCAACTCAACGCATATCCATCCGCATTTGGAATGCAAACTAAATGGGGAGTATGGAATGATACTGTTGAACATTTTTCTCTTAATTATAACAGTGAACCAGGAAAAAGTCTATGTCCAAAATGTAATTACAAAGCTAAATGGGAAGATTGTGGACGATTTAAAAAATATCAATATGGTTTAGATGTTATTGATAATAAAGAATGCTTAAGACGAAGAAAAACTAGAAGACACGAAGTGGTTATAGATGGGAAAACAGAAGAACAAGTTAATATTGAAAGACAAGAAAAAGACATACAAGAAGGAAGATGGAAAAATTATTACTGGTATGATATGACTTGTCCAAAATGCAGTCCATTAATATGGGAAGATGACCCTGAAAATAATGATGACCAAGGTAATCCTGTTAGAATGCTTACCAATGGTAAAGGACAACAAATACGAAACACACGATGGCATGGTGGATTAAATTATAGAGATGGTGCTTGGCAAGGAAATCATCCGGGGCAACCTAACAGTCATCCTCGTTTGTATTTACCTATATCTGGTCCTGATCCAGATAATCAAGGTGGAGTAGTAGAATCTAAAGAATAATTTATAACATAATCATATTTATATGTTATAAATAAGAATTTTTTTGTTACATAACTTTTTACTCCCATAAAAATATAGATTCCGATTTTTAAAAGGGAGAGAAAAATAATGCTGTGTCTATGCTAAAAATGCGTAAAAATATTTATGAAACACTACACGGAGGTCCTGGTAACATTGTTCCCCAACAATCTACGCAATATATTGTAGGACCATATTGACTATAATCACCCCAAGTTACATTAATAAATTCTTTTACCTTTTTATCCCATATAACAACAGTATAACAATTAGTACATCTAAATTTTGGTTCTTTTCTTAACCAAGAAAATATTTCTTTTCTTAAATCATTTATTTGCCATACAATTTCTTCGGCAGACATTTTATATATATAATTGAAATAATTTAATTATATATATTTTTAGATATATATGCAAAAAGAAATAGCTGAATTTTTCAAACCAAAAAAAAAAACTAATATAGTTAATAAAAAAAAAGATGAACCAATATCAGTCAGATCTAATTTGTTTGTATTCACTGATGGCGCTTGTCAAAATAATGGTAAACCTAACGCAATTGCTTCATGGGCTGTATATTTTAATGAAAATGATTCAAGAAATGCCAGTGAATTAATAATAGGAAAACAAACAAACCAAGTAGCAGAATTAACTGCTATTATAAAAGCTTATAAAATATTAGAATCGAATAATCAATTAAATGAAAATATTACTATATGTACAGATTCTATATATGCAATTAGATGTGCTACAACATACGGTGAAAAATGTGAAAAAAGTTGTTGGATAAAGAAGAAACCAATTCCAAATATGGATTTAGTTAAGAAAGCATATTATTTATATAAACATAAAAATAATATTAATTTTAAACATATAAAAGCACATACAGGTAAAACAGATTTTTATTCATTAGGTAATGATGGAGCAGATAAATTAGCAGTTAAAACAATAAATGACAATCAATCATATTTATTTAAATCATAATTGTATAACCATTTTATAAGTTTTACATCATCATATATTAATACACTTATTAATAGATAATATATTATTAACGATGTTGTATAGTTATTTGAAAAAAGATAATATATATGATATCCCCAATTTAATGTACAAGAAATAGTATATGAATATAAACATTTTTTCTGTAGTGTAATTAAATCTTTTTTTGGTAATAAAAATCTCATTCCCATAAATAAATTTACATTATATGTAAAACAAGCTGAAATACAATATAAAAATAATAATTTTGCAACATTATTACTATAAAAATCTGTAAATATACTTATTATACCAAATAATGTTGTTATTATATGATGATATTTTGTACTATTACTTAATTTTTTTACCTTATACAAAGCAACAGTATCATTAATTGTATATATTATTGCTCCTATTTGAATAATTAAATTATAATTATAATAATTATCATTTATAATCAAAGAATATATTATTGGAGGAGATATAATTGATAATCCATACAATGCACCTGATTTCATAGTATTTTTAATAATATATTGTTTTTTTTCATTATTATATGATTTATATTTTGAATACATTAAATTTAAATAAAAATCATATACATTATATATTGTTATAGTTGAATATATGGCCAAAAAATAAAAATAAATAATTACATAATTTGTATATGTATACATATAAATTTAATTATTATTAAATATTTATATATATTTTTTAAATATTTAACTGGTAAATGGTAAGAAATAAGTAACATTCTTTACTTTATTACTAATAATATGTGTAAAATCGGATATTTGTTCTAACATAGATGAATTTGATGATTTTTCCACTATTTCTTTAATTTGCATTGAACCTTCTTCATCAAATTCACCTGGTATTAATTTTTTTATAACATAATTTTTTATAAATTTATAATTATTATAATATGGATATATTTCTGGTTTATTAAAAGCTAAAAAGGTTAATAACATATACCATAAAGAAGAACGTTTTCTTATTATTTTATAAATATGAGAACAATATTTTTTAAATATTTGAAAATGTTTAGAATTTTTACCACCTAACATTTGTAACATATCAGGTGTAATTTTCATTTCTACTTCTATATTTTTTGGGTCTTCTCCCATTATATAACTAAAATCTATATGAACTAATTCGCCATATTTATTTATAATAATATTTTCAGTATGTCTATCACCTACTCCTAACATATAACACAATACACAAGATGATACACACGTATTTATAAAACTATTTCTTAATTCTTCAATTGTTCTTTTAGGATTTAAGTCCATTATATAATTTTGCAAAGTCGTATTTTGTTTATGTTTTATATCATACAAAGTTATTGCATTTTCAATTATTTCAATCCATCCATAATTTTCAGTGTATGGAAGTATGTTATATGTAGATACTATCAAATCATTACATATATATTTTAACCATTTAGATATATACATTGTTAGTTTATCTTTTCTTAAATCTTCATTTTTCACCAAAATACTTTTTATTTTGATATTTCTATAATTAGTTATTATTTTTAGTGGAATAATATATGGTTTTGTAGCAGAATTTATTTGTTTTATATTATCTACATCTATATTTATACATTTATAATGAGGAAACCAAGGTAATTTTGCTTCTCCATTTTGTATAAACCAATCGGTTACTATATCTTTTCTTTGTGATTTTGGTGATTGTAATAACAAATTAACTAATTTTATTAATTCTTCTGTTTTTCTTATATCATTTATAAATTCAGGAGGACTACATCTATTTATTGTATCCATCATACTTCTTAAATTTTTATTATCTTCATTATTTAATGTATTAATATAATATTTTGTTTCAAAATAAAATGAATAAAACATTTCAGGAGATATTGCACATTGGATCGATATAAACTGACCTATTTTTATATATTTTTTTGATAATTCTACCAACCAGGGCATTAATAATCTATAAAAATCTTCATTTTTTTGTTTTAATAAAGTTATTATATAATCTTCAATACATTCATATTTATTTAAATCGATATAAAATGCCATTTCTAATATATTTTCGGCATTACAACTATTTTTACATATTGAATTACATAATATACTATTACAAATATACGTAGGTTTTGTAGGATTATTATAATATTCAATTAATTTATTTATATCCGATAATGATTTATCATTATTTGTTGTTAAACATTTTGTTATCCAATTATAATGCCCTTTAAATTCATATCTATGTGTCCATAAAAATTGTTTTTCTATATTTGTATATTTTTCTCTTGGTAATTTATATTGAATACTACGATAAATACTTATTATATAATTAATGTTTTCAGCCCATTTCTTATTTACTGTTCTAAAACTTAATAGTTCATTTATGGTAACAGGTAAATTAATAAATAATGTCAATAAGTCTTTACAATGAAATGTAATTTTAACTTGTTTATTACAATCTAAACAAGTTTTTAAATCGTTTTTATCAAAAACTGTCTCGTGTAATGTTTTAAAAAAAGATTCCGGCGGTGATGTAGATAATATAAATTCATTTTTTTTTACATTCCATTTTGAACAATTGGAACAAAAAATTCTACCACATATTCTACAATGATGTTTTCTTGTTAATAAACCAAATTCTACATTACACTTAAAACATTTTTTTATTTTATCATTTGGTATCCATATATTTGGTTTTCTAGATGGTATATTTATAGGATTACTATTTCTTCTTGTATTATCTATGTACATTGACATAGCCATATTTTTATTGTAATTCATATATTTATAAAATATAAAATCATATATTTAAATTGTTGTTACTTTTTGAAATATACCTCCTCCTATATTCATTAACATATCTTTATTTACTTCTACTTTTAAACAACAATTATGTTGATGTGGTAATCTATGTTTCGAACAAAACTTTAAATTACATTTACAAGGCAAATCAGACCAAGTTAATTTTTTATTACAACCTTCTAAAGAACATCTATTGCTTTTCTTTTTTTTTTTCTTCTTTAGTTTCTTTTCTATTATTTGTTCTTCATTTATATTGTTTACTTTTTCTGTCTTTGTATTGTCCATGGTTTCAATATTCATTTATATTAATATAAAATATATATATTATTTTATATCAATTTTATTATTTCTACAAAGTATATTATGTCTAATTTAATGATTCATACTGATACCTTTTTTAAAGCTTTGACCTATCGCATTTCATCTACTATATTTACAATATTAGTTGCATTTTTTGTAACCGGTGATTATTCAATATCAATTAAAATTGGATTTTTAGAATTTATTGGAAAATTAATTATTTATTATTTACACGAAAGAATATGGATTTATTTTTCAAATAAATAATTTATTTTTTCCTATTATTAAGATATTTTTCAGCATCAAATTTATTATCTTTACTTTTTGTTATTATATTATCACCTTCAAATAATTCCTTTCTTATATCAGCGGATGTAACTTCTTTATTACTATTTGTAGTTAAGCTTTCTTCTATAGTGTTATTTACACCTATTAAATTACCTTCTTTATCTATATTTTGAGTTAATTTATTTCCACTTTCTTTAGCTAATTTAACATTTTCTTCAATTGCTTGTTTCTTTGTTTCCATTACTCTTTTATCAAATTCTTGTTTTGCTTTTTCTTCATTTTTAATTTTTTCACTCATTAATTGATTTAATTCTTCTTCCAAATATTCAACTTTTCCTGTTTTATATGCGTCTGGATCCCAAGGCATCCACATACCTACAGGCCCTACATATACATTATGATTTGGATCTACTTCTCTTAACATTTTACATCTTAATTCTGCTTCTTCTTGAGTAGAATAACTACCTCTAATTTTTAATCCTCTTACTGATGTTTGAAAATCATAGGTTTTTCCGAATTCATCAGTTAAACGCTCCTCATTCGCATCCATAAAATTTTTATATTCATCATCTACTGTATTCATAGTTATTTCTTCTTTTTCATTATTTAAAAATTCATGAAAATCACTCATCAAATCATTTACTTCAATATTATATTTATATCCTAAAAAATTCATATATTGTTCAAATTTTTTGATTGATTTAGTAAAATCATAATATTTTAGGAATTCTTTAAAGAAAAATCTATTTTTATCTTTTAAAATTCTTTCAGGAGAAACAAAACTTACACATACAAATTTTTGTCCAGAAATAGGTTTATCTTCATCCAATAAATCAATATATTTAGGATTTACTTTACCATCGCTAGTTAATTTTCTTTCAAACGCCAATTCACTCATTTATATTTTTATATTAAACTATTTATTTAAGTTTTAATAAAATTAATGTTTATTTTTTTTCTTCTTATTTAGTATAAATATGCTCGGTAAATTAGGCGATATGATTGATCTTGGCGAACTAGTCAGACGTGTTGTTAAATACCTTGTAGAAGGTATTATGGTTGCTATCGCAGCTTACGCTATCCCAAAGAAATCCCTTAACATGGATGAAGTATTATTGATTGCATTAACTGCTGCTGCTACTTTCTCCATATTGGATACATATGTACCTAGTATGGCTGTAAGTGCACGATCTGGTGCTGGATTCGGTATCGGTGCAAATTTAGTTGGTTTCCCACGTATGTAAATAAATAATAATTTCAATATTTAATTATTATTTATTCAATATAAAAACTTCCCAAATTCTTTTTTCCTTTTATTGGAACAGCATAATATCCACATATGCCGTACGATAAATCTTTATTTTTTATCCTTTCATTTTTAATATATTCATACGGGTCTTTTTCTCTTAATAATTTAACTGGTTCTGGACCATTTTTATGACTCCATTTTCCACTTTTATCCTGTCTGATAAAATGATAATCTCCTTCTTTTATATTTTTATCTCTTGATTTCCATATCATTACAAATATTTTATAATAACCATAAGGACATTTTTGATTTTTTTTTAATTTCTTTATTTTTGGATTATCTTTATTAAACATTATCTCTACATTTTTAGTTGTTAAATCAGAAAAAGATTTATAATAATTCCATACTGACCCCGAATATACTCCCAATTGAGGTCTTACATATGGACAAAATCTATCTTTATATTGATCCATACTTGATAAATACCAATCCCACGTATCATATACATCTGAATATTTATTTTTTAATTCCTTCATTATTTTTAGTTTATTTTTCTTTGATTTTTTTTTATAATTTATACAATCTTCTACATATTTTGGTTTAATAGTATTCATTGCATATGCATAACAATTATGACTTTTTTTTATAAATTTACTATTCCATTTTCCTGGTTCAAATTTAGGATGGTCCGGATGCTTTAAATTTTCTTCCATATAAATATTATTAATATTTTATTAAATTGTTGGTATAAATTCCCAATTTAATTCTTTACATATTTTTTTCCATATTTCATCTTGTTCTATTCTTTTTATTGGGTCTTTTAACATTGGAAAAAATGGTAAAAATTCTCTTTCATCCAATAATTCACACATCTTATATAATACATAATAATAATTCAAAAAATTAACTCTATCATCCGGACAATGTGATGAATATGGTTTCTGTATTTCCATAAATAAATTACATAATTTATCTTCTAATTCCGGCGACATTACTGGTGGTTTTATACCTAATTTATCTTTAATAAATGGTATATGTTCATAATATTTATTATATCCTAATTTTTTTAATATATCTTTTGCTTTTTTATTTGTTATTTGCTTTAAAGATATTCTTTCTTTTTTTATTTGATTTTTAATATTTTCTAGAACTTCATCTGGTATTTGTGTTGTTTCTTTAGCTTGAAATTGTGCTAATATTTCTCTAAAATGATTTATTCTTTTATAAGCATAAAAACATACTTCTTTAGGAGGCTCTTTATATGATGGTTTTTCATGTTCTATTAAATACTGTTTTTGTAAACTACATTTATTACATATTATTAATCCTTCATATTCTACTGGCACTAATTCTCCTCCACAATGACACAGCTCAAAATTTATTACATAATTATTTATATCTAAATATGAATCATCCAAATTTACCATATATTTATTTATATTACTTTCTAATTCCTGTGGTTCTTTTTTTAATGTTTCTTTTTTATTAAAAAAAGAATTAACTACCTTTTTTTTATTTTTCTCATCATTTGAAATATTTTTCTTTTTTTCAAAGTATTCAAATATATATTTAGAATTTTCTAATAAATAGTTTTTTTTCTCTTTTTTTAATTTTTTCAAATCTTCTTTTAATTTTTTTAATTTATCTTTCATTTTTAGCTGTTCTTCCAAATTTTTTGATTTTTTTATTTTTTCTTTTATTTTTTTTCTTTCTTGTTTTATTTTTGGTATTTTATTATTACTTATATCTTGAAAATATTTCATCTTTTCATTATGTTTACTGTCTAACGTTGCCGTCACCTTGGTATTTATTAATATTTTTTTGGATGATTTTGGCCTAAAATTTGGCATATTAATAAATTATAAATAATAATACTACTTTCTATTTAATTTATTTATTCGTCATTTCATTAATTTTTGTTTCTTTTTTTAAACTAATATGACTGATACTATTCCAATTGATAATTTAGTTCAACATAAAATAGATAATATTACTCTTCATAAAATGGCTTTTATATATAATGCTTTAGAAGATGGATGGACCATCCATAAAAAGAACAATTTATATGTTTTTAAAAAAAATCACGAAGGTAAAAAAGAAGTTTATTTAGATGATTATTTAAGACGATTTGTTACTGCAAATTTTGATATTTCTAAAATTTCATAGTCTCCAATTTTTAATAAATTAATTTTTATTTATTTATTTATTAAAATTTTTTTTTCTTTAGCAATAGTATAAACTATGGGAGGTGGTTTAATGCAGCTCGTTGCCTATGGCGCTCAAGATGTCTATCTTACTGGTAATCCACAGATTACTTTCTGGAAGGTTACTTACCGTCGTCACACTAACTTTGCTATGGAATCTATTGAACAAACTTTTAACGGTCAAGCCGATTTCGGTCGCCGTGTACAATGCACTATTTCCAGAAATGGAGATCTTGCATACAGAACTTATTTACAAGTTACTCTACCTGAAATCAACCAAAAAGATGCTCCTGCTGGAGGAAAATGCTTCGCACGTTGGTTGGACTGCCCTGGAGAACAACTTATCTCCATGGTTGAAGTCGAAATTGGTGGTCAAAGAATCGACCGTCAATACGGTGACTTCATGCACATCTGGAATCAATTGACATTGACTTCCGAACAAGAATCTGGTTACAACAAAATGATCGGTAACACCACTCAGCTTACTTATTTGACTGACCCATTGTTCGCTGATGTTGCTACCGCTTGTGGTGCCGCTTCTGTTCCTGAAGCAGTATGTGCCCCAAGAAATGCTCTTCCTGAAACTACTCTTTATGTTCCTCTACAATTCTGGTTCTGCCGTAACCCTGGACTTGCATTGCCATTGATTGCATTGCAATACCACGAAGTCAAAATCACCATTGAAATGCGCCCAATGGATGAATGTTTGTTTGCTGTAAGCAGAGTCGGTGGAACTGCTGGTGTTAATGTAAAAGCTAACGATGCTTATTCCAAATCTTTGGTTGCCGCATCTCTTTACGTTGATTACATTTTCCTTGATACCGATGAACGTAGACGTATGGCACAAAACCCACACGAATACTTGATTGAACAATTGCAATTCACTGGTGATGAATCCATCGGTTCCTCATCCAACAAAATTAAATTGAACTTCAATCACCCATGTAAAGAATTGGTATGGGTTGTTCAACCTGACGATAACGTAAGTTACTGTGATTCTTTCGTTGCTGGTCAAGTTCTTAACGCAGCTTTGGGAGCACAGCCATTCAACTACACTGACGCAGTTGATGCTCTTCCAAATTCCATCCGTGCTTTCAGTTCCACTCACCAATTGACTGGTGCAGCTGATCCTGGTGCACAATCTAACACCGCTGTTATTGGACAAAACGGATTGTTCAATGATGCTGGAGCTAACAACGCAACCGCTCCTGGACTACAAGTACCTGACTTGTCTGCTGCTTTCACTGCCGGTGTAACCAACGGTGTTAGTGATGCTGGTGCATTCGTTCTAGCTGAAACTGCTCTTAACATGCACTGCTGGGGTGAAAATCCAGTTGTTACTGCTAAATTGCAGCTTAATGGTCAAGACCGATTCAGTGAACGTGAAGGAACCTACTTCGATTTGGTTCAGCCATTCCAACACCACACCAGAACTCCAGATACCGGAATTAACGTATATTCCTTCGCTCTTCGCCCTGAAGAACATCAGCCATCTGGAACCTGTAACTTCAGTAGAATTGATAACGCAACTCTTCAATTGGTTGTTTCTGCTGCTGCCATCGGTAGTGCACAAACCGCCAAAGTTCGTGTATACGCTACCAACTACAATGTATTGCGCGTTATGAGTGGTATGGGTGGTCTTGCATACAGTAACTAAGTTGTTTTTACAATTCTTATTATCTTAAAATAATATCTAATTTTATCTAATTATATATTATAACAATGGCTCATATGAA
>Ga0163109_10000369_pt1 | contig 36561 bp, 27 predicted proteins | sample CRUFie1St13metaG_FD_108704 | JGI IMG/M metagenome (GOLD analysis project Ga0163109, IMG submission 108704) | Marine microbial communities from the Costa Rica Dome - CRUD Field 142mm St13 metaG | ecosystem: Environmental > Aquatic > Marine > Oceanic > Photic zone | place: Costa Rica: the Eastern...
AAATATACTCGAGGAAGAGGCCCTTGTCGATTTGTGTATATAAAAAAAGCGATGAATCGCTCCATCGCTTCTAAGTTAGAATATCAATTTAAGCAGCTAAGCCGCAAAAATAAAATTAATTTAATTAACGCTGAGTTTACTCACCATCTGAATCTTCTGGACCCTCAGATTCAGGAGCTTCTTCCTCTCCACTCTCCGCTTCAGGCGTCTCCTCAGTAGACTCATCAACTTCTTCTTCGTCTGGAACTTCCATGTCAACTTCTTCTTCGTCTGGAACTTCCATGTCAACTTCTTCCTCTACAGGAATCTCTTCTTCAGGCACCTCCATGTCAACTTCTTCCTCGTCGACGACCTCCTCCTCTTCACAGTCCTCCTCTTCTGAAACTACACACTCAACTTCTTGACCAGCTTGGGTCTCTTCTTCTGTAGAATCATCATCGTCGCAACCTGAAAAGATTGCTGTAATTGTAATTAATAGTGCTAAAACTAATGCTTTTAATCTTGACATATTTATCTCCTTTTGTCATAAATCAATTAAATATGTATTTCTATAATATAATAAATTATAATTATTTTTATAATTATATTAAACAAAGGAGAAACAATGCCTATTAATTTAGACACAAAAAACATTTTAACGTTAATTAAAGACAACACTTTTCAAAAAATTACAGCTGTAGTTTTTTTATGTTCACTATTTTTTTACCTAGGTAGACTATCTATGCCGGAGTGTAGACAAGATGTTGTCTGTCATGATATTATTAAAGATAGAGACTTACTGTCACAGCAACTTGTCAAAGAAAGAACAAGTTGTCAAAAAGAAAAAGTAAGTGATCTTAAAAAATTGACAGAAAAACTAAATACAGATTGTGCAATGAGAGTTGACAATGCAATTGGTCACTGTGAATTTAGTGAAGATATTCACTGTCCAATTTGTGTTGCAAGAGGAGTGTGTCTACAATGATTAAAAATATTTTGCTAAGTTTAAGTTTAGTTTTAAGTATTACTAGTAATTTATTTGCACAGCCTTCAGTAATACCTGCAACATTGTCTATTTCACAAGAAAAACAAGAAGAGTCTTTAATAATTGAGCATAAAGACGTAAAGATTACAGTTGGTAAACTGGAAATATATGCACCTTTTATCTATCAAGGAGAAATTGCTCCTAAACAAGGTTATTTAATTGGAATAAAAGACACAGTTAGAATGAAAGATATAGTAACTGGTTGTCAAAATAGTTGTGACTCTTTAGTTGAAGTTATAAAAAGTAGTAATGAAGAAAAACTAGTGCAATGTCAAAAAAGATGTGATGAAAGAATAAATGTTATAACAAAGAAAAATGAAAAACTAATGCTAGAGGTGAAAATACTTGATAAAAGTTTAAAGTCTGAAAAACGGTCAAAATTTTTATGGTCATCGCTTTCAGCTACTGCAGGTGCAGGTTTAGGGATTTTAATATACCAAATTGTTAAATAATAAAGTTTTTCGTAATAATTATAAAAGTGCAACAAACTTAGGAGTTATAAATGGAAATGCAACCTAACTTAGTTCTTTCAATAGGAACAGTTCTCTCTGTTATAGGGTTATTTTATTCATGGCATAAAGATTCAAAGAAAAATGCAGAAGAAATGGCAAATCTAAAAGCAAGAGTAATAAACTTAGAAGATAAAGCAAAAATACAAGAAGGTGTACTGCAAGAGCTCTTAAGTTCAGTCCAAGAAATTAAAGTATTTTTAGCAAAAATAGATACAAAAATGACAATAATTGAAAAAGACATTAATAGTTTAAAAGAAAAGAATGAAAATAGTTAATATATAATAATATAAGACAATCAAGGAGAAAAACAGTGAGATTAACAGCTAATAATTTAAAAAGAATTATTTTGGAAGAAATGCACAACGTAAGACTAAATGAAAGTGCAATAGAAAGACCTGTAAGAATTACACCACAGTATTTAAATAGAATTATAAGAGAAGAATATGAAGCGCATCAGCAAAGACAAAGATTGTCTGAAGCACGTCGTTTAAGAAGAAGAAGAATAGCTGAAGCACGTCGACGTCAATCACAAAAATATTATTATTAATTTTTAAAAATAAGGTGTACATTTATTGAATTGTGTTTATTATATACCTGCATTTAATCGCGAACAAAAAATATTTAATTAAATGAAAGGATTAATAAATGCAATTATCACCAGAACAAGTCCAGTCAATTAACGTTTTACTTTCTGCTGTACAAGTGGCACAACGACGAGGTGCTTTTTCATTGCAAGATGCACACACTCTACAAGAAGCAGTTGATAGATTAGTGCCTAGAGAAGAGCAAGAGAGACAAGCAGAAGAGGCACAAGCTGCCGATGCAAGCGGTGATCAGGCTGAAGCAGTAGTTAGTTTACCAGAGACAGACGACGCAGACACACAACCTGCAGCTGACTCAGAGTAATTTTAAAAATAAAAAATAAAAACAAGTAATTAATTACTTGTTTTTGTAATATATAATAAACAGGCCTAGTGCAAACATAACAGCTGACCCCGCCAGCGCACTAGAATCATGCGGACAAGTTTATCACAGAAAGTGAGGAAGTTATGGCTACAAGAAGAAAGTCTACTCCTAAAAAGAAAAAAGAAGAACCAGTAGTAGAATCTCCTGTTGAAAAAGATGTTGAACCAGTTGCTGAACCAGTAGTAGAAAAGAAGGCTGCTAAGTCAGAACCTGTTTCTGCACCAGAACAACCAAGAACTGAAGAAGTGCCTCCTCCTGTCCCTGAAGAGCCTAAGGCAGAAGTTGAAGTCCCTGTAGCAGTTGCTGCTCCTGTAGTTGAGCAACAAGTTGTAGCAGAGCCTCGCATAAGCATTGGTTCTGTTGTTATGACTCCATCTGGCAAAAGATGTCAGGTTATAGGTCATGCAAAAGGCGGAAAACTAAAAGTTCAGAATTTACAAAATACTCGTAAGGTTTATGCATATGAGCCTTCACGTCTTTCACTGGCACAATAACTTAAAACAACATATAAAAGGAGATTTAAAATGCCAAAAATTAGACATATGGATACGAAAGGTCTTGTTCAAGAAAGCGGCGCCGGCGTAACCTTTGAGCAAGGACAAATTACTAAAACAATAAGTCACGTAACAGATACATTAACTCTTACAGCTGATGGTGCCACTGCATTCACACAATCTGCAACAAATAATTTACCTAAAGGCTGTAGAGTTTTAGGCTTTAAGGTCGAAGTTATTGAAGCCGGGAGCGTGGACTCAGCAATTTCAAAAATTGGACACAGTGGCGACTCTGATGCATTTATTGCAAATGTTGGTCTTAACAATAATACTGTAGGATCAAAGTCAGGATTTGCTTTAACAGAAACAACAGTTCTTGACGCAGCACGAAAACTTAAAGTAGAACACGCAGCAATTGCAGCTGGTGCAGGTAAAGCAGGTAAAGTAAGAGTTACAGCTTTAATTGAACAAGTTAGCTAATCAATAGGAGAATGTAATGAAAATTGAACTGTCAAATACTAAAGGTGCGGTTACATTCCTTGAAGGCTCAGACTTAGATATTGTTCAAGGAGAAATAAATCTTAGAACAAGAATTCTTTCATCAGAAGTCACGCTGGTCGATGGCCAGGATGAAATTGATACAACTATTAATTTACCTGCCGGCACCAAAGTCAAGGCCTGGAAGGTAGAAATACTAACTGCAGGTGGTAATGCGGCAAACATAACAGCATTAGGCCAGGCACAAGCAGTTGCAGCAGGAGCAAACATAGCAGACTTTTCTGGCATTTTTGCGCTGGCCCAAAATAGCGCTGCAGGTGCATCAGAACAAGGTACAGTTGCATCAGCAGGTGCAGCTGTCTTAGGTGCAGCAGATATTGATTTGTTTATGCAACATGCTGACCCAGGAGCAAATCCTCCAAAAGTAAGAGTCTCTATTATGATTGAAGAAATTATCTAATTTTTATTTAGACTTTTAATCTTTAAACCTCACTGTAGTAGAGATACTCTTTGAGGTTTTTTAGTATTTAAAAGTCGATAATTTGACTACTTACAAGTGTTTTTTATTAAACAGTCCTATAATTACTTATGTAAAGGATTTACAGGAGTTTTTTATGATAACGTTTGTTAGTACAACGCAACCAACACCTTTTGGTATTTTTGATTCTGATTCGCATTTTCAAGAAGATGCTGATGGTTTAGTGTTATATGTTAAACGTCGATTAGGTGATGACGTTTTAAGTGTTGAATTGACAAGCAAACAAATATGGGCAAATTTTGAAGAAGCTACACTAGAGTTTTCAAAGCAAATAAACGCACATCAGGCCGAATCTTATATGTCGAATATTTTAGGTTTAAGCACAGGACTTAATGAAACATTTAGAAAAAATGAAAATGGCCATTATTACTATATAGACTTAGGTCAAGAAGAAAATGATCTAATAGATGACGGCACAGGTTCTATCAATACAAGAAAAAATGTTCAAGTTTTAAAGATACAAGATGTTAATGATCCAAGGTTTAAGCTTCAAAATAAAAAAGCTACATATAAAATTGATGCAGGACAAATAGTAGAGCCTCGAGAGATAGTTTCTTTGCTTCAAGACGAATCTGCCAGTCCAGTTGTAGACAAGTTAAATGGCCCAAGTGGTCAAGAGCAAAAATTTCCTAGAGAAACATTAGAATATTTAATAAGAAGATCTGAACCTTATGCAAATGAAGCTTTTGTTGGTGGTGTAACTAATTCTATTAAAGGATTTATAAATCTTGATCATGACAAACAAGACTACAATGTGTACAAGGATATGATTATTGCAGGACCAAATGGAGAACAATTATCTCTACAAGAATTTGATGGTAGCGATGATCATTTATCTTTGTTCAATCCAAAGTTTAAAAATCAACTTCTTCCAACTGCTACGGCAACAAAAATAAAAATAAACGAAATATTTCATTTTTCTCCCCAAGCAGCATATAGATTTTTTGATACAACATCTGCAATAAATTATTTAAACAATCAGTTTTCATTTGAGTCTTTTACGCCTGAGACAGTTTTTTATGTCTTGCCAGTCTTTGAAGATTTGTTAAGAGCTGGCCAGTTAGACATATCAAATAGAGTTAGAAGAAGTAATTTTTCATATAAGTTACAAGGGCAAAACTTAAGAATATTCCCAAGGCCTACGCAAAGTAATCCTCTAAGTCTTTTTATTGACTTTTCGTTTCCCTCTGATCCATATAAACCTAACTTACCATATTCAGACGAGTCTATTAATGGTGTGTCTAATTTATCTAACGTTCCTTTTGGCAATATAAAGTATAGTGAAATTAATCAAATGAGTAGGCAGTGGATAAGACAATACACGCTTGCTTTATGCAAAGAAACGTTAGGATTAATTAGATCAAAATTTAGTAGTGTTCCTATTCCTGGGAGTGATGTTCAGTTAAACGGAAATGATCTTATTAGTCAAGGAAGAGATGATAGACAAAGACTTGCTGAATCACTGTCAGAAACTTTAGATAAGTTGACTTATCAAAAACTTTTAGAGGCTGATGCATCTCAAAGTGAGTCTATGAATACTATATTAAAAAGAATACCTGTTCCTAACGGAAGAGCAATAATAATAGGGTAGTAACATGGCAAGATTATTTTTAGGACAAAGAGAAGCAGACTTTTTTTCTGATATTTCAAAAGAATTGATTAAAGATGTTGCAGGGCAAAAAATATACTACTATACAGTGCGAGAAGATCTAAGTGATGTTCACGATGTATACGAAGAATCAATGCATAAAATATTTAATCCGCCTACTGAAATAGAGTGTTTAGTTGAATGGCAGCCATCTGAAGTCAAAACAACACAATTTGGGCATGAGCAAATAAAAACAATTTCAGTCTTTATGCACAATAGAGATGTTATCGATAGAGACTTAAATATTCAGCAAGGTGATTACATATCTTACGGTGAATACTTTTTTGAAATTACATCTATAGTTTACGACAAATTAGTTTACGGTCAAATAGAAAGAGTAACATCAATAAAGCTTGCATGTAAGCAAGCTCGTATTGAGCATATATTTAAAAATGCTATTGGCCCAACTTACGAAGCTTATGTCGAAAGTGATGCGGTTCAAGTAGAGTTTGAGCAACAAAGAGGACAAACTGAGTCTGATGTTCGTCAGCTCGTTAAAGACGGTGTACTTGAAGAGCCTATTTCAAAACCTAGAAAAGTTGCTAATGACGGAACTGTTAAAAGTGTAAATGGTGTAGGCTCTTCATTTTACGGAGATGATTAATGACTACAAGATTTGACAAAGAAAAAGAAGATAATAGCTCAATAGTCTTAGGATATGAAGGCTATTCTCATCCAGAACAATATACAATACCTTCTTGTGGACTAGAAGATTTAGACTATGCGGTGTTTAATCTATTTGACAATCAGCTTCCTTTATATTATGAACATCAGGGTCAACAGAAAAAAATACCTGTTATTTTCGCTACAGGCGAAAGGTTTGCAATTTTAAGAAGAAACAAACCCTTGACAGATAAGACTGGTGCACTTGTTTTACCTTTAATTTCTATTACTAGAACTTCTCTTGAGAATACTCCTCAAAAAGGAATGGCTAATAACCAATTGTTTCCTGAAGTTTTAGTTAGAAGAATATCAAAAGATAACGTAAAATGGCGCCAGAAAAACAATTTTGAAGGATTTGAAAGTTTAAACAGCACAAAGAAAACAAACAAAACAGAATATAATCTTGCACCTCAAATAAAAAACAATATTTATGAAACAATAGAAATACCTCCTGTCAAGTATTTTGGTGCAACATATGAAATATCTCTTTGGAGTTCGTTTACACAACAAATGAATGATTTATTGACTACTATTATGAGTGCTTATACAATAAATCCAGGTCAACAATTTCGCATTGAAAGTAAAAAAGGATATTGGTTTCCAGCTTTTGTAGAGAGTAACTTTTCTCAAGATACGAATTATGCTGATTATACTGACGCAGAAAGGTACATCAAGTACAATATGACTTTAAATGCAACAGGTTATATTCTTGCACCTAATATTTTAGGAGGAAAAGTTAGTCTTAAGTCTTTAGTAAGCGCACCAAATATTTCTTTTGAAACTCTTTTTTCAAACACAGATACTTCGCCAAACGTTGGTGGAATTTCTTCTAATGACCCTAACGCTAGAATATTAGATAATATTTTAACTGAAAATTCTCCAAATATTTCTCAAAAAGTAGGCTATAAAGCAATCGATTCTATTACAGCTTTAAATAGTTACGACAAATCTTCAGCACAAGTAACGGGTGAATCAGACTTGGAACCTTATGATACTTTTGGCAATATAAACACAAACGATACTAAAGTTAAAAAAGTAGCTATCGTTGACAAAGAAGGTAAAGTAGTTAATGTTAAAGCAAGCGTAAGTGCAAATGGTGAACTAGTATATGATCAAAAATACGCAGAAAAAATATTCAATATATCAAATTCAAACAATTAAAAGATATTTAGATAATAACTCGCATATTTATGTAACGTATTAGAAAATTAATTTTAGGAGAACTAGCATGGCAGAGCAGACATTTAAGTCTCCAGGCTTTTTTGAACGAGAAATAGAAGTAATCAAAAGGCCTATAGTAAAAAGAAATGATGTTCCAGTAGGTGTTATTGGAATGGCGCGCAGAGGACCTGCATTTGTACCAACTACAGTTTATTCTGCAGATGAGTTTGCAAGAGTTTTTGGGCGCCCAGATAGAAGAATGATGAGTAATCACGCAGTTTCTGAGTTTTTTAGAAATCAAGGAAAGGCACTTACTTTTTGTAGAACACTAGGTAGTGGTTACTTTGATGAAGGCACAGGTAACACAATTAACGCAGGTTTTAAATTTGTCTCTTCAGCAGCAAATAACAAAAAACACGGTTCAGTTCACTTTATTGTTGCAAAGCATCAATTAGCAAACTCTGAATTTTTATCACTAGGCAGCTTTAATGATAATGACTCACACACTACAAATATGGATAGTGACTCAGCTGGCGGTTTAGCTGGAGCTGCAGGTGATGGTGTAGTTGAGTTAATTAGAGCAATGATTTTTACTCACAAAGACTACGCAGTAACTGTAGGTTTGGAAGATAATGCAGACGATCACACAATAATAACAGACAATAAATTTACAATAAGATTAAGAACACAATCAGAAATTACTAACAACGAAGAAGGAATAGCATATTCTGTTTCTTTAGACCCTTTAAGAGATGATTACATTTCTAAAGTATTAAACATAGATCCTCTTTCTTTTGACGAAAAAAAGCACTATTTGTATGCAGACTTTCCAGTTGATGAAGTTGTTGCTAGTTCTGATACAAAAGCAGTTGGTGTTTTACACCCGAATGATACTTGGGACAGTAAATTTAACAATTTTCAAAGTAAGTTTACAACTCCAGAAACTCCTAGTTTTATATCGCAACCTTTTGGTGATAAAGAATATGATCTTTTTCATATTGAGTCTTTGGATGATGGTTCATATGCTTCGACAAAATATAAAATATCAATAACAGGACTTCGAGCTAGCACAGATCCAACTGATAATTATGGAACCTTTAACTTAACAGTTAGAGATTTGAGAGACACAGATGAATCTCCTATTGTTTATGAGTCTTATACAAATTGTTCTCTAAATCCAGTAGCAGATAACTACATTGCAAAAATAATTGGTGATCAAAAACTTTACTATAACTACGAAGCTGATGGTGAAGAAAAACGTCTAGTTAGAGAAGGAACTTTTAAAAATAAATCAACTCGAATTAGAGTTGTTATGAGCAGTGATGTTCAAATGCAAGAAGTCCCAGAAAAAGCTTTACCTTTTGGATTTAGAGGTGTTCCTGCACTTTTATTAAATGATGATGGCACAGATTCGAGTACAAATTTAAGAATGTCGTCTAATAGAGATATTGGCAATTCTGGTTTAGACCACGCTGTAATGCCTCCTTTACCTTATAGATTTAAAATAACTAAAGGCACAGTTAAAACTGGTCAAAGCTATGCACAAAATTATACGGGTCAAGCTTCAACAGCAGAATCAGTTGATTTAAATCTTCACTGGGGATTAATGACTACAACTATCGAAGATATAGACCAGCCTAATAGCGGAACTAACTTTAATTATTTGATAGAAAATTATACTAAGTTTTTAAGTGCTGATTATAGTGTTTGGTCTAAACAAAAAGCTGACAAGCATAATAATAATAAATTTAGTTTAGCAAAAGTATCTCTAAACAAAGATACTTTGTCCGATGTTGACGGTACTATTAATGATATATTTAAAGATGCAGTATATATTAGAAATGCAGATGCTGACAATAGTGTGATGTATGATGCATCTCAACATTTGGTCAAAATGGGTGGCGATACTAGTGATAGCTTAGCTCAAGATACTGATAGAGTTTCTTTGGCAAAGCTTTTAGCTGAAGATGCTACTAAGTTTAATAAATATAGTTTAGTAGCCAAATTTACTGCGCCCTTTTATGGAGGTTTTGACGGTCTAAATATTTTAGATAGCGATTCATATTATATGACAGATCTTGCTTCTTCGACCGAGCAAGACCTATACAGAGCTGATTTGGCTAACGGCAAAGCACACAGTGACGGCTTTAGCAGCGGAATAAGAGGCACTTTAAAGTCTGAGTCTAATCCTACTATGCAAGGCGAAGAAAACAAAAACAACGTTATTTCTTCATATAGAAATGCGATCGAAGTTATGACTGATGAAATGGTTGTTAATCATAACGTTATTACTGTGCCTGGCATAAGAGATCCTTTTTTAACAGACTACGTTAAAAATAGAGTAGAAGCTTACGGTAGATCAATCTTTTTAATGGACATTCCTCAGTACGACAAGCAAACTTTAAGAATTTTTGTTAGCGAAAGAGGCATTGCAGATGCAAGACCAGATGTTGGAGAAACATCAGCACAATTTGAGTTAAGAGAAGTTAATTCTTCTTATGTTGCCTCATACTTTCCAGACGCATCAGTATTAGATAGCAGTGACAGTGATGAAGGTTCAGTAAACGTTAGAAGATCAGTTAGAGTAAGTCCATCTGTTGTTGCGTTAGGTGCACTTGCCAAAACAGACGCAGTTTCTCAACCTTGGTTTGCACCTGCTGGTTTTGCGAGAGGTGCTCTTGATACAATTACTTCAATAGACGTAAGACTCAATGCAGAAGATCGTGATACTTTATATGAATCACGAATTAATCCTATTGCAAACTTTCCAAATAAACAGTTTGTTATATTTGGACAGAAAACAGCACAGCTTGCAAGAACTGCACTTGATAGAGTTAATGTTAGAAGATTAGTTTTAGAAGTTAAAAGGCAAATAGGCATAACTGCACAACGTTTGCTTTTTGAGCAAAATAATAAAGCAACTAGAGACTCTTTTGTTTCTACTGCATCACAACGACTTGCAGACATACAGCTCGGTCAAGGTATTGAAGATTTTAGAGTTGTAATGGATGATACAAATAACTCTGCTGAAGATGTTGACAATAATAGACTTAACGGTAAAATTATTATTGTTCCGACGCGTGCTGTAGAGTTTATTGCAATTGATTTTGTAATAACTAATGCAGGCGTTGAATTTCCCTAATATATAGATATAAGAATAAAAAACAGGAGACTATAGATATGGCTGGACAAGGCTCAGCAAGAGTAACTCTTAATGAAATAGATTTATCACAAGTCAGAGACCCAGAACAACTTCCTCAAGGTGCTCCAGCTGCTGTTGTCGGTCCAGCAAAACGTGGACCTGCATTTGTTCCCAAGACATTTGCAACAATACAGCAGTTTAACGAAACATTTGGTTCGTTACAAAAAGTAAGCAAAGACAGCAATGCTAATCTTTTTGGGCCTTTGGCTCTTAACGAATGGATGAGAAATGCACAAGCAGGGACTTTTTTGCGTGTCCTTGGTGTAGGTGATGGTAACGCAAAAGCATCAAGCGGCAGGGTAACAGATGCTGGATTTGTTGTTGGATCTAATACTACTTATGATAGTAATAACGAACTACAAAGAAACCCGTACGCAACGTCGTTAAATGTTAATAATGAAGATGCTGCACTTAAAACTGCAAGAACTCATTTTCTTGGCTGTTTTATGAAAGATCAAGGACAAAGCACATTTCTACAAGATGCAGGCATTCAAGCATCAGAAGGCCCCGGATCTATTAAAATACGACTAACAAATGACAAAAGACCTCACGACAATAGCACACTTAAGTTAACTTTTATTAACGTAGCATCACTAGACGCCACTGACAATAGGACTTTTACATTTACAGGAGACCCTACTGCCAACGACAATGTTAACAATGCAAGTGATCATATCGTAACTGTTTTGTTTGATTTAGCTACACTAATAGACACAGATACAACAGCTACAGCGGCACACTTAAATGCAACTTTAGTTCCAGATACACTAGACGCTAAGATTGAAAATATAGCAAGTGACGCGTTAGTACCAGGACTTAGATATAAAGTTACACGAGTTGATGCAAATGACTGGAGTGCTTGTAGTAATGCACAAAACTGGTTTGGTGACGATATAGCAAACGCAGCAGTAGGGGATGAATTTATTGCTACGTCGGTAGGAGCCAACGGAAAAGGTGAAGTTGAAACATCTCAAGACGAGGCAAATGCAACTTTAACGATCGTATCAGTTTATAATGCTGAAGCTACAAACAACAACGAAGTAGAATTTAATATAGTAACAAATCCTGATACTGACTTTGCTGACGTTTTAGTTGGTAGCAAGACAGCTTCTGTTGAATCTCAAGAAATATCATTTGGCGGCGGAGGTACTGAAAGTGCTTTTGCAGACATTCAATTTGCAGGCAACCCAAATGCAGATGATGCCTTAACAATTACAGCATTAACTAATGACGGAGATGGAAGTTTTACAGATAATGATGTTGTCTATACGTTTAAAAACGATTTGACAAACAAAAATGACAATGACAAAATTTCAAATGGCGATGTCGTTACAGACACGTACGAAGTAACAAATGCAGGTCAAGTTGAAGTTAAAATTGCAGAAAATTATACAGATACAGTTTTAAATTTAAAAGCTGCATTTAAAAGAGTTGCATCACAAGCAGGCACAGGCGCTGAGTCTGGTCAAGCAGCAGGATCTGGTACTTCTACAAATCATGAAGGCAAGTTAAATGTTTCTGACATTGATCAGGACTCTTTTAGAATTGTGCAAGTTTTAAAAGGAACAGTTGGAAGAAGTAAGGAAGATGGAGATGATCCGATTGTTAACGATGCGACCAATGTCACAATATTGGGTGCTAGCGATGCATCAAATACTGCTGCTCCAATTGCTAATGGTTCTGGTCACTACAAAGAAGGACAAGATGATTTTGCATCTCTAACTGTTACATTACTAGGACAGCCTAACAATGATGATCAAATAACGTTTGTTGTAAGAAATAGTGCAAACAACGGCAACTTAACTGAGACTTATGTTTTTAAGCCAGCTAATGGTAATGTTAATGCTAATGACGACGGTAGCAATAACACAATTGTTTTAATTGGCACAACTTTAGATGAAACACTGGTAAATCTAAGATCTGCGATTATAACTAATAGTGTAGCTGGCGATAAAATTAGAGAAGGTCTTAACACAGACGTCAACAATACTTACTCATCAAGTTTAGTTTTAAATGATGAACAAAACAGTTTGACTATTATTGCAAACGCAGCTGACGCTCAAAAAGGTGCACAGTCAAACTTAACACAGACTTTCGGCGTTTCTGATGCAGTAACACTTTCAAATATTGATGGTGCAAGTGTAGTAGGAAACTTTGGTAAAAAAGTGGAAAACTTTACAGGTGGAGGTGGATCTGCTGAGCCTGTTGTTCGTGGTGTTCTTATGTCACCTCAAGGGGTAATACCTACACTTAAAACAACAAACGCTGCTTATGATTCAAGTCCGACAGATGAAAATAGAAGAAAGTTAGTTGTTAAAGTTAACGACACTGATTTACTTGACTTTGGTACTGATGCATCTACTAACTTGATAGGATATCAAATAGGCAATGTAACAACAACAGATGATCAGACTTTTGAGCTAATATTAAATGGATTTAAGAGCGAAGAAAACTCTTCTTCTTTGATATGCTCTTTTAATCCAGAGAGCACTAATTATTTTGCTAAAGTTATGAATACTGATCCAGAAAAAATCGAAGAAAGAGGACATTATTTACATGCGCATTGGGATATTGATCCTAGAGTAGCAAAAGCTGATTTGAGTGGTGTTTTAAGTCAAGCAGGTAGTTTAATAACTAGTGATATGGCAGGATTCTGTATGCACTCTGTAGGAGATAGAGCTGTAGAAGGTGTTGTTGGAGGTGTTGATGTACCAAATACACCTGATTTTGAGTCTTTTGACTCAAGATATCGTACTGCTAAGTCTCCTTGGATTATGTCACAGAAAAGTGGCGGTTCTTCTAAAAAGTTGTTTAGATTACATTCTCTTGATGATGGTAAGTCTGGAAATGATAGATTTAGAATTTTAATTTCAAATATACGTTCTGGAGAAAACGCCAGTGATTTTGGAATTTTTGATTTAACTTTAGAGTCGTTTGATAGTGATCCTATAAGTGGAGAAAAGCTAATTCAATGGAGTAGTTTATCACTTGACCCAGAAAGCAAAAATTACATTGGTCGCGTAATTGGTGACAAGCATATGTATTATGACTTTGATAGATTACAAAGCAAGCAAAGACTTGTTGAAGAAGGTGACTATGAAGTTAGAAACAAATATGTTCGTGTTGAAGTATCCGTAGAATTGGAGACAGCTGATGGCGCTTCATGGGCAAGATCTGCTTTGCCTTGCGGGTTTAAAGAATATAAGACTCTTAATTTGTCGCCTAGAGCAGGATTGTTTGCTGAGCTTGGCACAGATCGAGAAGGCGCTGGCAGATTGCTTCCAGCAGGCTCCTTTAACTCGCTTAAGGTTTTACCTTTGCCTTTTGTAAAGCACATAACAAGAAAATCTGGATTAACAACAGAAACATCAGAAGCTTTGGCATGGGGTGTTAAGTTTGCAAAGAAGCAAAGAGATGAGCCACATCGAGAAATTGGTGAGATTCGTTTTAACCCAAGCATTATTTCTTGGACCAAGTTTTTTCCAGACATGGGTGCTTATCCTGTTTCTGTTGACTCTCAAGAAGAATTTTCTTTAGAGAACATTGCTTGGAACGAATCTGATTGGTCAACTTCTGAGTATGTAAGATCAGGAAATGTTAGTGACTTACCAAGTGGAAAACAATACTTAGAATTAGCTTCTGCAGCATCAAGTGGTCGCAACGTAAGATTCCTTAAGTTCCGTTGTATAATGCAAGGTGGTTTTGATGGTCTAAATATCTTTAACAAAGAAAAAGCCGCAATGAGTTCAATTGCAGCATTTAGAGAAGCAAACGAAGAAGTAGCTGACTCCAACGTGTTTACAGGTCCAACTATTGTTGCTTATCAAAGAGCAGTAGATGTTTTGGCAGATAAAAGTGCTACAGAATTTCAGCTATTAGCAATACCAGGCATACGTGAACCAGTAGTTACTGACTATGCAATTACTGCATGTGAGAGTAGATTTGATGCAATGCTTGTAATGGACATAGAAGAATATAGCAGACTTAATGCAGTTATTTTAGATGATACTAAACCAAGTGTTAGTAAAACAATTTCTAAATTCTCTGATAGAAGACTAGATACTTCATTTGCAGCTGCATATTTCCCAGATGTTATTATTCCTAGACCTTCTAACGGTTCACCTCTTCAAGTACCACCATCAGTAGGTATGTTAGGTGTAATGAGTCTTAATGATACACTTGCTGATCCTTGGTTTGCACCTGCTGGTCTAAGAAGAGGAAGAATAAGAGCACAAAACGTTAAAGTTCAAATGAATAGAGACACACTTAATGATCTTTACGATGCAGACATTAATCCTATTTATGAGCCGGCTGGTAGAAGTGGTCAGGTTTTTGCCTTTGGTCAAAAAACACTGCTACAAAATCAATCAGCTCTCGATAGAATTAATGTTAGACGTCTTTTAATTAACATTAGAAGAAAAGTTAAAGCAGTTGCAAACACTCTTTTGTTTGAGCCAAATAGAGCATCAACTTTAGCTAAGTTTAACGCTTTAGTTGATCCAATAATGTCAGAAGTTAAAGCTCGTCAAGGCGTTGAAAGATACAAGGTACAAATTGACACAACTACAACTACAGAAAACGATGTTTTAAATAATACAATTAGAGGCAAGATTTACTTGCAGCCTACTAAGTCCGTAGAGTTTATTTCGCTTGATTTCGTAGTAACAAACTCAATTGATTAATATATAGATATATAAAGAATTTTAGGAGAATAAAGAAATGGCAGAGACACTTTCAGTCACGGAAATGATTCCAAATAAGTTTGAGCCAAAAAGAAAGAATCGATGGATCTTTGCGATTGAAGGCATCGATGCTTTTCTAATTAAGTCAGCAGCTCGACCACAATACTCAACAAACGAGACAACAATAAACTTTATGAATAGCACAAGATACCTTGCAGGAAAGACAACTTTTAGTTCAATAAACGTTGTTCTTTATGATCCAATTGCTCCAAGCGGTGCTCAGCAAGTTATGGAATGGGTTAGAACTCACTTTGAGTCTGTTAGTGGCCGTAGTGGTTATGCAGATTTCTATAAGAGAGATTGTCAACTCAAGATGTTGGATCCTGTAGGTACTGTTGTTGAACTTTGGGATATTAAAGGCGCTTATCTTCAAAGTGCTAACTTTGGTGACATTGGATACGATGATGATGCGCCAATGGAAATTACTATGGAACTTAGATTTGATAACTGCGTACTTCAGTACTAATCTAATTGCTTGTTAGTTTCTGTTTAAACGCTAGCAGCAATTAACAAGCAATCTATATAATTTAATTAATTTAGACTAAAAAGTTTTCTAAACCTATTTATAAATACAAATAGACATAAAGAAAATAGGTTTTGCTAATGCGGTTAACAAACAATACACCTTACAGCGTCAATATAATAAAGTCAGATCAGGTAAAATCTGAAAAATTTTCTTCTTTAACATCTGATACATTGGGTATTGCTGGACCTTCTATAAAAGGTCCAGCATTTGTACCAAAAATAATAAGCGACTTTGAAGAAAATAGTTCTGCAACAGGAATCCTTAATACATTTGAAGACACATTTGGAAAAATAACTGACTATAAACAAATGCCTAACTCAATTGCAGCTGTTAATGAATGGTTTTCTCAAGGCGGTGCACAAGTAGCTTATGTTAGAATTCTTGGAGCAGGCAAAAATGGTATACCTAACGAACAAGGAATTGTTGAAGGAAGTGGATTTTTAGTAAATGATCTAGTCGTTAGCGGATCATCTACTCCTGGTTTTGCAGGAAACAATTCTTTTTCTACAAATAATAGTCAGGAAAACATGCCAGGTAAAACTGTTCTATTATCTTCTTTTTTCAAACAAAAACAAAAATATAAAGAAACAAGTGAAAACACAATACACATATCCTCATTTGACGACTATTTATCTCAGAGTAATTTAATACAAAACGAAGACGATATATGTGAGCTAATTACACATACTATTTTTTGCGCTCGAGGATGTGACATTAACATTGATGAGACTGAACTGGATACTCCTATTAGCATATTACATTTAAAAAACAATGATTTTAATACTTTAAAAGACTTAAGTGACGATAGAAGATTTACTCTAAATAATCAAAAGACTCGATATAGAGAGAAATATTTAAATACACATTATAAACACTTTTTAGATAAAGGTCATGTTGTTTATTCAAAGTTTTTACCTTTTCCTGCAATGATCAACAAACATGGATTAAAAGAAGCAGGAGATTTAAATGATAATTTTCATAATTTACTATTATCTACAAATGATTACCAACTAGAAGATTTTCAGAGTAAGTTTAAAACTGCTCAAACGCCTTGGATAGTATCACAACCTTTAAATAGAGAAGGAATTGAAGATAATAGAGAAAATTTAATTGAAAAATGTCTAAATTTATTTAAGATCTATGCAATTGATGATGGCACTGCAGGAAATAAATTTAGAATAAAAATAACACCTCAAGTCTTAGGTAATCGCAAGAATAAAACATTTTCAAAGTTTACTTTAACCTTGTCAATGTACAATAAAAACAACAACAGCTTTAAAAAATTATTGCAATATAGAAACTTAAATTTAAATCCTGATAGTAAAGACTATATTGCAAGAAGAATTGGTACTGAGCATGAATACTACGACTTTAATTTACAAAAAATTGTAAGTAAAGGTAATTATTCTTTAACTAACAATTACATTAGAGTAGAAGTTAATAAAAATATCGAGTATCATAAAGTTTCGATCTATGAAATTATTCCTTGCGGCTTTATGCCTTACCCTAAAATCGATTATAGTATAAAACAAGTGCCTTTGCACTATTCAACAAATCTTCTAAGAAAAAGTAGAATAGAAAAAGATTTGTCACAAAATTCTTCTTGGGGTGTTGCTTTTGATAATTTTAGTATTACATCACAGCAAGAAATTGTTGAAGGGCGTCAAGTTATATTTACATGTAGTTTTGATTCAGGATCATCAGAAGATCAAAAAGCACATTACTACGATTATACAAAATACTATCAGGATAATTACATACAAAAGAATAGAAATAACTGGCACTATGCAACAAGCTCTCAAGAAGATACTACAAATTCTTTTTTTCATCTTGAAAAAATACTATATCCAGACATTAACAGTATTGATAATGTTAAAAAATGGATATATGCAATATACAGAAAAGATGGTAAAAAAACTTCTGATATTACTTCAATAGGCAATAATATTTTTTCGTATAAGTACGTTGATATTGAAAAATTACTTAAATCAGACAGCACAGATGATAGTATAAATTCAGAATTTCTCTCGTTTGAGCTCTTTACATTTGGCGGTTTTGATGGTGTCAATTTACTAGACTACGATAAAAAACGAATGAATCAAAATGCTTTTGTCAAAGAGCTTGAAAACGAAGAAAACAGTGAAAATCCTAATAATAATAAGATGCCTACTTATAATTCTTTTAGAATTTCTCATAATATTTTAGTTGACGATTCAAATTGTGACATTGATATACTTTCATTTCCTGATGTTGGTCACCACAAGTTTAATAAAAGCATTTCAGTACTTTCAAATGAAAATAGAAAATATCTGTCTGTTTTAAATGTTCCAGAATTTTCTGCGTCTGGTATTTTAAAAAACTATGATTTTTATGATATAAATTATAATTTACCTGATTCACAAGAACAACAGAGTCTAAATGGATCAATTCAGCAAGATTTAAAAAATGGAACTAATGTAACAGTTGACAGTACAATTCAAAATAACTACAACAACAGATTTACTTTTAATGTTTGCAATACATTTGAAGCAGCTTTAAGATTTAATAGTATTGTACATGCTAGACACGTAATACAACCTTCAGTTTTGGCAATAAGAGCAATTGCAGGAAACATATCTTCTCCGTTAAGCATTAATAGAGTTTTTACAAATAGCGGTATAGATTACATAAAAGTTTATAATCTTAACTTTAATAGAAGAAATAATAATAATTTTGATAGAGTTGTTAAAAACTCTCTTTTAGGAAATACTAATATAAACTACATTGTCCCAGACACAATAGACAATCAGACGTTTTTAAATTTAAATTCACAAAATACTTCTATAAACTTAAGAAATAGTCTTTCTAGACACGCACATAATACTAGAATAGTGAACAATATTAAAAAAAATATAAAATACTTAATTTACTTAGAAGATATATTGTTTAATAATATTTCTAAAATAATTAATCTAAATAATTCTTTAAATTTTAAAATAGATGAATTATTAAATAATTACAAAGAAAACAACACAATAAAAGATTACTATGTAAGTTTTAACTCTGGGTCTTCTGATTCTGAAATTAGTGATGCATATAAAAATATTATGAGAACAAAAATAGCAATATGTCTATATGGTAACAGCACTGAAAATATTCAAGAATTTAGATTAGATGATTTATTTAATATTACACAAAATAATTTAACAGAAACAGCAGACCAAGATATAGTAATTAATACCATATAAAATACACTGGAGTAATTTAACAATATGAACAAACTAGATAAGCCTATTTCTCCTGAAGAGATTGACAAGAAGGGTCCTATCCAAATACAAAATGTTGCAAAAGATGAATTTGGATTAGATATTCCTGTAGAAAATGTTCCTTTGCCTTCTATGGGAATAATCTATAATAAGGATAGCTCACTTTATAACAAAGAAGTATTACAAATAAGACCAATGACAGCAAGAGAAGAAGATATTCTTACATCAAGAGCTTATATAAAAGATGGAACTGTAATATCAAAGCTTATCGATAGTTGTCTTGTTGACAAAACTATCAATTCAGAAGATTTAATTTCAGGTGATAGAACAGCACTTATGGTTGCGTTAAGAATTACAGGCTATGGTGCAGACTATGAAATTGAAGTATCTTGCCCGGAATGCGGTGCAACAAACAAGTCAACTTTTGACTTGGCTTCCTTACCTATCAAAAGACTTAAAGTAGAGCCTGTTGGTGATGGCGAAAACTTATTTGAAGTTGTTTTGCCTGTTACAAAAAAGAAAGTTCGCGTAAAGTTTCTTACAGGACATGACGAAAAAGAAATGATGATTATTAACGAAAGAAAAAAGAAAAAAGGATTTAGTACAGATACTTCTGTTACTGATAGATTAACTAGATCAATACAGTCAGTTGATGATATTACAGATAAAAATAAAATTTCATTTTTTGTTAAAAATCTTCCTGTTAGAGATTCTCTTGCATTGCGTAGATTTTTAGATAAACAAGAGCCGGGCGTTGAAATGAAAAGTAACTTAAGATGTAACAGCTGCTTTGAAGAAAGTGAGGTTGACTTACCAATTGGAACTTCGTTTTTTTGGCCTGACAGCTGAGAGTAAGCATTATATTTTAGAATATATTTACTTGTTAATTAGACATTTAGGCTTTACATATAAGGATGCTTATAATCTTCCTGTTTGGAAAAGAGATTGGTTTGTTAAAAAGTTTATAGAAGAAAAGGAAAAAGCACAAGAAAGACAAGCACCTCCACCAAGTAACAACGCAGCAGTTAATAGTTCTTCTAGAAGACTTTTTAGACAGTAAAAATATTTTTCGCATAATTATATAACAGTAAAGCTAGGAGCAACTAAAGTGGCTGACAATTCTAAGTTAATGCAACAAATGATTAAAACTCTTCAATCAATAGAGCAAAATACTTCTACTAGCTCTAGCAGCGGATCTGCAGGCATTAATAGTCAAATGTTTCAGGCAATGAATGCAGCGTCACAAATGATGAACTCAAATACACAAAGTGCGTCTGATAATGTAAATAGGTTTGTTGCTTCGCTAGACCAAGCTGCAGCTAGATTCAAAGATCAAGGAAAAATACTCGGCTTTATGACTACTTCCTTTGACCAAATGGATAAATTAACAGGAAGAATTTTTAGCAAAATAGGAAATAAAACTGGTATAACAAAACTATTTAAAGGTGTAAAGTCTGTTGGGTCTGGTATAAAAGAGTGGGGTTCTGCAATTAAAAATGCAGAAAAAGGCTTAGATAGAGTGTATATACTTGTCGACGGAATAACTTCAGCAATGGGAAGTATTATTGGAGGAACATTAAGCTTTGTAGGAAAAGCTATCGGCGGATTTATTAGCTTAGGAAAAGTAATTACTAACTCTATAGTGTCAGTACTTGGAAATGCATTGACCTCAATAACAAAATTTGCAGAGTTTGCAGTCACCTTGCCTATAGAAATTGCAAAAAAAGCGTCAGAACTAGGAGGGCAGCTGAGGCAAGAGCTGGTAGAAGTAATTGGAACTGCTGTAGAAAACACAAAAGAATTGTTTGACTTGGCATCAAACGGAGGCGATGCATTTAAAAAACTAGGAGGAATTGCAAAAGGATCACTACTCTCTTTTCAAAGTGTAAATAGTACGATGACAAAGCTTTTTGGTTATGGAGCACAAGGCGCTGCAAAGATGATTGCTGATATTACTAGAAATATCGCTGATATGGGAGTTTTTTCCGAAGTATTTGCAAAGTCTACGACAAAAAGCGGAAAATCAATTGAGTTTATTACGAGAATGACTAGAGGAATGGGAATGCAGGCTGCAGATCTTAATTATATTGTAGCTGAAGCATTTAAAAACGGTGAGCATTATTTTGAAACAATGACTCGTAACAAAGAAGAGCTTGATATAGTAAGCACTGAATTTGGTGTTAATAGAAAAAGATTGTCAGCAAATTTCTTTCAGCTTCGCAAAGACATTACACAGTTTGGTCATTTATCGGATATTGAACTAAAAAGGACAGCAGCATCTGCAATGCAATTAGGTGTAGAAATGAAAGATGTTGCTGCAGTATTTAGTAAGTTTAATACATTTGAAGATGCAGCAAACAGTGCAGCTTTATTACAACAAACTTTTGGAATGAATATAGACGCACTACAGCTAATTAGAGCTGAAGATCCTATGGAAATTGTTGAAATGTTTAGACAGTCAATGCTAATGACTGGTAGATCATTTGATGATCTTAACAGACATGAAAAATCTTTAATGGCTAGCCATACAGGAATGTCTGCAGAAGCACTTAAGCAAGTAATGAACTATAAAACGTTGGGCAAGTCCTACGAAGACATTAAGAAAATAATGAACGATCAAAAACCTGAAGAACGTCAAATTAGAGCAATGAAAGATATGGCATCTTCTATGGCAGAAGTTCAAAAAATTATGAACAAAAAAGACTTCTTTACAGCTTTCCTAGATGGTTTTTCAAAGTCAATTATGTATGGCACAACGTTTGGTGACGCAATGGCTAAAGTAAATAAAGCTATGGAAAACTTTTACGAAGAAGGTTTAAAGCTTGACGAACAAGGCAAAAAAAATCTAGAAGCAATAACAGCACCATTTAGCGGAATATTAGATGAAATAGTTGACATATTTAGTGTTAAAGGACTTAGAGGAATAATGTCAGAAGTTCTTGAAAATGTTAAAGAGTTTGTTGAAGACATAACAGATCCTACTCGGTGCTTTGCAGGTATATCTCGCAAATGGGAACTTAAAATAAAAGGTCTTTTTGACTTTTCACAATTAGCTGATGATTCGAGCTTCTTAGGAAGATTAGTAAAAGTTACAGGAAAAATTATTAAATTTGTGCTTAAGTCATTTGTTGCACTTGGGCCAGGATTAATTAAAGTTGTTGGTGATGCGCTATTATCAGTTACAAGCTTTCTTAGAGATCCTAACAAGTTTGTGCTAAGTGATACTGCTTTAAATATAGCAAAGTTCTTAGGGTTTACAGACGCTGAATGGGCGTGTTTTAAAACTGACATGGGTATTGCCTTAGCAGACATACAGGAATACTTGCTTGGCGTTGAACCTTCAGGAGGAAATCCTGGACAAAAAGGTCTATTTAGCAAACTTTTTGGCGAAGGTGGTGATGCAGGAGGTATTCTTGATAATGTAAGCACACAGCTAGGAAAAATGATTAAAAAAGCTTTAGGCATTGCAGAAAAGGATGACTTTTTTACATCAGTAGGACAAAAGATTGTTGACGGCATGGTTGCTGCAAAGGAAAAAATAAAAGAGCTAGTTAAACCTTTGATGGATGGAATTAAAGAGTGGCTCATTAAAAATACAGACTTTGGTGCAACAATGTTTTCTACTCCAGGAGATTCTAGCGCTCTTGAGATAAAAGAAGGTGATTCTATTACGACTAAGGCAGTCAAAAGGTACAAGAAAGGTGGTGCAACTAAACTACTCGCAGAAAGTGCAAAAGATACTTATCGTGGTGCAACAGGTTTACTAGGTAAGATTCCTTTAGTTGGAGGTGCTTTAGAAACAGTAGCAAATTTACCTATGGACGTAATTGATTATGGTTACGGTGGCGAGTTAATGGCTGGTGCAAAAGGAGCAGTAAAAGCAGGAGTTGCAAAGAAAGCAGCAGAAGAAGCTGCAAAGAAAGCTGCAGAAGCATCTGCAAAGAAAACTTTCACAGAAGCTGCAAAAGGAGCAGTTAAAACTGGAGCAAAAAGTTTAGGCAAAGGAGCAGCTAAAACTGTTGCAACAGGCGGTTTAAATTTAGCTGGAAAATTTGCATCAAAAGCGTTAGGGCCTGCTATATCAATACTTTCTGAGTATGCTGAGAGCGAAATGAATATGAATGAAGCTCTTCAAGACCTAGATAAAAAATTAAAAAACGGAGAAATTTCTCCTGCACAATACAAAGTCATAAGCGAGTATATGCAAGAGCAAGAGACAAAAGGAATGTTTGCTCGAGCTGGTGGAGGTATGCTTGCAGCTGCTCTTACTGGCGCTGCGTTAGGTACATTTGCGCCTGGTGTTGGTAATCTTGTTGGTTTTGCTGCAGGTGTAGGAAGCTATATGCTAGGTAGTGCAGCTTCTGAGTATGCTTTTGATACAGAATCAGCGCAAGAAGCGATGGCTAAAAAACTTGCAGAAATGCAAGCAGCTGAAACTGCTTCAGTAGGAACAGCAGATCCAACAAAAGCAGTAGCTCAAGTAACAGAGCAAGTAAAGCAAGCACAGGCTCAAGCAGCTGCAGAAAGAAAAACTGAAAGAGAAGCTGAATTATCGCATGTAGCTGATAGATTTGTTCAAGTAAGTACAAATCAGGCTGACTCGCTAATGAACGCAATGTCTAGAGGATTTGAAGGTATGCATGTTATGTTTGATCAAGAGTCAGTAGGCAGAGTAATTGTACCTTATATGACAGAGGTTCAAGCAAGACATGCAGGAAATGCAGCTACAAACCCAAGTCATAAAACGCCAGGAACTGGTAGCGATAGAGCTGCAGTAGCACAAAATAGTTCAGTAGGATCAGCTGCGCCTGCTTAATTTAATCAAAAAGGAAAACAATGAAAATTCAAGATGTTAAAAAACAATTATTTGATGAAATGAAGCTGCCAGATTTGCTTGCGCAAGCACTTTCAAAAAAACTTGATATTCCATATGAAGAATTGGAAAAGTTAATACAGCAAAAATTTCAAAACAAAATTAATGAAGCTTATAGCTCTTTGCCAAATTTAAATAAAATAAAAGATTACAATGTTGAAAACAACATGAATATTGATGAATTTATCGAAGGCAAGAAAATTATTAAAGGATAAGTTATGCCAAAATATATTTTAGATATCGACGGTAATATTAAAGATCTCAGTAATGGTAATGAAGACGTACCAGCAATTAATATTGCCAAAAAGTATGTTGGGCATGGAGAATCAGTTAATCTTGTAAACTTAAGTAACACTACAGATAACGTCATTACAGATAACGAATTTACTAAGACTTTTTTTAACTTAGCAAACGTAAATCTTCCAATAGGAGATTTATTAAGTGATGATGTCGGGTTTCAGTCTTTAAATAAACATACAATTACTGAAACTAGTCCACCTGATCTTCAAGACGGATTTGTAAAAAGAGATAGAGATAATCCTAAAAAAAACTTTCTGCTTAATCCATCATTTGGAGCTGATAATCCGCAAACTTTTTACAATAACTTTAGTGACTATTTAAATAAAGGTGACATATTTGCAACAGAATTAGAAATAGCTGCAGGTGCTGATTTTAACTCTGCAGGACTTAGAGACATAACTCGACTTGTATTTTGGCTCGACTATCTTGTTGAAAATATAGTTTATATTGCTATTGTTGAAGCTTTACTTGGTACAGAAAATTTATTAGGATCTGACGAAGGTGCATATACTGCACAAAGTTCAAATGGCGAACTAGGTAACTATGGACCAAAAAACTATACAGCAATTACAAAATATTTTCGAGAAGTTTTAAACTATCCGTCGCAAAGTAAAGAAAGTGTAGGGCTTAACGATAGAATTGGTGCGTTCTTTATTGGTCTTGCTCTTTTTGTTAACGCAGATGACTCTTCTAACTTTTTAAAAGGTTATTTAAAAGAAGCTTCTTTTGGTGCTAGAACCACCACAGCAGGTGCAAACCTTGTACAAGATTTGTTATATTACTTGGCAGACAGTCTTTTTAGTTTAAGTAATATTGGAAATAATAGACTTTTGATGCTAATTAGAAGATTTCATCAAAAAGGTGATTGGCACCAGAATCAAATATATAAAGCAAAAAGTCTAGACAAAACAAAAGAAAACATTGTAGAAAAATATCTCGTTCACTTAAATCACTATTATTTTAAGTTTTTAGTTGAAAGAATGCATGTTGGCCTTAAAACTGTTCAATATTATAGAGATAAAGATAGCAGAATTAAAAAATTTCATAGAAGTGGAAGATTAAAAGATAGTAGAAATAAAGCTTTTGGGTTTTCTGCTTTTAATAACTATACTATTTACAGAGACAAATATCCTGATTACTTTGCTCTTAATTCTGAAACATTAAAATTTGGAAAGCTCGATACAGCAGAACTTCTTTCAGAAAAGCAAGCGCTGTATGGCGACAATGTTGGACAGCAAGTGTATGATGCTTACAATGACAAACTAAGCAGAAGACAGTCTATGTCAAATGCTTTACTCCCGCAAGCTTTAATATATCCTGATTCTTTAATTAGAAGCAACACAGTTAAAAAACATTCTAGATATCAAGCTGGAGAAGCATTATGTGAAGATATAGTAAGAGGGTATTTTTTAAGAACAACGAAGCCACAAGAAAGAATTAGTCAAAAAGCAGTCAAACAAATTGAAGATTACTATGAAAAAGAAATGATGCCTTTTTATATTCAAGATGTAAGAACTAATGAAATCTTAGGCTTTCATGCTTTTATTGATTCTATAACGGATAATTTTAATGTAAATCATAATGCGACAAAAGGATTTGGCAGAATAGAAGACGTTCGTCATTATGTAGATACTACTAGAAATGTTAATATAACTTTTACTCTTGCTGCAATGTCCAAAGAAGATCATGATTTAATGTGGTATCAAATAAACAAAGTTGTTGCTATGTGCTACCCTCAATGGTCTAGAGGATTTAAAAATCAAGAAAAAGATCCTGAAGGCTTGAAAGGTTTCGAATATCCTTTTACACAAGTTCCAACCGCTTCTCCTCTAATAAGAATTCGCCTAGGTGATGTCTTAAAATCAAACTATTCAAAGCACTCACTGAAAAAAATACATGGTGCAGGAAATGGTAAGCAAGACACGTTTTGGGGAGGACAAGGATCTATATATGTGAAAGACAAAACTCAACAAATTCGTATTTTACCAGGTGTATATAGAAATAAAAAAACTGGTGAGTATAAAGAGCATGAAGAAGTAGTATTAGTAGACGACAGTAATAATAGCAACAGTAATAATAGCAAAGGAACATATAACTCTCTTGACGGTCTATATAGATTTTTTCATAATAAAAAAAACAGTCATTTGGAAAAAGTTTCAAATAGCTTTTCAAATATGCGTCCAAAGCCTGGCAATAGATTTATGAGTTTCTTTTTTGGCGATGATGAGTATGAAGTTGATAATAAGAGTCTTGTATTTGAAAATCCTAATTATAACGACGTCAATGATCCACAAAAAAGCAATAATAAAAAAAATAAATTATTGATTTCAGATTATGAGGAATATGTTAACGCATATGATAGCGATCGCGAAAAAATAAACAACCCAATTACAGCTGCGTATGAATCAACTTTAGGTAGAGGTTTAGCAGGTTTTATAACAATGTTGGACGTTAATTATCAAGATCAATTATGGGAAACAGAAGTAGTAGGTTCAAAAGCTCCTAAGCTAGTTAAATTAACAATTAACTTTGCACCGACTCATGATATTGCTCCAGGATTAGATGCAGATGGTGCGATGAGAGCTCCTGTTTACAATACTGGAAGAATTGTTAATACTATATACGGTGACGTGTATGATAATTCAACCATGTCACCTAAAAATACAGGTTATCCTAACGAACACAGCAACGGAACTTAATAATGGCATTGAATAGATATATTAATTTAGAAGGAAGTGAAATAGCTGTTAACAGCTATATTTACAAGGCAGTTGTGGACGGTTCTTTACAGTTTGAAGAAATGACAACAGTTGAGGGTGATCGTCTTGATTTGATTGCACACAAGTATTACTCTAATGCTAATTATTGGTGGGTAATAGCATCAGCAAGTGGTATAGGATGGTGGTTGCAAGTTCCAAGCGGTGTAGACTTAAAAATACCCCTCAGTATAGAACAAGTAGAGAAAGTAATAGAAAGAATTCGATAATGGCTCCAAAATCTACAATTTCTCAAACAGTTGATAAAATTAATTATAAAATTTCTCAAGATGTATTAGAAACCAGTAATACTAGCAGAATTTTAAAAATGATGTCTAAGTCAGAGTTTCTTAAAAAAACTTTGTCGCAAGATAATCAAGTTGACCAAAATATTAAAGACAATACTAATATCTTCTTAATGCTTTCTTATCTTTTTCAATCAATTACAAATAAAGGACTTTATACACACGAAATAGTTAATTATTTAGTTGATGAAATTGACAAAATAGTAAAACAGGATCAAAAGCTTAAAAATGCTTTACCTGAGCTTCTTGCAGAATATATTACAGTCATTCATATGGACTACTCAAAAAGTTTTACTAATAATAAGTATAAGCATGCAAAGTTTTTAATGAATAAACAATTTGCAAATTCATATTATGAAAAAATAAACACAGAACAAAATAAGTCAATTGAAGAATCATATAACCTAAATAATTTTCTTAATTTTAACAGTTCAAGTAACTCAATAAGTGCAGTTAAAAAGACAGTAAACGTACATAAAGCAGACGGTAAAGTTGTAGATCCAACTAGAGAAGAGCCGTCAATATCAGCAGTGCTGTTAAATAGTGATTATTTGAGGTGTGGCGCAAAAAATGCGCTAGAATTATCTGCTTTTTTTAATATAATTCCGACTTTAGAATACGCCAAAGCATATCCTTATTTTAATGCATCTTTTATTCTACCTTCAGTTTCTAAATCTGATGTTACACAAGTTTTTAAAACAGCTACATTAAATCAATTTATGTTTGGTTCATTGCCTTCAAGTGATGTTACAGAAAACTATAATTCTTTTGAAAACGTAATTGTTAATGATCAAGATAAGATAGGAGTAAAAACAAATCTTTCAGTGTTTACTTCACCACAAACCATGGTTAACATGGATGAAAAAGTAGGACATAACGACTACGTGCAGGCAGATCAAAATCAATTACGTATTACATCTATTCATGATAAAACTAGACCTTTTATGACTTTAAAGACTTTTACTATTGATGTTTCTCCAACACAGGGTTTAATGTCTTTTAAAACAGGTAAAATGTCTTTAGTACTACATGATAGAACGAGAATGACAGATATTGCACCTTTTATTAAACCTGACTTGTTTGGATCTTTTGGCGCTGAAATACTTGTTGAATATGGATGGAAGCATAATCAAGGCGAAGAAAAAGATAATTTTGGAAACTATAAAAACCCGATTGGCTCGTTTTTAAATTCATCTCGGACAGTTGAAAAATATATGATTACAAATTCACAGTTTTCAATTGAAAGCAACGGACAAGTAAACATAAACCTTTCAATTGCAATGAAAGGCCCTATTGATATTCGACAAACTGAGATTTCTGCAGATTCTGAAAAAGCACTTCAAGAAAACAAGCTTTCTTTAGCAACTTCTGCTTATAATAATAACAAAAACAGCTTTTTTCGAGCAATTAAATTACCGTCATTTTTAGCAAGTGATACTGATTTTAATCAAGCAGTAGCACTTTCAGCACCTGTCTATAAAAAAAAGACACTCAACGCGGAACAAAAAAGAAAGCTTGAAAAATTTAAAACAGAAGCGAGTGGTTTAGCAGGTTTTTTGAAAACAGTTACTTTTGAGTCTGGCAAACTTACATTTAAAAAGGAGACTTTAAAAAGAAGACAAACATTACTTGATAAATATTTTGGAAAGACTTTTACTAGTTTATTAAAACAGTCGTCTGATAATAAAAATATAGTATATACAAACGCCGCATTACAGGCAGACCCTGAAAGTCAGATTACAGCTTTAAGATCCACTTTATTAAATATTAAAAAAACTATTCAAAGCATTTTAGATGACGATGAGAGAAGAGAGCAAAATGTTAGGTCGTACGTTGAGTCACTAATCGGGGGAATAACAACAGATTATTTTAAAAGTAAACTCTTGTCAGATACAATTAGCAAGTATAAAAAAAAAGAAGAAGCAAAAGACATTGAGATAATTGGCGACAATTATGTTACATTAGGAGCAATTATAACGTCTTTAGTTGGAACGCATATGTCTTCAACAGGTAAATACAACGAAATTCAAATGGTTTATCATACTGTAAATAAGCAGTGTGGTTTGGCTTCCAGAATATACAGCAAAGAAGGTGTGACCTTAAATATTGCATCAATACCTGTAGAAAAAAACATGTTAGAAGCTTTTTTAAAGGATCTTTTTACTCAAAAAACTGTTTTAACATTAGAGTCTTTGATAAGTCAAATTATTGTAAAATTTGTTATGACAAAAGACAATCCAATGTATGGTTTATCTGACTTATATAGAAGAAAAGAAGAGTACAGTGACCCTGTTAAGCCAGTGTACAAAAACAAAAAGTTTAAGACAAGAAGTTCTTTGAAAACTCCTGAAGACAGGCTAAATTATTTTTATTACGGCTCCGACAAAGAAATTTATGATGTTGACCCAAAAGTCATACCGCCTTCAATTCATTTAAGTTTTGATACTTTAGCAAGAGCTAATTTTGAAGGCAGCGATACAAACTATGAAGATACAATATGCCGAATTAACATTTATGATAGAAATGATAATCCATATCAAGAGCTTTCTACGCTATATAACGCAACTGTAATGGGTCAGAGTAATAACATAAACAGTACTTTAAAAAAAGCAGCAACTTTTTTACAAAAATACAACCACATTGAAGAACTTAAAAAAAGTCTTGCCAAAGCGAAAGACAAAAAACCTATCGACAAAAAACTAATTAAGTCTTTAAAAAGTAGAATAAATGCAGAAATTATTGAGCTTGGCGGTACTGATAACGTAGGTCAATCAGCAGCTGCGATTGATAGTAGAATAAAGAAATTTATTGTTGCTTTAACTGACGATTCAGATGGAAAAAGACCTATATTTCAAAAAATTATAAAAGACAATAAGACTTTTTACACTTTAAATAGAAAAAATATTGGAGAAATTAAAGAAAAATATAAAAAAATAATACCAACAGCAACTTTTGCCACACAAAATACATCTCTTATAAATGCGTCTGTTGCAACTGTAAATGAAGGAAAATTAAATACAGTTTATATTACAAGAGCTGACAGGAATGATCAACAAAGACTAAACTCAAAAGTTGTAGTAGATATGCCTTTAAGAATACTTCCAGCTCAAGCTAGCATAGAGGTTTTTGGTTGTCCGTGGATTAATTTTGGACAATTTATATTTTTAGACTTTGAAACAGGCACAACTATTGATAATACTTACGCAGTGACAGGAATACAGCATACTATAAGCCCAGGAGTATTTAGAACAAATGTTTCTTTAAGCTATGGTGATGTTTATGGCAAATATCAAGGGTATGCAGATGTGTTAAGTCAATTGCTGCCAGAAGATGTTTCAGGAGATGCTTCAGAAAATGCTCAGCCCAAGGCTGAAGAAACTACAAAAAAGCAAAAACAAAAACAAGCGAAAGCTGTAAGACAAAGCAATACACAACAGACTGACTCAACTGAAACAGGTAATCAACCACAAACAACTGCAGCGAGCACTACAAGTGGTGAGAATCAATCTGCTGATATCTCCCAGGCCGAGTCTGTTGATCAAAGTCCTACGCCTACTGAGAGCGCGACCTCAGAAGATTTGGGGGCTGCCGAAGAGACAGAAAAAACTGGCGGCAATCAATTTGTTCAAAGACCAATATCTCCATCTTCTGCTATACCTCAGGCAATAATTCAAACAAGCAGTATAGAGGAAAAAATTAATGCTTTCCTTGAATTATATCGAATCGGATTCTCACAAGAGCGCCTGATACATTTTGATATAGCAGAAATAAGTGTGGCATATTTACCTGAGAGACATTTATTTCGCAAGACTCAATTTAGTAATAGTAATTGGAATGATTTTGATAAAATAAATGATAATAGGCTTTATTTGAATGCACCAGACTACAACAAAAGTAAAAGGTATATAAGCTATCAAAAGCAAGGAGATTTTGAAAATATTAAAAATTATTACACCGGTGTTTTTCAAAACTCAAAAAACGATACAATAACTATTTTAAAACAAGCAGCACAAAATCAATCGACAACAAAAATTACTATAAAAAATAAAAATCAAAAAAATAATACAAGTTTACAAATTAAATTAAAAAATAACGATATACTTAAAAAAATTGAAACTTCACAAGAAGAAGCTGTTGATGTGGGATATTTACTTTCTGTTTTGATTTCTATAAACAAAAATAGATTAAAAAATGCTATTGTATTAAATGACTTATTTTTTAAAAATATTAATGAAACTTTTGCTAGTATATCAAAACGTTCTAGTTTTGTAATACCAACACTTATAAAAGAAGATTTTTACAAACGACTTGACTCAGATTGGAAAAAAAGAAATAGACTCTTTTTGCTGAAGTATCAAGAAAAGTTCCTTGAATTAACTTCTGGCGCTGAGAAACAATTTTATAATAATATTAAAAATAATACAGATTTTAAGTATGACTTAACAACGTTATATGTAGTTATATATTATGGTTCGGAAGGTAGAAGTTGGGTTCAATATGAATGCAATCTTGAGTTTAAAGATATTGCTATACTTGGAGAAACTGAAGCGAATTTTATTTTTGATAAATCAAGAAGCAATCATACTACAATCAACGTTAATCACTATGAAAGAATAGGAAATATACTTTATTTAGGAAAAGTTACAAGCTTTAAGTTTAAAAAAATAAGTGAGAACATGTCAGACTCACAGTCTGGGAATTATATTAATTACTTATCTATATCAAATTTTAAAGTTAATAATGATTTATTAGATTTAGCTCGTAATAATTCAAATTTCAAAAGTCAAGGCAAGTTCAGAGCCTTCGATATTGGAGCGAGATATGCATCGTGTATACAATTTTTTAGATATGATCATTTCAACAATATTCTTGGCAAACCAAGCACCCAGAAATCAAGGAATGGCAACGATAATATTGTCTTTATTGAGCCAAATGATAGTGAACTTATGGAAAATTTAAAAAGTGTATTATTAGACAATTTCTCTCCAGCCCCCACCATGCAGTCTAAGAAATCAGAAGAGTATTACAGAACACGTAACTTAAGAATTAAAAGTTATTTTGCAAATGTTATTTATGACGTTTTTGAAGTAATGAGTCGTTTTATAGATGATGGATTAAGAAATTATATTAGTTACCACGAGAGTGCAGATAAACGAGCTCGTAGTGAAATGTTAAGAGCAATTTATGGTGATGATCTGAGGGGTGTACCTCCTCAAAACTTCACTGATGAACAAGTAAGGCATTGGAGGGAACATAAAAAAATAATTAAAAAATAATATTTTGTTATTTAGTCGTGTAAACTTTATTTTTTTTATATAATATTAATATATGAACGTATATAATAAGATAAAAATTAGCAATATTTATAATATAAAAAATCATAAAGTTTTTCAAAAATATATTAAATTTACTAACAATTATGTAGACTTTGTAGACTTTAAAAACTTACTTCCGACTTCTGTATATGATACATTTATTAAAACAGTAGATAATGATTACTTAAAGTCTCAAGAATTAGATTCAAATTGTAACTTTATACAGTTATACAACCAACACAGTTTTTTGTTAGATAAAATCAAAGAAGCTAAAATTAACAAGTTAGCTTATAAAGCTTTTCTGGAAATAGAAAAAAACGATACTGTTGTTTCTATTTTAAAAACTTTTCGACCAAAAAAGTTTTATGCTGATCGGGTTAATTACAAATTAAACAGTAATGTAACGGGTAGGTTAGTTGTAAAAGAAGGTCCTAATATTTTAACTTTGCCAAAAAGATGTAGATCAATTATAGAGTCTAGATTTAAAGACGGTAAAATAGTATGTATTGACTTTAATAATTTAGAGCCTAGAATATGTCTAAAGCTGTCTGGTAAAGATGCGGGTAAAGACATTTATTTAGAGATAAACGACTTATTAAGTTTTGACGCGGATAGAAGTGTTATAAAAAGAGCTATAATATCTGTTTTATATGGGGCCAGTTATAAATCACTTGACAATATATCAGCAGCTAGATCTTTAGAACTTTTTGAGTGTGTAAAAAATTATTTTGATATAGATAATGTTTTAAAAATAGCTGAAAATATTGACAGTTTCGGTATTAGAAGAAATTATTATGGAAGACCTCTTTGGAATCTAGAAGAAACAAAAAGTAATATTATTTTAAACAATTACGTTCAATCATCAGCTGTAGACTTGGCACTAAATTACTTTTATCAACTAACAAATAATATAGATATAAACTTGGCTGTGCCAATTTTTATATTACATGACGCTATAATATTTGATGTAAATAAAGAGTATGAAGAGGCTTTAGAAAAAGAAGTAAAGCTTGGATATCATGATAAAAATTTAGGCTTCTTTCCTCTTTCTTTAGACATATTTAATAATCTATCTTAGGAGAACTAAAAATGAACATAAAAGAAAGCACATTACACCAAATAGCAGCAAGGTATATTTTAGGAGAAGATATTGAAATAAAAATTTCTGGTACAGAAACACAACTACATTGTCTTCAGGAGCTCTTAAATGTATCAAGAGAGCTAAAACAGACACTTGATGAAAATAAAAATTTAGAAAAAGTTAATTTTTTAATTAAAGAAAAAAAAGAGTTAACAAAACAATTTCAAAACTTAACAGGCATGACTTGGTTTTTATAAGGAAAATAAATGTATAAACAACGTGACGTTGAATTGTTATGGCAAAAGTATACAAAACTATTGAAAGGACTAAAAGATCAAAACGTAGATAATCTAATAGAATCCTGGGATCAGAGAATTATTATGTCTTCTTTTTCCTTAAGAGAAAAAGAGCCATTTTGTGGAATAGGAGGATTAGTTGAGTATTCTTTAGAGCTAGCCAAAGCAAGCAATAATATTGCTAAAGCATTAAACTATGATGTTGCAAAACATTCTATTATAAAATGCTGCTTACTTTCTATATTGGGTAGAGTAGGAGATGTAAATGAAGATCGATTTAAAGAATGCACTTCTGAATGGCATCAAGAAAAATTAGGACAGTATTTTGATTGGAATGAAAATTGTCCTAAGTACTTAGTAAATGATATGACTTTGTTTTTATTACAAAATAACAATATTTATTTAACTTGGGAAGAATGGCAAGGTATTAGCTTGCTAGGAGATTTATCTTCAGATAATAGCAAGTTTTATAGTACACATAAAAGTCGTCTTTCTTTAGTGCTGCAACTTGCTTATGAGTCGACGCTAAAAGACGAAAAAGACAAAATTGATGGAGTATATACTGTTCCTTTTTAATAAATATATAACAAATAAAAAGGTATAAACATGCAAGATATATATAAAAAAGTTATTGAGCGATTATTGAGAGAAATGAGTGTAGCAGGAGTTACAACTCCTGTAGGTACTGGACCAAAAGCAGGCTCAGCTGGAAGAAACGTTTATAAAAAGTCTACTGCAACAGACAAAAAGCATAGAACAAAAGGTAAAAAGAAAAAAATCTATACAAGATCTGTACAGTGGTATCTTAAAAACGGTGGAGAAAAAGGTAGAAAAAGATCTTTAAAGGAAAGCTTTAACTTTCTTTTTGAAGCAAAAAAAACGCCACAATTAGAAAATCTTTCTAAAGACCAGATTTTAGCTTTTATAGAACATATGTTAGGTAATGCTGTTGAAGGTTATCAGATAAGTATGACAGAAAAGTTTAGTGGACAGCACGTTTCAGTTTTAGTAGGTCCAGATGACTATAAAAAAGATAAAAAAACAAATCAAATTATAAATACAGGACCACAAATTTTCATTGCGACAAAAAAATCTTTTGATAGGGCAAAGACCGACAGGTCAAAAAAAGGCTTGCCGGTGACTAATGTTGATGTAATGAAAACAAAATACAGCGATTTATATACATACGATGAGTTTAAAAAATCAAAATATCGAAGATATGCAGGATACAACTGGTACTTATTTTTAAATAGAAAAGGAGCTTCTAGTAGTATCTACAATGCTTTTAAGTATTCTTACCCACACAAAATGCCAAAAGGAACTTATAAATACTTTGGCGTTGAATCACTTAAGTCAGATGATAGAAAAGGTGATTATATATCTTACAGTATACCTGGAAGAAAAGAATACGCTGTTGTATACTCAGGAGACTTTACTGAGTCTGATGCTGAAGCAATGACAAATCCAAAATACAATATTTACTTTATGGGCCCAGAACAAGCAGTAAGACTGCCAGAAATTAACCAAGAGTTTATTGATGTACTTTCGTCTTTAAGACAACAAATTCAAGATCATTCGTCTGGATCATTTAAAAAATTTGTTACAGAAAATATAAAACCTCAGCTAACTGAATTAATTATAAATTCTTTAAGCGGTTCTTTGATTGCACCTAACTCTCCTTTTGAAGGTCTTTTTGTTTCCATCAAAGATCAGATAGGATTTAAAATACCTAACCCATCTTATGGTAATTTACAAAGAATTCAAGCACCATTTGCAGCAGCATTTGAATATAAATCAGTTGATCTTAGAGCAGCATCACAAAGTTTATTTGAAGTTGCTGAAGCAATTAAAATGCAAGATATAACTTTAACTACTAGCGATCAAATAAAAAAGAATTCTACTGGCTACAATATTTTAAATTATGCAGTTACACTTGGAAACTTATCATTAAGATCTGGCTTAAGAGTTTTCTTTACTCCTGAAAGGTTTCAGGCATTTACTAATGACATAGCAAGTCTAATAAATAATCCAAGTAAAAGTTTGGCCGGTAAAATTATAAAAACAATGTCATCTTCAGTTCAACGCAATTACGATTGGCATGTTGTTAATTCTGGTGACAGTTATAACAACCCGAATATTACAACTATAACTCAAGCTTTTGATGACTTATGCACTAAGATAGAAATATTAAAAGAATATAGAAAACAAAAAGCAAAAGAAGAATTAGAGTTAGAAAAATAAAAATAAAAAAAATTAATGTGTAAATATTAAAATTATATTATATTATACGATCACAATTGGTGATCACAAAACAAATTAAAAAACTAACCAATTAAAATTTAAACAAATACAAAATGAAAGGTAATTAATACTTATGGCTATTGATCTAGCAGCAATTCGCAAGAAACTTGGACAA
>Ga0163109_10000370_pt1 | contig 36554 bp, 36 predicted proteins | sample CRUFie1St13metaG_FD_108704 | JGI IMG/M metagenome (GOLD analysis project Ga0163109, IMG submission 108704) | Marine microbial communities from the Costa Rica Dome - CRUD Field 142mm St13 metaG | ecosystem: Environmental > Aquatic > Marine > Oceanic > Photic zone | place: Costa Rica: the Eastern...
TAATGATGGATGTGATTTTTTTTCTTTTAATGACATGAAAAATATATATAATATAAATCATTTAATTTGTAATAAAGAATATTATGAATATATTAATTTTTTAGAAATAATGAATCATTTTTTCCGGAAAAAAAAATTTTACCATTTTTTTGGAATTAGGTAAAAAGTTTTTTTAAAAAAATTATTTGATAAAATAAATGATGATACTAATAATGAACATAATATTATAAATATTTTTGAAAAATATGATAATCATAATTCAACTATAACATTTGAAAATTTTTTAGAATTAGTTGACTATCATTTTGATTTTGTTTTTATTGATGTAAATATTTCAAATGAAAAATATCATTTTATAGAATTGTTATGTATATATATTAGCATTTTGATGAATGTTTTAAATCATAATGGTGATTCTATTATTAAAATTCCATGCGTAAATCTTGAAAATGTTAAAATTTATTATGAAATTATATTTCTATTAATCTTGATTTTTGAAGAAGTGTATATATGTAAACCAAAATGTGATAGTTTTGATAGTAATTATTTTTATTTAATATGCAAAAATAAAAATATTATTTTTAATAAGTTCGATTTATTTAACATTACCATTAACTTATTTCAAAATGCTATAGAAAAACCTGATAACAAGTTTGTTAAATCCTTTTTAAATATTGAAACACCTCTTTTTATACAAAATAAAATTATTGAATCATTTATTAATTTATATCATCACAAATTAGAAGTTTATCATCAAATGTATAATTTACTTTTAATTAATAATAATAATCAATTTAACGATAAAATTAATATTTTAAAATCAAAACAAAACAATAAATTAAATTATTGGAAAGCAGAAAATTTATATCGAGAAAACTTTTGTAAAATATGCCCAGAAGAAAATACCAACGAAACATTTTGATAAAAGATCTAATATATTATATCCTACATTTTTCTCAACTTCACCAAATAAGTAAAACACACCATACATGGACCATAAAATCAAAAAGCAAAAGTATAATAAATAATTATCAAATATATATTTTCCTGATAAAAACATCTTGTATATAAAGTAATACAATGCTGTAAAAAATCCAAAACCTATTGTATTTGCTAAAATTTTGGAAATATATCCTAATTCTCCCATATAACCTGCACCAAGCATACCATAATTAAATAGTAAAATGGTAATAAATACACTAATATTTAATGGTCCCTTTTTATTATTATATAAAAATGCTAAGCATAATACTAATAACATTATAGGGGTTGTAATTGACCAATCAATATATCTTGTATCATTAATATCATTGAAGTCAATATTTTCTTCATTGATTTTATCAACAAATTTTCCATAAAAATATGCTGCAACTACAGAAATACATGTTTCTAAGTTTAATATATTACGTACTTTTGTATCATTTGTTCTCATAGCTTCAATAAATGTAATGGTTCCTGTTGTCAATAAAAATACATAAGTAATATAAAAAGAAAAACTAATTAATTTATAATTATTATCCTCCTCTAATTTGTTTGTCTTGTCATGTTCTTGTTGTATTTCAAGATTTATCATTTAATTATATTTTATAGTTAGAAAATTATTTATTTTTATATAGTATATATTATGCAAAGTGATAATTATTGTAATAACGCAAGAAGATTGATACAACATCAAACTATTTTACCTAAAACATATCATACCCGTCTTACTGAATTAAGAAAAGCAAATAATGCTAATAATTGTTGCGATGAAATTGTAAAAAAAAGCAATGCTAAATTTCATAATCAAGGTGCTGTTGACAGTAGTTTAAGAATTAATCATTTAAAACATGATAATAAAACTAAAGTCAATTCTACCGTTTCGAATGCAAAAATGACCGGGCGAGATAATTTACAAACAAATAATTGTGAAAAGTGTGTACCTGAAATAAAACGTTCATATAATCGTAATCGTCGTATTCTTTAAACATAATATATTTTGACAAATGTTTTGATGTTACATAATTGGTAATTTAAGGAAGTTTATATATAATATTATTTATATACTAAATTTATAAATAATATGTCTGATAAAAAGAAAACAATCCAAATAAATCCACAATTATTTGAATTAGGTAAATCGAATAAAAAAAATAAATTACAAACACGAAAAAAGAGAGATATATCTATTGTTGCACCCAGTAATATTAAAAATGAATTTATTAGAAAAGTTAAACAACACCAACATAATAAAAGTAAAAAAAAATTACAATTAGAACAAGATGATAATTTCAGTGAGGATTTCAAAGATACTTTAAATTATATGATGGAACTTTCAAAAGAAAAATCAAAGCCTACTATTCAAGAACCTGTTATTATTGCACCTGTTAAACATAGTAAAGTTAATGAATTTTTGTCGAGAGATACAAATTCACAAATTTCAACTCCAAACATTTCAACACCAAACATTTCAACACCAAAATCGTCAAATATTACAAGTGAATTAGTTGAATTAAATTTACCAGATACTTTAATAGATGACAAATTAAATAATACAATGATTCAAACAATACCAATTACAAGACAAACAATGAAAAATAATATTCAACAAGAAAAACAATTCAATCGATTAAAACGAATGAAACCGATGAAAAAAAATACAGAAATTAAAAATGAAAATGCTGTACCATATGGTTGTCTTAAAAATGGTAATAAACCCACATATAGAACATGGATGAAAACTCAAAAAAATAAAACAAGCTTTCAAGTAAATGAAAAAGAAAAAAACAACAATAATCAAAAAGACGAATGTAATAATGAAATAAAACCAAATATTAAATTTGTTACAAAACGTATATGTAAAAGACGTTATAAATGTGGAAAATCGAAAAAATATCGTAAAGTAGGTATTGTATTAAAAAGTGGTAAAATGAGAACCAAAATTTTATCAGATAAAAGAACATTGAAAATAAAACCTATTATTGATGTTAAAAATGAATTATGTAAGAATGGTTTACTTAAAATTGGTAGTAGTGCGCCAAAGCAATTAATATATGAAATATATGAAAATAGTAAATTAACTGGAGATGTTAAAAATAAAAATAAAGAGACTTTAATTCATAATTATTTTAATGATAATAGTGATATTAAATAATATTATTCGTATTTTCAATAAAATTGATATAAAATATATTTATAGGTATTTATATATAAATATTATGATTATTCCAATTAAATGTTTTACATGCGGAAAAGTTCTTGCGGACAAATATTTGTATTTTAAGGAAAATGTTAGAAATATGAAATTGAAAAGAGGTTTGGATGAAGAACAAGTAGAATATTTCACTAAAGAAAACACGCGTAAAACTCCTGAAGGAGAAATGATGGATAAATTAGGATTAAATAAAATTTGTTGTCGTCGTCATATGTTAACACATGTTGATATTGATTAAAAAAATTAAAATATAATAACGGTTATTGTTATTATATTTTTTTATGAAAAATAATATTATATTATATTATAGTCATGGCATTAATGAAAGGAGGAAAACATTGTGGAACACGCCAAGCTGGTGGTATGTGTGGAAAATGTGGTAAAAAATGTAGTGGATGTCAAAGTGGAGGAAAGAAAACAAGAAGAGTTAAAAAAGGAAAAAAAACAGCTCGCAAAGTACAAACAAGAAAATATAGAAAAATGACAAGAAAAAATAAAAAACATCCAAGAAGAGGACGTAAAACTCGTGGACAACGTGGTGGTGGTTTTTTAACAAGTGTTGCACCTGAAACATCAAGAATGATGGGTGCAACAGTTAATAGTGTTAATTCTTTTGGACATACTTTAACAGGTCATTCCGCACCAGATAGTAATTTCCCATGGGTTCAAGATAAAATGGATTCTCATTTACCAAAATATTAATTAAAATGAAAATATTAATTAAAATGATAAATCAATAATAATTCATTTCTTGTAGTTATTATTGATATAAAAAATTACTCTTATAGTATATATAGTATTTAATGGAAAATATAGAAACAGAAAAAAAAGATGATAATCCTAAAATTTATTTAAATGATAATGTTTGTTGGAATATTATTCATAAATATTTTCAAGAACAACCATACGCTTTAGTAAAGCATCAATTGGATTCTTATAATGATTTTATGGAAAATAGTATTAAACAAATAATGATTGAAAATAATCCTATAAAACTGCGAAAAAATTATAATGTTAAAGCAGGAAATTATGATATTGAAATCAATCTTTATTTAGGAGGTAAAGATGGAGGAAAAATACATTTTGGAAGTAAACCTGTAATATATAACGATAACAGAAGTCACTATATGACACCTAATGAAGCAAGATTGAGAAATATGACATATGCAACAAGTATTTTTTATGATGTAGATGTTGAATTTATTCGTAATAATATTGATGAAGTAGATGAAGAAGGTATTCCATTACCAAGTACCAGAATAACCAATTTTTTTATTGAAAATAGAATTTTAGGTAGAATTCCAATTATGCTTCACTCTAATAAATGTATACTTCAAGGTTTATCTCCTGAGATTTGTTTTCAAATGGGTGAATGTAAAGAAGATAAAGGTGGTTATTTTATTATTGATGGTAAAGAAAAAGCAATCGTTCCACAAGAAAAATTTGCTGATAATATGATGTATATTAAAGATAATACTAAAGATGAAACAAGTGATTATATGTATAGTTGTGTAATGCGTACAGTTTCAGATAATGTATCAAAACCAGAAAGAACTATGAAAATACATTTTGTACGTCCTAACGACAAATATACAAATTTAAATATTGTAGTTGATGTTCCAAATGTTCGTAAACCAATACCATTATTTATATTAATGAGAGCACTTGGTGTTATTAGTGATAAACAAATTATTGAAACAATTGTACTTGATATTGAAAAATACAAAGATTTAATAGATGTTTTTAGACCATGTGTTCATGATGCTGGTACTATTTTCACACAAGAAGAAGCTTTACATTATATGTCGCAACTTACTAAAAGAAAATCATTGTCAAGTATTCATGATATTTTAATGAATTACTTTTTACCACATATTGGTGAAGATAATTATTTAACAAAGGCTTTTTTCTTAGGTTATATGGCATTTGAATTAATACAAGTATATAAAAAAATGAAACCTCCTACTGATCGTGATAGTTTTAATTATAAACGTGTTGAATTAACTGGTAATTTATTACATAATCTTTTTAAAGAATATTATAAATTACAACATCGTGATATTTATTTAAAAATAGATAAAATTATTTATTATCAATACAACAAGATTGTCGAAGAAATTGTTGAAAAAAATGAAGAAAAGGAAATTGATGAAAAAGAAGTAGTTGAATTAGATGAAGAAATGTTTAATAAAATAATAACAGAAAACGCTAATGAATTTTTCAAAAACAGAATTGTTGAAAAAGGTATACGGAAAGCATTCAAAGGTAATTGGGGTGGTTCAGCACATACAAAACGTTTTGGTATTGTACAAGATTTAAATCGTCTTTCTTTCAACAGTGCTCTTTCACAATTGAGAAAATTAAATCTCCCTTTGGATTCTAGTGCAAAAGTTGTAGGACCTCGTTTATTGCATTCATCACAATATGGTATTGTTGATCCTATTGATACACCAGATGGTGGAAGCATTGGATTACATAAACATTTATCATTAATGGCTCATATTACTACTAATATTATGGGTACTAAATTAATCAATTGGTTAATGTTTAATTTTAAAAAATATATTATTGATTATCATAATGAAAATTTAGCATATATTGCATCATTAGTTAAAATATTTGTTAATGGACAATGGATTGGTTGTACCGATGTTCCATTGGAATTTACAAAATATTTACGCTTATTACGTCGTAATGGTTGTCTACCATGGAGTGTAAGTGTTAGTTTTCATACTTTGAAAAATATCATATATATTTATTGTGACGAAGGTCGATTAATGCGTCCTTTACTTCATGTTGAAAATAATAAATCATTTCTTGAAAAGAATAAAGCATTATATAAAAAGATAGAATCGAATGAATTTTCATGGAAACAACTTATTACTGGTTTAAAAGATTTAAAACAAGAAAAAAATATTCAATGTTTTGATGATGATTATGAATTTAATCCAGAAGAATTTGATTTTAATTTTGAAAAATTAATAAAAACCTATTATTCAAATTCAGGTATTATTGATTTTATGGATACAAATGAAACTGAAACTGCCATGATAGCTAGTGATGAGACTTATTTGTTTGAAGAAAATAACAATCAAACAAAATATACCCATATGGAAATTCACCCATCTTTGCTCTTTGGTGTTATGGGTAATCAAGTTATTTATATTGAAAATAATCCTCCTACCCGTAATTTATTTTCATGTGGTCAAAGTAAACAAGCAGTTTCTCTCTATCATAGTAATTATCAAAATAGATTTGATAAAACAGGTATTGTTTTAAATTATGGACAAGTACCTTTAATTAAAAGTAGATATTTGGAATATATTCAGAGAGAAAGTCATCCATATGGTGAAAATGTAATTGTTGCTATTGCATGTTATGGTGGTTATAATGTAGAAGATGCTATACTTGTTAACAAAGGAGCTATTGACCGTGGTCTTTTTAGAACAACGTATTATTCTACTGTCGAAACACGCGAAGAAAGTTCTAGTGTTCCTGAATCAAATAGTGATAGTGAATTTATGAAAATTATTGACAATAAGAATATAATAGGTAAAAAACCTGGCATTAAATATCAATATATTAGTGAAAATGGTTTAGTAAAAGAAGGTACTAAATTAAATGATAAAATAGCTTTAATTGGAAAAGTTACAAAAGTACCTGATTCAAATGATTTGATTGATAATTCTGTAACACCAAAAAAAGGACAACTTGGTACTGTTGATAAAACATATATGAGTGAAGATGATGAAGGTTTTAGAGTTGCAAAAGTTCGCATTCGCGAAGAACGTATTCCAGCAATTGGAGATAAAATGGCAAGTCGTGCTGGTCAAAAAGGTACCATTGGTCTTATTATTCCACAAGAAGATATGCCTTTCGCCGAAAATGGTATTGTTCCTGATTTAATTATAAATCCACATGCAATACCATCACGTATGACAATTGGACAAATTATTGAAACTTTATTAGGTAAATTATGTTTACAAATTGGTGGTTATGGTGATTGTACACCTTATATTAGTAAGGGTAATAAAAGTAAGATTTATGGAGAGATCTTAAAAGAATATGGTTATCATAGTAGTGGTAATGAAATTTTATATAATGGATTTTCTGGTGAACAATTAAAAACAGAAATATTTATTGGACCTACTTATTATATGAGATTGAAACACATGGTAAAAGATAAAATTAATTATCGTGCTCAAGGTCCTAGACAACAATTGACAAGACAAACTGTACAAGGAAGAGCTAATGATGGTGGATTACGTATTGGAGAAATGGAACGTGATGGTGTTATTGCTCATGGTGCCAGTTTGTTTTTAAATGATTCATTTATGATTCGTGGTGATGAATATTATATGGCTATTTGTAATAATTCAGGTACAATAGCAGTATATAATAGTGAAAAGAAAACGTTTTATAGTTTGTATAGTGATGGTCCTTTGAAATTTAAAGAGAGTGAAGATACTGTTGTATTAGATTCTATTAGTCATCATGGTAAAGATTTTAGTATTGTTCGAGTACCATATAGTATGAAATTATTAATACATGAATTACAAGCAATGAATATTCAAATGCGAATTATAACAGAAGATAATATTGATCAATTTAAATCTATGTCTTTTTCTAATAACATTCAAAATAAACTTGCAAATCAATATATGTATGATATGCGTGATGATATATACAAAAAAATAAATGTGAAAGATGATACACCTATTCAAGTTGATTATGAGAATTTAGAGCCATTTAGTCCAAATGATACGCCACCAGAATTATTACAAGAAGGTCCATATACACCAGATAGTGGTCCATATACACCTCCTACTGATAATTCTCCACCATATGCTCCTGATGATTCTCCACCATGGGCTCCTGATAGTGAAATAAATAATCAAAATAAAAAATCTACTCCTGATTATAATGAATTGAAAAATCAATCACCCCCATACGCTCCAACATTAGGAAGAGCATATACACAAGAAGAATGGGATAAAATATTACAAGATATGAAAGTAAAAAAAGAATTAAAAGAAAATAATAGCATATCTGTTAATACAGTACCATGGGCACCTAATAGTATAAATGTGAATGTAGAAGAACAAGAACCGAAACCAGTAGTTGTATTTAAGAATGAAGATGGAAGTTTATCCAAAGCTGTTTTAGAAAATAAAGAAGATGTATTAAATTCTGTTAAAAGTACAGAAAGTGTTTTAGAAATTCCAAAGGAAAAATCACCTGAAATTGTAGTAGGAGAAAGTGAAAATAAAGATGAAAAAAAAGAAGTGAAAAATATTAGTATGTAAATAAAATTTAAAAATAAGAAAAAAAATTGATTCAAACTTTATATTAAATATAAAAGTAATTAATATAAAATGATATCAAGCGATGAATCAACCAATGAATCAACCGATGAATCAACCGATAAAAAAAAAGATAATGTTGAATACCAAGAAATATTGAATGATGGAGAATTTGATAAAATTCTAAAATATGATCTTGAAAATTTTGAAAAAAAAGTAGAAATAATGTTCGAAAATGCTATAATGAATGAAATAATAACAGAAGAATATGATGATCTTCGATTAACACCTCAAATTTCTGCACCACATATGGATCTTGCACGTGAAAATATTAATAAATTCTTTTATGAAAATTTAAAACAAATATGTTATGGATGGACATCACAAGCAACAAATCACTATTTATATCGTGATAAAAATAATAATATTTATTGTGGTTACATTACACCATTATCTTTGTATGATGTAGAAATTATGTTTGATAAAAATAAAACAAAACAAAAATTGTACAGTGGTTTTAAAGTAAATCGTAAATTCTTAAAAAGATTTTATATGGATAATAATGATTGTTCAAAATTGATACCAGGACCGTATAACTTATTATAATAAATATAAATCTATTAGAATAAATATATTAGAATAAATCTATTAGAATAAATATGTTAAAAATTCATTAAAATATTTATTAAAAATCAACTAAAATTATTTATTTACGACTTTTTTTACCTTTTTTTGGTTTAAAATATATTTTTTTTGTATTTTTATTTTTTTTGTAACCTTTTGATGTATAACTTCTTGATGATGAACGATATTTTTTCAAACTTCCTCTTTTTACTGGAGCAGAAGATGAACGAAAACCACCACTTTTAACAGGTGAAGCATTATCTTTTGCTTGATTAGCAACACCTCTTATTTCTTTTGTAGTTTTTTCTATTTTTCCTAAAGCTGAATTTACAGATTCTAAACATTTATCAGTAGTTATTTTTCCTTCTAAAGCAGCATTAACTGCTTGATCTTTTACTTTTTCAGCTTTTTCCAATTCTTCTTTATGTGCGTCTGCTTGTCTTACCATATCTGTTCTTAATTGTGCTAATTGGTCTGCTGTTTTTTTATTTTCATCTTGAAGTTTATCAAAATTTTCTTGTAAGTCATTTAATGTCGTTTGTAAACCTGCTGAACTTTCTCCACTGTTATCTAATTGTTTTTGTAATTCAACCATATTTTTTTGTGCTTCTGCTGCTGTTGCTGTTGCTGCTGCTGCTGCTGTTTCTGCTGCTGCTGCCTTATCTTCAGCTGCTGCTTGTGCTGCTTTTGCCGTCTTTTCAGCTGCTATTTGTGCAGTTCTCATTTGTGCCATTTTATCTGCGGTTTCAAATGTTAATTTGTTTTGTGACGCAGCAGCAGCTTCTAAAGATTTTTGTTGTGTCCCTATTGTATTACCTAATTCTGTTGCTAATTTAGATATTTCACCAAAGGCTGTTGCACCTATTTTATTTGTATTATTTAATACTTTTAATATGTCAGTAACTAATTGATTATTATTTTGACTCATTATTATAATATATTATCTATACATATTATTTTTTCCGCGTTTTCTTTTGTATTAATTTAAATATATTTCTTCGTGTTTTTGTTTTTTTTCTACTTTTTTTTCCTTTATTTATATATTTTTTTGTTTTTTTAAAACCTCCACCTTTCCATCCTTGACCACTTCTTAATCGTGATTTTTCTTTTTCTTCTATATATGCTTCAATTTCTTTTTCTATTCGTGACTTAATACGAGTAATAACGCCGTTTTTATCTATTAATATTTTATTATAAATTTTATCTTTATGTTCTTTCGTAATTTTAAAATCAGTATTACCACTAGATATTTTTTCATTTTTTATTTCTTGAAGTTTTTTATTTATTTCATCTTTAAATTTGTTATTTACTATCCATCTTACAACTTTTGGATTTATTAATGCCCATGTATAATAAAATTTGTCATCATATAATTCTTTTAATTGTATTATAAGTTCATCTACTGTTTTTACTTTATTTTCACTTATTTTTTCACCAAATAAAGTATTTCTTATTGTTTTTTTTTCTTTTGATTTTATTTTTTCTGGTGGTCGTGGTGGTAAATTATTTGATACAGGTGATTCACCAGGTGGCGGAGGTGGTGGTGGTGGTATTGGTAACCCCATAGCGCCGTTATTATTCTTATGTTGTTTTATTATTTCTGCAAGTTGAGGATTTGCCTTTGGACATTTTATATCGTCTTTTTTAAATTGTTGTTCCAGTAATATAGAATTGTCTTTTTTAAATTTACTCTTACTATCAGGATTTACAACATTTTCTAAATAAAATTTTAAAGCTTTAACAACTTCTTTAATATATAACAAATCTTTTAAAATTTTTTCACGTTTTTCGTTAATGTTATCATCAAATTCATTAATAGGTTCATATTTATAATCATCTACTTTATATTTTTTTATAAATTCACGTAATAATATAGGTAATTCATTTTCATATTGATTCTTTAGTGGTTGTTTAAATTCATCTGTTGTTTCACCACATTTATTATATATTATATCATCTAATTTATTAAAAATATGTGTTCTAATTTCTTTACGTTTTTTTCTAATAAATAGTTCAATATTATTTAATTTATCTATTATTTCATTTTTTTTACATTCTGTATATTCTTCTATATTATCTTTAATATTATCACGATTTTTTGAACAATTTAATACATCCATAAATCTTGGTCTTGTTGAATTTCCTGACTTTGTTGGATTTCCTGATATATTATTCATAATACAATATAAATATATTATTTAAAATAGAATATTTGTTTTTTTTTAATTATTTAATGTATGACAAATACGAATACAGATATATGTCAAATATGTTTAGAGAATAACATTAATATTATTAATTTTAAACATCACGAATGTAATTTTAAAACACATGAAAAATGTATATGTGAATGGCTTATGAAAACAGAAAAATGTCCTATATGTAGGAGTCAATTAAATATTAATCATTTTGCATTATATGAAAATATGTATATATTATCAATTAATGATTATTCATTTGAAAATAACAATTATGATATAACATATCCTTTTAATAAACGTCCAACAAATATAAATTTAGAAAGAATTAATGAAAACACAGATATAAATAGAAATAGAACTCATTATTTAATGCGTTTTCGTTTTACTTATCAAACAATATGTACAAATATAGCTTTATATTCTATTTTTATTTTTGCATGTTGTTGTTATTATACAATAACTAATGTATACAGTTTCTTAAAATCATATAATATTGTATAAATAATAGAATTTAAATATTTTGTCAAAATAAAAAAAAATTGAAATCATCGTGCACGACATTCAGACAATACGAAAATATATAAAATGAGCACTACAAATATTTCACAAGCACTTACTATTCCTACTCCGTCGAGTACAATGGACTACACAAGTCTCCCCTCTCCCCTCTCCACTCTATCTCATTATGGACGAGATGATGAAACTATTATTTTTGAAGATCGCAATAAAAGTGTTTGGTGGTTTATGAAACACATGCCATATTTTATTCTTAAATGGTATCAACGTCCCGAAGTATGGAATAAATTACAGAAAGAATTACTTATTGATACAATTTTAATGAATGGAAAAATACCAGGATTCATGTTTCAAAATCTACAAAAACACAGAAATGGTAAACGTTCATGGGCTGTGAATGATGGACAACAACGTTTATTGACTTTATGGCAATATATTAATAATAAATTTTACTGGAAAAGTCCTGATGGTTATTTTGTTTATTATGATAAAAAATTTGATGAAAATGATGATACTAGTAAATGTCGTAATATGACTGATGAAGAACGCTATATAATTGATAATTATTCTTTTGAGTGGACTGAATTTCATCATTCGTGTTCGGAGTCAGCAATGAAATTAAATTTTAAAAGGATAAATCAAGGAACAACCTTTAAAAATCCTGATAAGATTGGTATTGCTGAAGACACAAATTATATTCAACATTTGATTCAAGGTGTTTTCAAAGTAAATGAAATTGACAATACATTGGAGGGTCTATATGAAATGGGATTTTTTGAAAATTTTGAAACGTCATTGTTTAAAAAAGTAGATAATATCGATTCTCTTTTCAGTAATAATGATGTCCTTTTAATTGAAGCTCACACACGTGACATGTCAAATCGCGAGGTTCTAGAGGGTCTCAATCCTTTCATTATTGCCGGACTTAATCATCAAGTTATTCCTTATGATTGTGCGCAAAAAAGTATCGATACTATCAAAGATTATTTGGATTGTGAATATACGGATGAACACATTTTAACAGTATATAATAATTTGAGACGTGTTACAGAGATATTCAAATCAGCAGGACAACCTGGATCGAATTCAAAAAAGCGTTCAATGAGAAAATACACCAAATTGCCATGTTTAGTAATGTATTATGAGCAAAATTATCAAGATCTTAGTTCAACAATATTAACTGGTGTTCGTCGATTGAAATGGACAAAAATCATTCAATATTTTGAGGAAAATGACGATAGAGTTAAAGAGTTTGAAAGTGTTATAATCTGTGGTGAAACTAATAGATCAAGAAAAGAAAGCATGATAAAAATATTTTGCCAAAGAATTGTACAAAAATATCCAGTTGAAACATATCCAACATTTTATGAACAAGAACAAGAAATAGAAGAAGAAGAAATAGAAGAAGAATAAAAATTATAAAAATACATTAACAAGCTATAAAATAAAAATTATAAAAATTAATCATTTAAAATTTGTATAATTTAAAAATTTAATTATTTAATCAATCCACTTTTTTTCATTGCGCTAATCATTCTTGTCATTCCAATACCACCACCTGAACGTTTAAAGAAATTAAAATTTAAAAATTCGTCCAATTCCTTTTCAACACGTTCTTTAGAAAATTTATCAAATAAAATTTTACTGTATCCTTCATCGCTAATTGAATAAAATTGTTTTCTCATTTCTTCAACATCTGTAGATCTTTCTGCACTACCAATAGTTTCCATACCCCACATAATAACATCAATTTTATTTGCTTTATTTTTATCATCATCATGTAATTTCATATTCCAGAATGGTGATGTATGTTGAGGGAAATCTTTTAAAAATACAATTGGACCATGTTCTTTACATAATAATTCTTCATGATCATTTTCTAATTCATTTACTTCATATTTTTTAGCAGTTTCAGTATAATCGACTTCAACAAAGTCTTCTTCTTTGCCAAATCCTAAATGAACTAATAATTCTTTTTCCATTTTTAAAAGTTCATCCATTCCACCTTTTATTTCAAATTCAAACATTGGAAATATTAAATCATGACGACCAGGTACAGGATTTTTTTCATTACGATAACTTGTACTTACACAAAAATATCCAGGTGCTCTATCAGGATGTTTTAACATTTCATATTCAAGCCACATTTGACCTGTTTGGGGTAAAGGCCAAATATGATCTGCATAATTATAGGTTGAAATTGTAGAAGGATCTTCACAAGCAGCTAATATACTTAGTCTGTTTTGTGTATGAACTTCCATGAAACCTTTTGAAATGAAAAAAGAACGCATTTTTTGCACAACAAAATTGAAATCGTAAGTGTCGACGATACTCATTGTATTAATTAAATATATTTTTTTAAAATTATTATAAAATTATATTTTACATTTTTATTTTATCAGTTTCATTTTTAATATTTTTCATTTGTTGATAATTTTTATGAACTAATTCGCTAATTAATTTTATATCATCCATATATTTTTTAATATTTTTTTTATCATTTTTTAAATTTTCTAAAGTTTCTTTATTTTCATTATTTTCATTATTTTCATTATTTTCATTATTAATACTATTTTCATTTAATGTTTCATTTAAATTATTTTCATTATTTTCATTATTAATACTATTTTCATTTAATGTTTCATTTAAATTATTATTACTGTTTCTATTTATTGATTCAACATTTGTATTATTTTGTTCACTCAGTTTTTCAGGGATTTTTTCAGGCATATTTTCAATATTATTTACTTCTTCAATAAAAGCATTCGTTTCTTTTTCTATTTTATCCAATTCATCATCTTCATTTTCATCTTCATTTTCATCTTCATTTTCATCTGGATTCTCTATTTCATCTTCATTTTCATCTTCATTTTCATCTTCATTTTCATCTTCATTTTCCATTTCATAATTACTCATATTTTCTCCATTCACATTTGCATTATTATTTTCATATGAATTTGAATTTATCAAATTAACAGGAGTTTTTTCTACTTGTTCCAAATAATTATATAATTTCATAAGAGCATCTTTTTTCTTTTCTTGTTTTGAATTATAATTATTAACATAATTTTCATATAAATTCATACTATTTGTAACATGACTAAAATCAGTTTCTTCATTTAAATTTAATTCATTAGAATCATTTAATTCTATCATTTGTAATGGATTTTGCGATTTTGTTTCAAAATTATTATTTTCATAATTTACACAATAATTATCATTATTATTATTATATTGTGTTGGATGTGTTAAAATATATAATTCAATCATTTTATTATGTTGTTTTTTCTTTCTTTCTTGTAACATATTTCTCTTACAATCATATTCAAATATAAAACTCATTATTCTTAATAAAATAATATGAGATAAAGTTTATTATAATTATTTTTAAATAGCTTTTCTAAATAAAAGAAAACAAAAATAATATTTTTTTTTAAAAATTTAAAGAAAATAAAAATTTGAAAGAATATAAAATCTAATTTAATATATACTTTAGGAATGTCAAAAAACATTCAAGAACCACTCTTAATTCCTGACGATAATCGTTTCGTAATGTTTCCAATTCAACACGAAGATATTTGGAATATGTATAAAAAACAGGTTGATTGTTTTTGGCGCGCAGAAGAAGTTGATTTAAGTAAAGATTTAACTGACTGGAATAAGCTAACAAAAGATGAAAAACACTTTATTTCAATGATTTTAGCTTTCTTTGCTGCAAGTGATGGCATTGTTCTTGAAAATCTTGGTTTACGTTTTATGAGTGAAGTACAAAACTCTGAAGCAAGAGCATTTTACGGTTTTCAAATTGCTATGGAAAATATTCACTCCCAAATGTACAGTATGTTGATAGAAACATATATTGATGACCGCGAAGAAAAATCTAAAATGTTTAATGCTTTAGATAATTTTGATTGTATTAAAAAGAAAGCAGACTGGGCTAAAAAATGGATTGGTGATAATCGTAGTAGTTTTGCTACTCGTCTAGTAGCTTTTGCCTGTGTTGAAGGTATTTTCTTTTCAGGTGCTTTTTGTAGTATATTTTGGCTTAAAAAACGTGGTTTAATGCCTGGACTTACATTTTCAAATGAATTAATTTCACGTGATGAAGCTTTACATACTGAATTCGCTGTATTATTATACAACAAATTACTTAAAAAAATAAATAAAACAAAAATACATGAATTAGTTAAGGAAGCTGTTGCTATTGAAAAAGAATTTATTACAGAAGCTTTACCATGTCGTTTAATTGGTATGAATTCAAATTTAATGTCTACATATATTGAATTTATTGCCGATCGTTTACTTGTTCAATTAGGTTATGATGCTATTTATAATGCAAGTAATCCTTTTGATTTTATGGAATTAATTTCTGTTGAATCTAAAACTAACTTTTTTGAAAAACGTGTTAGTGAATACGCATTAGCTGATAAAGCTGTTGATAAAGATGTTTTCAATTTCGATGATTCCGGATTTTAAACCTTTGAACATTTAAAATGCCAATGTTATTTAAATTTACTAATATCCATAAGAACCAAAATGACTATTACAAGAACCACATAACAATCTGTATTGTGCTTTATTATCATGAAAATTTAACCACTTGGATGCTAAATTTTTATCTTTTATTCTAATCTCATTATGTTTATTTTCAAAAATGTCAATATTACATATATTAATTTTATTTATTTCAATAAAATTATCAAATATTTCTTTATATGATAAATTGTAGTGATCGGTAGTTATATTTTTTGTTATTTCATTACAATTATTACATTCACCCATAAAATTATTATCATTTATTGTTGTATTATTAATGAAATATTGCTTTTTTGTTCCTATATGACTTTCATTTCTAAAAGCAGTATTGACATCTTTTTCATATTCTTTATCACGTTTATAATTTCCATATAAATTTCTTATACATAATTTCCAAGATATATCATCTTCATTTATACTATTTTTATATTTGTAAAATAAAGCTGCTTTATTAAATGGTGGTCGTATTTTAATTTTAAACCATTCAACATTATCTACGTTAATTTGTTTAGTAGGATGATATTTAAGTAACTCTATAATTATTCTATCTTCTATGTTTTCTTCAATAGGTTTTTTTTTTATAATATCGCCAATATATCTGTTTGCTTGTGTCATATTTGAACAAAGTTCTTTTAAACAATTCTTTTGCATTGTTGTATAGTCAATATCTGTCTGTCTGTTTAAGCCAATTTTAATACAAATAATATTTTTCTATTAAAAAATATTATTTTTGACACCATGATTGGTTTAAAATTGGGAGGGTGATTTTTTAAATTTTTGATTATCATCACATTTTTTTATATTTTTTCTTAATTGGTGTTGGTACTAAAACATCTTGTAATTTCTCAATTTTCTTATAACATTTATTAATTGTTACTTCACTAATTTCACTAATATTACTTATTGATTTTTTACTTACATCAAGATTACAAAATTGTACTGCAAAATAAATTATACCAACTGCTATTGAATTTGGTGTATTTTCAGGAATATAATTTTTCTTTTCTATTTGTTTAGCTATAAATAAACATAATTGTATAATATCATTTGGTATTGATAAACGACTACAATATCTTTCAATAAATGAATTAGGATTAGTATCACCTAAAATTGTCTTTTCATTATTATCCATATCTATTTCTAAATCATTTAATATTGCTGTAGCATTTTTACAACCTTTTGTTGCACTTGTATTATCTAAATGAAATATTGTAGCTATTTCTCTTGCTGTTCTTGGATTTTGATTTACACGACAAGATATATAAATTGACGCTGCAATAATTCCATCTCTATTTAACCCTCTAAATGTTTTATGCTCAGAAATAATTTTATGATATCTTATTGCAGTATCTACTAACATTTTTGAAATCCCAGCATTTTGTGCCATTAATGTGATTCTTTGAAATTCATCATATTGAGATTTTTCTTTATAAGGCATCGATTGCCATTCAGTATATCTTTTTACTTTTCTCATTTCATAACTTGTATTGGAAGGACAAATAATTTTACAACCATAAGAGGATTCTTTTAATAATGGATTAATAGGCATTCCACATCTTGTAGGATCACTCGCATTATTATCATCAACACCATAAAATCTCCATTCCGCTCCACTATCGAGTATATCTTTATATATAATACTACATTTAGAATTAGTACATTCCATAAATCCTTCTTCTGTAATTGCTAATGATGAATTACATGTTTCACAATATTCTCTATTTTTACTTGCCAAATAAAGACACTCTAATGGTTCTTGCTTTTTATTTAGAACTTCAGTGTCAAAGAGATTCCAAACATCCGTATTTTTTTTTGATTTTTTATTTTTTTTTGTTTGAAGAGGGTTATGTTTATTCATTTTTTCCATATTTAGATGAAATTATTTATATTAGATAAATTCAATTTTATTTTTATTTAATCGCATTATATAATATATTAAATAAAAATGGGAAATGCATCATCAAAACAAGAAGGTGGAAAAGAAGAAGCATTATCTAATGAAAATTCCATTGATAATTTTATAAAAAAAATAGACATTATAGCAGCGAATTATGCAACAACATTACATTTAGACGATTTTGAAAAATTTAAAGACCAAAATAAATGTAATGAACTTGTAGTATTAACCGCAGATAAAATAGCAAAACATCTTAAATATAAAGATATTGTTTATTTAAAACAAAGAACTGAAAAAGGTCAAATTATTGATGAAAAAACAGATGAAAAAATTTTATATTTAAGTAAAGATGATTTGAACAAATTAGATGAAGGAAATATGACAAAAAAAAGACGATTATGTAATGGTATAGCAAAATTTTATGTAAAAGTAGCACAACTATATGCTGCTGTAGTTAAAGTTATAAATCCTAAAATAACTTTCCAAAGTGATGTAACAAAAGAAACAATTGTTAGAGATTTAAATTTAATATATGGCACTGAAGAAAGATTAATACCAAAAGGATATAGTTATAAGAGTACTCAATTTAGTTTATGTCAAAAACGTATTGAAAATTTAATGGGAGAAAAGCATTTCTATAAAGATACAAATAAGAAATTAAATATTAAACCCGACTTTTGCGATCAAATGACATTATTACAAGAAGAACCTGGTATAATTGAATTAGAAGAATTATTCAAAGACGTATACGATTATGATACTGGTGTATATAAAATGTCTAATGAACCTGAAAAAATAAAACAATACATGGATATATATAAAGCATTCTATAAAGCATTCACGCATACAGAATATGTCGAACCAGAAGAATTAAAAGATCCTGCTAAATTAAAATTAAATAATTTACCAAAATTTAGTAATATTAAATTAAGACAATATGAATACTGTAATAATGAAAAAACAAAAAAGATTATGGAAGAAAGTTATGTTGAATCAGATGATAAATCTATGCCTTTATTTGTTGAATATGCAAAACAATTGAGAGAATTGATTCAAAATGTAGAATCTAAACAAATAGAAATATTAAAAGTCCTTAATAGTTTATTTAAATTTATGGTAACCGAAGAAAAAACCGAATATGTAATGATTAATCCTGAATTAAATGAAGACGAATTAGAAAAACTAACTATTACAACAAGAGATTTGATATTTAAACTTTATGTTGATTGTCAATCACAATATACTAATATTTTCCATTTATATAGTCGCATTGTTAAAACAAAACAAATGGAACAACTTAGTGATGAATTAAATGAACAAATTGTTATTTAAAATTTTATTTTATGCTTTTTTTTATTTTTTTCAAAAATTCTATTCCATAGGTTTCACCCATTTTAATTATATTGGTTCTATATTCTTTATCATATGTAGCACCAATAGCATCTTTAAAATTTAATTGTCCTGAATCTATTTTTATTTCATATGGTAATACAGCTAAATTTTTTTCAACATTATCTTTTCTTGAAGTTATATAACATTGTATATATCTATGAGCAAACTCTTGGACATTTGAGTTTTCATTTAAATTAAATACTTTTTTATCTTTTTTCCATGATCTAATACCTAATGTTTCTTCTATTTTACATTTATCTTCATTTATACATGGATTTAAAGGATAATTAACATGTAAACCACCATCAACATATACACCATTATTATAATAATGTGGATGAATTATAAATGGTATTGCAGAAGACATATGAACGGCATCTAATAATCTTAAATTAGGATGTGTCTTATGTGATATTCTAACAGTAATAAATTCATTTATTTCAACTGTAAAAATATTTAAATTTATTTTATTTAAATTGTAGAATTCTTTTAAAGTAATATCCTTTTTAATATCTTTTCCAAGTAATAATGATGATAATATTTCTTCAAACATAGAAGGTCCTATTAACCCCTTATTTGCATTATAATCTAAAAAATTATTTATATTAATTTTTAGAAATTTTTCCCATGGTTTATTTATTAAATAGTCAAATAATACATTTTTTTCATAATTTAACATAAACATTATGGCAACTATAGAACCAACGGATGTGCAATAAATATTTTCTATATTTTGAATATTTAATTTTTTCTTTTCAATTAAAAAATATAATAATCCTATTTGAGTAAATCCAATATGACCACCACCTGATAATACAATATTTTTAAATTTATTTTTTTTCATAAATATATTTTTTAAAATATTTTTATTACATTTTTTTTAAAAAAAAAATTTATTTTATTATATTATTAATGACAACAATATTTAATTTCAACAATGATGATGATGATGATATACCTAACAAAATTAATATTGATGATTTATATGAAAAAAAAAGAGAAAGTGATTTAAATACATTAAATATTTTTCGAAAAATATTAAATCGTGTACACACTAAAATTAAAAATACTACTCGAATTAATAAAAACAATCAACACTGTTGGTATTTAGTTCCAGAAATTATTATAGGTGTTCCAAAATATGATCTTGCTAATTGTATAGCTTTTATTGTTAATGAACTTCGTGAAAATGGTTTTGGTGTTACATATACACATCCTAATTTAATTTTTATTAGTTGGAAACATTGGATACCTACATATGTAAGAAATGAAATAAAGAAAAAAACAGGACTTCAAGTCAATTCATATGGTGAAGTAACAGGAGGTGAAAATAAAAATCAATCAAGTAAAATTGCTGCACCATTCAAAAATATAAATAAACCAGTTGAACAAACGAAAGAAATAAATTCAAGTGTAAATAAATCAATATACAATTTAGATTTTTTGAATAAATTTAAAGGGAAATAATATGCAATTTTTAAATTTTTTTGTTGTATTCTCTTATTTGATAACGCGTGTTATTTTTTTGTTTATATAATATTTTTTGTAATTCATTATTTAGTATTTTTAAATGTATAATAGCTGAATCATCATATGATGTATCATTTTTATCATTTTGATTATAATGATAATCATTATAATGATTTTGATTATAATCATTTTTTTGTATATACAAATCGCTATTAATTATATTTCTATTTTTTCTATTATTCACGATGAATAAATAAAAGAAACACGACAATATATAATACCACATTTTTTACTTTAATATTGTTATTGTTATAATAATATTAAATCAATTTTTATCAATTTTTATCAATTTTAATTTATACTGAATTTTCTAAAGTTTTTTCAATAAAATTACTTAAATCAGATTTAGTAGGTGATTCTTCATATTTTGTTACATTGTTTTTGACTTTTAATAACAATGTAGGAAATCCTTCAATTTCATATTGTTCAAGAAGACGTTTAGATTCTTGTGTTTCATTAGTACAATCAACATATGTAAAACGTATGCTATGATTGTTTATTGTTTGTTTATCATATTTGTTTTTTACTTCTTGTACTATTGGTTTTGCTTTTTTACAGTGTGGGCACCAATCAGCAAAAAAGAATAATACTTCTGCTTGTTTATTACCACTTTCCATTCCTTCCATTAATTCACTTTCACTGTACATTTCATCATCGGGAATTGAACCTTCTTCATCCATAGAAGAACTATCTTTATCTCCTGTAAAAAATACATAGTACATTAAAAATATAATTATAATTGCTATTACCCCAATTAAACCCATTTGCATGGTTGATGTCATTTCAAAATTCATAAAATCAGGTAATTTAAAATTTGCTAAAGATGACATATTTATATATAATATATAATAAATTTTAATACTAAAAAAACGTATTTTTAAATGATATTAAAGATATATTAGATATAATAAATAATAAGTATGTTATTTAAAAATATTAAAGGTGAATTCAAAGAAATTAACAAATTAGATTATTCTAATGATAATGAATATTATTTAGCTATTAAGAATTTTATATCGGTTAATAATAACAATAATGATTTTGTGAAATCTTCTAATAAATTATTAGCAAAATTAACAAATATTGTAACTAATTAAAAAAATTTATTTCAATTATTCTATATACAATATGTATATGAAACAAACAAAAAAATTAAATAAAAAAACAAAAAAAAATAAAATACATTATTTTTCAAAAAATGATTTTGGTAGTGGTGACGGAATGTTAACCACTGTTTGGGGTCCTTCTTTGTGGCATGCGTTACATACGATTAGTTTCAATTATCCTGTAAAACCAACATATAAAGAAAAAATAAATTATAGAAATTTTATATTACAATTAAAACATGTTTTACCATGTAAATATTGTAGAATGAACTTGAAAAACAATTTTAAACAATTACCTTTAACAATGTCTAAAATGAAATCACGTGATACTTTTTCCAAATATGTGTATGATTTACATGAATTGATTAATAAAATGTTGGGAAAAAAATCTGGATTAACATATGCAGATGTACAACAACGTTATGAACACTTTAGAGCAAGATGTAATAAACTTAAGAAAACTGTTAAGCATAAAAAAGGTTGTGTTGTTCCATTTCACAAAGTTAAAAGTAAAGGGGTTGTTAATATAATTCCACACGATACAAAATGTGATTCTATACAAGTTGATGATAAATGTTTTGCTGTAAATTAAAAAAAATGTAATTAAAAAAAATTGATTTTTATAATTTTTTATTAACCAATTATAAAAATTACTCTGGAAATATGAAAATAACACATTATATACCGGTTGAGATTGTGGATTTGATTGCAGATTATCATGATTATGATAAATATTGTAAACCAAAACACCAAGAAAAATTTAAAGAAGTTATGAATGACATTGGTAATATGGCTAGCATTATGCCTACTATTATGCCAAATCTTGCTTGGCAATGTTGGGGATCAGGTTCAAAATACTTAGGAATTTATGATGTAGAGTGGATTAATGAAGAATATACAGAATTACTTGAATTAATTGATGGACGATGAATTAAAAAATAAAAAATAATTTACATGTTTTTTTTAATAAAATAAAATTGAAAACGAAATGAATAGAACTGTCTGTTGCACATGAATAAATACAAATGAACCAAGAACAGAAATTAATTAAACATTATATCAAATATGGGCAATACAAATACTAACACTAATACCACCTTAACAGGTGAAGAATATCGTCAAATGGAGGAGGATATCGAGATCGAACGATCTCGTGATATGGTTAATACCATCATATCACAAGAAAAAGAAACTATAGTAGGAAATGTTGAAATTATTAAGAATAAAAAAAACAAAAAAACAAAATCTATTATTTCTACTTCTCAAATTAACAAATCACAAAAATGCTATTTATATACTATTGATAAACAACATTTATATTCTAAATATGATGTAAAAAAAATTATAAATAATATTGATATAAAAATAGATAATTGTGAAAAAATGAAACAAAATCTTGAAGCATACGAGCACCATACATGGAATACGGAAGCTATTTGGGAAAGTCAACAGCTTCATTTAAACTTTATACGCAAAACAAATAAAATGCTACTTGAACTTGATAAAGAAGAAGATAATAAATACAATTATATTAATAAAATAAAAAGGGGTTTGCTTATTAGCATTGAAAATGAAAAAAATATAAAAAAAAATGTTCATATAATTCTAAATATACATAATATCCCTTATGAATTATGTGATTATATTGCGTCATTTGTTTATATAACATCAAATGAACTCAAAGTTTGTTGTAAACTCCTTGATAATGATTATTATGATTATTAATAATAATCATTTACATGTTTTTTATTTAACGCAATTTTTTTAATTCTCTAACTTGTTTTCTTGTGTATCCTTTTAATCTGTTTGATTCACTTAAGCGTGTACGTTTTTTTGTACGTTTTACGGTTTTTGATTTGCCTTTATGGTTTTTGTTTCTTTTTGTTCTACAGAATGAACGTTTTTTACCAGAAGCAACTTTACATGCAGATATTTTTTTACATTTGTTGGGATTAGCAACTCTTTTACCTTTACACAAACTTGTCATTATATTTTATATTAATATTATTTTTTAAAATATAATGAAATTAATTATTTATTTAAAATGTACTAAAATCTGTTAATACTGGTTGTGGTTGATAATTATCTAGATTATTATTTAATAATCCATTTGGTCCAAAATCGTTGTTATTATTGTTATTATTATTGTTGTTATTATTATTGTTATTATTGTTGTTATTATTGTTATTATTATTGTTGTTGTTTTGTTGTACTTGATTCGCAGCATTTTGTCTCATTTCTTGTCTTTGTCCCATTCTGTTTTGTACATTTTGATTATTTGGTGATGATTGACCTGGTGATGATTGACTTGGTGAAGATTCATTTTGTGTATTTCCTACTGAAGTTCCACATAATGCAGGACATGCTGGACATACAGGAGGTACTACTTGTGTTTTTAATATATATTTATCTTTTTCATATAAAGGTACTCCTGATTCATTTAATGTACATTCACTACCAGTATATGTTTGTGAATCCATTTTATAAATATTTCCTTCGTCATCAATAATCAAAGATGATTTTGTTGATTTATTATTAATCATTTTAATAGTTGAATTACATTCTGATTTATATTCGTGTACAACTACTTCTCCATTTGATAAATTAATATCTTCCATACTTCCATTATTTTTTTCAACAACATATTTACTTCCATCTGGTGCTTCAATTAATTTTCCATTTGGACCTGATACAACAGTTAATGTTTTTCCTGATGAATTATGAGAATATATTTTTCTTTTTACTTCATTTAATATACTTCCTGAACCAGAACCTGAAGAAGATGTTATTTGAGATGATTTACATTTTTCATTATCAAATTTTTGAGATGAATTGTCAATACATACATAACTTAAATTATCTTTGCATCCTACATTTTGCCAATGTCTTTTAGCTGCTTCAAGTTTATCTACATTATTTAAATGTGAAAAACTATCATTAATATCTTTATGTCTTTCCATGTAACATTTTGCTTCAGCATCAGTTAATTCAATATTACATTTATTTGTTAAAACATCATTACCACATGTATTTTCATTATTACGTCTTTGACGTCTGTTTCTTCTTTGATTTCTTCTTTGATTTCTTCTATCATCTCTTCTTTCATTTCGATCATCATTATAATTATTGTTTCCTGGACTACATTGTTGTACATTATTTACATTTTCACCATCAATATTGTTATACCCATTCATATTGTTATACCCATTCATATTGTTATACCCATTCATGTTGTTATACCCATTCATGTTGTTATACCCATTCATGTTGTTACCGTTCATGTTATTCATATTATCATTCGAATAATCTTCAACAAATTCATTTCCATTGTTATTTCCATTGTTATTTCCATTATTATTTCCATTGTTATTGCTAATATTATTTACAGAAGTAGTTAATGAATTAGACGCATTATCAATTGTATTTGAAAGAGCATTTCCTACATTATTTAAAATACCACTATTATTTCCACCCATATTTTGTTGTCTTGTAATTAATTCTCTGCCAATAAGATCAAATCTATTTACAATACTATCACTTGTATTTTTTATCATATCTTTTGTTAATGGTATTGATGCATGAACAGTTATTTTTGTATTGTCATTATTACCTGAACCACTTGCAGAACCATCAGTAAATCCTTCTGTGTTTTTTTCATCTACTAATAAATCATTTGACATGAATAAATTAATTAATAATGGTGATATTATCAATAATACTAATAAAACTAAAATTACTATACCTGTTTTTTCCATGTTATGTTAATATAATATAATATAATATAAAATAAATATAATTTTTCATTTTATAATATTGTTTTATTTTCCTTTAAAATTGATTTAATAACAAATATATTTTAATTATTATTAAATAAATGACATTAAATCTTGAAAAATACTATGATATTAATAATAAATATGAAATAGGAATTGACGAAGCAGGAAGAGGACCATTACTTGGTAGAGTTTATGCTGCTGCTGTCATACTCCCTAAAGATGATTCTTTTAATCATGAAGAAATGAAAGACAGTAAAAAATTTTATTCTAAAAAAAAAATCAAAGAAGTTGCCGAATATATTAAAAATAATGCAATCGCATGGTCAGTACAATATGAAGATGAAAAAAAAATAGATGAAATAAATATTTTAAATGCTACCTATTCCTGTATGCATAAATGTATAAAAAGTATTTGTAATCAAATGCGTGAAATCAACGGTGATTTTAATGAACCATTCTTAATGGTTGATGGCAAATTTTTCAAACCTTATTCTGTATTTAAAGATAATGAAATACAAATTATACCTCATGTTTGTATTGAAAAAGGTGATGGTAAGTATACTAATATTGCTGCTGCATCAATATTAGCAAAAGTTTATCGAGATGATTATATTGAAGAATTATGTAATAATTATCCTGATTTACAAAATAAATATCACACACAATCGAATAAAGGTTATGGTTCTAAAAATCATCTTGCTGGAATTAGAGAACATGGTATTAGTCAATTTCACAGAAAAACATTTGGAATTTGTAAAACTTCTAATATAATTATACTTGACCATAACTCTTCAAACCAAACCAGCTTGCAGACAAATAATTAGTATCGTCATATAATCCTGGTTTAGGAGACAAGTTAGTCATATTAATACCTGTTGACATAATAGATTCTATTTGACGTGTTCCAACAGCATAATCAAAATAACGCATATTTGATAAATGTCCATCAAAACCACCATTCATACCTGTGTATAAATTACCATAATTTTGTTTTGGTACTCCTTTTAATACTTGACGTTTGGAAATTGTTCCATTAATATAAACATCAATAATATTTCCTTTACAACGTATTATAACACTAACCCATTTATTCATAGGGAAATCATCTATTTCTATTTTTTCCATTAATGCTTTATGTGTATTCATAAAAATTACCATTTTATTTGTATTTGGTGCTAAATATACACCTGGACCATTATTTGGGAAATTTAATCCATTATGGCTTGGCAATTCTCTTAATTGATTAATTTCGTCACTTTCATATTTGTATTCTAAAGTATGTTTTCCTGCTTCTTTACCAGATAGAATATTAGCTTCACCTTTATGGAAAATATGTCTAAATTGACCCTTATTATATTCCATATCTTCAATATTTATCCAAAATGACCAGGTAAATTCAATACCTTCTCTTTGATCATCAGAACGTAAAACAGTTACATTATTATCTTTTGAAGGATCTTGTTCAAAATACAACATTTGTTTTCCATCAATTGTTCCATTAAATAAATATGGACTTCCATTTTCAGCATAAAAATACCCTATAATATTTGAACCAATTTGTAACAAAATTATAAATACAATAATTACCATTAATGTAAAGGCAAAATTCATTATTAAACCATTGGATTCACCGAAACTCTTCATAATACTACTTAAATCATCTTTACTTGATACTCCTGAATTCATTATATATATTTATATATAATAAATAGAAAACTATTTATTGTTTTAACAATTTATTTTACATTAAAATATTTTTTAATGTTTATTAATTCCTATAATAATTTTAAATTTATATTGTTAATTTAGCTTCTTCTTTTCCATTATTTGTAATTGAAATACTTGCCCCCCATGTGTTAACAAATGCAAACATATTATTACCTGTATATCCTGCAGTGTATACATTCCAAGCACGTTCAGGACTTGATTCTTCGTCCCAAAATTCAAAACCTGCAGTACTTCCTGAAAAACCACCATTTGGAGTAATTACAATGTTTTCACTTCTACTCAATCTAGGTACACCAGGTAATAAACAACTACGAGCTAACTTACCATCAATATATACATCAAGAGTTCTATTGTAAATACTTAACATAACATGAACCCATTTTTGCAATGGAACGTTTGTTACTGTACATGTATGTCTTACTGGACGTCTTCCTGAATTTGAGTATACTGCCATTTCAACATCTAAATTATTTTGTGTTGGTGCCAATGTTACTAAAGGTGCTTGATTTCTCATTTCATCAGAACGACCCATTACTATTTTCTTTTGCCCGTATTTATAGTTCCAATCTTTAACATAAATCCACATTGAATATGTACAATTCATATTAGGAACTTCTGATTTTGGTAAATCTTTTGCTAAAATATCTTGTTTCAATTTAGCATCCGCTACATCTGATAATCTTGAACGTCCAGCCATTGATGTTGCAAGAATGTACACAAGTATTACGAGTATTACTACAAAAATTATGCTTTTGAATTCCATTATATAATAAAATAGATAAAATAAATTATTCAATTAATTAATTTATTTTAATACAACAAATCAAAATTTATTTAAAGACATTCATTATATTTTCAAATGATAATTTATTTGAAACAGATTTTCCATCGTATTTGATATCAAATCCTTTAATAATTCTTTGTATTGAAACTCTTGATAATGGTTTCGCAAAATATATTAATTCTTTAATTTGTCCATTTATATTTTTATTAGACCCTATTATGAAACTATCTTCTTCTAAATATGGCGCAATATTTTTTGCTGTAGCTACTAAATCGCCATTTATAATAACATCAAAATAACCACCAAAATAATTAATTACTATATTATTCCATCTTTGTAATGGTATGCTATTTGTCTCATAAATAATATTTTCCTTATCTTTTTCGTCTGTCATTATTATTCTTAACCGATTGTTTATTTCATTATATTCTATTTTTGGATTATTACCATATTTTAAGACATTTGCATATTCTTTTTCTTGTGCATGTGGTGTTAATTTCATCCATAAACTTAAACCATAATTGTATTTAAATCTTTCGTTCGCATGTAATTTATTTTTCATTTCATTATGTGTTCCTATCATTTTCGATTGATTCAATTTAAAATTTTTTTTCTCTAAATATATACCGCGTGGTTGATATACATCTTCAATAAAAAATTTAAATATAATTTTTTTTGTAAAAAAATAAATAAAAAATAAAACTTCAAATATTATTAACAATTTTGCCCATCTTGGTAATATTGAATATTCTAGTTGTAATCTTTCCATTGTACCCATTCCACTTGTTCCACTTGTTCCACTTGTTCCACTTGTTCCTGTTGACATTCTTTTTCTCATTGAACCAACAAAAGAACCTATTTTACTGGCAGCTCCTTTTACAGCTACTGATGTTCCAAAGAAAAATACTCTTAATATTAATAATACTAATGGTAATGATGCTACACCTAAACCAACATACAATAATAACTTAGGATCATATGTATACAAATAATAACCTCCAATAATTAAACCAAAAAATGCTGCAAAGCAAAAAGAAAATAATAATGTATTTAATGTTTGTGTTAATGTTGATGAAAATGCTTTTAAAAATGTATATATTTGAAAAAATACTTGTATTACAAGTAAATATATTATAAAAATAAAAGCATAATCTATAAATTCTAAATATTCAAAATCTTTTACTACTTTTATTTTATAAATATCACGTATTATGTATACATATGTTAATAAATATATTCCTAATACTACTATTGAATTTATCAATTTTTCACTAGTAACTACTGTTTTTATTAAACTCATAATATAATAAATTGATATTATTATATTATTATATTATTCGATTACTTATAAATTCTCAGAAGCTGTTTTACGTCCATGACAATCTCTACATAATGCTTCTAAATTATTTACTTCATTTGTACCACCATATTCTAAACGTAGTTTATGATCTACTTCAAACCATGCTGGTAATTTATTTTTACAATGTGCGCATGCCCAATTCTGTTGTGATGCTACCCATTTTTTCTTTGTTTCACTTACGCTTCTCTTGGTGGATGTTTTTCCTGAATTAATAATTCTTTGTTGTGCTCCTGTCATTGAATGTTGTCCATATGAAGGACCATATGAAGCACCATATGATTGTTGACCTATACTATTATCATTTGTTCCTGTGAAATTTAATATTGGTGTTAACATTTGTGAAGCATTTCTATCTATAGGTAAATATTTTACAAAATTTGATGCTTGCGATAACATTGATTGTGTTTGATTTGGATCCTTTTTTACAATTAAATATAATGATAATCCTACAAAACCATACATCAACATTTGACCATATTTTTTATAACCCTTTAATTTATCTAATAATGCATTATCATAGTATACATTTAATACAAAAAATACTGTAAATGCTACAATTAGTAATTCTATTTTCATTTAATATATATTATTAACATTTTTAAAAATATATATATTAATTTTCTATTATGTAAATAAATTATTCGCGTACTTTGTAACGGTTTTCTTCATATATAAATTTTGGTGTAAAATCTGTTGATAATTTCGCCTTTCTTTTTTCCAAATCTGGTGATAAAATTCTATTTGAATATTTTGCTCCACCCCAATTAGGATCCATCGCGTTTGGACTATATTTACTATCCTTATATGCGTAAAAACGAGCATCTAATGGTGTATATTCACCAATATACAAATTTTGCTTATCAAATCCAGCAAACATATTTTGATTATATATTTTTGATTGTCTGTGTGCATCTAATAATTTTGTTACTGGTGGATTTGTTGGTTTTTGATTTCCTGGTGTTTTCTTCAATTTAAATTCCTTTAATCCTTGTGAATTATATGAACTTTGTACAAACATTACAGGACAATCAATATTTTTACTTCTTTGATATTCCAATAATTCTATATATTCATCTAAACTTTCCATAACATATGGATTTACTCCTTCCTTTTCAGGCAACTCTGAGTTAAATAAGAAATATTTATTTCCATCTTGAATTAATGTTGTTGGACATTTTTTAAACATTTCTTCATTCTCATCTAATCGTACATTAAAACCTTCTGTCACACCATCTATTTCTTGTTTTTCTGTTTTTCTTTGTATAAAAAATATTCCAATGATTATAAAAATTACTATTACTGCCATTAAAAATAATGAATCGTCACAACCACATTTTTTTAACATTATCCTATATAATTAACTTTATAAAAAATAATATATTTACATATTCTATAAATAATTAATGGCTCGTTTTGTTTTAATTGATCCTGAAAATAATAATAACAATTATTCAAACTTTATTAGTCCTAATCCTTTACACAATAATTTACAATCAAACGAAAATGATATTAACTTTATAAATGATAATTACAATCAAGGCGTACCTTGCGCTATTACTATATTTCACCCTCAATGTGGTCACTGCCATAACATGCGTCCTAGTTGGGAAAATGCTGGTAATAATTTACAACGTAATTTTAATAAAAAAGTAATTATAGCATTTGTTCATAAAGATTTTAGCAATCGTATGCCAATTCAACAAGAAAGAATACAGGGATTTCCTCATATTGTTTTTGCTTCTAAAAAAGGAGAAACTGAATATTCAGGCGATAGAAGTGAAGAAAATTTTAAAAATTGGATCACTGAAAATACAAATAAATTATCCAATCAAATCAATGAAAATTTGAATTTAATCAAAAAATTAAAAAAAACAAATAAAAAAACAACCAAAAGAAGAAGAAAAACACGCGGTAAAAATAAATCAAAATCATTATCAAAAAGAAAACATTTAACACGAAAGAAAAATAGAAAACCTAAATTAAAAGTACGTTTTAGAAAGAAAAATTAGCTTTCATTTTTTTTCATTACATATTATATATGTTATCAAAAAAAGAAAGTCTTGCAAAATTAGAAGAAAGTGCGAATTATGTTGAAACACATGGTTTATCTAAAGAAAGAGCTCCTGTTGTTGAAAATTGTGATTTAAGTGATTTATCTAATAAAGAACTCAAAAAATTTGATTTAACTATGATCAAATATCGCAATTGTGATTTCTCCAATTCTGATTTTACAAATTTAAATTTAAAAGATTCTCGTTTTGGAGCAAAATGTGTTTTTAATAACACTAATTTTAATAAAACTGATTTACATGGTGCTAATTTTAGTAATGTTGATTTAGAAAATGCTAAATTATATGGTGCAATTGTAGGTAAATCTTATTATGGTAGTGTAACTAATTTTACTGCAAAAGCATTAAACACCATTGAAGACGATAATTTATATGATGCTATTAAATTAGCATTATCAAATGCTCGTAAAACAAAACGTGAACATATTATTGCAAAACCTAAGGGTAATAGTCCATCTAATCAAGTAAAACCTTCTAAACCTTCCTTTATTATTAAAAAGAAAATTAGTAATAATAATAACAGAACCGCTTTAAATGTTGGTAGAAATATTGAAAAATTATTATCTAATAATTCAAATAATTCAAAAACAAAAAAAACAAAATCTTCTAAAAAACGTTCTCGTTGTCCTAATGGTACACGTAAAAATCCTAAAAATGGTAAATGTCAAGAAAAGAAAAAATAAATTATAAAATTGAATTTTAATTTAATGACATCTTATTAAATTAAAATAACAATGACTGTTCATCAAGTAAGATTATTAGATTTTAATATTTATAATAAATCAGTTATAGAAAGTGATTCTAGTGACGACGGCGAAGAAAATGATTATGATAGCAAATCTAAAACTACTACTACATTTGAAATTCAAATGTTTGCTATAAATGAAGAAGGAGAAACATATTCACTATTTATACAAGATTATGAACCTTTCTTTTACATTAAAGTTGGTAACAATTGGACTAATTCAACAAAAAATAAATTTGTTGGATTTATTCAAGGTAAAATTGGACCTTATTTTGCTGAACAAATTACAACTACTAAATTAATTAAAAGAAAAAAATTATATGGTTTTGATGGTGGTAAATATCACAATTTTATTGAATTTAAATTTAAAAATACTTCTGCAATGAACAGAGTAAAATATATGTATTACAAGAAAAATGAATATGGTGATAGTGTACTTACTTCTTTAAAATTCAATAATTATATTACAGAATTATATGAAACACAAATTCCTCCCTTACTACGTTTCTTTCATATTAATAATATTAGTCCTTCTGGTTGGATTCAAATTGACGAAGATAACGTTCATGACGTGGATGAATTTACTACTACTTGTAAATACGAATTTAATGTTGAAATGAATATGATTACTGCATTAAATGATAAGGAAACTATTGTTCCTTATAAAATATGTAGTTTTGATATTGAAGCAAGTAGTAGTCATGGTGATTTTCCTATTCCTGTTAAAAATTACAAAAAATTAGCAACCAATATTGTTGATTATTTTCAAGAATATGATATTGATATGGATGACGATAATTTACGTCATGAACTTGAAACTATTTTATACAATGCTTTTCAATTAAGTGATTCACTTAGTGAATTAAATTGTATTGATGTTGTATATCCTAAAAAAAAAATAACACAAGAATTAATTGATAAATTAATTAATACATGGTTTTCACTTCCTATTAATAAACTTAAAAATAAAGATACAAGTGATTTGAATTTTGACGAATATCGTTATGATGAAGATGATGATGATGAAGCTGACAATAATAATACAAATAGTTTTTGGAAGAAAAAAAAGAAAACTACCAACAAAGCTTTAGAAAAATATAAAGTTATCGAATTGTTACAAAACAATGTAGATTATGATGATCAAGTAAATTTATTTACAATGTCTTTGAATATTTTCCCTCCACTTGAAGGTGATAAAGTCACTTTTATTGGATCAACATTTCTTAAATATGGCACAAAAGAACCTTATCTAAATCATTGTGTTGTACTTAATAGTTGCGACAATATTCCTGAAGTAAAAAATTGTGAAATTGAAACTTGCAAAAATGAAAAAGAATTATTGATTAAATGGCGTAATTTAATAATTAAAGAAGATCCTGACATTATTATTGGTTATAATATATTTGGTTTTGATTATGACTTTATGTATCAACGTGCTAAAGAAAATAATTGTGTTAAAAAATTCTTAGGTTTATCCAGAAATATGGGAGAAATTTGTGGAAAAGAAAATGAAAGTGGAAAAATAATTGGAATTGAACAAAATAAAATTGTAATTGCCAGTGGTGAACATGACTTAAAATTTATTAAAATGTCAGGACGACTACAAATAGATCTTTATAATTATTTTCGACGTGATTTTAATTTACCATCTTATAAATTGGATTATGTTTCAAGTCAATTCATTGGTGATGTTGTAAAAGAAATTAAATTTGAAAAAAATAAAACAATCGTTGTTACTAAAAATATGATGGGATTGGATGTAGGTAGTTTTATTCATTTTGAAGAAACAAGCCATAGTAGTGAATTATACAAAGATGGCGCAAAATTTAAAATTGCGCATATTGATCGTACTAATAAAACATTCACCATTAATTCAGTAGAAAAATTGGATATGAATAAAAACGTAAGATGGGGTTTAGCTAAAGATGATGTTACTCCACAAGATATATTTAGACTTACAAATGGCGATTCAAATGATCGTGCCATTGTAGCTAAATATTGTATTCAGGATTGTAACCTAATTCATCATTTGATGAATAAAATTGATGTTATTACTGGTTTTGTTGAAATGTCCAAAATTTGTAGTGTTCCTATTGACTTTCTTGTCATGCGTGGACAAGGTATTAAACTTACTAGTTTTATTGCAAAAAAATGTAGAGAAAAAGAAACTTTAATGCCTGTTATTCAAAAAAAATTTAATGATACTGGTTATGAAGGCGCTATTGTTTTAGATCCTAAATGCGATTTATATTTGGATAATCCTGTTGCATGTGTTGATTATGCTTCTCTATATCCATCCTCAATGATTAGCGAAAATTTATCACATGATAGTAAAGTTTGGACTAAAGAATATGATTTGAAAGGCAATATTATTAAAGAATATGGTGAAAAAGATGAAAATGATAATTTTATATATGATAATATGGATGGTTATGAATATGTTGATATTACATATGATGTTTATACTGATTTTAGAAAAACTCCTTCAAGTGCTGTTCAAAAAATAAAAACAGGTACCAAAGTATGCCGTTGGGCACAGTTTCCTGATAATCAAAAAGCTATTATGCCTTCTATTTTAGAAGAATTACTTGCAGCAAGAAAAGCAACCAGAAAATTGATTCCACAACAACAAGACGATTTTATGAAAAATATATTAGATAAACGTCAACTAAGTTATAAGATAACTGCCAATTCATTATATGGTCAATGTGGTGCTAAAACCAGTACATTTTATGAAAAAGATGTTGCCGCTTCTACTACTGCTACTGGTAGATTATTGTTAACATATGCTAAACGTGTTGTTGAAGAAGTATACAAAGATAAAATTTTCGATTCTAAAAATCATGGAAAGGTCAAATCAAATGCTGAATACATATATGGTGATACAGATTCAGTGTTCTTTACCTTTAATCTTGAAGACCCTAAAACAGGTGAACCTATTCGAGGAAAAAAAGCCTTAGAAATTACTATTGAATTAGCTAAGGAAATGGGTGAAACCGCTTCAAAGTTCTTGAAAAAACCACATGATTTAGAATATGAAAAAACATTTATGCCCTTTTGTTTGCTTTCAAAAAAAAGATATGTTGGTATGCTTTATGAAGAAGATCCTAATAAATGTTATCAAAAAAGTATGGGTATTGTTTTAAAACGACGTGATAATGCTCCTATTGTTAAAGATATATATGGTGGTATTATTGACATTTTAATGAAAGAACAAAATATTGAAAAGGCGATTGAATTTCTCAAAAAATCTTTGCAAGATATGTTAGATGAAAAAATACCTATTGAAAAATTAATTATTACAAAATCTTTGCGTTCTAATTATAAAAATCCTAAGCAAATTGCACATAAAGTATTGGCTGATAGAATTGCTAAGCGTGATCCTGGTAATAAACCTTCTGCTGGTGATCGAATTCCATTTGCGTATATTAAAGTTAAAAATAAAAATGCTTTACAAGGTGATAAGGTAGAATTACCTTCGTACATTCAAGAAAAAAAATTACAACTCGACTATTCACATTATATAACTAATCAAATTATGAAACCTGTACAACAATTATTAGCTCTTGTACTTGAAAAAATACCCGAATTTAAAAATTCCACGCGTAAAACTAAATTATTAATACAAGAAAAAAATTGGAAAAATATGATTAAATCAGAAGAATTATCTCAAGAACAATTTGAAAAAAAATATGAAGATTACAGAAATAAAGAAATCAAAACGTTATTATTTGATAAGTTCATTCAGCAAACATTAATTGAAAAAAATAATATTAAAACGTTCTTCATGCGTA
>Ga0163109_10000371_pt1 | contig 36545 bp, 52 predicted proteins | sample CRUFie1St13metaG_FD_108704 | JGI IMG/M metagenome (GOLD analysis project Ga0163109, IMG submission 108704) | Marine microbial communities from the Costa Rica Dome - CRUD Field 142mm St13 metaG | ecosystem: Environmental > Aquatic > Marine > Oceanic > Photic zone | place: Costa Rica: the Eastern...
ACCCACATCGCTCTCTAATCTGGAGACTGTGCCGAGTATAAGCCGGGTGTTTTACCATTAAACTACAGGACTAAAATTGTGGTGGAAGGTCTTTCTTGTGAAGGCGCCTTCCAATTCCTACCAGCGTCTTAAATTTATAGAGGTTGCTGGCTTGACCGCGTTGCATCCGCTCCTCTGTCATTTTTGGTGCGAGTGGAGGGACTCGAACCCACACACCATAAAGATAACGGATTTTAAGTCCGTTGCGTCTACCTATTCCGCCACACTCGCTTTGTTTAAATGTTGCCTCTCTCTTGCTCTATGTTTGTGTAAAACTTATCAATCTCTTCTGTCATTTCAGGTTGCTCAACACCACGAGATACATAATCAATTATAAACTTTTTGAATTCTTCGTATGTTGGTTCTGAATATGCTCCCCAATCAGGAACATCTTTCCAAGGTATTTGTTTGTTGTTATGGTCTAGTACGAGGTGTACATTTTTTCTTGTGAGGTCGTCTGGGTCTTCATCATAATCAAGTACATACGTGAAACCCAAATACTTATAAATTGAGCCATACATTGTTCTCTCCTTTATGCTATGTGCTCTATTATTGTTATATTAAAACATAGGTTACTGATTCTGTCAAGCCCCTAAATGCATTTTTTTAAAATTATTTTTTGGCTTGCGAGGATTTAGGCAAGTGCTTGTATTCTATCTCTGAGTCTTACAGCTCTATTTCCTACTTGTTTTGCCCAACGTGAATCCATCATTTCAACGGCCGCTGTATTCCAATCACCAGCATTTACACCAGCAATAAACTTTTTGAATTTGCTTAACCTTGGAGCACCCATATTAAAAGTCATGTTCACAATAACTTCTTGTGCTTCACTAGGTAGTGTTTCTAAATTAGGAAATACTTTTTTTGCTTCACTGATATAGATAGCAACATCACTGTCAAACACATCATTCACACGTTCTTCTGTGATAGGTGTGCCTACTGGCTTTCCGTGTTCTTCATCTGCTTCTACAATAAGATGTCCAATACCAAATGTTGGATATCCCAAGTGATCCAAATATATTTCGTATTTGACTCCTTCGTCTATCTTTAACTGTTCTCTCAATTGTTGTATATTCATTTTGTTATCCTTTTATAAACTGTAAAAGTATTTATTTGACCTAACTGGTGTACGAAATAAATAGATATATGCACGAGAATTACAAAAAAGATTTCATTGAAAACTTTTACAAGACTGACGTACAACCTATGTTCAAAGACGACTACGCCAGCAGTAGAGCTGTGTATTGTGATAATGATTTTATTTATAAAGTTTTTCAGAAAAAGAAAGATGTATATCAGTTTGAAAAATTCTTAAAAAATTATAAAGGTGACTTGCGATTAATTAGTTGTTGTGAAAGTGATGACACAATCATTTTTCAGTTTAATAAGTTACCAGGAGAAACTGTACTAAATTTATCTCGTAATAATAAATTTATTAATTTAAATTTAGATCAATTAATGAAATGGTTTAAAGATCAATGCATAGAAATACATAACACTGGTATTAGATGTTATAACAAATACGATGAGTACAAAATTAAAAATGATCATTATGGTGCAGGTTTTGTATTTTGTTTTTGTGATTGGACTAGTGGAAACTTTTTATATGATCAAAATAATAATCAACTTCATTTAGTAGATTTAGAACCAAACAATTGGATCCCTAGAAACGTTTGGTACTGCATTGTAAGAGATCATTTTAAATCATTTATAAAACAATTTAACAATTTAGAAAAATTAGATGATCCTAGTTATATTTCAAATCTAGAAGATAAAATAGTAGAAGAATTAGATAAAGAAATTCCTTTGTTTTTAGATTAGTTTTTGGCCTGCCCGGGAAGATTCGAACTTCCGACCTTCAGTTCCGCAAACTGACGCTCTATCCAACTGAGCTACGGGCAGTTGTTGGCTGGGGTAGATGGATTCGAACCACCGAATGTCGGTACCAAAAACCGATGCCTTACCACTTGGCGATACCCCAATGGTAGCAGAGGCTGGGATCGAACCAGCGACCTCCGGCTTATGAGTCCGGCGCTCTAACCAACTGAGCTACTCTGCCATCTTTAATACACCTTCGCGACGCATCTTATCTCGTATGTTAGTTGCAGATATAGATTGTATGTCTTTAGGTAAGTGTATTTCTTCAATGGTGTATCCTACTCCTCTACCATAACAAATATTAGTTATGTTAGGAACAAGTATAATTTTATAGTGCCCTTGATATGTTGGATTTAATTTTTGTTCGATGTTGCTCTTTACTGTTTCAAAGTCAAAAGGATTGTCATCTACACCATGCACATCTCTAACCATAATCAGTACTTGACCTGTCTTCTTAACTATCTGTTCAAACAAGGCATAGTGTCCATCATGAAATGGTTGCCATCTTCCTAGCATCTGAGCTGTTGGTTTTTTGTTATCCCAAATGTGCATTAGTATTCAAAGTTAACTGTTGTTTTGTTTACACGCAATTCTTTTGCTCCATTACGCAAATGAAACTTACGAGCCATATCAGTCATTGGTGATAATGTAACCAGTCTATGCAAGTGATTTGATTCTTTAATCATTTTATAAACTTCACGTACAATTTTTTTACCGCCACCTTTTTTCTTAGACCAAACTGTGTACGCAATGGCAATAGATCCTTGCATACCTTCTCTATGTATGGCTTGAGTAAAAGCATCTTTGCTGAACTCATCTAATTCTTTTATGTCTGCTGGCACTTCATTTGTAAATGCAAAACACATCACGGCGGCAATTTCATCACCGTCTTTTAGCCCATAAACTTTTCTACCGTATTGATGTCTAAACCAATTGTCTAACTCTGGCCTTACTGGATCTTCTGATGGATCAATTTCATCAAGTTCCACTAACTCTACTTTCTTTAGCCATTCAAACTGCTTCAGAAGCCATTCTTTCATTTTAAATCCTATTGTGGTTGATCAATTACTGTTGCTACTAAATGAACTCTGTCTTGTTCACCGCCATTGAAGGCATTGTGATACTTGGTGTTATCAGTTATCCAAACAGATCCATCTGCTGGCATATGACGTACTTCTGTATCAATACACATACGGGCACCAAAGTTTGTTACAATTGGTATGTGTAATCTTGGCTCTGGATCTCTATGCCAACTCAATGTTGTTCTTGGCAATTTCCAAAGCAATCTAATTCTTCCTAGTTTATATTTCTTTGTTAGTGTATCATACACTTCTTTAAAATAAGTATCTTCAAATAGTTTTACAAACTCTGAATACTTTGATTCATCAATTGGCTCTTCTCTTTGAACTTCTTCATATGTACTGTCTGGTTTAGTCCAAAACAATCCTCTAACATTACCACCTGTTATTGAATTTGGATCTCCTGGTATTTGTGTTAAGCAAATTGCATTTATATCTCTTTCACCTAATGGAGATTGTCTTGCTACTCTCGAATCAACTTCTTTTAGTGCTGATTGTAATTTAACAATATCAAATTTAATATCAGGATCTTTATAAAAATTTGTATCCATTATTTAAAAAACTCCTCAGAGTTGTGTGCTTTGTCATCAACCCATATATCATAGTGCGGCTTGCCGCCAACTCTTACACTTGTATATTTACATCCCCAACTGTCTAATTGTTTTGTAGTTAGCTCTGTATAATCTATACCACTAGTGGCACCACGTGCTGTCCAATAATGAATCTCATGTCCTTCATCAAACATTTTGTTTACTTTTTCTATTCTGTCTTTCATAGGTTCATGATTGGCATAATCTTTTTTACCATTTGGTAAAAACACTTCTTTACAAATAGTTCCATCAATGTCAACTATGTATATCATATAATAAAATATCCTACTGCAATCATACACAAGGAAACAACTCCTATTATGATTGACAATGTAGTCCAGAATTTTCTAACAGGTATCTTTTCCCACTTTTCTTTTTCTTCTTTAGATATATTTGTAGGTACTTGCCAGACATTCCAAACCATTAACTACCTCTTTGTACAGTATCTAAAATTGCTTCAATGTCTTCAAACATATCACGTTCTTCAGATAAACTTCTTTTGTGTGCTATCTTAATTGCTTTGTTAAGAACTGCTGGTTTTACATCAAGTTCTTGTGCAATATGCTTCACAGTATCTCTTAACCCTGCTCTTAAATCATCAGCTTCTTGTAATACTTGCGTACCTTCATCGAGCAACTTGACTAATTTTGCCTTTTCTTCTGGTCCAATTGTTAGTGCCATTTTTACTCCTTTTTCTTTATTATAATATATATCCTATTGCGAGTCAAGTCTTCTTGTGTCTTGAATGTAAATTACCCAATCAATTAATATAAAATTTAAAAACAGGCCAGTAGGTGTTAGTGCTACACCTAAAAAATTTGGTACAATAAAATTCAATAAAAATTGAAAGACCAAATACTTTCTTGGACTTGTAGGAGTCCAATCTAACCACCTAGGCTTGTCTTCATTCATATTACTTTTCGCAATGTTCTTGATTTGCTTTCAGCCCTGATTCTTTGTTGTATACCCAAACGTGACTTGTAATCACTGTTCCATCTGGTGTTACTTCACACTTTTTTCCAAATGCCATTCTTGGATTTTCAGGAATGCTTGAGCAACTGGTAAGAATAAATGCTAATGCAAATATTGATAATATAGTTTTCATTTGTTTGTTTCCTTTATTTGTATGTTAATTGTATGACAATATTCTATTTTTGTCAATGGTCATATTTCTTTAATATGTTATATAATTCTGGAACTTGTTGTTCAAAACTTTGGCCTCTTATTTCATCAAGTATTTTAGTATGCTCAAAAAACATTGGCAAATATTTTTCTTCTTCATGTGGCCTATCTGCTTCTAAATATTTTAAAACATTATTGACACCCATTTTTAAATTATGGTGCATTGAATCTAAATTACGTTGTCGACATTTGTCTAACTTGGTCCAGGCTATTTCTCTAACTTCTTTTGGTAAACAAGATATTGCATGATACTCTGGTTCATGCACAGGATTTAAATTTGCTAAATCCATATCATTCTCAAGATGATATTCTATTAAATCAGGAATATTTAAAATGTTTAGTACTTGATATGTAGGATCACTATTAACTTTGAATCTATCTGATCTGTATTCTTCTAATATTTTTCTATTGTTGTGCAAAGTTTCCCATACACCTTTCCACCTTATGTACTCATAAACTGACCCTGTACCATCCATACTAATTTTAACTTCTACTTTTTTAAATCCATCTAACTTTTCCATGTACTTTCTATTGATTTGCATTCCGTTAGTTGTGAACTTAAGAATCATATTTTTATCAATACCTTCACGTTTACAAAAATCAAGTATTTCACTGAAGTATTTGTTTACTGTTGGTTCACCACCACTGACAGTAATGGCTTCTAACTGTGGCAACAATTCTTCTATTTGTCTTCTAAACTCAGGATCTTTCCAATAATCTTTTACTTCTTTAACTCTTGGTAATGGTTTAATTATGTTCTGATGAAATAAATCTTTTCCTTTTAGTTTGTCATTACTGAACTTATCAATATGCTCTAGTGCTTCTTCTTCAATAATAGAACTGTTCCATGGATTACACATACGACAAGCCAAGTTACATAAATTTGCCAACTGAAAATCAATCCATCTTATTTTTGGTTTTTTAATAACTTGTTCTTTAAATTGTTCAATTGTTAAATTTTCTAAATTTGCATTTGGAACTTTTGCTTGATCAAGAATCCTTTTTGACAGCATACCTTTAGACTCATCAATCCAGCAACGTCTACACCCTGGATCTTTTTTTCCATCTAATAAATTTTGCCTTAGTTTTTTAAGTCCTGAAGATTCCCAATATCCATTTGTAAACCAACCAATATCGTTTATTCTATGATGTTCACTGATACAACAAGGATCTGCTTCACCGCCTGATCCTATGTAGGCTGTAGTAAAAGGAAAATGACAAAAGGTTTTTGAAATTTCATCCTGATGTTTTAAATATTGCAAATCCTGATTATCTTCTTGTTCACTCATTGTTTACCTTTTCTTTACTGTATTTATTACAATATTGTTCATGAGGATATTGTACCAAATAGTGCTATACAACACTTATTATTTTTTTCTATTTTTTCTTCTAGCTCGTCTTTTTTTAGAGCCAATTTTTCTACGACCTCTGTGAGTCTTATTTTGTCTAGCCATAATTTCCTTTTGTCAAAACTAAGACTATTTAAACTCTTTTGCATTATTTGATTGTTTTTAAGTTGAATTTTAATGTTCTTTGACCTAAACTTTCAAAAGAATGGTCAGCATATTTTAAAAGATCTGGAGAACCATATCCTTCATGAGTCGTAAATGGTGGGCAAAACCCAATATGTATTGTTGCATTACTTTTACAAACTGCTTTTAATTCTTTTACCAAACCCATAAATGATTCATAAATCAGCTTTGCCGAAACAGCCTCTACTGCGTTCATATGACCGTTTATCAGTTGTTCTTTGATCATTGATTCTCTTTTACTATTTTTGCAACAATGCATTGCAAATCTTTTAGCAATTACCATGTCATATTTTTTATTTGAAAGTGCCTTTAAATTTTCTAATCGACTTGGATTGTCAACTCCCCAATCATAGGTATACTCATAAATTTTTACATTGTAGTACTCCATTTCTTTTTTTGAATGAATATATTGGTCTTCCCAACCGTAACCTGATTGAGTTGAAATAACTGAATGACCTTGATCCATTAGTTGTCGGGTTAAATCTCCAAGTCCACATCCTAAATCAAGAATATGTTTTGGCTTGCCATTATCTAATTTTAAGTATTTGATAATTTCATCATTCTTTTCTGTTCGATGACCTCTGTCATATTTGGAGTATTGAGCTATGTATGGATGCCCTTCACTCCAACGTTTTATTACAAATTTCGTTGGCATAAAGGTATTTATTTGATTTAATAATTGTCGTATTTTTTATCGTATCTGTGAAGGTCTTCAAGGTTACCCATTGCTAGAGCAGATGTGATTCTTAAGTTGCCAGTTGACTTACCTATTCTATTTAAGTGTGCCATTGCTGTATCATTAAACTTTATGTTGTAATGATTTTTTATGTATTTTGCAAACTCAAGAATTTCTCCTTCAAGTTCTTCTAAGTGCCAAACTTTAGGATCATGTTCTGATGCTACAGAATGTTTGACGTGTGGTGGATCTAATTTAATGTGATCGTAATTTTTAGTTTTTTTTGACATATTATAACACCTTCAGTAATATATAAATTTGTAAGCCTAATATTGCTATTGGTAGAATAGTTCTAATTAATTCCATAGTATGATTGTACTCATCTAATTTTCTTTCTAACCAGTTTCTTCTTTTTTTTGGCACTACTTGACACTCCTTTTGTGGCTTTCAAAGTTGTTGACAAACACTCTTATAAGTCTCGAAACATCTACAGATTCTTCTTTTAATGTTTTAGGATTTGTAAAGATAACTCTGCTAGAATTAACTTTCAAAACATTCTCACCTCTATCATCTACCACAACAGCATCATCTGTATTCTTTCTCCAATCATGTGAACTATAAACTGTCATATTCCTCCTAATTAAATAATCCTGCGGTTGATAAAACAAATAGTGATACTAACACTATTACAATAGCAATTATCCATGGTAACGAATCCATAAACAATTCTTTAATCCAAAACCACATATTGTTAAACATTATAAATTACCTTCCCATTTTTCTATTTTAGATTTTACTTTTTTCTTAGATAAATTTTCTCTACCTTCTTCTAAATCACTTACAAGGTCTTTAATGTCATCACACAATATTGTAAGATCTTTTAGTTTTCCATCTAACTTATCTGCTATGCTATAGATTTTATTTAATAATTTTTTATCATTCATTAGTCAAAGTCCGATCTTATTATATGTTTTCTTACTGCTCTAACAAGTTCTTCTATTTTATCTATACAAGCAATTAAGTCTCTGTCAGTAATATACTTTGATCTTTCTTTTAACTTGTCGTATTCTTTTAATGGTATTGTGACCATTGATTGTTCATTTTCGTATGTTTTGTCATGATCGTAATCGTCAACACTTGTCATAACCCTCCTTGGTTAATTTGTTTTTAAAAATTTCTTTTTCCAAATAGAATGAAGTACATAAAACCATACACCATTTATTGATGGTTCAATAAGTGCTACTGCACCAGCTTCCCATAGACTTGCTCCAGTCATCATTGTTACAACTAACATTGCAATAACAATATGGCCAATTGTATAAATCACAGCAAGTATAAATGAATCTCCCTTAATGAAGCTCTTTAATGCTCCAAATATTCCTTGTGTAAATTCTGACATGATTACCCTACCGGTTCAAGTTTACCATTCTTATCTGTAAACCAAGTATATCCTGCAACTTTGGCCTGTTTGTCTAATCCTTTTAGATTATAAGCAAACAATAATTCTGGTTGATGTGTGTTTCTAATTAATCCATATTTGGATTGTCTGTTTCCTTCTAGTATATAAGTTGCCTGTTTTGTTTTTGGATCAGTAACTAATTCAACTTTAAAAGTTCTTTTTCCAATTTGAATAGTGTTCTGACTAGGCATTTTATTATCTGTAGTTTTATTCATAGTTTTTATTCACCTTTGTTTTAAACATATTATTCAATAGTATAACACATTATAGATATCTGTCAAGCGAAAAGATGCCTATCTATAGTATTATTTTCTGGCCAATAATTGGCCAATACTATAAATATAGTTGTATACGAAATTAATAGGAGATCTCGATATGTTTATATCATGGAAAACAGACGGTTCAGAGGGTGCAGTAGCAATAATGGAAACTAGATTAAATGATTTAGATTCTGTTCGTGCATATTCAGAATGGGCTAATGCAAACGGAAGAACTAACTTTAAATGGGAAAAAGTAGGTGACGATTTAGTAATCACAGAAGAGTGGAGTATTTCAAGAGAAGAATACGATGCTTTTGTTGCCAATGGCACAATTGATCACACACCAGGTGGTGTTACTATACCAATGGTTGAAACTACAGACCATTTATCATTTTAATAATTAATTATTAGGAGCTCACTGTTGTTCAAACAATGGTGAGCTTTTATAGTATTCATACACTTCATCAATAGTCATACCATAATCAAAATCAAGTTGAAAACCATAACGTGTCATAGTTGTTCCGCCTCTGGCACTATGTAATTGACCTGTGTTTACTACTACAGGAGGACCGTAGTATAATGTCTTTGTTTCTTCTTTTTTATTATTGTACCAACTAATAGAACCACCTGCAGGTTTAAATTCTACTAGCAATGCTACTTTACGATCAACATCTCTGTGGATATTTAAAAACCAACCAGGAGACATTTTTGTATATTGTTTTCTAACAATAAGTTTTTTAGGCATATTTAAAACTTTACAAACATCATCTACTATTTTTTCAACAAGAGGACTACCACTAAAATCTGCTCCATGATCAACATCTTGATAATACACCCACTCGTTATCATTTGCATCTTCTTCAATGCCTTCTTCATAAGTCACTTGGTGGCCTGCGTATGCTACATCAACTTTTTGAAACTTATCACGTAAACTATCGATAGCATTTATATTTGCTTCATTATCTATTTTTAACTGTGGTAACTCAAAATATTCCATACTACTCCTCATCATATTGAATTGCATAGTCTTTGTATTTTTTTAAACTACGATCTAATACTTCAATATGTTCTTTTGGTTTTATTACTCCTGTTGTTGTAACAACAAATTTTTGTTCATCAATTTTATCTGCTCCATGTGGATGCCATAATTCATTAATAACAAATGTATTTGTATCCATAGGTAAATCAATAAAATCTTTTTCTTCAGGATGTGTTTCAATATACTTTCTATGTTCTTCAATTGGCATACTGTTTTTATGTTTACAAAAATAAAAACTTGGCTTACGTATATCATTTATTAATAATCTGTATCCTGATGGTTCAAAAGGTAACAACTGTGAATGTTGATCTGCACCTAGTTTACTAACATCATGATGTATAGCAACATCTTTTCTTTGTCTAATTAATTCTGCATGATTACATTGTATAGGTAATTGTTCTATTAATTTAATTACTCCATACAGTTCTTTTGGTAATGCAGGATTTATTTTTACAGGTTGTTTTCTTTCTAATCTATTAACCCAAGAACGTCTCACTGCTTTAGGGTCGTTAAATTCATTATCATCTAACTGTCCTAATAAACAAACTATTCTCCAAATCTGATGTGGATGTTCTTCTACGTATGGTGCATTTTCAACTGCTCCTCCTCCGTATGATTCTTCTATAACATCAGGTGGCCATAGATAGTTTCTATCATGAAATACTTCTAGTTCATCTAAATTAATTTTTTCGTATGGTAAGTCTATTGGTAGAAAACTTAACTTACTAAATTTTTCTGTCTCTGATGACATCATCTTTCCTCATAAAGAATGTTTTAATTACCCAACCAGGAAAATCTATTTCCCACCATTTTACTTTGTTAGTCCAGCTTGTAGGTTTTTCATGATGTGTGTTATGCAACCCACTACCCAATGTTAATAAATTTACTATTGTGTTGTTTGTACTATGATCTGGAGTATCAAATAGTCTGTACCCCCATCTATGACATATAGTATTAACCATACCTGCACTATGAAACGTTATTACAGCAGGTATAGACACTAAAAACACAGCAATACGCCAGTCAAGTATGAATAAGGCGCTGTATGACGCTAATAATAGGATTAAATAGTGGTTATGTATGTATTTTATCCATTTGTCTTTAACTAAATCTGCCACATATTTTCGTTCAATTGTAAACGGTTCCCAGAACGTACTCCATATTCTCCACATTGGTTGACCACCATGTGGATCTGCTTCTGTTTCAGGAGCGGCATGATGCTTTCTGTGTATCCCACACCAAGCAATAGGTGATCCAAAACAATTAAACATACTCAATACAATCAGCAATCTTGACTTCCAATATGAAGTTTCAAAACTTTTGTGTGATAGGTATCTATGTAATGCAATTTCTCCACCTACTTTACCAAACATAATCCAGCCAACTAGAGATAACCACAGCCAACTCCAGTCAGCATATACAAGCCCAACCACAAGCATTATATGGTTTGCTAATAGTATCAATTTTAGTTTATATTCGTAGCTCATCTTTTTTTACAACCTGTTTATTGTATTTATTTGTGCTACGTTTGATAAGCTCTTGGTGTGCTGATTCGCTTACTTTACCCAATACAAACCCAACAATACGATCATCATCAACACCTTCTTTTACATCAACACCATGTGGCTGTGTACAATTATTGATTAGGAATGCATCTGTTTCTTCTGGTATTGTACAAAAATGTTTTGGTTGATCGCTCATATCTTTACTATAATCATATTCATTACACATATACAAAGTATCTCTAGATCCACTTACAACAAATCTATAACCTATAGGTTCATTTGCCAGTTGATGATCTAACATATTTTGAGTTATAGTCATGTGATGTGGATGTGGAGCCTTGACATAATTGCCATCAACGTGTGGTGCAACATTACCAACTGACCGTGCTAACCTTACATAAAATTTATATTCAAATGGAAAATATGTATCTATCCAATGTAGCAGTTCAGGATACTTTTGTTTTGCAAAATCGTTCCACGGTTTCATTTCTCCAAAAGGAGTTGATAAATCTTTGACTCCAAGTAATGTTTCTTCTTTCCACCAAGCAAACTTTTCATCACCAATAAAGTTATCAAGTATTGATTGCTTGTTTGGAATTGGTGGTATGTCTAACGGTGTAAATATTATCATCTCTGTACAAATGCTTTCTCAACTACAAACTGACCTGGTATAGAAGTATTACCTTCTTTCATTCCCAATGACTCAAAGTGTTCTATTAAATCTTTATTAAGGCCTTGCGATCCACATATCATAAATCTATCTTCTTTTGTATCTAAACTTTGTCCTGTGGTATCAGAAAACAATCTACCATTTTTTATCCATTCAGTTATTCTACCTTTACGTGGCCATTCTTGTTGAGTCAATGTATTGAAGTATCTAAAGTTTCCTTGTGTAAGTGTTTTCCATTCTTCATTAAACCAATTAAGTGGTTCATGATATGCTAATTCATTTTCATACTGTACTGTATGAGTTAATATAACTTTATCAAAACGTTCATATGTTGCTGGATCTTTTATTACTGCTAAAAAAGGTGCAAGTCCTGTGCCTGTCGAAATCAAATATAAATTGCGACCAGGTAACAAATAATCAATCACAAGTGTACCTGTTGCTTTGCTGTTGATAAGAACTTCATCACCTTCTTTGATGTGCTGTAGTTTAGAAGTCAATGGTCCGTCATCTATTTTAATAGATAAAAATTCCAAATAGTCTTCATGGTTGGCCGAAGCAATTGAATATGCTCTCAATAGTTTTTTACCTTCGTGCTCTATACCCATCATAACAAATTCTCCATTGTTAAACTTATTTGGAAAATTCCTTGTGGTTTTAAATGAAAAAGTTTTATCACTCCAGTGCTTTATATCAGTTACCTTTTCTTTATTAATCATTATTAAATTCCTCTTTATATCAATATATTATATAATAATTATGTCAGTTTGTCACTCAAAATATTCTTTAAGCAGTTCATATTCTTTTGGACAACTATCTTTGAAATTCTGATTACGAATCTTGTCTATGGTTTTAGTGTATGTAGCAAATCTTTTTAATGCATTTTCATCATTTATCTCAGTGTTTGACAAGTATGTTGTAAATCTATTAATTTGTTCTATATGTCCTGGATATTTTAATTCTGAAATATGTTTAGAATAATAATCTATTACAATATTTTTCATCTCAGATGTTAAGTTTCTTGGAGCCAAATCAGTTGGACCTTCAACAAAGTTTGTGTCTAATATTAGTGAGCCAATTGACTCTGCGTATTTGTAAATGTCAATCATATTAAATAAATTATATAATTGCAATACTGGAGATATACTTAACTGCACTTTTGAATGATCATTAATTTTTTTACCTTTGTTGTGTATGTTATCATATTTTTTTAACAATCTCATATTGTAATCTAATTTTTTCCATTTGCCAGGATATCTAATATATTCATAATGATCATATGCTCCATCAACACTAACATTTATTTTAAGTGTTCTAAATTTTAATAATGTATCTACAAGTAGTTCTTCGTTAATTTTTGTTGCGTTTGTTATAATATGCAACATAATGTCTTTTGCTTTGTCTTCTTTAACTAATTTTTGTAAGAATTGTATTACTTCATCAATTAATAAAGGTTCACCGCCAGTAAATTTAAACTTGTAAACATTATTAGTATACTCATTAAACTCTTGCCAAAAATTGCTTTCTTTGTCTTTGAACCATAAAAACTTGCTATCATCTTGTGGTTTATGTGGATACAACTCTTGATGATATAAATCCTCGTTGTCTTTTGCTTCTTTGTTGATTTGAGAACTTGAATGTGGATCACACATTCTACATTTTAAATTACACAAATTACCAAATTTAATATCGTAATACTGTGGCTGATGTTGCATTTTTTTATTTTTAATTGTGCTATTGATATTATCATACAATACTTTCCAATGTTCTATTCCACGTTCAAGAGTTTCAAAATCATTTATGAACATGGCTGTATTATGATGCCTATGAGATTTTACTCCTGCGTCTTCTCTCATCCAACATACTTTACATTGATATGGTTTTTCATTGTTTAGCATCTGTTTTCTTGCTACATTTATTTCTTCACCATCCCAATATTCTTTAAGAGGCATATTAACTTTGTCGCTATGAGAAGATATACAACAAAAATGTTTATGATTGTTTGGACTAATTACAACATGGTTCCATAACATTGGACAAAATGATTTGCTGTTGTCTGCTAAATTTTTGATAAAGTTTTTATGTATGTCTCTGGCTTCCATACAAATATTTATTTGAAATGCTCTTTGACTAATTTATACTCTTTAGGACAGGATTCTTTAAAACTATTTCCGCGAATTGAATCTATTGTAGATATATATTTTACAAACTGGTCTCTATAGTTTTCTTTTAAATTTGAATTTTCTATTCTTTTAATAATATCTTTACACATATTAATATAGTTTGTTTGTTGAAAAACATTTGGATTTTTTTCAAGTTTTATCTTAACTATAATTTTACTCCAATACTTAATTGCTTCTTTTTTCATACTATCAGTTAACAAGTGTGAAATACTTAAATGCTCTGGAAAAAATACAAACCCAACATCGCCTATAATAAATCGATCATTGTATACGTGGTCTTCAGTCAAATTAGGTGAATTTTGATCTTTGTTAAGTCTTAATGTCCACAACATAACTTCACCAAGACTTAATAAATTTAAAATAGATAAAGTTGGATGAAACCTAATTTTAACTCTTGTAATTTTTGCTTTTATACTATCTGGATTTTTAAAAGTAAACATTTTAACATTTTTATCTAACACATTCCATTTGCCAGGAAATCTGATATATTCATATTGTTTTCCCATTGCATCCACACTTAATATAATTCTTGTTTCTTTAAATTTCTCAAACACTTCTTCTTTTAATTTTTTTGAAAATGTTTGTCCATTTGAAATCATTTCTACAAGAATATTTTTTGCTTTATCTTGTTCAATTAACTTTTGTAAAAAATTATTAAAGGTACTATTAAGTATAGGCTCTCCACCAGTAGATTTTATTCTAATCAAATTATCTGAAATTTCAAAAAAATCTTTCCACCAATTTTCATCGTTAACCCAATCAAACAATTTATCTGTTCCAAAGTATTCTTTAACTAAATAATTCTTTCGAGTTTTTTCATCTAACTTATTATATAAACTTTTATTACTTTCTACTTCTTTTAAATGTTGAGAACTATTATATGGACTGCACGTTGGACACTTTAAATTACATAAATTACCAAACTTTGTATCAAAAGTTTGTGGATTATGTGGTAATGGTTTGTTATCTAATGTTGCTTGAACATTTTCAATTATTTGAGTTAAATGATGATCTTTTCTTTTGACATCACTATCAAATAGTTCTTTTATGTTTTGTTGTCTATATGATATTTGATTATTTTCTTCTTGCATCCAACAAACCTCACACTCTTTAATTTTAGCATCAGGTTTAAAGTTTGATAATATATTTTTTCTATCGCTATTAAACTTATCACTATGCCACCACTCACTAACTGTTTCTTTGACATACGTTTCACCAGGATCTTGTTCAGGAGTATCAGGGGCTCTAGCTACACAACAATATGTTTTTTCATTAATTGTGCCCACATGGACATGACTGAAAAACAAAGGACAAAAATGCTTATGCTTTTCAGATATTTCGCGTAACTTATTAAATAATGTTTCTCGTGTTTCCATACTCAACAATTGTACACCCTTCTATTTGTGGACATTGTCTCCATGGATCAATAATTATAGAACCTTTTGGAAAATCATATTTTGCTGTATCATCAGTACCATAAGTAACTTTTGGATTGTGTGCTAATAGATAAACTGCTTTGCCTAAATCTTTAGGTGGCTGATCGCCTGTCTGCTCATCTTGGTAGTACAAAGTTCTCCCTGCTTTTTCAATGTAATGCCCAATCAATAAACTATAAGATCCATTAGTATACGGTACGTGTGGCTTGTATGCTTTACCTACTATTACAATTGGTAAGTTGTATTGCATACATTTTTTTGCTAGGTTCTCTGCTTGTACTTCTCTTGCTCCCATAATAGCATCAAACAAATCATAACCTAATCCTAAATTATCAGCCATCCAACGAAGTGCAATATTATCACGTGGGTGACAAGCACCTCCATCGCCCATACCTGCTGTCATATACTTTGGACCCATAATACGCATATCAGAATATGCAAGTGCTGATGTTACTACATCTACATTAATATTACCTTGCTTTTCTGCTACGTCTTGAATCATATTAACTAAACCAATTTTTGCTGATATAAAAGTGTTGTAAAATATTTTTATTGACTCACATTCGTCCCAAGTACCTACTACGTATCTTGGATTGTTCTGCATTAATGGTTTGTAAAAATCTATAAGTTCTTTTGCGTCACCTGTTTTTGATCCATCTTCTGTACCAATCATAATCATTTCTGGATTTACCATATCCCATTTAACTGATCCCATTGCAATCAAATATGGATTGTAAACAAATCTTGCATTTGTAATTAAAGGTTCAAGCTCACGTCTTGTTGTACCTGGTAGTACAGTTGATATAAGAACTACTAATTGTTTTTTATTAACAAATTGATTAACTTCACTTAATATGTTTTTAACTATTGTGTAATCAAAATCTTTTGGCTCTAAGTGTGCTGTTGGTGTTGATCCATCATAACGTGGATCATGTGGTGTTGGAGCCGCAATAAAAACTATGTCTTTATCTTTTACTGCTTCTTGTATTGTTGGTTGCATTTTAAAATTCTCTGGTTGTCTTGGCTCAACATCAAACCCTTCAACTGTATATTTTTCTGCCATAACTTCGGCACAGTCTTTACCTAACTTACCGCATCCTATCATAGCAATTTTTGTATTTTTTGTTTTCATGAGTATACCTTTACATTGTGTTTTTGTTCAAATGCATCTGCGTGTGCTCTAGTATTTACCAAAGGTTCGCCTTTAATGTTTAAAGATGTATTCAAAAGCATAGGACAGCCTGTTTGATCATAAAACTTTTTAATTAAATTATAAAATCCCGGAGCTTCTTTTTGTGTTACTGTTTGTACACGTGAAGTCCCATCAGCATGAATAATTGCTGGAAATTCGTGTGGCTTTCTACATATAGCAACTGCCTGCATATAAGGAGATTCAGTAATACCACCTGGCATAGTAAAATAATCATGTACGTGTTCTTCAAGTATGGCTGGTGCAAAAGGTCTAAACTTTTGTCGTTTTTTGATCTCATTTACTCTGTCTTTGATTGATCCACCTCTTGGATCTGCAAGTAATGATCTGTTGCCTAATGCTCTTGGTCCAAACTCTGCTCTACCACTTGCTACACCAATTATGTCTCCATTCATTAATGCCTGACAAGCAGAATCAACAGGATAATCTCCTTCAATGTTTGTACCTAAAAAAGGACCACGCCAATTTACTTTACTACCATAACCTAATGCCGCGGCGCCTAACGAATTACCTGCGTCACCTGGATTAGGCATAATCCATATGTTTGGATTTTTTCTTAACAATAATGAGTTGGCTACACAATTCAGTGCAACTCCGCCCATCCATACTAAATTCTTTTTTGAACTTAATGTTTTTGCTATATTAAATAATTCTAAGATTTTCTTTTCAATAACCATTTGTATTGATGCCGCTACATCATATGTGAACTGATGATCAAGCAATGGCATATGGCCCATCCATTCTTCAATACCAGCATGAACATTTTGTTTTAGTTTCAATGGATCACGTGTATCAAAAAATTCTTTTTCAATTTGCTCAGCATACTTTGGTTCACCATAAGCCGCCATACCCATTAGGATATATTCTTCTTCGTTTGGTTTCAATCCAACTCTTTGTGTAAATGCTGAATACAATAATCCCAATGAATGTGGATACTGATATGTTTTCAATCTTGTTAACTTACCAGGAGCAACATAATCCCAAATAGATATAGTATCAAACTCACCAATAGCATCTGCAACAATAACACAGGCAGATTCATATGGAGATGTAAATGCTCCAGCGGCCGCGTGTGATTTATGATGACTTACATAATCTAACTTTGTTTTAAATACTGTTCTCATATACTGCGAAGGCAGATTACTCATAGATAATGCTTCATTAAATTGTCCTGAATACAACTGTCTACGTTTCTTTTGCCACGGTCGTTCATGCCAAACTACTTTGTCTGGTTCACCATACTCTAATGCTTCTTTAATTATTTCTGGACATAAGTCTGGATCATTTTTTATTCTTGTGTATCTTTCTGTGTGAGCACCAAATACCACTTCACCATCTTTAACAACTGATAAAGCACCATCATGCCCTAATGCACAAATACCCCAAATTGTTTTACTCATTATTATTCCTCGCACTTAATATCATAAATTTTATTTCTGCTTCGTTATCAACTATCCATTTTACATTATCAATAATATTATCATATGATAGTTTAGCACCATTGTAATCTTTATTAAATTCTGTATCAACATACCCCAATGCCAATGTTGTTATTTTACAACTTCTTGATTCATTTTGCAATAGTTCTGCTTGAGCATGAAGAGCCATTTTTTCTATTGGGTATTGCCTATAAACAACTTGCCAATCTGTATAAGGAACAGTGTCTACTCCAATGTTAATAATGTGTTTGCCTTGTTTATGTTGCCAAGCCTTAAACATTGTATTCAACATTTCTACTTGATGAAATCCATCATGTGCATTATTGATAAACACATCACAATTTAATGCTTGGTGTAATATTGATGTTCTTCCATCTTGTGTTGATATATCACCAACTCCTAAAGTCCTACTACACCCAACTACATTTGGAAATGATTCGTACAACGCCTTGCCTATTCCTCTTGTATGACCTGTTATTGCTATTTTTTTATTCATCAACTGCCTCTACGTGGATTCCTTTTACCCAATGGTACCATTCTTTTGCTTTTGCTTTTGCCTCCATGTGTAATGGATCTTTTCTCCAAGCATCAACATCTTCTTTTGTTTTCCATGAACTAATTGTAATTTCAACATCATCTTTTTCTTCTGACGTAATATTTATAAAGCCTGGTAAGGTCTCTGCTTTTTCTCTAACTCTTTTACTGTAGTCATAATATTCTTCGTTAAAATTTTTTATCTTTGCAATAAAGAAAACTTTAATCATAATATATCAAATGTTCCTAATATCATACAAACTAATACATAACCTATATAACCTAGTAAACAATATCCTATTATTTTTTCAAACCAGTTAAACATCCATTACCTTTTCATATGCTGGTGTAAGACAAACTCTGTTAACACCATTTTCTCTTTTAAATCTATCCCATTGTTCATCTCTTGTTGTTGCTACTAGATATGAATCACTAGGAGTAAAATCAAATTGCTTACAAATATCTTTTTGTAAACTTTCATATTGTTGCTTCTTTGCAAACACTGAACTATTCAATGTTACTTGTTTGAATACATCAATCATAGCATGATTAAAATAACCAACACCCTGTAGTTCTTCTTGTATTGGTTCTGCTTTCCTTGTAAACCTTATACCTGCTCTTAATAATCCAAGCCCCCAAGGTTTAGACACACTCCAAAAAATTTCTTTAACATTTGGATATATTTTTATTTGATGTTCGCCTGTTGTACCTGCAAATGCCATATCTAAATATACATCCATCTTTGGATAAGTGTTACACACTTCATCATATCTACTGTCAAAGTTTCCAGTGGCACTAAAAGGATTACTCATATACAAAGGCACTTCTGGAAATAAATCATCTGGTGTTTTTGAAATTCCCATTGGTTGTTTAACAAATGTTGGATATCTATATTCTCCTTCAAATATTTGATAACTTTTTACTTTGTTACACATCCAATCAATACTTTCATGTATACCATTTGTTGGATAAGCAAAAGGCAAGTCACTGGTATCAACTAAAGGTTTTAAAAATGTACGAACTTGATCTTGACATACTTCCCACATCTTACGTCTTTTAACTGATGGTGTTTTATCATTTTCATTTGTGCTTTCAATATAAGACCCATACATCTTATCTAACTTATTTTTAATAGTCATATCAACAGGAGAATGTATTGCTTTACTAATACCAAACGTACTATTGTCTATGCTATCTAAATTTATTGTTTCCATAATTACCTTTGTTTTAATAACTCACAAACTTTTTTTACTGACTCTTCATTAACATCTACATTCACAATTAACCAATATGATGGATCATTTGTTGTATTAAATAACGTATGAATTTTTGCAGTATCTACATAATACAATCTTCCAGTTACCCATTGCGTTGGAATGTTGTCATCTATTATCCATACCACTCCAGGTAGATAACAATTTTTTAATGGCATAATTAATCTAAATGTATCAAATACAACTTTGCTATTATGATGAAATTGATACTCATCAGGATGATCTCTATGTGGTGGAAAGAAACCCCCTGTATCAAGTCTTACAATATGAGTTCTAAACAAATGTTCTTTAAATGGTTCTAAACATTGCTGTAATGATTTCCACTCGTAAACTGGTGTTGGTTTTGTAAAATCTCTTTCTGTCCATCTTGTATTATTTTGTCTGTTATAATCATACACACTATCTAAATCTGGCTTACCTGATAATCCACCATCTAAACTTGTAATACTTAATCCATGTCTCCTATAATCTTTTCTTGGATTATATTTTACATAATCAAAATTTTGTTCTGTCCATTCTACAAACTCAACAGCATCATTCATTTTTATATTTAATTCGTACTTTGTTCCAAGTGATGTTAAATCTCTATATAAACTATTCTTATTCATTAACTTCTCCAAAAACTAAATGTATTCTATCTTTGGTATCACCATTTAATGCTGTATGCATTTTTGTTGTATCAACATAATAAGCACATCCATCAGCAGGTATATGCACTACTTTTTGATCTTTAACAAATACAAAATGAGCATGATGAGTTGTTATTAATGCCATATGATATCTTCCTGTCCAATCATAATGTGTTGAATAACAACGTTTTGGTATTAAACGCATGAGCCTAGCTCTAACAGGTTTAAAAGGTAAATTGTTTAATACTTCTTCAAAGTATGAACCTTTAAGCTCAGGATGTATTTGATTAAAGTCATTCTCATTAACTTTATGTTCCCAGCCTTTGTCTGTTTCTACTGCTGACTTTCCAACACCATCATGCCAATCATTACTGCCATTTCTTACTTGTATTGCAATTTGATTTTCTTTAGGATGCCATTCTGCTTTAGACATAACAGTTTCTAAGCAATCAATCATTTTATACAAATCAAAATTTGTTTCAAACTTTTTTATTAGTTCGCTCATATGTATGTTTCGTCTCCTGGCCACAAGGGTAATTTAGTTCCTTCAGCTCTTTTTGGTATCTTCGAATCAGCACTTGATACACAACTTGATGAAATACATCGTTCTGGCTTGTCAAATAATCTAAAGCCTGTTTCAATGTTTCCGAGTGGTTTGTCATGGCAACTGTAACTCCTTTTTATACTACCATCTGGTTCTCTAATAATAATTGATCTGTATCCTGATGAGCATTCCCATCCTTTAAACTTATTAAAATTAAATGCATTAAATCTTTCTGCTTGGTCCATAAAATATGGATTGTTTTCTTTGTCTCTAAATTCAACTTGAAAATGTTGTGGCACACCTTGTGAATATGTTTGCTTTTGTAATGTTCTATCATCATCTATTTTATATGTAGGTTTTGGTCTTTCTACGTGTTTGTTTTTTGCTTCAGTGAATCCACGTTGTGGCATACCGTTGTATAACTTGTCAAGCATCTCTTTCGTGTAGCCTTCAACAACTGTTGACGCTGTCGGATCTGATTGAGGTTTGAGCGTAACATTAATACCTCTATTGTGGAAGTATAATGATTCCTCATATAGTTCATCGAACCATTCGGGTACCATAACTTGGTTGATGGTAACTTGGACATCGTGTTCTTGGGCAAAACATAGTTTGTCTGCGAACTGTTCTCTTTTCTCTTGTGTGTTAACGTGTTCCCTGTGGTATGAAGCCGTAATACTGGCTCTATGGAACGGTGCGACTGCTTGTACATATTTTTCAAACCATTTCATATTTCTTGAACAATTACTTGTCATGTGAACTGACGTGTAATTTGTATTGTTTACATCATTTGCTAGGTGTTGGAGAATGTCAATGTATCCTGGATGAAAGGTAGGTTCTCCACCTGACAATGAAAAATGAAATGAATTGAATCCACGTTCTCTTGCTTGTCTTTTGATTTCATCAATAGTTTGTAAACACAATTCAGTTGGACGGTGATCTTTTCTGTCGCTCCTTGCGTATGGCCAACAGTAGGAACAACGGTAATTACAAAACCTACCAAGAAGCCAACTAACTGTAAAGAGATCCCTGTACAGCATCGTACGTTGTCCAACACGCACAAGATCATCATACGGAATTTTTGTAAAGTCATATTCACTCCATTTTAAATTGTCCATTACCAATACTCCTTAAACTCTGGATATGTTTCTAAAAAATTTGTGTCATTTAATTTATCCATAGTTTGTATGTAATCTTTTGTTGATTCAGGAAGAATTTGATTGTTTACTTCAGTATTATTCATATAATCAATCACATACTTTGACCATTTGTTTATTTTGGCCAAACGATTCTCACTAACTCCTTTTAAATTACTAATTGTATTATACACTCTTTTTGTTATGTTGTCTTTCATTTTCTTTGGTATATACTGTATATTTAAAGCCTCTGGATACTGTACCAAACTGCAATGCATAGGCAAGTCCAATTTGTTATAGTATTCTATCACATAATGCAACTTGGTTATGTTGTATAAAGATGTTGTACAGGTTGCTGTTATCATGACATTGTCTAACTGTTGCAATTGTTTTATGTTGTGTTCTACTTTAGAAAGATCACTTCCAGTTCTTAAATAACTATGTGTTTGCTCGTCTCCATCAATACTGACTCTACAGTTTACTTTTTTAAAATGCTTCCACAGATCAACTACATTTTTATTTCCTTGTGCAATTGAATTTAAATTACTGTTGTATTCAAGTGTTATATTTTTTGCATATGGTAATAGTTTTTCCAATGCTTCGTAATGCTGTGGTTGTATCAAAGGCTCGCCGCCTGCAATTACTATTTCTTCTACTGTGGGTGCTATGTCATCTATCACCTGATCTAATGTTTCAGCAGGTAGTTTGGCTATGCCACGCCATGTGCTGGTTTCAGTTAGTTGGTATTTGTCAAATAACTTTTTTATACCTTCATGCTTGTTATATGCTACTGCCCAAGTAGAACTATATATTGATGAACAATGTCTACATCTTAAATCGCACACGTTACCAAACCGTAGTTCAATTGTACGGACATTCATTGGCAACTCGCCATTGTTAACTGTGTCAAGTACACTAGGAATCATATCAGCATACTGCTCATTACATTGTTGTCGTGTTGACGTTATATTTGCTTTTTCCATATCCCAACAACTTTTACAACCTTCATGCTGTACTTCATTCATTAAGTTGTTACGTATATTTTTATAATTATCGTTGTTCCATATTTCTTTTAAAGTTTTATCACCATAGTGTCCTAACGAATCATGATTACGCCAGCAGGCACTCACAAAACCTTTTGGCTTGAGATTCATGTGTATAAATGGCATTATGCAAAATGTTTTACTCATCTAATATCTTTGCTAACTTTGGAAATACTTCTTTCCAGTTTTCTTTTCTTATATTATCAAACATTTTTGATTTGCTCTTAAAAATATCAGTAAGGTCTGTTCCGCTACCATTGATTGTTCTTTCCAGCTCTCTATACCATATTTTAGTAAGATGTCTTACAAAAGTTTTTTTGCCCCAACCAGAAGACTCTAATTCTTTGTGCATTTCTTTTTGTTGTAATTTTAGATCGTCTAATAATTTAACTTTTACTTTATCACTTACATTTGACAAACATAGATAATCTGGACCAATAAGATGTGTTGTTTGTACAAAGTCACCATGTTCATATTGTTCATAACCTTCTTCATCATATCCAGTTATACATTTGTCTATTAGTTTTCTATCAAAGTGAGTGTGTGCCCACAACATAAATTTCTTAAATGATAAAACATTAAACAAGCTGATTGTGTAACTTATATGAAGAAAAATAGTGTCATTGCGTAATGCTAAATCTTCCCAGTGTTTAGAAACTTTTAAAACAGTATCCCATTTTGATTTTTTTCGTATAAACTCTGCTTCTGCACCTACACCATCTAAACTTAAATTAATATGAACCTTTTTAAACTTTGGAAGCAATGACCAATATTTTTCCTTTGGAAAAAAACTACAATTAGTAAACACATCTAATATTACATTTTTTGCAATATCCCACTCAACTAAATTATTTAAAAACTTTAAAAACGAATCACTTAAAAATGGTTCACCGCCTGTTACTTTTATTTCAGTAACATTTTTAACTGTGTTATAATCAAATTTAGCAATTGATTCATTTATAGGATTTATTTTTTCTTTCCAATAAGTTGGCGGATCATCAGGATTACCAAAGAAATTTGTCATAGCGTCTCTATTTGATTTTATATCTTCGTCCCAACTTGTTGACAATTGTGGACCACAACTTCTACATTTTAAATTGCAAAATCTACCAGTCTCAATTTCTATGTAAACAAGCTCTGGTTCATACATTGGTTTTCCTGTTGATTTGGGTCCTCTGTATGATCGACTGAAGTCGGCATCATAGAAAGACTTTATAGCACTTTGCCTCATACTATAATTTCCATTGCTTTCTTGTTTATAACATTTGGTACAATTAGCAACTGGCTGACCTTTAATCATTTTATTACGAACATCTTGCCAAAAATTAGAAAAGTCTTTTAGTTGATCTCCTTTATCTAATCTTATGTTATGTTCTTTTTTATCATTATCATCCCAACGGCAACAAGGTTGTACAACTCTGCCATCAGCATTTGCAATTATGGCCTTAAAAGGATACGGACAAAATGTTTTATTTTTATCTAAATCAATCATTGTAATATTTGTAATATTATACACTAACTATTATTAAATCGCAATGTTTTGTGCTTATATACGTATTTATCGGTTGATTTTTACCCATGAATAATTTATAATAAATACTAATAGTACAATTGTTAGGAAAAGAAATCTATGTTAGTAAGAAAAAAATATCAACTTCCAACTATGTGGAAGTTTCAAAACAAAAAGTTTGATATTGAAAGACTTCAGAAAGAAGCATTAGATCTGGCCAATGATTATGGTGATGTTATGGAAACTAATAAAGCATTATGTTCCAACAACCATGAGTTGGTTATGAGTGTTTACAAGCATTTCAAACAAATCAATCTTACTGAATTTGATCCTAATGGAAAAGCCCCAACTGTTGAGTCATGTGAAGCAATGGGTAAGACTGCAGGCACAGGTGATGAATCAATCAGTAAAATTGCCAAGTACAAATTAAAATCTAGATTAGGTAAAGATTTAGATCCAGCATTAAATGAACACAACTATAATACCCCAACTGACAAATACATAGGTTCATATTTTCAAGAAGTAGTTGAATCATTTAAATCAGATGCAATTAGAGTTAGACTTGTAAGATTAGATCCAGGCAAGACATTAACACCACATATTGATTATGACCCAACTTATGCTGTAAGAGTTATTGTTCCTATTTTTGCAGAACAAGAAGCAACAAACTATTTTTGGCGTAAAGGTAAAGAAGAAGCATATCATTTAGAGCCAGATGGATCAGCATACTTTTTAAATATTGGTTTTAGACACACTGTGGTTAATTCAGGTAATACTCCAAGAATTAGTCTAATGTTTAGTTTAAAAAATCAATTAGATTTACAAGAAATTGCAGATGGTGATTGGAACGAAACTAACAACATGGGCGAATTAAAAATACAAAAAGAATACAAACAACATAAGGCTGAAGCAGATGCCCAACCAGTGGCTGTTTAAAACAGAAGTAAAAGAATCAACTATACACGGACAAGGAAGATTTGCACTAGAAGATATTCCTATTGGCAGAAATGTGCTTACATTAGATGGTGCTATTGTGCCAAAAGAACAAGCACCAGGAAAATTTCCTGTGAGTTTAACACACAATATGAATTGTGAAGACACTTACATCAATCACTCAAAAGATTCAAATTTATCATATTTGGGTGGTACAAGTTTTGTTTCTTGTAAGAACATCAAAGCAGGTGATGAGCTAACCATGGACTACAGTGAATTTGCTGGAGATCGTAAATTTTTATTTTAATGAAAGATCCTTTAAGTTATAAAATCAAAAGAATAATTGAATGGTTGCTGATACAACAGGTTCCAGCTATTTTAGTAATACTATTTTTGATTTACTATTTTTTATTCTAATCTTACTTTTCAGGAAGTATAGCACCTGTTATCAGATAGTGTTGTGTTAAAGGACTATTAGGTTGATAACTTGAATATTCGGAACTAAGATGCTTTGGTATTTTTTTACGTTTTTTAGTAGTCTTTTTGCGTTTTGACTTCTTTTTTTGATAGTACTGCATCAAAACTATATTTATCTTTCCACGACATATTTGCGAAGGGCCATCCTGTAATTACAGCACGGCAGTTCTCAGTAGCATTGATAACTGGTTTAACAAAGTGTGCTATGCCCACTCTCATTACAACGCAGGTATTTCGTATTGGTTTAATAGATAACGGGCCAGCCAAGTATGCTCTTTGGTTATCTAATTTTAAAGAATCCTTAAATCTTTCCCAATTAGATTTTTCATCTGGATTTTGTAAAAAATGATTCTCTAATATTTTATGATCTGGCAACACCAATTCGCCGCCTTGTTCTGTAGTCAAATAGTGTATAAACACAAAGTCTCCATATATGTCACGTCTTTCAGTATGTACATTGTATATTCCTTTTTTACTAAAAGTTTTGGTTGTAAACTGCAATACATTTTTACTATCTATTTGTTGTATAAGAATTGGTTTATAAATTTTATCAAACAGCTGATTTAGTTTTACAATAGTTTCAGCCAATACAACTTTATCTTCACGTATATTATATTTTACATGATTGTAATTGTAATGTGATTTACTTATAATGTGTGGCTGTTCATTTGCATCTAACTCTTTGGTTTCAGAATTATATATTTTTTCTAATGTTTGATCAACTAACTTTTCATCTAAAAAGTTTTCAGCATACCATACTTCATTTTTAATAAGTTCTTGCCACATTAATCGTAAAATCTCCTTACTCTATTATGAGTAAATCCTTGTATCAATACTTCAACTGCTTGATCATATGTTAATCCTCTGTGCTGTAAATAAAACAAATGTTCTTCATCTAATGCTCCAATAGTACAACCATGTGTACAAATAGTATCATCATTGTGTATTTCTAATTCTGGTTTTGAAAATGCATCAGATTGATTATCTAATAAAATATTTTTGTTTAACATATGACTTTCACAACCAGTTATGTGTTTTGGTATTACTATTTTACCTTCAAAAGAAGTGTTACTTTTTTTGTTTATAAATCTAAAGTCTTGATTGCATTTTGATTTCTTTCCATGATGCACCACTATTGTTTTTATATCTGTATCAAAACTTTTATTTTTAAAAAAGCCAAACATTTCACATACTGCATTTTCTTGTAGTTCAACGTTGATTGTTGATTTAGTTCCTGTAGATGTTTTAAAAAATATGCAGGCTTTAGCATCACGTTTTACATCTATACTAATTGCATCATGTTCACTGAGATTAATTTTGCAATCTAAATGTTTATCAACTACATAATGATTATTCATTTGCAAATCCTTGCTTATCTATTCTATCTAATAATGTAACATCACTTGTTTCATTTATTTTTCCATTACTAATAATATGAACAAACGTTGGATTTAATTCTTTTAATACTTTTGTATTATGACTTATAACTATCCAACCATATTTGCTTTTATATTCATTTACAATCTTTGAAACTGTTTTTAAAGCGTCAACATCAAGTCCTGTATCAACTTCATCTAATATAACTATTTTTGGATTGGCTTGAAGCAACTGCAACAACTCATTCTTTTTACGTTCGCCACCTGATGCTCCTTCATTGAATTCTCTACTTGCCCAATCATCTAATAAATTTAAACTTTTAATATCTTGTTTGTATTTTTGTACTTCTGTTGAATAATGCTGTACCAACTTGTAATTTGTTATTCCAGGAATACTTGGTGGTGATTGAAAACTCATAAACAATCCAGCTTTTGCTCTTTCAGTTATGTCCATTGCAAGTATATCTTCACCACTTAAGGTTACTGTGCCTTTGGCTTCATAATCATTTTTACCAACAAGAGCATTGGCTAATGTGCTTTTACCACAACCATTAGTACCTATAATTGCATGAACTTCACCTTTGTTTACTGTAAGATCAAGTCCATCAATAATTTTTTTATCTTGTATTTCTACTTGTAAGTTTTTTATCTCTAGCATTTCTTTCACTTAATGACATTGTTCAATTGGTTTTTTATATTCTTCAGAATCAAAGTAGTGATTAAAATTACAGTTTTGATTTAGACTTTCTATTAGGTCTTTAGTAGCATAAGGCCATCCTGTAACAACTTGCCTTGAATCTTTCATTACTTCTCCTTTTAATGGTGTTACATAATGAGCTGAACCTATTGCAAACACCACGCATTTATTATACACTGGTTTTATGCAAATGTCATCCAAATATCTTATTGGGTATCCTTTTGATTCCACTAATTCAATATTTTCTGGCCAACGTTCTTTTTGATTAGGATGTTGTTCTAAAAACTTTTCTACTCCTTGCTTACTTGGAAAAATTAACTCGCCACCTTCTTCAGTAGATAAGAAATGCATAAAAGCATAAAGGCCATACTTGTTAATTGGTTCTGCGTGTAGATCATACCAACCACGTTTTGTAAAACTTTTTGTAAACAATTGTAATCCTTCTAAATCAGTTGTAGGAACTTTTGTTCCGGTTAGTGGTTCTAATAATTCATTTACTTTGTTCATGTATATGTCAATATACTTTTGGTTTTTATGTATATCAGTTCTATGAACTGTATAGTTATATGTGGTAGCATTTACTCCAGACTTTCTAAAGTTTGGCAGTATTGCTTCTCCAGGTTGTAATTCTGTTTTACCTGCTTGTAACATATCTTCTTTGATTTGTTTAATTGTTTCATCATCAAGGAAGTTATCAAATTCCCATATTTCATTTTTAACAAGTTCTTTCCACATTATCTTTCACTCCCTACGGCAATTCTATCTGTTGGTTTTATACGAGCATCAGTACCATACATACTCATATCAAATTCTTTTTTCCATTGTGCTATATCATATTTAACCAATTTTTCTGGAAACACTTTTGACAAGTCTTTTTGAAACTTATCTTGATTGTGCCAAAATTGATACACTTCATCTGCTCTTAAACATCTTGAAAAATACAAATATGTTGCTAGATCTTTTACTTCTGTTCTTGGTTCATCTTTAAAGATGTTTCTAATAATTGCTCTGTTCTTTTCTACAAGTGATGTTATAAAAGGCATCTTATCTAAGTTTTTATAAAACCATTTTGCTTGTATTCCAATGTCATGACCAGTATCATATAAATCTTTTATAGTATGGCTTAATGCTCTTGAATTATAAAAATTATGATAGTACCACCAATAATCAAACATACGCACTACTTCATCTTCATCATATGAAAAACATCTGTGCATTATTTCTATTTCTTCAAACTCGTATGTGCTACGTTCATCTCTATATTCAGGATGGTTATGCAACTGCTTGTATCCAAGTCCTGAGAATGAATATGGAAATGCAAGTATCTTAGATTTAACTTTGTATTCTTTTTGAAACTTTTCTGTGTATAACTCTGTGTTTGGCACAAGGTTTAAAAAGTAAGTTCGCATAAAGTCAATGCCAATCTCGTAATCTCTGTTCAAACTGTATAACCAACTGTCTGCTGTTTCTCCTGGTAATGCAATTATCATTTCTGATGTTACCGGCAATCCTTTTGATTTGAAACTATCCACTAGCGGTGTAAGTTTGTCATTATTGATGTTTGCTCTGTTGATAACTTTTAATGTATCTTTGGCGTGTGTTTGAAAACTTACTTTAAGGTTACGTTGGTCAGCATCTAAATTATTATGTATAATATCTATAATTTCTGGTAACCATTTACTGCCATTCTTTGCCAGTCCTGAATATGATATCTTAGGATTGTTGCCTGTTGCTTCTTTGTTTGCTTTCATTTTCTTAACAACGTCTAGATCTCTAGGTAGCATACCAAAGTTAGCATCAAGTATTTCTACTTCTGCTATGTTAGTATGCTTGTATAAAAAGTCCAACTGCTCATACACAGGATCCATATCAAACTTCGTAACTTTTGATCTTGCTTGTCCGCCCCAATCACAAAATGCACATTTGAAAGGACAACCACGATTGGTCTCAAATGATGCTTTAACTCTTTTTTCTTCTGCAAGTATGGAGTCAAATACTCCATCCAAATAAGGTGTTGGCATTTCATGAGTTTCAATTTGATATAATTTACGTCCTACTTCTACATTGTTCCATCCTAATCCAAAACTGCCATCATGTGTACTCATAGGAGCATCTATATTTTTTAAAAACTTACTAACCAACTTCTCCCCTGGGCCAACCCAAAATATATCTATATAAGGATGTTCTTTTGCAAACTGCTCTGCAAGTTTAGGATCTTCAGGTACATTAGGACCGCCATACATTGTTATACCATTTGGGTTTACGTCTTTGTAATGACTCATTAATTGATCGTTGTATGCTTGATTCCATACATAACAAGTTAAACCAAATACATCTATGTTTTTAAATTGTTCTGTGTATTCTTCTACAGGTTTATATTTGTATAAAGGTTTGTTAAATGTGTAGTTTGATTTTATTTCAGGTATCTTATTACAATAACTTATAAGGCACGCCGCGGCATATGGTAGCCACGTTTCATGTATAACTGATATAGTGCCTAACTGTACTGTTTTCATAATACCTCAGCAACATCTCGTATCGTTCCATTGTGTTCATGTTTAATAACTGCTTTTGTTGGTTCCCATTTATAATTAGGATCGATGTAATAACTATAAACAAATTGTATCATATCAGACTTAGGCGAATCATGAAATACTAGATCAGTTTCAAGTTTCATTTGTTGATAATCTTCATCGTTAAACCAACTATTATCCCCTGCACCATAAGTTCTTTTGTGTTGAAACAATTTGTTAATTGCTTTATCTTTAACGTCATGTGTCCAATAATAATGTTTGAATCCATTTTCTTTTGCCCAGGCAATTTGATGTTTCATCATTTTAAATCCATAACGTCCATGCCTATATTTTTTAAGAATATGATATCTGCATTTTCTAATTGACTCTGGAGTACCTGTAATAAAACTTCTTTCAGCATAACTGATACTGGCAACCACTTTTGCATCAATTTTTACAGGACCTAAATCAATTTTATCTTCAACTATTGCTAACCACAAACTGCTTTGTTCATCAAGATTATCTAAATCAAATTTATTTTGAGTATATGTTCCAGCACTTCCTTCTTGTCTTGCTTTTTCAAGAAACTCTTCTACCATAACCTTATGTGTTGGATTGTATTGTACTATCTCTTCCATATTATTTTTTATCTCCTTGATACCAAGGTTCTATTGATACGTTTTTAATATGTACGTGTCTTGGTAATTGCATAACATACCAAACAACTTCTGCTACGTCATTTGGGTCAAGCATTTTAATTCCAAGGCCAACATACTTTTTATATTCTTGTACTATTGGTGTATCTACCCATCCAGGACGAATATTAACAACTTTGCACTTGCCCATTGTTTCTAATTGCAAACAAGCCTTGTCTAATGCTACTTTATGAATCTGATACTTATGTGCTTCACCTTTACTTTTATCACCACTAACTGATCCTATATTAATAATCGTAGCATCTCTTTTTCTCCAATTACTAAAAACTTCAAACAGTAATTCTACTTGCATAAATTCATGATATGCATTATTAATAAACACATCACAATCATCTATTTCATCAAGAAATTTTTGCATTATAGGTCTTGATGAGATTGGATCAAGCCTCATTTCTTCTAGGTCCCAGCCGTTTGATCTACTATACCCAAATACTTCATAGCCTTCTTTATCTTGTAATAATTCATATATGGCTTTACCTATACCTGATGTATGTCCAGTTATTGCTACTTTTATTTTTTTCTTTTTCTTCATTATCCAACTGATCCTTCTAAACTTATACTGACTAATTTTTGTGCCTCTACTGCAAATTCCATAGGTAATTGCTGTAGCACTTCCTTGCAGAAGCCATTAACAATTAAACCAACTGCTTCTTCTTCACTTATTCCACGTTGCTGTAAATAAAATAATTGTTCATCACTGACTTTAGATGTTGATGCTTCGTGTTCAACTGTTGACGTTTTGTTTCTATTTCTAATAAACGGAACTGTGTGTGCCGCACACATATCACCTATCATTAAAGAATCACATTGTGTAAAGTTTCTCGACTTACGAGAATTTTTTAATACGTTAACCAATCCTCTATATGTGTTTGATGATTTTCCTAACGATATACCTTTTGAAATAATTCTACTAGATGTATTTTTGCCTATGTGAATCATTTTAGTTCCTGTATCTGCTTGTTGATGATTATTTGTAATTGCTACAGAATAAAATTCTCCTTTAGAATTATCACCTTGCAATATACAACTTGGATATTTCCAAGTGATGGCTGAGCCAGTTTCTATTTGTGTCCATGATATTTTTGAATTCTTACCTCTACATTTACCACGTTTGGTTACTAAATTATAAATTCCACCTACGCCATTTTCATCTCCAGGATACCAGTTTTGTACAGTTGAATATTTTATTTCTGCATCTTCTTCAGCAATTAATTCTACATTTGCGGCGTGTAATTGATTTTCATCACGCATTGGTGCTGTACAACCTTCTAGATAACTTACATAACTACCTTTGTCTGCAATGATAAGTGTACGTTCAAATTGTCCTGTTTTTGCTTCGTTAATTCTAAAGTATGTTGATAATTCCATTGGGCATTTAACTCCAGGTGGAATATACACAAACGACCCATCTGTAAATACTGCTGAATTTAATGCTGAATAAAAATGATCAGTAACAGGTATTACTGTGCCTAAATACTTTTTAATCAGTTCAGGATGTTTTTTTATTGCTTCTGATATTGAACAAAATATTACTCCAACCTTTTCTAAGTCTTCTTTAAATGTTGTTGCAACTGATACTGAATCAAACACGGCATCTACTGCGATACCATTTAATCTTTTTTGTTCATCCAATGGTATTCCAAGTTTTTTGTAAGTTTCTAAAAGTTTAGGATCAAGTTCATCTAAACTTTTTGGTTTATCTTCAAATCCTTTTGGAGCAGAATAATAATACAAATCTTGATAATCTATTTTTGGTAAATCAACTTTTGCCCAATCAGGTTCTTTCATTGTCTGCATAACTTTGTATGCATTTAATCTCCATTCCAGCATCCATTCTGGTTCATTCTTTTTAGCTGATATTAATCTAATAGTATCTTCTGATAAACCTTTTGGAATTTTATCAGTATCAATATCTGTTGTCCAACCGTGCTTGTACTCTGACAGTTCATTAACTGTATTGATAGTTTCCTGTGAAATAGATTCTTTTATATCTGTCATTTACGTTCCAGTAATTTAATAAAATAGCCGCCCATATCAAACTCCCACCAATGATGTTGGAATGATTTGTTTTGTGGATCATGATGATGATTGTTATGCCATCCTTCGCCCCACATTAAAAATCCTAACAATGGTATGTTTGTTGAGTTATCTTTAGTTTCCCAATTTCTATATCCTGTCATATGTGTTAGTGTGTTAATAAATGATCCTGCATTCCATAATACCATTGCTGGAAATAAGTATGCCGCTACTAATAACATTGGATCAATCAAATACCAAACCACTGCTATTACAATATGAATAACAAAATACCATTTATGTAAAAACATATGAATTGGATCTCTAATTAATCTTATAACATATCTTGGATTTGGTTCTTCAAACATACTTAACCATTGCACTTTAAAAAATCCATGATGCTCTGGTGAGTGTGGATCTTTTTCTTGATCAGTGTAATGATGATGTTCTTTATGTATTGCAACCCAACCTATACTTGATCCAGTTAATCCATAAAAGCCACAAAGTGTTCCAAAGTATTCAAACCACTTTGGTGCATTCCAACTGCTATGTGATAACAATCTGTGATAAGTCATTGTCATTCCAAAACAACCGGTAACAAAATAAACAGCAATTCCTAACAACCAATGATACCATTCACCATACATTATCATAGGTATGATTGATAAGTGTGCAATGATCTGTGCAACTAGCAGATACCACGGGTGTATATTTTTATTGGCCATAATAAATTACTTTCTTGTACAATTATAACAGTATTTATCTTGTTTTACAAGTGTTAAAACTTCCACTTCATTGTAAGATTAATAGTCCTTCCGTCTTGATTATAACCATGTGGTCGTTCATAGTTATTATCTAAAATATTATTAATATTCAATTCCAATTTAGAATTTTCATTTATATTATATCCAGTTTTTAAATCTGCTGTAATTTCAGACCCAACAGTTATTGTAGAATAGTTAGATGAGTGTGTGTCTTTGTGTTTACCAAAATAACTAATACTTGGTATTATATAAAAATCATCTTTATAATAACTAACTGATGAATTAATAATTGTGTGTGGTCTTCTTTTTAACCAATTATCAGTTGAGTCTTGTGCTGATGTAAATGCTATACTATTATGAAAACCATAATTACCTTTGTAGTAGTTAAGTTTTATATCTCCACCTTTCATTGTTGATGTACCATTGCTGTCATTACTATAAGTAGAATTTCCATATGTAATCATGTCTTCTATTTTTGTAGAGTAAACACTAACGTTACCATTTACCGTTTGATTACCAAACTTATATCCTACTTCATTTGTTACAGAAGTTTCTGCTTTTAAATTTTCATTACCACTATAACCATAATTGTCTGCACCATACAATTCATATAGTGTCGGAGCTCTATAACCTGTTGACCTACTAAAGTAAAGTCCTTTGTATGCTGTACCAACTCTGTATGTTGATTGTCCTTCTACTATTGAATTATAATCATAACGTAATCCACCAGATACTATTATATCTAAATCAGTTACATAATCAAAGTTATGATATATTCCTGTTGTGTTTGCTTCTTTATCTACAGAAGAATTATAAGATCCTCTGTTGTTAAATTCTGCACTATACCAAACAGTATCCATTCCTGTTTTAGTTGATACTTTGTCTGTGTGTGTTATCCAATCAGTTGCTGAATGTATAGATGAAGAATCATATTCGTCAAGTTCAGTTCCATTTACATATTCTCTATCCCAATAGGTAGCATCTAAAACTGATTTAAGAATACCATCATCAAATTCTGTAGACGTTTGTATTTGCCCAAAATGAAATTTAGTATCTGCTGTATAATCTAAATCATCTGCACCTGAGGCATCTAAATCTGATTGTGTATTATTTGTTATTCCTGTTATTTTAATTTCAGTATTATCAATTTTTGTTAAGTGCCCAAAGTTAAATCCAAGTATGTTGTATCCATCTTTTTCATCACCTTTTGGATAAACTGATATACCATCTGATTCTTCAAAATTTATTCCAAAGTTTGTGAGCCCTTCGCTGATTGTAATATGTGTTTGTTTGGTATTGTTAGATCCATAAGTAACTGTTATTTCATTTTCTTTAACGTCACTTGTTTTGATATCAACTACACCACCTATTGCATTAGGTCCATATATGGTACTCATAGGACCTGTATACAAATGTATACCATCTGCAAAGGATACATTTACATTATTAAGATCTGTTGCTCCATTAGTTGTTGAGTGATCTGTAATTGCTGATCCGTTTATTGTTACCAATGTATGATTTGAATTTGTTCCTCTAGTAAACAATGATGTTTGTTGTCCTTTTGATCCAGAACGTACTGCATTAAAATTTGCTACATCATTTAATGCATCTGTTAGAATACTTTCATTGTCTGGAAATATGTATTCGTTATTATGTATTTCATTACTTCTATGTGAAGGTGTTTGTGTAAAAAATATTGGTATGTTGATGACTAACGAATCACAAACAATTGTTTCGTCTTTCATATCTTCCCAATAGCATTCTTTTGCTTTTGCTGTACTTGTTATATTCAACAATAAAAAAAGCAATAAAAATATTTTAAAAATATTTGTTTGCATAATATCTCCCTTTATCAACTACCAGTATGTAGGTATTTTGTAAAGGTCGAGACAATGCTACAGTCAAAGATGCCATCAAGGCAGTATAAACAATTGTGCTTAAAACTGTATTTTGGAAAAATGGTATTGCCATTGTATAACACATCATTAATCCTTCTAATGTGTTAGGATAGTAATCCCACATGATCCATACTGCAAAATTTGTTACTATGTAAAATAACACAGATGATACCAACGTCATTGTTGCTAAAGGCAAGTACTTGCCAAACTGCATACTCCATCTGCTGACAACAGTTGACATTGCAATTGCTCCATACACCCACAGCATATAAGGATGAAACCCTATAAACACATCTCCAATAAACATTGCC
>Ga0163109_10000372_pt1 | contig 36527 bp, 35 predicted proteins | sample CRUFie1St13metaG_FD_108704 | JGI IMG/M metagenome (GOLD analysis project Ga0163109, IMG submission 108704) | Marine microbial communities from the Costa Rica Dome - CRUD Field 142mm St13 metaG | ecosystem: Environmental > Aquatic > Marine > Oceanic > Photic zone | place: Costa Rica: the Eastern...
CGAAATGCTCGCTTTCGCTCTCAACGCCCCTTAGCCTGCCGAACTCCAGACTGTCTTTGTAGATCCGGTGTGGCGCTATTTCTCCAAAGTGGATATGGGGTGACAGCCTTGAGACAGACTCCAGCGCCGGAAAATCTCTCCCCTGTCGATAATTGCCAATGCCGTGTTCTAGGAAACGCGCCAGCTGTTGCTCGGCGCCTGCTTCGCCGGGCGTAAAAACTTCCGCAAAGCCACTGTGCCATTCACCGGCCGGCATCAGCTCCAGAGCGTCGAGCCGGTTGGCAGCAAGTTCCGTCTGGATGAACTCCGGCGTGGGCTCGGCCAACAATACCGAATCCAGATTGATTCCCTTGCTTAGCGCCTTTTTGTAAAACGGGGTGAAGACTTTGTAGGGTGTGCCGTCGTCCTTGAGGTTGTGCCAAGGCTCGATTAACAAAGAGGCGTTGCTGCTGCTGACGCTGAGACCGGCGTCTTTCAGCGTCTGTTTCAGTTCGCTGTCTCTTTGGCTGCGCCAGGGTTCATAGCACCGACTCCAGAAAACTTTCTCGATGTCGTATTCGGCGGCCAGTGCGGGAATGAGTTTTCGTGGGTCACCGCGCAGCACCATCAGCCGGTCGTGCAGTTGTACATTCAAAACCTTGAGCGAGTGGTGCAGCCACCAGCGGCTGGCAGCGCCGAGTTGCCATGGCGCTGAATTGGTGTCATCAAGTATATAAACTGGCAGAATCGGGCCGCTGTTGGCTGCCGCGGTCAGTGCCGGATTGTCCCGCAGTCGTAGGTCTTGGCGGAACCACATCAGTGAGGCTTGTGCAGTCATGCAGTCATGCTCCGAAGGTGAACTGAAATTACGTGCGCGCGGCGTGCGGAGATCAATCGATAGGAGAATCAAAAGAACAACTGACGCAACAACCAAGAGAACTATCCAGAGGCTATGCAAGGGATCAAGACAGCTTTGGGCTGTACTGCTAGAATGTCGTCCGAAAATCGGAACCAAGCTGCTGTCCCGCTATGCTATTGATGATCGACAACTATGATTCCTTCACCTACAACGTGGTGCAGTTTCTGGGTGAGCTCGGAGCAGAGATTCAGGTGTGTCGGAATGATGCGATTACGCTTGATGAGATCGAAGCGATGGCCCCGGATCACATTGTGCTCTCGCCGGGGCCCTGCACACCGGATCAAGCAGGGATCTCGCTGTCGGTGGTTGAGCGCTTCGCGGGTAAAACGCCGATTCTGGGTATTTGTCTCGGGCATCAGAGTATTGGTCAGGCTTTTGGGGGGCGCATCATCCGCGCCGGTAAGGTCATGCATGGAAAGCTGTCTCCGATCCACCATCAGGCGACCGGGGTTTTTCGGGGTTTGACCAATCCGCTGACGGCCACGCGTTATCACTCTCTGGTGATAGACAAAGCGACCCTGCCGGACTCTCTCGAAATCACTGCCTGGACAGAAGACGAAAACGGAAATATGGAGGAGATCATGGCGGTGCGTCACACATCTCTTGCAGTAGAAGGTGTGCAATTCCATCCGGAATCCATCATGAGCGAGCATGGACATCAGCTGCTGGAAAATTTTCTGCAAGCCTAGCGTACAGCCGGGTCAGGGCAAGCTAATAACTTAGGGATATTTACGGGTAAAAAGGGCGTCGTGGAAATAGTCAGTGCGATCAAACGCGTCACCGCTGGTGATGATCTCAACAGTGAAGAAATGAGTTCAGTCATGCGGCTGATCATGTCCGGAGCCAGTACTGATGCGCAAAACGCGGCATTCCTTGTAGGTCTGCAGATGAAAGGTGTGCGGCCAGCTGAATTGCTGGGCGGCGCGTCAGTGATGCGCGAACTTGCCACCCGGGTCACCGTTTCAGATCAGAGCCATCTGGTGGACACCTGCGGAACTGGAGGTAGCGGTTCTAATAAATTCAATGTATCCACCGCCTCGGCACTGGTGGCAGCGACTGCGGGCGCGAAGGTTGCCAAACACGGCAATCGCGGGGCAACCAGCAAAAGCGGCAGCGCAGATGTCCTCGAAGCGGCCGGAGTAAACCTGACATTGGGTGCTGAAGAGGTTGGTCTCTGCATCGATCGCGTCGGCGTCGGTTTCATGTTTGCCCCAGCCCACCACAGTGCGATGAAACACGTAATTGCCGCTCGTAGGGAAATTGGCGTGCGCACGGTCTTTAATCTGCTCGGCCCTCTGACCAACCCGGCCGGTGCGCCCAATCAAATCATGGGCGTTTTTGATGCGCAGTGGATATCGACGATTCTCGAGACGCTGAAAGACTTGGGCAGCAGGCACGTGCTAATTGTGGCGGCTGATGACGGTCTTGATGAAATCAGTATCAGTGCGGACACGCAGGTGGGTGAGCTTAAAGACGGCGAACTCAGCTTCTATCAGGTCAGCCCTGAAGAATTCGACATCGACAGGCAGGCAGATTTCACCGCGCTACAGGTGGATAGCGCAGCGGACAGTCTGGAGCTTCTGAAACAGGCGCTTAACTATTCGCACAGGGCAGCGGGCGATATCGTGGCGCTGAATGCGGGAGCAGCAATCTATGCGGCTCAGTTAACCAGCAGTCTGGTTGAAGGCGTGGAGATGGCAAAATTAGTGCTTGCAGGCGGAGAAGCGCTGGCGAAACTTGAGGCGCTTGTGGCTTTTACTCAGAGTCAGGGTTCCTGAATTCATGACTATTCTCGAGCAGATCCTCGAAACCAAGACGGCAGAGGTGGACATTGCGAAACGGCAGCGTAGCCTCATCAAGCTGGAAGAAGCGATCACCGAGGCGCCGCCGGTGCGTGGTTTCTCAGCGGCGATGCGTGCCAGAATGGCCGTTAGCAAATCAGCCGTAATCGCTGAAATCAAAAAAGCTTCACCGTCCAAGGGCCTGATCAGGCGGGACTTTGATCCGGCAAGGCATGCTGCAGACTTCGCCGAGCATGGTGCCACTTGCCTGTCTGTGCTGACAGACGAAAAGTACTTTCAGGGTGCCAACGTGTTTCTGCAGCAAGCGCGTGCCGCCTGCCAGCTGCCGGTCATTCGCAAGGATTTTATGATTGACCCTTATCAGATTGCCGAATCCCGCGCACTCGGAGCTGACTGCGTGCTCCTTATTGTGGCCGCCCTTGATGCGTCTCAGCTGCAGGAACTTGCAGCCTACGCCGGCGAACTGTCACTCGATGTTCTGGTTGAGGTGCATAACGGCGCTGAGCTGGAGACTGCTCTGACGCTTGATACGGATTTGATCGGCATCAATAACCGGGATCTGCACACCTTTTCTACCTGTTTGCAGACCAGCATCGATCTGGCAGCGGAACTCTCGGACAATCGTCTGGTTATTACTGAAAGCGGTATCCACAGCCCGAAAGACGTTGCCCTGATGCGCAAAAACGGTATTTTCGGTTTTCTCATCGGTGAATCGCTGATGCGATCAGAACAGCCAGGTGCCAAACTCCGGGAGCTGTTCCCTGCCGACTAGCCTGTGGCGCCTGTCGCCGTGTGGCTAGTCAGAATAAATTATCGGAGACGTAGGATGATAGGAAGAATCAAATGGGTTCAAGATGTCATGTTTGTTGCAGAGTCGGGCTCCGGCCACGGCATCGTGCTGGATGGTGCGCCCGAAAGCGGGGGGCGTAACCTTGGCATGCGCCCCATGGAGCTGATGGCGCTTGGTGTGGGCAGTTGCTCATCCTATGATGTGGTAACCATCCTGAAGAAAGCGCGTCAGGCGGTAACTGCCTGTGAGGCAGAAATCGAAGCCTCCAGAGTCGATGCGACTCCTGCTGTGTTTGAGTCCATTCACCTGCATTTTGTGGTCACGGGGAAGGCACTCAATGAGGCGCAGGTAAAGCGTGCGGTTGAACTGTCGGCGGACAAGTACTGTTCCGCATCAATTATGTTGAAAAATGGCGGTGTTAAAATCACCCATGATTTCGAAATCGTCGAGGCCTAGCCAGAGCGGCTGATAACCCTGTTGCCTGCTCACACCCGGTAGGTAGTTCGCTTCATGATTTTCGACATGCCGAGCATGGCTTGCCTGATGGGAAGCGGCAGTGGCGCACCGCCGGCCTGCTCTGCTGCTTCGCCATGGTGACGCTCATCCTGAATCATCTGAGTCACCACGGCTTTACTGCGGTGGTCCCCTTCTGGGAGCTTTTTCAGGTGGGTTTCCAAATGCTCGCACACCTGTTTTTCAGTTTCGGCCACAAAGCCCAGACTCCATTTGTCTCCCGCCAGCCCTGCGGCAGCGCCCAGTCCGAACGAGATGGCGTACCAAAGAGGGTTAAGCAGGGAAGGCCGGCTCTGGAGTTCCGACAGCCGCGTTTCGCACCAGGCTAGGTGATCTCTTTCCTCGGCGGCGGCCTCTTCCATGGACTCCCGAACCTGGTCAAGCTTGGCCGTGCTGGCCTGTCCCGCGTAAAGCGCCTGTGCACACACTTCCCCGGTGTGATTAATGCGCATTAGGCCTGCGGCTTGTTGGCGCTCGGTTTCTGACAGCTCCGGTTGTTCCACTGAGCTGGCGGGAGAGGGCCGCTGTGACAGGGTGCTGCCTGGTACACAGGTGCGTAACGCCTGATCAAACTGAACCAGAGCGCTTTCAAGAAAGTTTGCCGGGCGTTTTATCATCTACTCATTATCTCGCGCTATCGCCCGGTAAGCAATGTCTGTGCGGAAGTAGACGTTTTCCCAGCTGATCCCGGAAGCCAGTTCATAGGCGGAACGCTGTGCAGCAGCCACTGATTGCCCCAAGGCAGCAGCGCAGAGTACGCGACCTCCGTGGGTCAGCACCTGACCGTTTTCTTCCCGGGTGCCGGCATGGAAGATCTTCTGTAGGTCGCTGTGCTGTGCATCAAGCCCATGAATGACGGCGCCTTTATGGTAATTGTCAGGATAGCCCCCAGCCGCCAGAACGACACCCACAGCGGGGCGTTCGTCCCAGTGTGCCTTCGCTGAGTCAAGCCGGCCGGCCATAGCTAGCTGGCAAAGCTCAGTCAGGTCAGACTGCAGCCGCATCATGACCGGCTGGGCTTCCGGGTCACCAAAGCGGCAGTTGAATTCCACAACGCTGGGGTTGCCATCCTGGTCAATCATAAGTCCCGCGTAGAGAAAGCCGACGTAGGGATGGCCGTCACTGATCATGCCCGCGACGGTCGGACGAATGACTTGCTTCATGATCCGCTCATGAACAGAATGACTCACCACGGGTGCCGGTGAATAGGCTCCCATTCCCCCGGTGTTGGGTCCTTTGTCACCATTGTCCCGTGCCTTATGATCCTGAGAGCTTGCCATCGGCAGAATATTCTCACCATCTACAATGGCGATGAAGCTGGCTTCCTCGCCGACGAGGAAATCCTCGATCACCACGCGGTGGCCGGCGTCGCCATACTTGGTCCCCTGAAGCATGTCTTCAATGGCAGCGATGGCTTGCGCTTCAGTTTCCGCAACAATCACGCCTTTACCGGCTGCCAGTCCGTCTGCCTTGATCACGATAGGTGCTCCGCGAGACCGCACATAGGAGACGGCAGAGCCAGGGTCAGTGAAGGTTTCAAAGGCTGCGGTCGGAATGCCGTGGCGTTTCAGGAACTCCTTGCTAAAGGCCTTGGAGCCTTCCAGCTGCGCGGCGGCCCGCGACGGACCAAAACAGGGCAGTCCCTTCCCCTGAAAATAATCAACTATACCTTCTACCAAAGGAGCCTCTGGTCCCACAATGGTTAGAGTTATCTGATTCTCTTCGGCAAACTGCGCCAGAGCGGGGAAGTCGAGCACATCTATCGTAATATTCTTTACTTTCGGCTCGAGACTGGTGCCGGCGTTGCCGGGAGCAACATAGACATGAGTGACCTGGTCTGCCTGTGCGCATTTCCAGGCTAGAGCATGTTCTCTGCCGCCAGAGCCGATCACAAGAATGTTCATAATGGCAGGGTTCCGTAATTGAAGAGTTCGCGCTCGCCCGTTGCTCGCGCCGTTAGTGTCTGAAGTGTCGGATGCCCGTGAAGACCATAGCCATGCCGGCTTCATCGGCAGCGGCTATTACTTCATCATCCCGCATGGATCCTCCGGGCTGAATAACGGCAGTGATGCCTGCCGCCGCCGCGGCGTCAATGCCGTCTCTGAATGGAAAGAAGGCGTCAGAAGCCATAACAGAGCCCGGCACCTCCAAGCCTTCGTCTGCCGCTTTGATGCCCGCAATTTTGGCGCTGTAAACTCTGCTCATCTGACCGGCGCCAATCCCGATGGTCTGCTGATTCTTGCAGTAAACAATGGCATTGGATTTGACGAATTGGGCAACGGACCAGGCAAACATCAGGTCCTGAATTTCGGCGGCATCAGGCTTGCGCTTGCTGACGACAGTCAGGTCCGATTCGCTGATCTGATGAATGTCCCGGTCCTGAACCAGCAGGCCGCCATTCACCCGTTTGTAGTCCTGCTCTGATACCCGGTCTCGCTGCCATTGGCCGCAACTCAGAACGCGGACGTTTTTCTTTTCAGCAGTCACTGTCAGCGCGGCCTGAGAAACGCTCGGCGCTATAATGACCTCGGTGAACTGCTGCTCAGTAATGCGTCTGGCCGTACCCTCGTCGAGTTCGCGGTTCAGCGCGATGATGCCACCAAAGGCTGAAGTGGGATCGGTCTGGAACGCTAGTTCATATGCTTCGAGTGTGCTGGCGGCGATTGCAACGCCACAGGGGTTTGCATGTTTGACAATAACGCATGCCGGCCCGGAGAAATTCTTGACGCACTCCAGTGCGGCATCGGTGTCAGCAACATTGTTGTAAGAGAGCGCTTTCCCCTGGAGTTGGATGGCAGTGCTTACGCTGGCCTCGGAGGGTTCGCGCTCCACGTAAAATACGGCGCTTTGATGGGGGTTTTCGCCGTATCTCATATCCTGCTTTTTGATGAACTGACTGTTAAATGTTCGGGGATAGGGTGATTCATGAGGGACCCCGTCAGCTCCTCGTGCGCCGAGATAATTGGCAATGGCGCCGTCGTAGGCTGCTGTGTGTTCATAGGTTTTGACGGCCAGATCAAAGCGGATTGCCTGATCCAGGCAGCACGCGTTGTTTTCTAGCTGATCCAGTACGGGCGCATAGTCTTCGGGATTGACTACGACCGCTACGAACTGGTTGTTCTTGGCCGCAGCGCGCAGCATGGTGGGTCCACCGATATCGATGTTTTCTATTGCTCTCGGTAGATCACAATCAGGATCAGCCACCGTGGCCTCGAACGGGTACAGATTCACCACAACCAGGTCTATCGGTGGAATATCGTGCTCGGACATGACTGCTTCGTCCTGACCCCGTCTGCCCAGAATCCCGCCGTGGACTTTGGGGTGCAGGGTTTTTACCCGACCATCCATCATTTCCGGGAAGCCGGTGTAGTTGGAGATCTCCACAGCCGGGATGCCCGACTCCTTCAGCAGTCGATAGGTACCTCCGGTGGATAGTATCTCGATGTTCAGGGCATGAAGTGATTGGGCAAATTCCGCGATGCCGGTCTTGTCGGATACGCTGATTAGCGCCCGGCGAACGGCTACAGAGTCATCTGTACTCATAGCTTATGTTGATCTAAGTTGGTTAGCGGTAGGTGGGCTCAGCTGTGCATTACAGCATGCCGTAGAGTTTCAACTTGGTGCGCAGGGTACCACGGTTCAAGCCCAGCATGATAGAAGCCTTGCTTTGATTGTTCCCGGTATAGCGCATGACGGCCTCAAGCAGAGGCGCTTCCACTTCTGACATCACCAGACGGTGTAAGTCTGTGACCGGTTCATCATCAAGCTGCTTGAAATAGCGCTGCAGAGATCTTTCCACTTGACTGCGAAGCGTAGATTCCTGGGCAGGGGTCTCATGGGAAGGCTGAGGCGATTGGTTGAAGCGTTTGCCGGTTTCTGAGAGGGCGAAACTTGATGATGCATTTGCTCCGTCCAATTTGTTCATGCGGCGATGGCTCCGTCTCTTTGCTGCATCAAACAGTCAAAGTAGTTTTCGATGAGTTCTAATTGTTGCTGTCCCGAATCAGAGGCGTTGAATTCGGTCATGAATTCTTTTGCCGACGGTAAACCGCTGACGTACCCGGCAACGTGCTTTCGAGCGTACCACACCCCTTTTACATTGCCATAGAAAGCGTGCATTTTTTTTAGATGAGACCGAATTACCCCGGCTTTTTCGGGAAGAGAAGTAACAAAGTTGTCTCTGCCGGTCTCCAGATAGCAGGCAATTTCATTGAACAGCCAGGGCCGGCCCTGAGCAGCACGCCCGATCATGACGCCGTCGGCTTGAGTGTAGGCTAAAACGCCTGCGGCTTTTCGTGGTGTGTCAATATCCCCGTTGGCAATGATGGGAATTGTGACTGCCTGTTTGATCTCTGCAATCGTGTCGTATTCCGCTTCGCCTCTAAAGCGATCGGCACGCGTGCGTCCGTGGACAGTCAGCAGTTGGATGCCTGCATCCTCGGCAATTCGGGCGACCAGAGGTCCATTGCGTGTTTCAGGGCACCAGCCGGTGCGGATTTTCAGGGTGACGGGAATGCTCACCGCATTGACCACCGCATTGAGAATTGAGTCGACCAGGCCTGCGTCCTTTAGCAAGGCAGACCCTGCTGCTTTTTTTAGCACTTTCTTGGCGGGACAGCCCATATTGATGTCAATGGCATTGGCTCCCATGGCTTCATTGAGCCGAGCGGCTTCTGCCATCAGAAAAGGATCAGAGCCTGCTATCTGCACTACCTGAGGGCCCGGTATGCGGGGTTTGATTTGTTTCAGCCGGTTGCGTTCGTTGTGCCACAGATCCTTATCGCAGGTGAGCATTTCGCCAACAGTCAGCCCTGCGCCCTGGTCGCTACAAATTTCGCGAAATGGTGTATCACTGACACCGACCATCGGCGCCAGGAAAAGATTATTCTTCAGCTGGTAGGGACCTACATGCTTCATGCGAACTCTCGGCCTGCCCATCAGTCGGGTCGCGAACAATTAAGCGAAAACATAATGATACGCGTGCCGTTCGAAGGAGGAAAGTGGTCTGGGGACGGGAGCACTGGAGATGAAAGTACTGAGAGCCTGTGCGGAAGCCATGAGCTTGATCTTGAACGGCGCAGCCCAGGACTTGTGCAACTGTCGCCGCTCAGGGGCGCCGAAAAGCCAACGTATAATTTACCGCATCCTTCCCGGGATCCATCAGTGATAGGCTTATCGGCACGGGTGCCATCACGGGCATAGTCGCTGACTCGGGAAGATCGCCCTGCAGGTATTCCGCCGGTGAAAACTCCCTCAGTGCAATCAGTTCGTTGTCTGATGTGTTAAAACCCACAATCATGACAGGGAATGCCTGTTCAAACGGCGCGGTGTTGTGTATCTGCACCTGAACCATGACGGCGTCAGCACGGTTGGGGTGACTCCTGACGGAGAGATTGGAAGGTTCGATTGCCGGCAGGTCTTCGTAAAGCGGCAGGTCGCAGCCGCGGTTGGCGCAGACCCACTCCAGCAGCGGACGCCAGCGCGCCTGCTGGCTGTAGTATTCCTGATTTCGCCAAAGGTGTTGTCCGGCGAGACTCATGCCCAGCAGACCGGCGCTCAGCAGCAAGGTCAGTGTTCTGCCCCAGCGTGTGGGGGAATTACTGCGCAGTTCAACTGTCGTAGCAACCGCTTGCAGACTCGCCAGATTTTCAGTAGCAAACTGCTCCAGCGCCTCGTCATTTGTGAGCTTCATTTTTAGCGCCCGGGCCCGGATTGCTTCGCTGCTGTTCGCGGCGTCTGTATTTTGTTCCGTTACGGGATCGGGAAAAGCCGTTGCCGCCGCATCGATGCGCTGCAATTTTTCCGGTGTCAGAGATGTCTTGGCCGGGCCGCCGTCAGGCTCTGGATCCTCTGGATTGCGGGCTATGTTACTGTCAGCTTCTTTCGGTGAGTGTTCATGGGTGGCTGACTCAGCATGTTGTGCTTCCGATACTTCTGAGGGTTTGGGCACGGCCGATGCTAGCCGGGTTTGGCTGACGGGATTTTTTCCAGCAGATAAGCCGGCAGTCTCAGCCTTCCCTGTGAATTCCGACTCTGCAGTTGCTACCCGACTGTTCATGGGCTGTTGCTGCAGTGCTTCTCGGGTCAGGAAGCTTGCTGGATCAAAGTATTCTTCAGGCGCGTCGCCGACAAACACGGAGTCGTTGTTTTCGCTGCCATCTGTCGCTGGTTCGCTGTCAACGAGTTGTTGCTCTGCGAGAAAGACAGACAGGCAGGCGCCGCAGCGGACTTTTCCGTTCGCCGCATCCAGCTGTTGAGCGCTAATGCTGAAAGTCGAGTTACAGCACGGACACTGGGTTATGTGAAATGCCATGTTCGGGCAAGGTAATCCGGTTAGTAAGTCTGGTGTTGCGCTGACAAGTAAAGGGCTGTCTGGTCACTGCAGCGAGCACTGCCCTGACATTCGGGTCGAGGCGCATAATCTGCTTCGAATTCTAGGGGATTAACCACCGATTATCACGCTCTGCGGGAGCCGCTTAGCCTCACCCAGCCATCTTCTGTTGCGGGTTTGTCGAGGCAAAACCAACGTTCGTAACGCACCATCAGAGACGCTGCCTGTTCTTCAAGAATCCCTGAGAGCACGATCTTGCCCTCCGGTTTAACGAGGGCGGTAAAATGATCGACAAGCTCGTGCAGGGGTTCGGCGAGAATGTTTGCCAGTAAAAAATCGGCCTGCAGTTTTGGTAGTGCTTCCGGCAGATAAGCCGTGATTTTGCCGAACGGCATGTCGTTGCGCGAGCTGTTGTCGACGGTCGCGGCGATGGCCTGAGGGTCATTATCCACGGCGTGGATTTTATCAGCGCCCAACAGTGCTGCCGCGATTGCGAGTATTCCTGAGCCACAGCCATAGTCAATCACTGTTTTGTCCCCCAGATCGGCTTGTTCCAGCCAGCGCAGGCACAGAGCGGTGGTGGCATGGCTGCCGGTGCCGAAGGCCAGCCCCGGATCAAGAAGAATGTTGATTGCCTCAGGGTCGGGTGGCGATTGCCAGCTGGGACAGACCCAGAGGCGTTTACCGTATTGCCTCGGCGTAAAATTGTCCATCCAAGTCCGTTCCCACACCTGCTCTTGTAGGGACTCAATTTGCAGCGAATCGCGATTCAATACCCGAGGATGGAACTGTAAAGTTGCAAGCAGGGCCTTAAGGTTCTGTTCCTGGGGAAACAGGCCCGTCAGTGTGGAGATCCCCCACAGCGGTGTGGTTCCCGGCTCTCTTTGAAAAACCGGCTGGTCTTCAGCATCCATCATGGTGACAGAGCTGGCACCTGCCTCCAGCAACAGCGCTTCAAGTTCCGCGCAATGCTCGGCGCGCACCGTCGTTTGTATTTGTTGCCACATCGGGATTGGCAGGCGCTCTGCGTATCAGGACTCGAGTTTCTGTTCCAGATAATGGATGTTTACTCCGCCCTTCTGAAATTCGCTGTCTCTGACCAGATCACGGTGCAAAGCGGTATTGCTGCGGATACCATCAATGAGCAGCTCATCGAGCGCGATTTGCATGCGGACCAGTGCTTGCTCTCGCGAGTCGGCATAGGAAATGAGTTTTGCAACCAGCGAGTCGTAGAAGGGTGGTACCGAATAGCCTGAGTAGAGATGTGAATCCACCCTCACGCCGGGGCCGCCGGGGGCATGAAACAGTTTTACCTTACCCGGGCTCGGCAGAAAGCTTGTCGGATCTTCGGCATTGATCCGACATTCGAAAGAATGTCCCTTGGTGGTGATGTCTTCCTGCTTGACGCTCAATGGCAGGCCGCTGGCTACCCGCAGCTGCTCTTTTACGATGTCGATTCCGGTTACCATCTCTGTTACGGGATGCTCGACCTGCACGCGAGTATTCATCTCGATGAAATAAAATCGCTCATCTTCATAGAGGAACTCCAGAGTGCCAGCCCCTCGGTAGCACAGATTCTTGCAGGCCTGTATGCAGGTTTTGGTAATTGCCGCGCGGACTTCATCCGGAATCCCCGGAGCGGGCGCTTCCTCGATGACTTTCTGATGCCGTCGCTGTAGTGAGCAGTCTCTGTCCCCGAGACAGATGGCTTCACCCTTGCCGTCGCCAATGACCTGGATCTCAACGTGGCGGGGATTCTCCAAAAACTTCTCGAGGTAGACTGTGCCATCACCAAAAAAGGATTTGGCCTCGGTCTGGGTGACATGAATGGCTTTGAGCAAAGCGGCCTCGTTGTGCACGACCCGCATGCCACGACCGCCACCGCCAGCCGCTGCTTTGATGATTACCGGATAGCCTATTTTCTTGGCCAGCGCCAGGGTACGATCGTGATTATCGTCCAGAGGGCCATTCGAGCCCGGCACCGTGGGAACGCCCGCGTCACGCATCACTTCGATGGCGGAGACTTTGTCTCCCATCTTTCTGATGGTTTCTGCGATTGGCCCGATGAAGATAAACCCGCTGTTTTCAACCTGCTCGGCAAAATCCGCGTTTTCCGACAGAAAGCCATAGCCGGGATGCACACCATTGGCGTCGGTTAACTCCATGGCAGCGATGATTGCCGGAACGTTGAGATAGCTTTCCGAGGCGCTAGGCGGTCCGATACAGACAGATTCATCAGACAATCGGACATGCATCAGATCGCGGTCGGCAGTGGAGTGGACGGCAACAGTTCGGATGCCCAGTTCTTTGCAGGCACGCAGCACGCGCAGGGCGATCTCGCCGCGATTGGCTATGAGTACTTTATCCAGCATTCGCCCTCGCTCTGATTCTCAGTGTCATACAACAATGTAGGCGGGTTGGCTTCCGGCTCAGACGATGGTGACTAGTGGTTGGTCGAACTCTACCGGTTCGCCGTCCTTAACCAAAATCGCCTCAATGATCCCTGCCTTCTCCGCTTCGATCTGGTTCATCATTTTCATTGCCTCAACGATGCAAACCACATCACCGGCCTTCACATTAGTTCCCACTTCGACAAAAGCAGGAGAAGAGGGGGAGGGAGAGCGATAGAAAGTCCCTACCATCGGAGAGCTCACAACATGGCCGGAGGTAGCCCGTGGGGCCGGCTTTTCTTCGGCCGCTGCGGGTGCAGCGGAGTTTGGTGCTGGCGCAGCGACAGGTGCTGCGGCCGGGGCCACAACCGTGGTCGTGACGCTGGAGTTTCGGCTGATACGAACCGCTTCCTCTCCTTCCTTAATCTCGATTTCTGCGATGTCGGAGGTTTCCAACAGCTCGATGAGTTTTTTTACCTTCCGAATGTCCATTAAAAAGTCCTAGGGATAAACCTGAAGTAATGCTCAAGAAAATTGTTAGCTCTGCAGTCGCTCGAATGCTGCTTGAAGCGCGAGCTCATAACCCTGCGCCCCCAGTCCTACAATACTGCCGACAGCGATGTCGGCAAAGTAGGAATGGTGACGAAATGGTTCCCGTTTATACAGATTGGACAAATGAACTTCGATACAGGGAATCTCTGCCGCCAGCATGGCGTCTCTGAGGGCAATGCTCGTGTGGGTGAATCCGCCAAAATTAACCACCATGAAGGCAGTCCCGTCGGTTCTGGCCTGTTGCACCCGGTCGATGAGTATCCCCTCGGAGTTGCTTTGCAAGGCGTCTAGTTCATGGCCCGCTGCGGCGCATTGCTGCTGTAAGCGGTCATTGATGTCCTCTAGGGAGTCGGAGCCGTAGATCTGCGGTTCCCGCTGTCCGAGAAGATTCAGGTTGGGACCATTTATAACCAGTATCTTAGCCATCTCTGTCTGCTTAATGTCTGCTCAATTCGGTATCTGGTTGAGTCGGGTGGGATATCTCCAGGCCGATGTTCAAAGTTTGGGCATTTTGGCAGAAAATGGGTGGTATTTCACGGGTTTTCGATGCCAAATTGCCCATCTCGCCCGTTTTTCTGCCCCCAGGTCAAGGGGTCAGCGGATAGAGGGTTTTCTGCGGAGGATAGCAAAAGCCCCAGTCCGCGCAGCCTTGGTATTCGATTACCAGGGCGGCATCGGGGCCGGGGACCGTGGTGAGCTGTAGTTCGACCGAGACCAGTTCGTAGTAAGCAACGATATCCCCGAAGAATTTATCAGTCTTGTTCAGGCCGGCCGGCAGCGCGTAATCCACCTCAATATCTTTGCTGGCGTCCGCTGCTGTCTGCGCGAAGGAAAAAGCGTGTTGATAAAGATAGTGACCGGACGCCGGCTCCCATGTTACACGGTATTTGCCGGGACTGATTGTGCTAACAAAAAATGGGAAGGCCTGCTCCAAGGGCAGCGGTTCCGGCTGATCTGAAAGCGCCTCAGCCAGAGAGCGGCTGCTGCGCAGTTCAAGTTGCCCTGAAGCGGACGTGGCGGACAGCACGGCTGCCAGACAGAGAAAGGCGGCAATAATGTGATTGCTGGGTTTTGTCATAAGCAAGCTGCCTGCCTGTGGTTAATTTGAGGGTGTTGACTCAGGCTCGGTAGCGGTCGAATACCAGGCAGGCATTAGTGCCACCAAAGCCAAAGCTGTTCGACATGACCCGGTTGAGCTCGACATTCTCCTGCTTATTAATAGCCACCGGAAGACCTGCAGCAGCGTCGTCAAGATTGTCAATATTTGCCGAGGCCGCAATGAAATTGCCCTGCATCATCAGCAGAGAGTAAATGGCTTCCTGAGATCCAGCTGCGCCAAGAGAATGCCCGGTCAGTGATTTGGTGGAATTGATAATGGGGGCTTGATCGCCAAACACTTCCCTGATGGCTTTGAGCTCTGATACGTCACCGGCCGGGGTGCTGGTTCCGTGCGTATTGACGTAATCCACTTTTCCGGACAGCCCGTTGGTAGCCATGCGCATCGCGCGTGCACCGCCTTCTCCGGATGGCGCCACCATGTCATAGCCGTCAGATGTTGCGGCGTATCCGGTCAGCTCAGCGTAAATCTTCGCGCCTCGTGCTAGGGCGTGCTCAAGATCCTCGACGACAACAACGCCTCCTCCGCCGGCGATAACAAAGCCATCGCGGTCGGCATCAAAGGCGCGGGAAGCCTTCTCTGGCGTCTCGTTATATTTGCTCGATAATGCGCCCATGGCATCGAACATATGAGACATTGTCCAGTGCTCTGACTCACCTCCGCCAGCGAACACCAAGTCCTGTTTACCCATTTGAATGAGTTCGGCGGCATGCCCGATACAGTGGGCGCTGGTCGCACAAGCTGATGAAATAGAATAGTTCACCCCTTTGATTTTGAAAGGTGTGGCGAGGCAGGCAGAGACCGAACTGCTCATGGTCCGGGGTATGCGATAAGGCCCCACGCGTCTAAGACCCTTGTCTCTTAGAATATCCGTCGATTCAAGCTGGTCTTCCGGAGAACCGCCGCCTGAGCCGACAACCAGACCGATTCTTTCGCTGGAAATTTCATCCATCTTGAGTCCGGCGTCTCTTATGGCTTCATCCATGGAAAGATACGCGTAGGCAGAGGCTTCTCCCATGAAGCGATAGAGCTTGCGATCGATCAGCTCTTCCGTGTTCAACTGCACGCTGCCGCTGATCTGGCTTCGCATGCCGATATCGGCGTATGACTGGTTGAAACGGATACCGCTGCGTCCTTTCTTTAGGGCGCTGCAGACTTCTTCAAGGTTGTTGCCAAGGCAGGAGATGATACCTGCTCCGGTGATGACTGCGCGTCGCATACTCGAATCCGATAGGCTTTACTAGAATGTGTTTTCAGGGGTGAAGAGCCCGACCTTAAGTGCTTTAGTGGTGTAGATGATCTTATCATCGACCGCCACCGCTCCATCTGCGATACCCATCACTAGCTTGCGATCAATGACACGGCTGATATTCAGTACGTAGACCACTTTTTTTGCTTCCGGCAAGATTTCTCCAGTGAATTTCACTTCTCCGGCGCCGAGCGCGCGACCTTTACCGGGGAATCCGCTCCAGCCGAGGAAAAAACCGACCAGTTGCCACAGGGCATCGAGCCCCAGACAACCTGGCATGACCGGGTCTCCGGAAAAGTGGCAGTCGAAGAACCAGAGATCAGGCCGGATATCCAGTTCCGCCACGAGTTTGCCGCGGCCATATTGACCTCCGTCGGCCGTAATTTCGGTTATGCGGTCCAGCATCAGCATGTTGTTGACCGGCAGCTTGGCGTTACCCGGACCAAACAGCCTGCCATAACCACAATCGACCAGTTCATCAAGGTCGTAGCTGCTTTTTGGTATGAAGAAATCGTTGCTGGCAGGCATAGTAAGACCTCTGTCTAATAACATGCTGATCAGAGGGGACGAAGAGTATAACGTCATCGAAAAATAATCGATACCAAATTGAGAAGCGTTGACCGTTACAGTTTGTCGCACCTGCTGTTCCGGTACTGGTGGCAATAATTTGATACACTCCGGATCATGTAATTCAGGTTGATTATATGTTGCATCCCGTGATTCTTGCTGGAGGCGTCGGCTCGCGCTTGTGGCCCCTTAGTCGTGCTGCCATGCCCAAGCAGTTTATCGAGCTGGATGGCCCGAGTTCGCTTTTCCAACAGACCCTCATGCGGTTGCGCGGCTTGCCTGAGCTCGGAAAGATTCGGGTGCTAGGTAACAGCGATCATCGTTTTCTGATCGCTGAGCAGTTGCGTCAGCAACAACTGACAGAAGGCAGTCAGATTCTGCTCGAACCCGTCGGTCGAAATACAGCGCCCGCTGTGACCATGGCGGCACTGGTTGCCATCGCTGAAGATCAGGATGCGCAAATTCTGGTGCTGGCAGCCGATCACAAAATCACAAACGTGCCAGCTTTTGAGCAAGCCGTTGCTGCTGCGATTGAGCTGGCTTCTGCAAACTATATGGTGACGTTTGGCATAGTGCCAGGTCGCCCAGAAACCGGCTATGGCTATCTCAAAAAGGGGTTGCCAGTGACTGAAAGAGGATTCCGGGTTGAGACATTCGTCGAAAAGCCCGATCTCGAGACTGCTTCTGCTTACGTCACTAGCGGTGAGCATTACTGGAACAGTGGGATGTTCCTGTTTTCTGCTACCGAATTACTCCTGGAAATGGAAATTCATGCGCCCGATATTGTGCAGCAGTGCCGTCTTGCGTTTGAGCGGATTTCGTCTGATTTAGACTTCCTGCGAATTCCGGATGCTGAGTTCGCGGCCTGTCGTTCTGAGTCCATCGATTATGCTCTAATGGAAAAGACCAGTCGGGCAGCGATGGTGGCCCTGGATGCCGGCTGGAACGATCTGGGCTCCTGGCAGTCGCTTTGGGACGTCAGTCCGAAAGACGAGGCTGGCAACGTGGTTTCGGGTCAGGTCGAGATGATCGGTACCCGACAGAGCTACGTCCACGCTGCATCGCGTACGGTCGCAGCGATCGGGCTTGAAAACGTGACCGTAGTAGAGACAGATGACGCAGTTCTGGTGGCGAGCAGCCATGAGCTGCAGCATGTCAAGCAACTGGTCGAAGCGCTGAAGGAGCGGGCTCCTCAGCTGACTGAAACCGCTTCCGTCGTTCATCGCCCTTGGGGCTGTTACCGGACTCTGGCAAGTGGCTTCGGGTTTCAAGTGAAACACATTACAGTGCTTCCGGGCGGAGCACTGTCGCTGCAGCGCCATGCGCATCGCAGTGAACATTGGACGGTTATCAAAGGCCTAGGCGAGATACACTGTGCGGGCAAAGATTTTGTGCTGCATGCCAATCAGTCGACCTACATTCCCAAAGGTGCTGTTCATCGCCTGAGTAACCCCAGATCAGAGGCTGTTGAATTGATTGAAGTGCAGCTTGGTGATTATCTGGGTGAGGATGATATCGAGCGCTTTGATGATGTTTATGGTCGCTAGGTCACCGAGATAAGGCTGCGCCAGTGATTTTCGAGAGCTAACCACTTCTAACCCGGGTGAAAAATTTGTTATGACCAACGTAAAGAAATGTCTGTTTCCAGCGGCTGGCTATGGCACCCGTTTTCTGCCGGCGACCAAATCTATGCCGAAGGAAATGCTGCCGATTGTCACTAAACCACTGATTCAATACGGAGTTGAAGAGGCGGTGGAAGCCGGCATTGTTGATATGGCGATCGTTACTGGTCGCGGTAAACGTGCACTGGAAGATCACTTTGATATTGCCTATGAGCTGGAGCATCAGATTGCCGGCTCTGACAAGGAATCAATGCTGGAAGAAACCAGGGCAGTGATGAAGCAATGCACGTTCTCCTACACGCGTCAGGTGGAGATGAAGGGGCTCGGACACGCAATTTCAGTTGGTGGAAGGCTGATTGGCCGCGAGCCCTTTGCCGTCATACTGGCGGATGATTTCTGTGTGACTGAGGGGCCCGGAGTGCTGTCGCAGATGATTGCGCTCCATCGGCGATTTGGCTGCAGCGTTGTTGCAATCGAGGAAGTCCCTCGGAAAGAGACCTACCGGTATGGCGTGATTGCCGGAGAGGAAGAACAACCTGGAATTATTCGCATCAGCGACATGGTTGAGAAACCTGCGCCGGAAGATGCCCCCAGTAATCTGGCGATTATCGGTCGGTACGTGCTGACTCCGGAGATTTTTGACATCCTCGATGATACGCCGCCCGGCAAGAACGGAGAAATTCAGATTACGGATGCTCTGCTGACACAAGCCCGTCGGGGAAACGTGATTGGTTATAAATTTCAGGGCACGCGCTTTGACTGTGGCAGCGTGGGCGGATTTATCGACGCGACCAATTACACTTTTGCCAAAATGCAGAGTGAGTAGCATGGATGCGACTCCCACCATGACAAAAGAGATCACTTGTTTTAAAGCTTATGATATTCGAGGGCGTGTACCGGATGAGCTGAACGAGGACATCGCCTACCGGATTGGTCGGGCTTTTGCTGCTTTACTCTCACCCGGACGGGTAGTCGTAGGCTTCGATATTCGCCTGACCAGCGAGGCGCTCTGCACTGCTGTCAGCCGCGGGCTGATGGAAGGTGGTGCAGATGTCCTGAATATCGGCCAATGTGGCACCGAGGAAGTTTACTTTGCCACCTCGCATCTCAAGGCCGATGGTGGGATTGCCGTTACGGCCAGCCATAATCCCAAGGACTACAACGGCATGAAGCTGGTGCGGGAAAACAGCAGGCCCATCAGCGCAGACACTGGTCTGTTCGACATCAAAAAGCTCGCAGAACAGAGCCAATTCCCCGAGCCCGAAAAGACCGGGGTGCTGGAGAGGGTCAATACCAAACCGGCATACATTGAGCATCTCCTGACGTATGTGGATGCTGGTCATCTGAAGCCCCTGAAAATTGTCTGTAACGCAGGTAATGGCGGCGCCGGACCCGCAATTGATCTTCTGGAGCCGCATCTGCCGTTTGAACTCATCAAGGTGCATCATAAGCCCGACGGGCATTTTCCGAATGGCGTGCCGAATCCGATGCTTGAGGAAAACCGCTATCCCACGGCAGCGGCCATTGCCAAACATCAGGCAGACATCGGGATCGCCTGGGATGGTGACTTTGATCGCTGTTTTTTCTTTGATGAAAATGGCCGGTTCATCGAGGGCTACTATATCGTCGGGCTGTTGGCTCAGACCTTTCTAGAGCGAGAGGCAGGCGCCAAAATTGTCCATGACCCTCGCCTGACCTGGAATACTCTGGAAGTTGTGCAGGACCTAGGCGGGGAGCCGGTGCTGTGCAAGTCCGGTCACGCTTTTATCAAGGAGGTTATGCGACGTGAGGATGCCGCCTACGGGGGTGAAATGAGTGCTCATCACTACTTCCGAGATTTCTTTTACTGCGATAGCGGGATGGTGCCCTGGCTGCTCGTCCTCGAACAGATGTCAACTACGGGTAAACCTTTGTCGCAGCTCGTTGATGAGCGCATGGCAGCTTTCCCGGCCAGTGGGGAAATCAACAGCACTGTTGAGAATGCCGAGGCGCTGCTACAACAGATTGAAGCCCGCTATGCGCCGGGCGCTGTCGCAGTGGATCATACTGATGGGTTGTCGGTCGATTTTGGCAACTGGCGTTTCAACATCCGAATGTCGAATACTGAGCCTCTGGTCAGGCTTAACGTGGAGTCGCGGGGAGATAAGGCGCTGATGCAGGTGAAAACCGATGAGCTGCTGGCTCTGATTCGTGAGTAAGCTCATTAAGGCTTCGCCGCCCCGCCTTTTTGTGTACGGAACGCTGGCCCTAGGTGAAGTGAACGAGCACGTTCTCGCACCACTGGACGGCAGCTGGGTCCCGGCATGCGTGTATGGCACGCGTCATGCGGAAGGCTGGGGACACACTCACGGATTTCCGGCGCTGCGACTGGACCCTTCGGCAGCTGCGGTGGCCGGGCAGATTTTTCACTCAGAAGATCTCGCCCGACACTGGGCTAGGATCGATGAGTTTGAGGGCGAAGCTTATCGCCGAGTGGTAACTCACGCCGAGCTGATCAACGGTGGTCGCTGCGAGACCTGTGTTTATGTTTTGAATGCGTAAGCGGATGATGGAGTTCTGCAAACTAATCGGGGCGTATTAGGAACAGCATGAAAGAAATTACTTGGGATGAATTTATACAGGTGGAGCTGCGTGTCGGCACAGTAGTCGAGGTAAGTGAGTTTCCAGAAGCCAGAAAGCCCGCTTGGAAACTACAAATCGATTTTGGGGAGGAGATCGGCTTGCGGAAATCCAGCGCCCAGATCACCGATCTGTATGACGCTGAGGACCTGCTTGGCAAACAGGTGGTCGCGGTGGTCAATTTTCCCAAAAAGCAGATCGGCCCGATCATGTCTGAATGTCTGGTAACGGGTTTTTATCAGGAGGATGGCGCGGTGGTGCTGATCACGCCGGAGCGGCCGGTGAAGAACGGCGCCAAGCTCGGCTGACTGGGCGGCAAGGTCAGGGTCTTTGCCATGCGTCAGTCGGTGAGGGTGCTTTCTTCTGCTCGTTAATCTGTGCTCTGCCAGTGCTTGAGCTGAGCGATCAAACCCTGACTGGAGGCGTCGAGATCAGCTCTTTCTGCTTCGTCGCCAAGGGCTTGCAGCATCTCTATGGCAAGGGTTTTGCTCAGCTCAACGCCCCACTGGTCAAACGCGTTGATATCCCAGATGATGCTTTGCACAAAGACCTGATGTTCATACAGAGCTAGCAGGCTCCCAAGCGCGAAAGGAGACAGCGCTTTCATGATCAGCGTATTGCTAGGTCGGGAACCCGGGGAACTCCGATGGGGTTCAGCAGAATTCTCCCGGCCCTCCATCAGTGCCAAGCTCTGTGCCAGACAGTTTGCCAGCAGTTGCTCATGTTGTTCTGCAGCGCCATCGGCATTGCTGTTCGCCACTGCGATAAAGTCCACCGGTATCAAACTGGTGCCCTGATGCAGCAGCTGAAAGTAGGAGTGCTGGCCATTGGTGCCCGGGGTACCCCAGATCACGGCGCCTGAGTTGACAGGCAGAGGTTCACCGTCCTGGGTAACCCGTTTGCCAAGGCTTTCCATTGAAAGTTGCTGCAGAAAATCTGGTAACTTGTCCAGCGATTGGGAGTATGGAACGATGGCAAAACTGTCTGCGTCAAAAAAGCTTCTGTACCAGACAGTGAGCAAACCCATGATTACCGGCATGTTGTTGGTGAACTCGGCGGTGGCAAAGTGCTGATCCATGCTGTGGGCACCATCCAGCAACTGCCTGAATTTGTCCATTCCGATGGCCAATGCAATTGGTAATCCGATAGCAGACCACAGCGAATAGCGCCCGCCTACCCAGTCCCACATCGGATAGATATTTTCTTCGGAGATGCCGAACGCGAGCGCGCTTGTCACATTGCTGGAGACGGCGACAAAATGACGGTTTAGATGGTCGGCTGCGCAGCCCGATTTCAGCAGCCACCGGCGGGCGTAATTTGCATTGGCTAGAGTTTCAGCGGTAGTGAAGGATTTGGACGCGACTACAAATAATGTCGTTTCGGGATTGCTTCGCTCCAGCGTTTGCTGCATGTGAATAGGATCGACGTTGGAAACGAACTGCACAGTCAAGGCCGGTAAGCATTCGGTGCGCAGCGCCTCTACGACCATGGCAGGTCCCAGATCAGAGCCTCCAATCCCGATGTTGATGACAGTCTCTATTTGCCTGCCCGTGTGTCCCGTCCAGTCGCCGGTGTGAATTTTCTTAACCAGGGCTGACATTCTGCTGAGAGTTGCGCTGACTTCGCTGTTGGTCTGTTGCGCTTCCGGCAGGCGCAGTGCGACATGATGAGCCGGACGCTGTTCCGTCTTGTTGATGATTTCGCCAGCGAACATCGCGTGAATGGCCTGATTGAGCTGTCGTTCTTCTGCGAGGCGTACCAGCAGATTTCGTGCTTCTGCGTCCAGCAAATTCTTGGAGTAATCGAGCAGCAGGTCTTCCTGTGCCAGAGAAAAACCGGCATAGCGCTCCCCTTCGGCGAGTAGCGCTTTAAGTGAGAAACAAGGGCTCTTGAATTCATTGCTTTTGGCAGCCAGCGCCTGCCAGACCGCGCTACTAATGCAGCTGTTCATCCGGTGTCCTGTCCTTGCAAGCGCACGCCAGAGGTCGTGAGCATAACAAGATCAGGGCCTCCGGGGCCATTCAGCATTGCTGAATTGGGGAATATTGAATCGTTGTAATGGATTATGTACACTTCGCGATCTTCAGGTACGCATCCAATCGTGCTTGAGTCCGTGCCGCTATAGCTCAGCCGTGGTAGAGCAGCTGACTTGTAATCAGCAGGTCCCGAGTTCGACTCTTGGTGGCGGCACCACTTTTTCCTTCTTTCATTCCACTGAAATGCGTTTTGTGCTGTTCCGCGCCACTCTGGGTTGTCTTTCATCAATTATCGGCCTCATCCGGTTCTTTTTGAGCAATATGCAGGCAATGCAGTGCGCTGGTCAGAAAACGATGTCAGTGTGGCTTCTCTAGGCTACACTCAAAGCTCATTTTGCAGGCAGATTCATCGTCCAAGCCCTACATGATCAGCGTCATTCTTCCCACCTTTAACGAAATCGACTCAGGCTATCTGAGCCTGATCATGAGTCGGCTTGTCAGACTCCGTCAGGCAGAGATCCTCGTGATTGATGGCGGGAGTACTGACGGCACTGTTGAATTTTCCGCGGAGCACGGAGTGGAAGTGCTGAGTCTCCCGGGTTCTTCCCGCGCGGCCAGATTGAATTTGGGGATCAAGCAATCGAAGGGTGAGATGCTGTTGCTGCATCATCCCCGCAGTTTGATCGAACCGGATGACATCGAGGCGATGCGAACACTTTTCGATGGGGATCAGCTGACCTGGGGGGGCTTTACTCATCAGTTCGATTCGGACCATCCACTGCTGCGCTTTACTTCCTGGTACTCCAACCATATTCGCTGTGACCGATCTGGCATTGTGTATCTTGATCACTGCGTGTTTCTGTCACGCGCCATCAAACAGTCCGGCATTAAAATCCCTGACATTGATATCTTTGAAGACACCGAATTGTCGAAATTGCTGCTCGGATTCGGCCGGCCAGTCAGACTTGCTGCCAAGGCGCAGACTTCTGCCATCAGATTCGAGCACAATGGTCTGTGGAGGCAGGCATTTCTCAATCAGCTTTTGAAAATAGCTTATCAACTGCATCTGTCGCCGGATCGCCTGAACCGCCTTTATGAGAGGGGCTTAAACCTGAACAAAGAGTGAGTCATGCCGAGGATTCGCCCCGACATTTCATGCTGAGCAGCTGCCTCCGCCGAGCACGCAGAACTTTGCACAGTGAGGGTGGTTGAGCTTTACGGCCCGCCAAGATGCCTTCAGCGTCGTGCCGAGGTTGAAGCGCGGGTCATAGGGAAGCAGGGTGCAGGCCTGCACTGAGAGATGATCATCGCCCTTGTGCTTGACCACCATGCGAGAGCTAGCGCACATCAAGGAGGCCGGGTCCTGATCGAGTATACCCCAGCAGGCGGTAGTGATCTCAGGCACCTCTGCGGACTCATCCATCTCGGGGAAGAGCACCAGCTGTTCCGAACAGTCGGCATCCAGAATTATCTTCTTGTCGGCGAAAAGTTGTCGAAATCCGGCTCGCATGCTGGCTTCATCCTCATCCCACATGGTCCGCCCTGCGACCGCGAAGGGAATGCCGGTGTCCGACAGCCACCTGAGTGACTCGATGGCAGGTTTCCAGGAACGGGGGCCGCGCTCCAGAGCGTGAATATACGGTGTGTAGTGGTCGAGCGAAATTCGCAGAGTCAGCGCTCCGGTAAATCGCTGATGCAGGGTTTCCAGTTTGGCTTTCTCACGTAACAGGGTGTTCATGCCGTTTGTCAATACCAACACTTTGAACCCCCTGGCCAGACAGGCTTCCAGTATGGGGACCATCTCCTTATTCAGAAAGGGTTCACCGCCTGTGAAGCCGATTTCCCGGGTGCCCATTTCTTCTGATTCAATTTCGTCGAGCAGCTGACAGACTTCTCTCAGACTGATGTAGGCCAGCCGGTCATTAGTTGGGCTGGATTCGATATAACAGTTTTCGCAGGTGAGATTGCAGAGGCTGCCGGTGTTGATCCAGAGGGTCTCCAGGACTCTCGGATCGACAGCGGCGCGCGTGTCGCCATCAAGGGTGAAGTCCGGATCAGTAAATTTCGCCCCTGGAGCGGTAATTTCTGTGACTGGTATATTCTGACTCATTGTGTTCGCTGGTGTTCAATTGTGCTGGGTAAGTGGACTGCGAAGTGGACCGGATCAGGCTACCCTAAGCCAGTAGTGACCTGTTGGCAACTGCCTCCGGTTTCTTGTAGTCCCTGTGCCTTTACTCTATTCTTCGAGCGTTTCAATATGCGTGAAGCGCCGAGTCCTCAATTTCCGTTACGCCCGAATGCCGGGCCCGATGACATTCATGTTAGACAAGCAACAAATTGAAGAGCTGGTTGCCGAACATGGCGATCGGGTCAGTGCGGGACGTTCTATTAGCGAGTTAATTGCCGACGGCGAACTACCCCGACTCAAGGGTGCGACCGTACTCGAAGGCAAGGTTTCGGATTCAGTTATTAGAGAAGATCTGGTCACCTCAGGGGGGCACCCCCTGCGCTTGATGTTTCGTAACAACCGAATTTCGACGCATGATGTCAATCGTGGTGCTATCCCTTTTAAGGATCAGGTTCTGGCGTTCAATCATGCCCATATGCTGAATCTGGTCAGGCCTATTCTGGGCAGTTCCCAATTCGAGATCCCCGGCCTGATGCCCAGCTCCACGGTTATTCCGGCGGAGAATCTGAAGCTGATCATGCTTGAGAATGTGTTGCGACTCTACAATGCTGAAAGCTCTACCTCCACTTCGCTGTATCAACATTGGCTTGCCGCCAGGAAAGAAGGTCTCAAAGTGATGACCTTTGCAGGTCACGCCCTGAACGTGGCTGATCTAGAGGTAAGCGGCAGGCTGCCATATTTAATGGACACCCCCAGTACGAAAGACAGGGAAGACAGAACCGTTGATGTGGGGGCACTGGTCAGCAAAGGGGTGTGCACGGAGCAGGAGTATGCCCAGATCAGGAATGCGTCGATGATGGCATTTGGTGTCGTGTCCGAATACCTCAGGGGTCGTAATATGGTACTGGTGGACACCAAGACAGAGCATGGAGTCAACAGCGTCGGTCAGATCGTGGTTGCAGACGAAGTTTATACAATGGATTCGTCCCGTTTCTGGCGGCTGGACGAGAACAACACGCTGATGACTCGCGACGGCAAGCCGGTATCTTTTTCCAAAGAGTTCGCTCGCGGCATGGTGACCGAAAAAAACCAGCAGTTTTCCCCCGAACAGACTCGTGCCATTGCAACGCGCTACATTCTCGGACTGCAGCATCTGCTTGGCGGTGATTTTACGCCGGACCTGCGGGAGAGGGATGAGAGGATCGTAGAGTCCACCAATCTGATTCTAGACACTTTGCTGTAATTAGCGAAGTTTACCGCGCAAAAGCCAAATAATGGAAACCGGACTTGGAGACTGCTATGTATCGCTCAATAAATTCTGTGAAAATGGTATTGGCTGTTGGGTCGCTCGTGTCTTGCTCGCCCGGGCCTGCGGAAAATGAGGCAAGGCCTGTGACCGCTTCGCTCGAGGATTATCAGCGCGCAGAACAGTTTCTTCCGACAAACGCCAATCCGCTGGTGACTGATCGCATCCTGCGTCAGTACTGGCAGGCAGGCGATCGGCTGGTCTATCGCAAATCTGTGGCGGGTGGATCAGAGATTCTGATTGCTGATTCGCTTACCGGGCGAAAAACCACGGTTTTTGATCCGATCAGTCTCGCCAATGCAATTGGCAAGATCACCGGGGACACCCCGGACAGCGCCGATCTTGATCTGCGGAATCTTGAAGTCAGCGAAAATCTTGATGTCCTCAGTTTTACCTATGAAGGTGAGGACTATCGACTTGAAACAGTGGGCTTCTCCCTGCAAAAGTTACAGGAAGCGCCACCCAATGAGTTTCTGTCTCCGGATGAAAGCAAGGCGGCCTTTATCCGGGATCACAACTTGTGGCTCAGAGACACCCTGACTGATGCCGTTACTCAGCTGACGTTCGATGGTGTCGAAAACTACGGGTATGCCACCAACAATGCCGGCTGGCTGCGTGATGATAGTCCGGTGCTGCTGTGGTCACCCGATTCACAAAAAATTGCGACGTTCCGTCACGATTCGCGCAAGGTCGGAGATATGTATCTGGTGACGACCCAGGTCGGCCATTCCACACTTGATGCTTGGAAATACCCGTTGCCGGGCGACGAATCTATTTTCATGATTGAAAGGGTGGTGATTCATGTCAACGAAGAACCTCGGCGAGTGACCCTGAATATGCCTCCGGATCCGCACCGTTCTTCAACGACAGATCACGTAGCCGGACGAGGGGGGGTCTTTCTTGACGTGGAATGGAGCGCTGACAGCGACATGCTGGCGTTTGTTTCTTCTTCCCGGGATCACAAGTCAGCCACGCTGAGACTGGCTGATCCGGACACCGGTGACGTCCGCACTGTCTACAACGAAACCGTCGCGACCTACTATGAGTCAGGGTATCGCGATCCGAACTGGCGCGTGCTGCACGACCGAGAAGAGTTCGTCTGGTACTCCGAGCAGGATAACTGGGCCCATCTGTATTTGCATGATCTCAATACGGGCGCGCTGAAGCGGCAGCTTACTTCAGGTAACTGGCCGGTTCTGGAAGTCCAGCAAGTGGATGGAGAATCGGGGACACTCTATTTCACTGCGGCAGGCAGAGAGGGTGGCGATCCCTACTATCATTATTTATATAGTCTGGATCTGGCTGGCGGTGAGCCGCAGTTGCTGACACCAGAGCCTGCGCACCATCAAATCGACTGGTCAGAATCTGCTGAGTATTTCGTTGATACTTTTTCTACTCCGGCCACTTCGCCGGTTTCTGTCATTCGGGACCGGTCCGGTGCAGTGACGCTGGAGTTGGAGAGGGCTGACGTAAGCGCGTTGGTGGCTACAGGTTGGCAGGCCCCAGAGTCTTTTGTCGTGAAAGCGCGGGATCAGCAAACCGATCTTTATGGATTGCTCTACCGACCCAGTCAGTTTGACCCGGAACGCCGCTACCCGATTTTAAATTACCTGTATCCCGGGCCTCAGTCAGGAAGCGTCGGTTCCCGAGGTTTTCAGCCGGTACGCCGTGATAAGCAGGCTGTCGCCGAACTAGGGTTTATTGTGGTGGAAGTTGATGCGATGGGCACTCCAGGCCGCTCCAAATCCTTTCATGACGCCTACTATGGAAATATGGGAGACAACGGCCTGCCGGATCAGGTTAGTGCAATTCGTCAGTTGGCTGCGGACAGACCGTGGATGGACCTTGATCGGGTGGGAATCTGGGGGCATTCAGGCGGGGGATTCGCTTCTGCCGGGGCCATTCTTCGTTATCCGGATTTCTATAAAGTCGCAGTGTCTAGTGCGGGCAATCACGATAACCGCAATTATGAGGATGACTGGGGAGAAAAATGGCAGGGGCTGCTTGAGACCTATCGGGTACCGTTGCCGGGTGGGGCTGATGCAGAGGCGCAGACAGTGCTGCGCACCAACTATGACAGCCAGGCTAACCAGCTTCTCGCCGATAATCTCAAGGGAAAGCTCCTGCTGGCTCATGGCCTGATGGACGATAACGTGCCACCGAGCAATACGCTGCTGCTTGTACAGGCTCTGATCGAGGCTGAAAAGGACTTTGACCTGCTGTTACTGCCGGACGCCCGGCACGGTTTTGGTAACAGCCGATACTTCATGAAAAAGCGCTGGAATTATTTTGTGGAACACTTGCAGGGGGGCGAGCCACCCTTTCAGTTCCAATTCGCGGACAATATCAATTAGGACCGACAGCGATGGCCTAACGGTCAATAATCGCATCGTTTCAATAAAGCACCTAAAGCACTGAGAGGACCGAATGTTTAAACTAGAACAGGGGCTTGCTGCGTTTGCGGATTTTATGTGGGGCCCTCAGCTGATAGTTTTGCTTGTCGGAGGCGGTCTTTATTTTACCATTCATTCCAGATTCCGGCATTTCAGGTATCTAGGTCACAGTGTTGATTTGCTGAGAGGTAAATATCAAGCGGGCGCTTCTGCGGCAGGAGACATCAGTCATTACCGGGCCCTGGCAACGGCCCTGGCAGGGACGATCGGCGTGGGGAATGTCACCGGGGTTGCTGTGGCGATTAAGCTGGGCGGGCCGGGAGCCGTTTTCTGGATGTGGGTGACAGCGCTGGTCGGGATTTCCACCAAGTTTTACACCGCTTCGCTGGCGATCATGTATCGAGGCTCTGATGACGCAGGTAACCTGCAGGGTGGACCGATGTACGTGATCCGTGAGGGTCTAGGAAAACGCTGGATGCCGCTCGCCTACCTCTTTGCAGTAGCGGGGATGTTTGGCACACTGCCCATTTTTCAGGTCAATCAGCTGGTGCAGATCACCCGGGATGCCTTGGCGATCCCTTCGGGTATTACCTCTGTAGAAAATCACTTCGCCTTTGATCTGATTATGGGTCTGGTGCTGTCAGTTTCGCTTTTTGCAGTTGCGGTTGGGAAAGTTAAACGGGTAGCTGCTGTGGCCGGCAGTCTCGTGCCACTCATGGTGCTGTTTTATGCTGTGATAACCGGCTATCTGTTGCTTTCTCACCTCACAGAATTACCCGCGATGCTGGCGTTGATTGTGGTTGATGCATTTTCCGGTGAGGCGGTTTCTGGTGGCGTGCTGGGCGCTGTGATTCTGATCGGGGTGCAGCGGGGTGTCTTTTCCAATGAGGCTGGCCTTGGCACTGAATCTCTTGCGCATGGCGCAGCCAAAACCAACGAGCCAGTTAGAGAGGGGTTGGTGGCTATGGTTGGCCCGATTATTGATACAATGATCGTCTGCACCTGCACTGCTCTAGCGATTCTGGTTACCGGGGTTTGGCAGGGGGATGCTGTTGGCGTGACACTCACGGCTCAGGCCTATGATCAGGCTTTTCCCGGCGTCGGGTCCTACTTGATGCTGATCATGGTGGTTGTTCTAGGCACAACGACGGTGCTGACTTACTCCTACTACGGCAGTAAGTGTATGGCATTCATTTTTGGCACGCGTGCTGAGAAGTACTATCTGGGCATCTACATGGCGCTCATCACCGTTGGTGCGGTGGCGTCACTGGATGCGGTCATCAGTCTGTTCGATGGTGCCTACGCAACCATGGCGATTCCGACCATGCTTTCATCATTCGTGCTGGCACCAAAAGTGAAGAGCGCAGCACAGGATTATTTTCGACGTCATGACGCTGGCGAATTTCGTCAGGGACCCGACTATGAAATTGATAAGGGCAGTTTCTGAAGCTCGCTGACGCGCTGTTCAGCCGGCAACCGTATCTGGGCTCGAAATAGAGCTCGCAAACGGGCTAACTGCCGGCCGATGTGCCGGTGGACTCTGTTTATAAATCACCTGCTGATGACTAGATTAATGGATGGTCTGTTCGGGCTTAGGCAGGTCTTCTGGTGATAGGGCCGTGACTGATGCTTCTTCCTGAGAGACGTAGCTGCGCGTCTCCACTGGGCTAACAAGATAGTCTCCCAGCTTGCTGAGAAAGTGCTCCATGTGATCTGTCTGGTAGTGCTCCTGCAAACAGTCGGCATCTTCCCACTCCTGCATCAGGATGACCTGATTGGGGTTGGAAATTCCTTCAAAATACTCATAGCTGATACAGCCGTGCTCAAGCCGGCACAGTCGCACCATATTACGCATTAGCTTGATGGCTTCTCGCCTAGAGTCGGATGCGAGGTGGAAGATCGATTGGACGACAATCATTAAACACTCTCTGAAGACGGATCTACATTATACGCACAATTCTGGGAAATACACCCGATCTGCAGTCTCAGCCGCGGGCAGCTGGCGATGCAGTGCGAAACGTCGCTGGTCGATGCGGTCGGTTGGGCAGGCTTACCACCAAGGGTAGAAAGGCGGCATGTCGGCAGAGGCATGGTCATCAAAATTAGCCTTTCGCTTTTCCAAAAAGGCGCTCACGCCTTCTTTGCCGCTTGTTTGGCTGGCATAAAAAATCGCAAGCGAGTCAACTTCATGGGCGCCGATCGGGTGTGGCAGGGTGGCGTTGCGGTACATCATCTGCCGAGTCAAGGCCACGACAACTTGACTGTGGCTGCTGATTCGGGCAGCGATTTCATAGGCTTTGTCCAGCAGCGCTGCCCCGTCCAGCTGATGGTTGGCGAAGCCCTTGCGAGTCATTTCTTCTGCTGAAATCAGGTCACCGCTGTAAATCCATTCCAGCGCGGTTCCCATGTTGACGATACGCGGCAGGAACCACGATGAGCAGGCTTCTGGCGTGATGCCGATCTTATTGAAAACGAAGCCCACTTGGGCTGTGTCGGCAACCAATCGAATATCCATGGCGCAGAGCATCGTGGCTCCGATACCGACCGCGGCCCCGTTGACTGCTGCGATGACTGGTTTCTTGCATTCAAAGATTGCCAGCGTGAGCTGGCCACCGGTATCTCTGACGCCCGCTTCTATTTCGGGGTCTGACAGACGCGAGCGCATGTCCTCGAGATCCGGTTTCAGCGCCTCATTCAAACCAAAAACATTGCCTGAGCTGGACAAATCCATGCCGGCGCAGAAAGCTTTACCCGCTCCTGTTACTACGATCACATCGACTGCGTCATCATCGCTGGCCTGTTCGAAGGCCGCAATCAACTCTTCGGCCATCGTTACAGTGAACGCATTGAGCTGTTTCGGCCGATTCAGGGTGATGGTCAGAGTCCGATCGGCAATTTCGTATCGAATGGTTTCAAAAGGCATCATTGATCTCCGGTTAGATGCGCAACTCATATTGCTCCGGCGGCCTGTAACTCGCCGATTTCCTGGTCGGTGAAGTTCCACGCACTTAACACTTCTCTGGTGTGCTCACCGGCCATGGCTGCGGGTCCCTGAATTTCACCCTGAGTTCGGCTGAATCGCGGTGCCGGGGCAGGCTGGACAACACCGTCAAGCTCGACAAAGGTTTTTCTGTCAACATTATGTGGGTGATTTGGCGCCTCTTTTAGATCTAGAACTGGCGCAAAACAGACATCGGTTCCTTCCATGATGTCGCACCATTGCTGTCTGGTCTTGGTTTTGAATATCTGTATCAGTTTCTCGCGTTTAGCAGGCCAGGCGGCCTCATCAAGCTGGTCTTGAAATTCCGGGTCGGTAACTTCTGCTTTTTCCAGAAGTAAGGCGTAGAACTGAGGCTCCAGTGAGCCAATTGAGATGTATCTGCCATCGCTGCATTCGTAGCTGCCATAGTAAAAAGCGCCCCCATCCAGCCTGTTGCTGAATCGGTCAGTTGTCCACATATTCATCGCCATTAAGCCGAAGAAGGGGCTGAGCAGGCTGGCGGTGCCGTCTGACATGGCTGCATCTATTATTTGCCCCTGCTTCGACGTGGCTCGTTCTACCAGCGCGGCAAGAATGCCGGTCAGCAGATACATCGCGCCGCCACCGAAATCGCCGACGAGATTGAGTGGAGGCGCCGGCGGGCGATCCGCATAGCCCATGGCGCCAAGGGCGCCCGCGATGGAAATATAATTGATGTCATGTCCTGCGGCCTGTGACAGCGGGCCAGTCTGCCCCCATCCCGTCATGCGGCCGAAGATCAGCCGTGGGTTTACTGACAGGCATTTCTCTGGTCCGAGTCCAAGGCGCTCCATTACGCCAGGGCGAAAGCCCTCCAGGACCACATCAGCGTGCTCAATGAGGCGTAATGTCGTTTCTACCCCACGAGTGTTTTTGAGATCTATGGCGATAGATTTTCTGCCACGATTGAGCACATTGGCCCGGTGGCCAATGCCTGTGTGGCTCAGTCTGTCTACCCGAATGACTTCGGCGCCTAGATCTGAAAGCATCATGGCAGTGAAAGGTCCGGGTCCGATTCCCGCCATCTCAACCACGCGTATACCAGTCAGTGGGCCCACGGTTTCTCCTTCCGAATCGTCTTGTTAATGCCTGCGCAATAATAGGGGATAGCCCTGCCAAAATATAGCGGCCCTGTTTGGAGGTCTGCGTTGTGAGCGCGCCGGAAAGGGGTAATAAGCACAGCGTAGTAGATCAGCCTGCTTATTGTCTTTTTCTGCGGCAATCGATTATTCTGTTTCCCACTTTTTATCTAAAGAGAATCTACCGGAATCATGGAATTACAGGGTAAAACTGCGTTCATTACCGGCGGGGCATCGGGCCTCGGCTTGGCAACAGCGAAGAATTTCGTCAAGGCAGGCGCCAGGGTGTTTTTGTATGATCTGAACGCGGAGGCGCTGGAAGCCGCTGCGGGTGAGCTCGGAGAATCTGTCGCCTGGCATGCCGGCGATGTCGCGGATGAGGGCGCTGTCAAAGCTGCCATCGCCAAGGCACAGCAGGCATTCGGAACCGTTCACATAAACGTGAATTCAGCCGGAATTGGGGGTGCTGCGCGTACTGTGGGCAAGGATGGGGCCATGCCACTGGCACGCTTTGAACATATCGTCCGGGTCAACCTCATCGGAACATTCAATGTGCTCCGGCTGTGTGCAGAAGTGATGCAGCTAAACGAGCCGCAGACAGACGACAATGAGCGCGGAGTCATCATCAACGTTGCCTCAATTGCGGCCTTTGACGGCCAGACCGGACAGGCAGGATATGCGGCAAGCAAGGGTGGTATCGTCGCCATGACCCTGCCAATCGCCCGTGATCTGGCCAAACGGGGTGTGCGTGTCATGACTGTCGCTCCGGGTGTTTTCGAAACGCCGCTGCTCGCCCGGGCGCCCCAAGAGGTGCGTGAACCGCTCATCGCCATCACCCAGTTTCCAAAGCGACTGGGCAACCCTGATGAGTTTGCTGTTGAAGTCGCGCACATTGTGCAATGCAGCTACCTGAACGGTGAAACCATCAGATTGGACGCCGGAATCAGGATGCCAGCGCTGTAGTTTTTCCTTTACAGTGCCCTACAAACGCATTATTTGAGATTGAGGAAGAATATGGCTAATGCATACATCGTCGGTGCAGTGCGCACGGCAACCGGAAAAAAGAACGGCAGACTGAGCCGAATGCACCCTGTTGATATGGGGGCTGCCGTGGTGGATGAGCTGTTGGATCGCACCGGCGTTCCGACGGACAAAGTGGATGATCTCGTTTTTGGTGTGGTCATGCAGATTGGATCTCAGGCCGGAAACCTAGGTCGTAATGTGGCACTGAGCTCCAAGTTGGCTCTTGAGGTGCCTGGGACCACAGTGGATCGTCAGTGCGGATCTTCGCTTCAGGCCATTCAGTTTGGCGCACAGGCGGTGATGTCCGGGACGCAGGATGTGGTGATTTGCGGCGGTGTTGAGGCGATGAGTACCGTTGAGATTGGTTCCAACGTTCGGGATGGTCTCGAGAAGGGGCGGGGCGTACCGAAGGGTGAGCGCCTAGAGTTACAGTATCCTGGCATTCAGTTCAGCCAGTTCGACGGAGCAGAGCTGCTGGCAGAAAGATATCAGATAAGCCGGGAGGCGCTTGACGAGTTCGGCCTGCTCAGTCACCAGCGTGCTGCGACTGCAACCAGAAGTGGCTACTTCGAGCAGGAGATTGTGCCACTCAACATTGAGCTGGAGGATGGCAGCAAAGACGTGCACACCGTGGATGAGGGAATTCGCTTTGAAGCAAACCTCGAGGGTTTGCAGTCGCTGAATGCCTTGCGTGAAGGAGGAGTGATTACCGCCGGTACCGCGAGTCAGATCAGCGACGGTGCAGCAGCGATTATGGTGGCGAACGAAGAGGCCGTGAGGAAGTTCGACCTTCCGGTGCGCGCCAAAATTCATTCTCTGGCTGTTGTCGGTTCCGACCCGGTCATTATGCTTGAAGGTCCCATCCCAGCGACAGAAAAGGTGCTAGAAAAAGCGGGGCTCAGCATCGACGATATCGATTTGTACGAGGTCAACGAAGCCTTCGGTTCTGTGCCGCTGGCCTGGGCAAAGGCGCTCAATGCTGACCCGGACAAACTTAACGTCAATGGTGGCGCGCAGTCTTTGGGTCACCCCCTTGGCGGCACCGGTGCCAAGTTGATGACGACCCTTGTCCACGAACTGGAGCGGCGACAGGCGCGCTATGGTTTAGTGGCGATATGCGAAGGTGGAGGTACTGCTAACGCAATGATTATTGAACGAATCAATCAACTGGATAGCTAGAGAAGAAGTCAGCCCTATGCTTGAGAATTATCAGTCTCCCTGGATGGATGAAGAACTCGTCATCATGCGTGATGCGGTGAGGAAATTCCTGGATAAAGAGTTTGTTCCTCTTGCAGAAAAGTGGGACAAGCAGGGTTTTGTCGACCGGGACGCCTGGTACAACGCCGGTGAGGCCGGCATCCTGTGTGCGTCAATCTCCGAAGAGTATGGTGGCGGTGGCGGTGATTTCCGGCACGAGATGGTACTCATCGAGGAGTTCAATAGGGCCAATATTTCCGGCTTTGGTAATGGGGTTCATTCGGGCATTGTGGCTCACTACATTGAGAAATACGGCACGCAGGAGCAAAAAACCAAATGGCTGCCGAAAATGGTGAGCGGTGAGATTGTATCAGCGATTGCCATGTCGGAGCCCGGGACAGGGTCAGACCTGCAGGCAGTAAAAACAACTGCGCTGGTAGACGGCGATGATTATGTACTGAACGGACAGAAAACGTTCATCACCAACGGAATGACGGCGAATCTTATTTGCGTGGTCGCAAAAACCGACCCGGGTGAAGGGGCTAAGGGCATCTCACTGATCATGGTCGAGACGGAAGCGGTTGAGGGTGAAGGTGGGTTCCAGCGTGGCCGGAATCTTGAAAAGCTGGGCATGAAAGCGCAGGACACCGCTGAGCTGTTTTTCGATGACGTGCGGGTACCTAAGTCGGCTCTACTGGGCACAGACGAAGGCAGAGGCTTTATTCATCTTATGGAACAGTTGCCTCAGGAGCGGGTCATAATTGCCGCAGGTGCCTGTGCGGCGATGGAAAAAGCACTGCGCTTAACTTCAGACTATGTCAAAGAGCGTAAAGCGTTTGGTAAGCGAATTCTCGATTTTCAGAATACACAGTTCCGGCTTGCCGAATGTCTGACTGAAGCGAGGATTGCCAGAGTATTCGTTGATGACTGTGCGATGCGCCTTGCTGAAGGCAAGCTTGATGACGCCTCGGCGTCGATGGCCAAATGGTGGACCACGCAGAAGCAATGCGAAATTGTGGACACGTGTCTGCAGTTTTTTGGTGGATATGGCTACATGATGGAATATCCGATTGCCAAGATGTTCGCTGACAGCCGGGTTCAGAAGATCTACGGCGGCACCAATGAAATCATGAAGTTGCTTATTGCCAGAGAGATTTAGGTATTTTCCTCACAGAAGGGCGCAATAATTTCGGCGATCGAGCGTTTGAGTAGGAGGTTCAGTCCAGCCAGAGCGCGGTCAAGCGGTTTGAACGTCTCGGGACGACGCACCGAAAACCGGTGTGGTTGGTCGCCGAATCAGGGTCGGCAGGCATCCGCGCGCTGACTCTGAAGCCCTTGCAATAGTTTTCGCTGCAGAGGAAGGATCCCCCCCGTATGCTCCGCTTGGGCAACCCCGGTTCAGCCGGATCGAGACTTTCTTCCCTTTTCACTCCTTTTGGATTCCGACTACCAAGAAGCGCGTAGGCGTTCGGGTGGTACCAGTCAGAAACCCACTCCCAGACATTGCCTGTTATGTCGTAGAGACCGTAGTCATTCGCTGGATAGCTGCCAACCGGAGCTGACTGGTGGTGACCATCTGTATTCTCGTTATTGACCGGAAACTCGCCCTGCCAGTAGTTGGTGACGTGCTGGGTGTGGTGAACCGGCTGATCACCCCAACTGTAGATCTGCCCGTCCCGCCCGCCCCTGGCGGCAAATTCATACTGCGCTTCGGTGGGCAGTGTCTTGCCTTGCCAGTTGCAGTAGGCCAGTGCATCCTCGTAATTGACCTGCACAACAGGATGGTCGACCTGCGAGAGTAGTGTCTCGCCGGTGCCTTCCGGAGAACGCCAGCTGGCATTGCGTACTAACCGCCACCAGCTCATGGGTGCGACGTCTCTGAGACTTCGGCCTTGCGGGCTGTGGAACACCAGAGAATCGCCGAATTGCTCAGCGCCGGTCACATAATCGGTTGCA
>Ga0163109_10000374_pt1 | contig 36368 bp, 29 predicted proteins | sample CRUFie1St13metaG_FD_108704 | JGI IMG/M metagenome (GOLD analysis project Ga0163109, IMG submission 108704) | Marine microbial communities from the Costa Rica Dome - CRUD Field 142mm St13 metaG | ecosystem: Environmental > Aquatic > Marine > Oceanic > Photic zone | place: Costa Rica: the Eastern...
TGAAGAGGCGGTTGCTGAAGCAGAAGAGACTGCTGAAGAAGCGCCGGCTGAAGAGGCGGTTGCTGAAGCAGAAGAGACTGCTGAAGAAGCACCGGCTAAAGAGGCGTTTGCTGAAGCAGAAGAGACTGCTGAAGAAGCACCGGCTAAAGAGGCGGTTGCTGAAGCAGAAGAGACTGCTGAAGAAGCACCGGCTGAAGAGGCGGTTGCTGAAGCAGAAGAGACTGCTGAAGAAAGTGCAGAGTAATTGTGCAAAAAGAGCAGTGTTTTTCACTTGGTAAAATCACGAAACTCCACGGGTACAAGGGAGGTCTTATCTTACATATAGAGTCTTCTACCCCACAATACTTTAAGAAGTTGGAATCAGTTCTACTGGACATTAACCAAGAGCTGGTTCCATTTTTTTTTAGCCATAAAGGAAAACTCAACGGCAAGAAATTAATCATATACCTTGAGGATGTTCGGCCAGAGGATGCCCACAAGTATGTAGGTTGCGAGGCTTTTTTGCCTGAAACGATGCTTCCTCAAGCGGAAAATGACTCGTATTACGAGAAGGCAATAATTGGATATACCGCATGGGAAGGATCACGAGAAATAGGGGTAATATCTGATGTCGTGGAAAATGTAAGCCAAAACCTATTTTTAGTCGAAAAAAACGAACAACGGTTTCTTATACCAGCTGTAGATGCTTTTATTCAACGCATCGATTCCGAACAAAAAAACATTTATCTTGAATTGCCCGAAGGTTTACTCGACCTGTAATTCAAGATGAACAAAAAATCCTCTTACGATCCCAGTTCCTTGCAGCTGATCTATTCAGTATTGTTAATGGCCCAATTGGTCATAACAGCAGTAGTCTTGTATGTAGCCCAGGAACAGGCAAACGTACGCTTCGAATGGGGTTACTGGAATCATATTGTGATTCCCGCAATTGCAGGAGCACTAGGATCTTTAGGGAAGACAATTTGGAATAAGGGCACCTTGAAAATTAGTCAAACAGAAGAGATCGAAGACAAGCTAAAGGTGCTCACTCAGATTCATATTTGGCAATGGGTAATGGTAGAATTGGCGACCATACTTCTTCTAACCTATACCTTAATCGAGTCAAACTTCTTTTACTTCATTTTTGCCTTGGTCAATATCATCTATTTTTTCACCTTGCGTCCTAAGATTTTTAGTTTGACTGGAGGCATATGAATTACCTCAAACCGTTCGAAATGAAAGAATTCACCGTGGCGCACGACCAATGCGCGATGCGAGTGAATACAGATGGCTGCTTGCTTGGTGCCATAGTGGGTGAACAAATTGAGCCTAAAAACGTCCAACATGTGCTAGATATAGGCACTGGTAGTGGTGTGATCGCAATGCAATTAGCCCAGCGTTTTACACAGGCCTATGTGGATGCTGTGGAAATTCATGGTCCTAGTGCCAAACAAGCCACCGAGAACTTTAGTAGAAGTCCTTACACGGATAGAATGATTTGTTACCACGAGCCTGTTCAAGAATTTGAGCACAATCTCTTATATGATGTAATCGTTAGTAATCCGCCATATTTTGAGGAAGGACCGACAAAACTAGATCTGGGTATAGCCGCAGCACGACATGCGCTCACGCTAGATTTTAAAAGCCTGGTAATGAACGCCTCACGTTTATTGAAGAATAATGGCCAATTTTGGGTTATCCTTCCATGTGACCAAAGTGATCGATTCTTAGATGAAGCTTTGGATGAGGGATTGAGCTTACAAACTATCATTAATGTGCACCCAAAAGCCGGACGTGAGGCCAACAGGTGTATTTATGGTTTATGTAAATGCGAGGTAAACGAGCCAACACGAAAGAGTATTACACTCTATGCAGAAGATCACCTGTATACTGAGGAGGCTCGAAAAGTATTATCCCCTTTCTACCCCTCGCTTTAGTATCCGCTATAGGGGACGGATTTCTCGTAGAATTGGACCCCGAAATCAGAGCTAAGTTCCTTCAAAATAGGACCATACCATTGAGCGGTCATAGGTAGTTGAACTCCCGCACTTTCAATTTTCCCTTCTAAGATTAATCGTGCCGCGATGGCCAATGGAAGCCCTACAGTCGACGCCATGGCTGTTTGTGTAGCGCTCTGCCCTTCGACTCCCATGGAACTTTCCACCATGAAGCGCTCACCATCCCTTTCCCAGCCAATCTTATGGTACATCACAATCAAATCCTTATCAGCTTCATCTAAGGTCCAAACCTGGCGAAGTATGTACTCCAAACACTGTGCTGGCGAACCCGATTCAAACGGGAACATCTGCTGTGAGAACAATCCTGCCCAAATCAACTTATCCATTAAATCTGAATCCTGTGGGATTCCTAAGTAATACTTCAGCTTTAATTCCACACTATCCTGAGGGTTATAGGCCAAAAAAAGATTGGTAAACTCGCGGAACGAAAGCAAATGAGTATTAGCTATTAGGTACGAATCGTCTGTCATCCCAAGTTTGACAAAGGAATCCCATGCACGCGCGAATCCAGGCCTGCGCAAGGTTCCTCGATACAACGTTTCTACATTTTCTAAACCATATACTTCACGGTATTTTAGACTATCTCTATTCGCAATTCCCTCAAATTTGCCAAACCCTTCGACATTCATGAACTCCGTTCTTCGGAACACCATATGAGGGGGGATATATTTGTACTTTCCTTCCTGAAGGAACTTCACAGCCCCTCCCTGACCAGCAAGAACGACATTGCGAGGATTCCAAGTAAACTTGTAACGCCAAGGATTGCCCTCTTCTGAAGCTGGGCTTAGCAAGCCACCGGTAAAACTTTCGAAAAGCACCACCTTACCTCCATCGCTACGAATGGCATCTAGAAGCTTCATGGCACTCATATGATCAATTCCCGGATCTAATCCACATTCGTTCAAAAATACCAATCCATCACGATGGGCTTCAGCATTAAACGTATGCATCTCTGGCGTAGCGTAGCTAGCTGTCACTAAATGGACACCAAATTTCAAGCACATCTTAGCTACGGATAAATGCATGTGCGCAGGAACCATGGAAATGACTAATTGACACCCTTCGATTTCTTTCGACAATGCCTGCTCGTCTTGAATATCTAAAGTACCCGAAGAAGAATGGGGAACAACCTCTCCCAGACGCTTCGCAGCCATTGCTCCATCCCGATCTACCACGCGAAATTCCCATTGATGTGATTCGATTCTCTTCTTGAGATAAGGGACCAATTGTTGTGTGCTCAAACCGGCACCAATGAGTAGGATTTTTTGACGCATGAAGCGGTGTATGCTAAAAAGTGATTGTTACGAATTCAACTATAAGTGGAATTATCGTCATAAATATAACACATATTACTGCCGAATCGAACGTAACTTAGAGCCATGAAAAAAATTGCTTCACTCATGGGCGCATCGGCCGTCATCTTTGGCGCGTTAGGTACACATACACTCAGTGAATTGTTGGGTGCCAATGCCATAAATAGCTTCAAGACAGCAACCATGTACCAGCTCTTTCACGCCATTGCACTAATAGCGCTCCCAAACGATTCAAAATTCATTTGGACCGCGCGATTCTGGGTCGTTGGTATTCTACTCTTCTCAGGTAGTATATATATATTGGTTCTAGATGAACTCATCAAACTAAACCTTTCAATTCTTGGTCCCATAACCCCACTTGGTGGCCTTACCCTAATAGCAGGATGGTGCTTTCTCTGGTTTACTTTTCACAACAAATCAAGGCTTTAGGATAATTTCTGATTTCTGATAGATAATTTTTGACGACAAAAGGCTCATTTCTATTTGAAGGTCTCTACATTTGTCTTACCTATTATAGAAAGAACCACATTACGAATGACCACCCAGAACCACCTTGAGTTTTTGAGCTCATTGGGGATCATGCCGAACGTTGTGCACAGTAATCTGCATCCCGATATTTTGGAACAGCACAGTCTGGACCGAAATATGGCAGTGCGCTCAACCTTTGGTGCCCTAGCTATAAAAACAGGAAAATTCACAGGAAGAAGCCCCGAAGACCGCTTCATTGTCAAAGATTCATACACCGAAAATACTCTATGGTGGGGAAGCATCAATAAACCATTCACCACTGAACATTACGATCTACTTAAAAGAGATATTTGTCAATACTTAATTGGTAAAGAAATCTATGTAAGGGATGCTTTTGCATGTGCACATCCAGCCTACAGAATGTCTTTACGTGTAGTGAACGAATATCCTTGGTCGAACCAGTTCGCCCACAACATGTTTTTACGCCCTACGGAAGAAGAGTTACAAAACTTTTCACATGAGTGGACCATATTGAACGTACCTGGCTTCTTGGCTGATCCATTAAAGCATGGAACAAGGCAGGCAAACTTCGCAGTCCTGAACTTTACAGAGAAGTTCATCCTCATTGGCGGGACAGGCTATACAGGAGAAATCAAAAAAGGCATTTTTAGTGCCTTAAACTTCATCCTTCCCTATGAGAAAGATGTATTCAGTATGCATTGTTCAGCAAACGTAGGCAATCAAGGAGACACTGCTATTTTCTTCGGATTAAGCGGGACTGGAAAAACTACTTTAAGTGCAGATCCAGAGCGCAAACTAATCGGAGATGATGAGCACGGCTGGTGCTCTGATAACACTATTTTTAATTTTGAAGGAGGCTGCTATGCTAAGGTTATTAATCTCTCAGAAGAGAGTGAACCTGATATCTATAAGGCAATCAAAAAGCATGCTATTCTCGAGAACATTATCATGGATGATTATGGAAATGTTGATTTTACAGATACGAGCATTACACAAAACACACGTGTGAGCTACCCCATCGATCATATAGCGAATATTCAACATGGAAGTCTAGCTCAAAATCCCAAGAATATTTTCTTCTTAACTGCGGACGCATATGGGGTCCTCCCTCCCATTTCGAAGTTAAATGCCAACCAAGCCGCCTACCATTTCATCTCTGGCTACACGGCTAAAGTAGCAGGGACCGAAGAGGGCATCAATGAACCTAAGGCTGTATTCAGCGCGTGCTTTGGTGCACCTTTCATGCCATTACATCCAACTTACTATGCCACCATGCTTTCAGAAAAAATGGAGGCTGCTGGGGTTAACGTTTGGCTCATCAATACCGGATGGGTTGGAGGAGGATATGGTACAGGAAATAGAATCAAATTAAGGTATACTCGTGCTATTATTCGTGCTGCACTTTCTGGACAATTACAAGATGTGAGCTATACCGAGCATCCCATTTTTGGATTAATAATGCCTACGAGTTGTCCTAACGTACCGGCAGAACTACTTAACCCTAAAAATACCTGGCCAGATAAGGAAGAATATGATAAACAAGCCATAATGTTGGCAAAGAAATTTGAAGAAAACTTTACAATATTTGAAGATCAGGCCTCTCCTAATATTCTAAAAGGTGCCCCTAATCTCTATTTATCGGCTGAATAGCCAGACGTAGATGTGTTGTGTTCGAGCCCACGTTTTTAACGTGGGCTCTCTTTTTCCACAAATAGCGGTTGGTAACTATTATAGAATTCTAACATCTTAACTTCTTACTAATATCGTCTTTCGGTAATTTGAAACAAACATCTCTGTCATGCCTGCTAAGAAAGCAACCACACAAAGGAGTAAATCCAGAAAAATTTTTGTTTTAGACACTTCCGTCATTCTTTTTGACCATAACTCTATCAACTGTTTTGAAGAACACGATGTCGTTTTACCTATTTCGGTACTTGAAGAATTGGACGAATTCAAAAAGGGTCATGATTCAAAAAACTATGAGGCTCGTGAGTTCATTCGCAATCTTGATCGTATCACCGAAGGAAAAGATTTTACGAATTGGATTCCCCTTGAAGGAGAAAATAGTGGCTCCATAAAAGTAATCATGGATACGTCCCGTAAGGGCCTTGATGCTGAGAAAGTTTTAGGACGTAAAATGGATCATCGCATTATTAACGCGGCTTTGAATATTGCTGACGAAGAGCCTAGCAGGCCGACTATTCTTATTACCAAGGATATCAATCTGAGATTAAAGGCAAAAGCTCTTGAACTTGAAAGTCAGGACTACCTTACCGGTAAGATTAAAGATGTAGACTCTTTGTTCAAAGGGAAAGAAACCGTTGAGAACTTCAATGCGACTACATTATCAAACCTTTATGAGCACAAAGCACTTGATATAGATGATGTCATTGAAGAGAACCCCGACTTCTCCCCCATTCCAAATTGCTTTTACATTTTGAAATCCGAAACAAGTAGTGGACTAGCCTACTATAACGCGCACAATAAAACTTTGGATCATGTAGAGAAACGTAGTGTTTATGGTATCAAACCCCGTAATGCAGAACAAGCCTTTGCCTTGCATGCCATATTAAATCCAGATATTAAGTTGGTAAGCCTAACAGGTGTGGCGGGAACCGGTAAGACGCTCATTGCTTTAGCTGCCTCGCTTGAGCAGCGCAGAGATTTCAAACAAATCTATTTAGCTCGCCCTATAGTTCCACTATCCAATAGAGACTTGGGGTATTTGCCAGGTGATGCTAATGAAAAAATCAATCCATATATGCAACCTCTATGGGATAATTTGAAGTTCATTAAAAATAATTTCTCTGATCGTGATAAAGAATACAAGCAACTAGAAGCAATGGTAGAAAAGGAAAAAATTATTATCACGCCATTGGCTTATATCAGGGGACGATCTTTAGCCAATATCATTTTCATAGTTGATGAGAGTCAAAACTTAACTCCACATGAGGTAAAAACCATCATAACACGTGCAGGTGAAGGGGCCAAGTTTATATTCACTGGAGATGTTAGACAAATAGATACTCCTTATCTGGATGAACAATCGAATGGATTGAGCTACCTCGTGGATAAGGTTAAAGGGCACGAAATGTATGCACACATTACATTAGAAAAAGGTGAACGTTCGGCCTTAGCTAATTTGGCAAACGATTTGTTATAATACCAATAAACCAAAGCTACTATGGGCCAAACTATTCTTTACACAGCGGTATCACTCGATGGATATATTGCTGATACCGAGGGGAAAATTGACTTCCTAGATCATCCGCGCTTCGAATTACCAGACGAAGATTATGGATATGAAGTATTTATGCATGGAATTGACACCATTGTAATGGGATACAATACCTATGCACAAATACTCCATTTTGAAGGTGGATACCCCTATAAGGGCAAGCATAGCATTGTCTTAAGTCGCGATACCGACATCCCATTGGCCGATGAGAATATTGAAGTATTCACTGAGGGTGCTGTTACTCTTCTAAAAGAACTGAAAGAACAAGGAAAACGAATCTGGATTGTAGGTGGTGGTGCCACCAATGCTAGATTTCACGAAGCGAATCTCATTGATGAGCTAATCCTTACCTATATCCCAACCATGCTAGGGAATGGAATCCCACTATTCCGTGAAAATGAAGGGAAATCAGAATGGAAAACCGAAGGATTACGATCTTATCCCAACGGACTAGTTCAGCTCCATTTAATTAAGAGCTGATCTACCCCTTTCTTTAGTGCTTCAGGAGTACCTGAATTATCTAAGACCTGGTGCGCTAGGTGTAATCTTTGCTCATCCGAGATTTGATTCCTCATTCGAGCCTCAACATCTTCCCTAGTCCAATCTGAGTTGCGGTGTAGCACTCGGGAAATTCGTAGTTCTGCTTCGGCATGGACTACCACTATTGTTTGACAACTTTCGTCGTCAATCTCCAAGGCAAGTGGGCTTTCTTTGAAGAGTAGGTGGCTTGTTTGAGCTTTACTCCACTGTGTGAAATCCTCATGTATACGTGGATGTACGATAGATTCAAGTGTTTTTTTAAACTCCGGGATATTGAAAATGAGCTTCGCTAATTCAGGGCTATTCAATTTGTCATCCTTGGCGTAGACGCTCGATCCAAAGACTGCTATGAGTTGTTCGCGAATCTGAAAATCACTCTCCATGAGTGACTTTGCTCTAGTATCGCTGTAATACACCGGATAGCCGCTTTGCTCCAAATAATTACATACGGTGCTTTTCCCAGAACCTATACCTCCAGTAATACAAATTACTTTACTCATGGCTGCACGTATTTGGGTTCATAATTCAAAACCTCTACTCCTGAAGAAATTGCTCTAATATCTACTCTAAGTCGTTGATCCTCCATTCTCCACTCTACCTCCACGAAAGATTCAGCGGCATTCACCAAGGTACTCATAGGACCACTCAACCAAAGATTAATAGGATAATTCCGATTTTGGTAACGGAGGTTAATTCTTTGTTCTATTTCCGTCCAAGCATCTGCACTTGCTGAAATATTTAACCAATTCACTTCTGAGGATATATACCTCGGGAGCTTATCTAAGGGTAATTCTTTCTGATCAGTTCCCTCCCAAACTAAGAAAGGTACTGTAATGGTTGGCTGAAAATCCTTCAATAACGCCTCAGGACCAAGGCAAACAATACTATCAGGAGCTATTGTTGGCTGCTTAATCCATCGATGTGTTTCAGGAATAGATATGTTTTCTGATGATAACAATGAAACGGGTAATGTTTTACTTACCATCTCGCTCGAAGGAAATACTAGAGAATCACCAGACCAATTAAACCTGTATTCTCGACCATATTCTTGCTGAAGGATGGTTTGGATATCTAAATTCAGGAGATATGCACTGGTCTGCGACGTTCTTAAGAAATCATCAGAATTAAAATGAATCAATCTATTATCAAACCTATCCATCAATAAGGCATCTAGTCCACTTGATTCAATGATCACATTTAATTCCTGCGTGCTGTCTTCGAGCCAAAAACCATCTACCGCACGTCCAACTGCAACAAGCTCAACATTGATTTGACGGGTCACTTCAGTATTTGATATACGCATGGCCAACCATACAGCAAAGGCAAAGGCTATGAAAAGCAATGCTTCTAATCCTTTATTTGAAGTAATCTTCGACATAAAAAAACCGGCGTGTGCCGGTTTCTAAGTTACAATCTTACTTTGTGTATTGGGCACTGAGCTCTTTACTCACTGCACTTTTTTCGATTTTTAATCGAGTATTCTCACTCTCTATAATCAAATGGGTGTCTCCCACTTCTAAAATTTTCGCATGTATACCAGAGGTTGTAACAATACGAGCTCCTTTCTTTACCTCCTGACGAAACTTGTTTTCTTCTTTTTGCTTCTTCATCTGAGGACGGAAGAAGAATAAATACATCACCACAAGGATAAGTACGAAAGGAAGAAGGCTCATTGCCCCGCCTGGTGAAGTTTGCTGTAAAAATAAAGTTGTCATTATTGTTCGTTTGAAATTACGGTTGAAGTGATGTTCAACACTTTTGATTGAGGTACGGCATTAGTAGTAAGCGTTACTCGTTTATCTTGACGACCGGCACGACCCTTGGAATTAAAGCTTACTTTGATTTGGCCCTTCTGACCTGGCGCTATCGGTTGACGTGGCCAATCTGGCACTGTACAGCCACAAGAACCCTGAGCATTAGAGATGATTAAGGGGCCTTCTCCTTCATTGGTAAAGACGAAGGTATGTTCTACCACTTTGCCTTCTTCAACTTCACCGAAATCGTGAAACTCCTCAACGAAGGTAATAGTTGGCAATGCATCCATCATAGCTTCAATGCCAGTAGCGGCATCATCAGATGATTTTATACGATCCGTAGCTCTACTGCAAGATGCAAATGTCATTGTTATTGTGACTAAAATGGCAATTAAAAGTGTGCGTTTCATAATTATGGTTACAATTATTCTATCATTCCACGGCCCACCTTTATGATGAGACCGTCTCCTTGCAAATTACTGATGATTTTATCAAGTATGCCATTGATAAAGGCAGAACTTTTCGGTGTACTGTATTCCTTACTCAATTCAAGATACTCATTCAGCGATACTTTTACAGGGATTTCCTCAAAACCACGCCATTCCGCAATGCACAACTTCATCAACATGATATCCATCTTCGCAATACGATCACTTTCCCAATTTTTACTTTTACTTTCTATTCGTTTTTCACTATCTGCGTTGAACTCAAAGTACTTTCGCACTAATAATGCGCCAAAGGCAGCATCTGAGTCGTCCTTATATAGTGAGGGAATGACAAGTTGTTTTACGTCCTCTTTCCAGCTTGCAATTACTTTTCCCGACATCATTTGTGCGGCATCTAGGTCATCACTCCACGCAGCTTGTTCATCCTCATAGATATCGTGAAGGAACTCGTTTTCTGCGATATAGTGTTGATATACTTCGCGAATAAAGCGCTTTTCTTGCGTAAAATCAGGAGTGATTTGCGAGAATTTCTCATATGCCTCTGAATGAAATAACACATCCCATTGCTTGCGGAAATGTTGGTCATAATCTGACCAACTTGCGTATGATCCATGAATGAGGGTATTTAAGGTAGCACTTTCCTTACACAACGCCCAAAACTTAAGTTGTGTGAACTTTGCAATGCGATTCATTAATGCTTGATCAGGCTGCTGACGCTGAGATATTCTTTGATATTGACGCTCTGCCTCTTCATGTAATCTTAGAAAAGCTCCCATATCCCATGCAAACAGGCGATGTACCTCATTGAGACTCTTGTTTAGATTTTTCAGCAACAAGACAGCATCCATGCTATCGTCTGTACTTTGGGCAAAAAGGTGGTGCAACACCTTTATACGAATGTGTCGTCTTGTAATCATTAAAATATGTTGGTGCAGGTATACGGGTTCACAATGAACGACTTCATCAAAGAGGTGTTATTTTTATGGTTCCGCATGTAAAGGACTGTTTTTACTGCGGCAAATATACATCCTCACGTAGGCAACTCGTACCATGCAAGCATTAAAAAAACTCAATCCCTATTTCACTAAACACAAATGGCTATTGATTGCTGGTGCATTTTTTGTAGTTATTTCAGTCATTTTCAAGCTCTTTCCGGCCCTATTCATTCGAAATAGCTTTGATGCAATTGCAGTGATCATTGAGAATTATCGCAACGGTATAGTACAGAATAGTGATGTCAGCGGAGAATTGGTCCGTTATGGTCTCTACATTATCGGCGCCGCTGTAATGCAAGGGATATTCATGTACTTCATGCGTCAAACCATCGTCGTCATGTCTCGTCACATTGAGTTTGATCTGAAAAACACAGTATTCGACCATTACCAGCGTCTGACCCAAAAATTTTATAAGAACAACAGTAGCGGAGACTTGATGAACAGAATTTCCGAGGATGTAAGTAAGGTTCGAATGTATGTGGGCCCGGCCATTATGTACACGCTAAATACAGGATTCACAATAATTTTGGTCATTAGCATTATGATTTCCGTAAGTCCAAAACTGACCCTATTAACGCTGATTCCTCTACCGTTTTTAGCATTTTTGGTTTATCGGGTGGCCAATTTAATACATACCCGTTCGCGTAATGTACAAGAGCAATTGAGTGAACTCAGCACCTTTGCCCAAGAATCATTCTCCGGAGCTCGAGTCATTAAAGCCTACCACAAAAGCCCTTGGTTCAGTGCAAATTTCAAAGCACAAGCCATAGAATACCGCAGTGTGAATGAGCGATTATTCCGCGTGAATGCTACATTCCAACCTTTGATGATCCTGATGGTAGGTATCAGTACATTAATCACAATATACGTGGGAGGTAGATTATATTTTAAGGGCGAGGTCAGCGCTGGAAATATTACAGAATTCATTTATTACGTGAATTTATTGACATGGCCCATTGCCTCCATTGGCTGGGTTACTTCTTTAGTTCAAAGTGCCGATGCCTCCATGCAACGCTTGGATGAGTTCCTAAAAGAGCAACCTGAATTCCCAAACGGAACTTATCAGCCAAACACGTTCGAAGGCCATATCGAATTCAAGAATGTTTCCTTCACCTACCCCAATAGCGGCATTACAGCGCTGAAGAATGTTTCTTTTACCATTGACCCAGGAAATAGCATAGGTGTGCTCGGTAAGACTGGGTCAGGAAAGAGCACCATTGCTGCGTTAATGGTGCGCCAATACGATCCAACAGAAGGTGAGATTTTAGTAGACGGAATAGATATTAAAAATTGGGACCTCCCAACCCTTAAATCTTATTTAGGATGGGTACCTCAAGAGGCCTTTCTATTTAGCGACACCATTGCCAATAATATTGCTTTTGGGATGAATTTTACCGAAATAGAGACTGTCAAAAATGCCGCAAAGGCAGCGGGTGTCCATGAAAATATCATGGGATTTGAAAAGCAATACGAGACTAAGGTTGGAGAACGCGGCATTACCCTAAGCGGAGGGCAAAAGCAACGCGTAAGCATTGCTCGTGCCCTGATCAAATCGCCGAAAGTCATCGTACTAGACGATTGTTTAAGCGCTGTAGATACCGAGACGGAAGAGCAGATTTTGTCTAACCTCAAAGAGGCTACAGAAAACATTAGCAGTATCATCATTGCCCACCGTGTGAGCAGTGTGAAGCATTGCCAACAGATCATTTGTTTGGATCAAGGGAGCATAGTAGAAAGAGGATCTCCTGCGGAGCTAGAGGCTATACAAGGTCATTATTCCGATCTGATAAAGATGCAACTTGAGGGACAGTTCGAAGGTTCCTAACGACAGTGTTCATTACTTTTTTAGTATTTCGATAAGCAATGATTTACTTTTGAGTTTACCATTTCTGAAAGCATATCTCTATGTCACAAATAATCGCAATTGCCAATCAAAAAGGCGGTGTTGGAAAAACCACCACCGCGGTAAACCTGTGTGCAGCATTAGGGGCACTGGAAAAACGAGTTTTACTGGTGGATGCTGATCCACAGGCAAATGCTACTAGTGGATTGGGTCTTCAGCCTGATCAAGCACTGCAGGGCACGTATGAGTTAATTGAAGGCGCGAAGCCTGCGGTCGATTTGGTCTTGTCGACCGATGCTCAAAATGTGAGTATTATTCCAGCCCATCTTGATTTAGTGGCAGTAGAACTCGAGATCATTGACCAACCAAATCGCGAGTATTTCCTAAAGAAAGCACTGGAAACCGTGACCAATGATTATGATTACATCATTATCGACTGTGCCCCTTCTCTTGGCCTTATTACCCTGAATGCCTTGACTGCAGCAAACTCCATTCTCGTGCCTATTCAATGTGAGTACTATGCACTCGAAGGATTAGGCAAGCTGTTGAACACTATCAAAAAAGTGCAAGAGTTACACAACGAAGACCTTTGTATCGAAGGGCTGCTGTTGACCATGTTTGACAGCAGATTGCGTCTATCCAATCAAGTCTCTGATGAAGTGCGTAATCATTTTGAAGGATTGGTCTTTGAAACGATCATTCATCGCAACGTGAAACTCAGTGAGGCACCTAGTTACGGAGAGAACATCTTGAATTACGATGCCGGTAGCAAGGGCGCAGAGAATTACCTTACCTTAGCACAAGAGATACTCGCGAAAAGCGCATAAGCATGGCAAAACGAGCAATGGGTAAAGGCCTTTCGGCTATTTTGGGAGAAGAAATCGCAAAAGTGAACAAGGTTACCGATGTAGGAGCTGACAAGCTCGTGGGTCAGGTGGCCATGATATCCTTGGATTCCATTACGACCAATCCTTTCCAGCCTCGCTCAAATTTCGATCATGATGCCTTGGTAGAATTGGCACAGAGTATAAGTGAACTAGGAATTATTCAGCCTATTACTGTTCGTAAGAATGGGACAAAGTTTGAGTTGATTTCTGGAGAACGCCGTTTCCGAGCTTCACAAATCGCTGGTTTAGAAGAAATTCCTGCCTATGTGCGCCTTGCGGATGACCGCAATATGTTGGAACTTGCCATTGTAGAGAATCTACAGCGCGAGGATTTAGATGCTATTGAGGTAGCCTATTCCTGCAAGCGCATGATGAATGAGTTAGGCTTAACTCAAGAGGAAGTCGCGAAGCGTCTGGGTAAAGGACGCTCTACAGTGACCAATTTTCTGCGCTTGCTCAAGCTTCCAGCCATCATTCAAGCGGAATTACGCGATATAAACCGCAACGAAAGTCTAGATGAGAATAGTGAAGGTTCTACTTCCCTGATTTTTACTATGGGACACGCAAGAGCCCTATTAAACATACCGTCGGAAGAAATACAATTAGACCTGTATAAAAAAATTCTCAAAGGAGGATTGAGTGTACGTCAAACGGAGGCGCTTGCCGCTGCCATCAAGAAGCCAAAGGAGAAAGAACCGGAAGCTCCAGTGCAGCCAGGCATGAAGGAATTAGGAAAGGAATTGAGTCAATACTTCCAAACTAAGGTAAACATTCAAATGAAACCTAGCGGCAAAGGACATATTCATATTGACTTTGATTCGGACGACGACCTACAGCGCATCATCTCGAAATTCAACTCATGAGATGTGTATTGAGTGTATTCGTATTGTTTGCGTGTCTTTCTGTGAAGGCCCAGCACCATGATTCCACTCATACCGCAGATGAATTACACAATATCAAACTGGCCACTACACTTTCACTCATCCCTGGCGGTGGTCAGATCTATAATGGTAAATATTGGAAAGCCCCTGTGTTCTGGGCAGGCATAGGCGGGACTGCGTATTATTACGGCCAGCTCAATGCACAATTCAAATCCTACGAAAGTGTTTTGCAGTTTATCATTGATAACCCGAGCTATACCACCAGAGCAGAGTTAATAAGTGCAGCACCTGAAATTTTCGATGCCATACCCTCCCCCTTTTATCAAACATCCGTGAACGGGGTCGCCCAAGAAGCAATGGGCTACATGGAACAGTTGCGCACCCAAAGAGAATATACCTTATTCGGGATTTTAGGCATCTATTTATTGGGGATTTTAGATGCCAATATTGATGCTCACCTCCACGATTTTGATGTAAGCGATGATTTAAGTATTAGACCTCAATTAACTCAAAAACAATATTTTGCAGGCAATGAGAGTACTATCCAAGCTCCAGGCCTATCTTTAACGCTCTTTCTGCCATGAACATTGCCATCATAGGATATGGACGCATGGGTAAAACCATCGAACGAATCGCCCAATCTCGCGGCCATCACATCGTTCACATACACGACGGCGGTCCCATGGATTTGGAGGCCTTGAAAGCGGCTGATGTGGCCATTGAGTTTACCCAGCCGGAAGCGGCCGCAGAAAATATTGCTGCCCTCTTGACTCATGGAATTCCTGTGGTCAGTGGAACGACCGGTTGGTTAGCGGACAAAGAACCTGTGGATGCCTTAGCAGAGAGGCATGAGGTAGGATTCTTGTACGCGTCCAATTTTTCTCTTGGTATGAACTTGTTCTTTGTAATGAATGAGAAATTGGCCGCCATGATGCACGCCTACCCTAAATTCAAACCAGGCATTCATGAAATCCATCACACTGGCAAAAAAGATACGCCTTCCGGCACGGCCATTACCGCTGCGGAAGGCGTACTGCAATCCTATAAAGAACTGAAAGGTTGGACCATGGATGAGGATGATCAGGCGTTGCACATTACCGCAGACCGGATCGACCCTTACTTTGGAGTACACGAGGTTCATTACACAAGCGAAATAGATTCCATCACTTTTATCCATGAAGCAAAGAGCCGTGACGGCTTTGCCTTAGGGGCCGTTATGGCCGCTGAATGGCTTCCCGGCAAGGCGGGAAGCTTTGGCATGCGCGACGTTTTGAACCTCTAAGCTTTTCACAATAGCCTAACAGCCTTTTCCTCCGAAAAGAAATAGATTCGCCCTATGCAATTTATCATATTCACCTTAGTACAAGCAGTATGGTTTGGAGCCATCTCTTGGAAGTTCTATGTTGCCGCCGAACGCAAAGCTTGGGAAGCATTTATCCCTGTATATAATGCGTATATACTCGTAAAGATTACCGAGCGACCTGTGTATTGGGTGCTGCTGTATTGTATTCCGGTTGTGGGCGTGGTCATGGGTATTATCATGGTCTACGAATTGCTCCACGTGTTTAAATTCCGTAAGACTTGGCAAACTGCCGCAGTGATGGCCACCTTTGGGTTGTACCTGGGCTATTTGAATTACAAGGAAAGCTTGAAATATTGGGGCCGCGATAATGCCTACATCAAGGAGAACTTAGGCGAAGGGGTAAATAGTATTTTCTTCGCGGTGGTAGTGGCGACGGTTATTCGCTCCACCACGTTTGAGGCTTATACCATTCCTACAAGCTCGATGGAGAAGAGTTTGATGGTGGGAGATTTCTTGTTTGTGTCGAAGATGCATTACGGAGTTCGCGTACCAATGACGCCTATTAGTTTGCCGTTGGTGCACAACAAGGTGCCTTTCGCGGGAGTTCCGTCCTATCTGAATTGGCCACAGATTCCTTACCTCAGACTTCCTGCCATTTCTCCTATTGAATCTGGCGATCCGGTGGTCTTCAACTATCCGATGGACAATATGCCCGTGGATAAAAAGGAAAACTACGTGAAGCGCTGTATAGGTACACCGGGCGATAGCTTGGAGATTGTGGATAATACGGTTTTGGTCAACGGCAATGCCTTCAGATTTCCGGACCGCAGTTATCCTCAATACCTATATTACGTAAAGACGGACGGTCGTGGATTTTCGAAGAGTTGGTTGAAAGACCGATTGGACATTAACTACCTCACGAATGAGGAAATGCGTCAATATCCTACCGATCAGGATGTATATCAACGCACTCAGGACGAATACATTATGTTCCTACAGTCGAGACATGTAGAAGCTATTTCCGCACTCGAGAATGTAAAAAAGATATGGCCTATTGTCGCCCAGCGCCCAGGCACTCCTCTTGACTCAACGCTTCCGCAAGGGTTGATTGACATTCAGTTGGGACAAGCGGAGGAGATTCTCTTCCCTAATCCAGATACGGGGCATGGAGAGCGTCCGTACAACGATACTTGGGACAATTTCGGGCCTATTTATGTACCGAAAGCCGGCCAAACCGTCGAGCTCACCTCGAAAAACTTGAACAGCTACAGACGTATTATTGGTGAGTATGAAGGCCATGATTTAAAGATTAAAAAGGACGGTGAAGTCCTTATTGACGGTGTAGCAGCAACGTCTTATACCTTCGAAAAGGACTATTACTGGATGATGGGTGATAACCGTCATAACTCTTTAGATAGCCGCAAATGGGGCTATGTACCTGGAGATCATATTGTCGGAAAGCCTGTATTTATTTGGATGTCTTGGGACAAGCACGGTGAAGGACTGAAGAATATTCGAAGCGAGCGTGTGTTCACTACCGTAAATGGCGAAGGCGAACGCACCAGTTACTTCTGGCATTTTATCGCCTTGATTGCGCTGTACCAGGTGGTTCAATTCTTCCGTCGTCGTAAAAAAGCATAATGTCTGGCGTTGTCCTTTCTACCGCATACTTCCCTCCCATTGAGTGGATGGCGCATTATGTGCAACAGAACAGCATTACCCTCGAGGGACAGGAGTTTTATCAGAAACAAACCTACAGGAGTCGGGCTTTGATTGCCGGGCCGAACGGCACTCAAATTCTCAATGTTCCGGTCAAGCGCAAGGTTCGTGAGATTCAGGACTGCTTGATCAGTTATGAGGAAGATTGGGTCAAAGACCACGTGAAAGCGCTGGAGAGTGCCTATGCCAAAAGCCCTTTCTATGAAGTGTTGATGCCGGATGTTGTGGCGTTGTTGCGAGAAAAAAGAACGACGTTATGGGAATTGAACATGGGTGCCATTGAGCTTTTTGAGCGTTGGTTGGATGTGGACAGGAAGTGGGAATTGTCTCAGAGATATGAGCTCGAGCCCCATGGATTGGACCTTCGCAACCTTAGTCCAAAGGTGCCGAGTTCTTTAAAATTCGGATATTATCCACAGGTATTTCAGGAAAAAATTGGTTTTCAAAACAACTTGAGTGCCTTAGATCTGTTCTTTAACTTAGGGCGTAGCTCGTGGGACTACCTCAATGAGCTTGAACTATGACAAGAACCACATCACATTCATGAACCTATCCTTCAACAAAAATGACGATGAGCTGAGGCTCTTGCTCAGTGAATTGAGGAAGCGTCAGGCCCAGGTAGAATTGGGCGGAGGTGCCGCCAAACTTCAAAAACAACGCGATCAAGGTAAGCTTACTGCTCGTGAGCGCATCGCTTACCTGGTCGATCCCAAACAAGCCTGCCTAGAAATTGCCTCCTTTGCGGGCGATGGCATGTATGAGGAGTATGGCGGGTGTCCTGCCGGAGGCGTAGTCGTTGTACTGGCCTATATCAAAGGACGTCAATGCATTGTGGTGGCGAATGATGCTACAGTAAAAGCTGGTGCCTGGTTCCCCATCACGGGAAAGAAAAACCTCAGAGCACAGCAGATAGCCATTGAGAACCGCCTTCCCATCATTTATTTGGTGGATAGCGCTGGGGTTTTCTTGCCCTTACAAGATGAGATCTTCCCCGACCGGGAGCACTTCGGCCGTATCTTCCGCAACAATGCCGTGCTATCTAGCATGGGTGTTCCACAGATTTCTGCGATCATGGGGAGTTGTGTAGCGGGCGGGGCCTATTTGCCCATAATGTCCGACGAGAGTTTGATTGTTAAAGGTTCTGGAAGCATTTTCTTGGCCGGCTCGTATTTGGTAAAAGCAGCGATCGGTGAGGACATAGATAATGAGACGCTTGGTGGAGCCGATACCCACTGCGACATCAGCGGGGTAACGGATTACAAGTGTGAAAACGATAAGGAGGCTCTGGATACCATTAAAGGTTTGGTCAGTAAGCAAGGTGCGTTCCCGAAAGCGGGGTTTGATCGAATAGCATCGGTCGCACCTAAACATCCAAGTGAGGATATTTACGGGTACATCCCCCACGACGGCAAGCCTTTCGACAACATGCCCATCATTGAATGCATCGTTGATGCGGACAGCTGGCAGCCTTACAAGAAGTCTTATGGACAAACGATACATTGTGGTTATGCTCGAATAGACGGCTGGGCCTTAGGCATTGTGGCGAACAATAGGTCGATCATCAAAAACGCCAAGGGAGAAATGCAGATTGGCGGAGTTATTTACAGCGATAGCGCGGACAAGGCTGCTCGTTTTGTGGCCAATTGTAACCAAAAGCGTATCCCGCTCATCTTCCTGCAGGACGTCACAGGATTTATGGTAGGCTCTAAAAGCGAGCACGGCGGCATTATTAAAGATGGAGCAAAAATGGTCAATGCTGTGGCTAATTCTACCGTGCCGAAATTCACCGTCATTACTGGCAACAGCTTCGGAGCGGGGAATTACGCTATGAACGGAACAGCCTATGATCCGAGACTCATTCTGGCTTGGCCAAACGCTAAACTCGCTGTGATGGGAGGTGAACAAGCAGCGAAGGTGCTCTTGCAAATTGAGAAATCAAGATTGAAGGCAGCTGGAGAAGAATTGGACCCAAAGGCGCTTAAGGCCCTACAAGAGGAGATTGAGGCACGCTATGATGCTCAGATGAGCCCGTACTATGCAGCTTCTCGACTATGGGTGGATGCAGTAATTGATCCCGCGAAAACGCGAGAGTGGTTGAGTTACGGTATTGCAATGGCCGATCATAATCCTGATATTTCACGCTACAACCCTGGAGTAATTCAAACCTGATGGAAAAAGTACTCGCCTTATTCCTGTTGAGCACCACAGCGCTCTTCGCACAAAGTATGCAGCAAAAGCGTATTTCTATTGAGTACGCAGGCACCTTTGATCCGCGGTCGTCCAACCCGGGGGTGATTTCCTTCCTCTATCCTACGGGAGCACCCGTTCCTGGTGGAGAGGGCTACAAGAGCTTTTTAGCAGCCCAAAAGGCAACACAAGATTATAGAAATTTTCCGGCGAGTACTGCGAGGAATAAAACCACGACCAATCCGGCACCCACTGCCGGGTACGGGACTTCCATTTACAGGTTGACGCCTCAGGGCAACCCTTTTGATTTCAGCGGTGGTATTCCCAACGATAATGCCATGGCCATCAGCAAGGACGGAATCTTGTGTGCGGCGGTCAATAGTGTGTTTTGGGCACAGGACATCCACACGGGGAATTTAGTGATGCCGAGTCCTGTAGGCTTGTTTAATCTTCGTCAGATGGCAAGTGGCTCGAGTTTTGAAAACTACTACGACCCAAAGCTCATCTACGACCCTACACACGATAGATTTGTGTTGGTCTTCCTTAAAGACAATGATGCAGCCAATAGTAAAATCATAGTATGTTTCAGCTCGACCAACAATCCGGCTGATCCTTGGCACGTATATCGCCTAGACGGTAACCCTATGGATAATAATCGCTGGACAGATTTTCCAGCGGTAGCCCTGAGTGAAACTGGCGTTGTGATTACCGGAAATCTCATTATTCCAAACGTTAGCTGGCAGGTAGGATTCGACGGTTCCGTGATTTGGCATTTAGACAAGTTGGCCGGTTTCAGCGGCGAAAATATTATGGCTACGGTCTATACGCAGATCAAGCACAACGGTCGATTAGTTCGAAATCTACACGCGGTGAGAGGGCACGACAACATTTCGGATCGCCTTCAATTTTTGAGTAATAGAAATTTTGACCTTCAAAATGATACCATCTTCCTTGTTACCCTAAACGAGGGCGATGCTGATACCACAGTAGACGTGCAAGCGTTGGTGACGAATTTGCCATATGGTGTACCGCCGAATGGAAAGCAAGGCGATACTGATACTAGTGATGCCACCAAAGGGCTGCAAACTAACGACGGCCGCGTTTTAGGAGCCATCCAAAAAGATGATTGGATTCAATTTGTCAGCACCACTGCACACGGCAATAATGCCAATGCTGGGATTTATCATGGTTTCATTGCGAACCTAGCATCGGCTCCAAAGGTTACGGGGCGAATATTATGGGACCCTGTGCGTGATTTGGCTTATCCAAATATTACATGGACCGGAGTACATCCTACCCAAATCCAATGTTTGATCGGGTTCAACTTTTCTTCCATAGACGGTCACCCAGGTATGGGAGCCGTATTGATAGGCAATGATACTACCTTCTCTGATCCTATCGATTTGAAAAACGGCACGACCTATGTAGATCGACACAGCGATAGTTACGAGCGTTGGGGTGATTATTTCGCCGTACAGCCGATGTTCGATGACAACGGTGAGCTCATCTCTTCCGAAGCATGGATGGCTGGATTCTACGGAGACGGTTCGAACCAGAACCGTACGTTCATTTCCCAAGTCTTCAGTAACGATACCGTGGTCCCACTTCATCGAGACGGCGGTCGTGTTTTCCCGAACCCAGTGGCGGACAACAACACCGTAACGGTTGAGTTCAACCTCGAGACCGAACAAAACATCGAAGCACGCCTGTACTATGAAAACGGCCAATTAGTGCAAGAACTCGCTGGCCGCCTACTTGCTGGTGGTCCAGCAGAACTGTTCATAGACATGAGCACCTTGAGCCAGGGCGTGTACATCATCAAAATACAAGGCGATGCAGGATTTGAAAAAGTCGCACGGCTCGTTCGACTTTAAGTTTATTAACTTAATAGACTGTTAATAAACCATAAAATATTGTTCATAACCTTGGCTTTCAAAGGATTATTGGTATATTTATACCATAACCAACCAAAACGAAATAATTATGTACCCTTTTAAAACGATTCAAAAGCCCGTAGTGGTGATTGAGGGGCTACCTCAGACGCAAGTCGAGGAAACAGACGACAGCCCTGTAGAAGAGCTTTTCACGTAACACTTGATTGTGTTTTGTTTATTTGTTTAGCCCGCGCTTCACGCGGGTTTTTTTATGCCTTTTTTCTCAAGGCATAGCTTACTCCATAGACAATTGAAGAGGTTCCTATGCTCACAAAGGCAATGGCTGGATCTATCTTACCGGCAGTGTACATCATCCACAAACTAGCCGACAAACTCACGATGGTCATAATGACTAAGGCACGAACTAAGCTTTGACGGTGGTGCTTTCCAGCCCATTCGTAGAAAATCACGGGGGATATACCTATACCCAGCGCTTTAAAAGTTACCACGATGTCTTCGATTCGCTGGAAGAATAGGGCAATGAGTAGCGCAAGAACCCCCACGACGACCAAGGCCTTACGTATACGCTGAATCCCCTCCTGAGCACTCTCTTCCTTATATGGGAATAGATCATTGGTGACATTCAAGCTAAGTAGGAACAAATAGGTGTCTGAAGTACTAAGAATGGCTGCGAAAAAGGCGATGAGAACTGCAATTTGAAATTCTGGCGGGACCAATTCCGTAAAGGTGCGCAACACCATCATTTCCGCATGTTCATTGGTGAAGCCCTTTGAAATAGGAAATTGGGCCCTTGCAATCAAACCTACATAAGTGAGCGCTACCGTCAATAGGATGTTCACCCCTGCCCCTACACCGAAGCTTTGTTTGACGACCTTTTCACTTTTCATCGCGAACACCTTCTGCCAATAATCCTGGGTAGCGAAAGGTGTGAGGATTCCTAATAGCAAGAAGGCAATGATATTTACGGGGCCTGCATTGAAGGGCTCATACATCTCTTCCGGCACCTCTCCCCCTTGTTGTATGGTTAAGCTGACGAGGATCAGTACCAAGAAGATGACCATGAATTGAAACATATCGGTTTTGACCACTGAACCAAAACCACCGACCAATAAATAAGTCAATACGCAGACGAGCATCGCTACTTTGGCTAAGTTTACTGGGATGCCGCCTAGTTCGTTAAGAAGGTTGGATCCGACCAGTAATTGAGTACTTAGTAAGCCAACGTACCATACGAAGATGGTGCCAATGACCCAACGAGCTGTTTTACGCCCGTAGCGGAAGACAAAATAATCGGTCAACGTAAAAAATCCATGTGCTACCCCAAGTCGATATATCTTTAAGGCAAAAGGGATATACAACAGGAAACCAAGGGTATATCCGATAAAAATCCAAGCTGCTGATATGCCGTAAATGTAGACGAAACTGGTATATACCATAAGCGTTACGGCACTGACAAATGTTCCACTCAAGGTCATCAACGACGGGAAAAAACCCATACTTCTACCACCAAGGGCAAAATCATCAACGGACTTTGTGGAAGTCATTCTTCCCAATAATATTCCGACGATGGTGAAGCCTACAAGGACTAGAATGAGTGTGGTAGTGGACATAGTTATTCAAATATATTGATAGCAGGGGCTTCAAGTATATTGCCTTGGCAATCTTAACATTGGTTAATATTTAAAATAATGTAGACACTTACCTTGGACGTACATCTCTACATTGCATTCAAAAGTTATGAACGAATTAATAAATTGGTTAAAGGGCTCCCTAACCCTTTCAAAAGAAGCAGAAAATTACATCAATTCTGTATCCCACCATAGTCATTATGAAAAAGGTTCCGAACTACTTAAATCAGGTGATCCCGTTCGTAGAATATATTTTATTAGAAATGGATGTGTAAGATCCTATTTCGTGGGGCTTGACGGAAAAGAACACACGGTTCAATTCGCAACTAAAAACTGGTGGATAAGTGATTATCGCTCTCATACAGAAGATTCACCTGCAACATTAAGTATAGAATCATTGTCCGAGGTAGATACTATTGAGATCCAATGGAGTGATCTGGAAAAGATATACAAGCGATTCCCAAATATCGAAACTTTTAAACGACAGAATTGTGAGAAACATCTCGCGGCACTTCTTACTAGAATTATTGATCAATTAAGGCTTAATGCCAAGGATCGATATCTAAACTTTTTAAAAGCTTATCCTGAAGTCATGGTATTCGCCAAAGATTATCATATCGCTTCATACCTCGGGATAGCACCTCAAAGTCTCAGTAGATTAAGGCGAAATGATTTCGAAAAAGAAGATGGGGAGTTAACATAGGCGAATTGATTTCAAACATTATTTACCTTCTTTTGTTTAACTTTTAACCAAAATTGTTAAACAACAATGGTCTGGAATGTCCGCATCGCCATCATCGCCTTTTTACTGACACTCGCTGGCATACCAACTAATGCGCAATGTCAGTATACTCTAACATTGCTTGATTCCTACGGGGACGGCTGGAATGGAAATTCTATGTATGTCCAAGTCTCCGGTTACAGTCCGACTAACTTAACATTAAGTACTGGATCATCTATTTCGTACCAAATCTCTACAGGAACGAGTGATACCTTGGCTTTTGGATGGTTAGGCGGTGGCTCATGGCAGAACGAATGTACCTTCACTATTACTGATAACAGTAATGGAACTACATTGTATACTTCTCCCGCAGGCAATTTAATGTCCACCACTACGCCTCAGTACACGACAATATGCACTTTAACCTCAAACTCAACGCCTTGTCTTTACAGCACTCCTTACAGTGAAGCTTTTTCAGGAACAGGCGGTGGATGGTTTCCACCTACCAACGTTTTTAATCAAGGGAGCATCAACAATTGTTGGGAGCGAGATTCTGGTTTTACTTGGGTCAAGGCCCCGACAGTCTCAGGAGGGAATAATTCATTGACTGGGCCTTCCGGAGATCATACCAGCGGGGGCAACGGCTATGTAAGTGCCGATAATTTTGTCTATGCCTTCAATGATTTCTCTGCAAAGCTCATTACACCACTCATTTCTTTGGCCAATGATACAGCTCCTCAGTTATCTTTTTGGTACCATATGTATGGTTCGGAGATTGAAATGCTCCGTATTGATGTGCGGGAGAATGGAGTGGCAAATTGGACTCCTATGGATACTATTCTGGAGAATTCAGGTGGTTTTGTAAGTCAATCCAGCCCGTGGCATGAGTTCGTCATCCCGTTGGATGGTTATATTGATGATACGGTCCAATTCCGCTTTACCGCCCAACGCCAACTCTCAACCCAGTTCAATGGCGCGAACTGCCGCACCAGCTTGGATGATGTATCCATTACAGAATGGGACGGCTCTTGTAGGGTACCGATTGATCTTCGTATTGCATCGAAAGGCGTAGCCAATGCATTGGTGGAATGGCGCACGCTCAATCCACAATCCACTTATGAAGTACAATATGCTCAGGGTAACGGAGTACCCTCGAGTGGCGCCACGAGCATCACTGCCGGCACCACCTTTAATTATACCGGATTGGCCGCGAATAGCACCTATACCTTGAGAGTACGCGCGATCTGCGCGCCCGGAGATACCTCAGACTGGTCCTCGCACATTACCATCCAAACGGATTGTGGGGTCTTTGAAGCACCTTGGGAAGAGGATTTTGAAGGAAGTAGTTGGGGCGCTGTGAATAATTGGACGGTTCAAGGAACACTCGACCCGTGCTTTTTAGATAGTGCTTCTGTTTTTCATTATTGGAAAGTGTGTAGCGGCCCGTACAATGGCGATTCAGGACCAAATACCGATCACACTCCTTCGGGTTCTGGTAAGTACATGGCCATTAACCACCGTACCTCATCAAGCGTCTCCGCCTTCAAGCCAATGTTGAGCACTCCTTGGATCAGCTTGGATTCTTTGACCACTCCAGAGCTCTCCTTTTGGCTGCACGCCTATTCAAATCAAAGAACCATTGGAGATTTTTCGGTTTTGATCGAGACATTGGACGGCACAACTACCAGCGTTTTAGATACTTCAGGCAACCTCCAAGCTACGCAAACCTCCCCTTGGAAAGAGATTATTATTCCATTAGCCAAATTCTCATCTGATACCGTCCGAATAAAGTTTCGGTACACAGCTGTTCAAACCACACGGTACCAGCAATTGTCTATTGATGATATCAAGGTGGATGAGGCACCAACGTGTCCACGGCCGAAATTCCTCAAAGTACTATCGACCACGACTACGGGCGCGAATTTGGATTGGTCTAGTGGCGGAGCCTCCTATCATCAGGTTAGGTACCAAAGAGTGAATGCGTCAAATTGGACCATTATATCCACTAATTCCTCTGATGCGGTGTTGAGTGGCCTACAACCAAACAAAAAATACCGCTGGGAGGTTAGAGATTCCTGTGGGGCGAATGATAAAAGTATTTGGGTTCGAGGTCCATCTTTCTATACAGCATGCACCATATTTACAGCACCATATTCCAATAATTTTACCAATAATCAGTGGCAAGGCCCTTCCCCATTTCTAACCACTGGGCAGATTGGCAATTGTTTTACGCGTTTCGAAACCTCAGCATATTATTGGACCGGGGCACGCAGTGGTTTCGATCACGTGGTCTTTACGGGCCCCAATTCCGACCATACAGGCGGGTCCAGCGGTTATATGTTCACGAGACCCGAAACCGCTACTTCTGATACTGCCAATATTGAATTGCCGATGATAGACTTAGACACTCTTGTCGGCCCAGAATTAAGCTTTTGGTGGCATATGTACGGTCAGGCCATAGATCGGTTAAATGTCTATGCCAGAACACCTTCGGGTCCGGATACATTATTAGGGAGTATTGTGGGCTCACAAACGGCCTCTGCTTCAGGGAATTGGACCAAACAAACCTATTCTTTGGCTCAATTTCAAGGCGACACGGTCATTATTCGAATGGAAGGACGCAAAGGTACCGGCAATATTTTCACAAGCTTCTCTTCTGTCATAGCCATCGACGATATCGAGATTGCTGAAACCTCCACTTGCCCCGCTCCTGTTCAGTTAACCGCTTCGAATGTTACGGGTAACACCGCGACCATCACTTGGCAAGGCACCGCCTCAAATAGCATCCTTGAATATGGCCCGGTGGGCTTTACCCTGGGAACGGGACAAACGATAAATCCTGCCAGTTCCCCCACGACGTTAACGGGTCTTTCAGGAAACACCACTTATGCTGTGTTTGTCCGAGATAGTTGCACCGCCAACCTTTTAAGTTCCAATGCCACGATCAATTTTACGACCGTACCCTGTCCAGGTGTGACTGCTGCAGGTAATGTGGTCCTAAACGGTACCACCGCCAATGGAGTTTCCACCGGCAGCGCTTCTGATTCTATCCTTTGGATTTGGGGCGATGGGAACATTTCTGTGGGCGATTCTGCAAGCTATACCTTTCCACTTCCTGGAATTTATACCGTGCAACAGGTGGCATACAACTATTGTGGCTCGTCCGATACAATTTCGACTACGTTGACGGTCTGTGGTCAAGTAGCCGCAAACATTAACAGCGCGCCTAACGGCCTGACAGTGGCATTCAACGGTGGTAGTTCAATTGGCGCTGGGCTCACATATCAATGGTACTTTGGAGACGGAGCCAGCGGTGCTGGCATTACACCTGCCCACACCTATGGAGCCTCAGGAAACTATATTGTGAGCCTCGTGGTGGTTGACGCCTGCGGCACATTAGATAGCACATCCACTACCTTGAGCGTTTGTCCAAATATCATCCTAGGATTCAGTTCTACCTCAAATAACAACACCTTTACCTTTACGGCCACCCCGAGCAATCTCGGCAATTACCAATGGGATTTTGGGGACGGAACCTCTGGTGTAGGGCTCACTACCAACCACACCTATGCTGCGGGAGGTAATTATACAGTGGTATTGACGGCTGTAGATGCCTGTGGCTCACTCTGGAGCGATACCAGTGTTGTGTCCACTTGTCCGCCGCTCGTGGGTAATTTCACTTTTACCATCGCCTCCAGCGGTACGAACGGTATGCTGGTCCAATTCTTTGCTACCGTTTCTGGAGCTTCTAGCCTGATTTGGGATTGGGGCGATGGAACGCAAAGTATCACTCCGGCGACGAGTATTTCGCACGCCTACCCTACGATAAGTTTGAATTATGTGATTACACTATCGTTAATCAACACTTGTGGAGACACCTTGGACATTGTCCACATACTGAATGAAGTCGGGCTGAGCGAGTGGCAATCGCGCGCGACTAAGCTTTACCCAAATCCTGTAAATGGTGATGCAGTTACGCTTGAATTCAGTTCCACCGTCGATGGTTCTTATGAGGTTTTAAACGTTTTAGGAAAAACGCTGAGCGAGGGGCCAATTAATTCATCCACCTCCCTCGAACTATATGTTGGACATCTCAAAGCCGGATACTACATCGTGAGGATTCGAGATGAGGATCAGTCCTTCCAGAAATCTTTTATAAAGGTGGATTGAGTTTCATTTGATTTACTAGACTTCAACGAGACCACCCTAATAACCAGCGTGCCCATCCTTCAGTTTGGTACCAAATGTTTTTGACTCAATTTGAATCAATGGTTTGCTTTAGGTGTGCTAATAGTTTCTTAACTTGATTTCCTCCATATCTGAAGGATATATAGTATACAACACCTTATCAATAAATGACAAAGCTATTACTTAATGATCGATTCATTCTTGGATTAATCCTATTGAATGCAATAATCATCGTGTTACAAGGCTATGAAATAAAGTCTGTCCCATTAGAAGTCTTCACTTATATAGATACTCTTGTTACAATCATATTTTCTCTAGAAGCGATTGCTAAGATTTCTAAACTGACTTGGAAAAATTACATAGACGATGGATGGAACAAGCTTGACTTTATCTTAGTAATGTTGTCTTTGCCGTCAGTATTTGCTGAATTATTACCAAACTCTGAATTAGGATATGGTTCTCTGGTAGTTTTCAGAGTTTTCAGAGTTCTGAAAATTATTCGATTCTTCAAGTTTGTCCCTAACATTGAACATCTCTTTAATGGAATTCAAAACGCGCTTCGTTCATCAATAGTTGTTTTCGTAGGATTTTTCGTTTACGGGTTTGTTGTAGGCATCCTTTCCAATGCTCTATTCAGCGAGGCCGCACCAGAATTATTCGGAACCCCAACTAGGTCTTTTTATACTGTTTTTAAATTGTTTACTATCGAAGGATGGTATGAAATTCCGGAATCGATAAACTCAGCAAAAACAATCTTTTCAATGGGTGTTGTCAAGCTTTATTTTTCAATCGTGGTTCTTATAGGCGGAGTACTCGGGCTATCACTAGTAAATTCAATATTTGTAGACTCAATGCTTAGCGATAATAATGACATACTTGAGCAAAAAGTTGATAAGCTTTCTTCCGAAGTTTCCAAACTATCCCAGCAAATTGAAAATGAAAAGCGTCACTAAAAACGTCACGTTTAGAAAACAATAAAGGCTCCCAATTTCTTGGAAGCCTTACTGTTATATAGTCGGGATGACAGGACTTGAACCTGCGACCACACGCCCCCCAGACGTGTACTCTACCACCTGAGCTACATCCCGATTGGGGCGCAAATATAATGCGAATTAGCGTTTCAGATTTGCCTAGTGATGTATAAAATCCAAGATGGTCGCGGCCCATTCTTGATCTCCTATATCCCAGCGCTGGCCGTGGCTCTTATCTTTATATAGCTTCTTCGTAGTAATAACCATCGTCAATGGTTTATAACTCATTAATAAAGTCTATAGGCATATAGCCTTGAAGGATGCTAAAATAGAAGCACAGAATATAAATTTGAAGACGCAAAATACTACCTCACATGGAACAACACGATTGCATCATTATTGGTTCAGGACCTGCTGGATATACAGCTGCTATTTACGCTGCACGTGCAGATTTAAAGCCTATCATGTACATGGGTTTGCAACCTGGGGGCCAATTAACCACTACCACTGAAGTCGACAACTTCCCGGGCTATCCACAAGGTGTGGACGGTAATGCCATGATGGAAGACCTAAAAAACCAAGCCGAGCGTTTTGGTACTGATATACGCTTTGGAATAGTAACTAAGACTAAACTCAATCCTGAAGTGGGTGGATACCATACCTTAACCATTGACGAAAATACCCAAGTTCAAGCGCGCACAGTCATCATTTCAACGGGTGCCACTGCAAAGTACTTAGGTCTGTCGGCTGAGGAAAAGTTCATGGGATTCGGGGTCAGTGCGTGTGCCGTGTGTGATGGATTCTTCTACAAAGGTCAGGAAGTAGTCGTAGTGGGTGCTGGAGATACGGCCGCCGAAGAAGCGACCTACCTCGCTAAACTTTGTCCAAAAGTTACCATGCTCGTACGCCGCGATGAAATGCGTGCTTCAAAAGCTATGCAGAACCGCGTACTAGAAACCGAAAACATCAAAGTTCTGTGGAATACCGAGACAGTTGACCTTGTGGGTGATGATAAAGGACTTACCGGGGTTCAAGTTAAAAACAATTTAACCGGCGAGGAGCAAACGATCCCTGCGACTGGATTCTTTGTCGCAATTGGTCACAAACCAAATACCGATATCTTTAAAGGCCAGATTGACATGGACGATACAGGCTATATTAAAACAAAACCAGACTCGACTGAGACTAACTACCCTGGTGTATTCTGCTCTGGAGATGCACAGGACAAAATCTACCGTCAAGCTGTAACAGCAGCAGGAACAGGCTGTATGGCTGCGCTAGAAAGCGAACGTTACCTAGGCGCTCTAGGCCACTAAGCACATAAATGGTTTTATTATTACAACCCTGGCTGAGAAGCTGGGGTTTTCTATTTGTCCCTATGGGTGTTGTTTTGAAGTCGAGCGTTTTGTCTAGAAACGGACCGGAGGACAACCCTTAGAATCCGAAGAAACCCTTCGCTACGAAATAAGGAATCAGGATATAAATGATCACATCTCTGACCAAATAGAATACAAAAATCGCTGCTAAGGTTTTCCAACCCAATGATTTCAATCCTGCCTTAAATCCCTTCTCACGAAAAACCGCTACTGATTTCGAAATAAACGGAGGGGTAATTTTTTGTCTGAAGCCCAAAGTGATGTGCTATGGTTAGTATCGTTTAACGCCTATAGAATTACTAAGTTCAAACGTCGGGCGATATAAGCCGGATTCTGTACCCTTGCGGGCCCTTATCATTTATCTAGCCCTAACCTCACGGTTAAGATCCATCTGCCTACCCCTCGCGCAGCAAGCTCTAGACGGGACGCCCAGCCCCTAAGGAGCGCGATATACATGACATTTCAGCGTATGAGGTTTACCGTGCCGTTTTGATCACCCAAAACGCGGTGGGCTCTTACTCCACCCTTTCACCCTTACCCGAAGGCGGTCTACTCTCTGTTGCACTAGCTGTCCCTGCAAGCAGGGCCTTCCTGTTAGGAAGCACACTTCCCTATGCTGTCCGGACTTTCCTCTTCTTTAGAAGCGATAAGGCACGCCCAATGTTTAAACTCAATAATGTAAAGAACGAGTGCAAAAATACTACTCACGGCTGATTAAACGAACTTCTGTAGCACCATATCCACCTTCGGTAAAATCCGCGAAGTAGAATTCATAACCGCCCATACGTCTGAGCAAATCGTGCACTTCCTCTTGGAGCCTACCCTTACCTTTCCCATGAATGATCAGCACCTTGGAAATATTGCGACGTCTCGCCTCATAAATGGTATCCGCCGCGCGTTGAATTTGATGATTCAGTATATCGTAACGCATCATTCCTTGGGTAGACTCAAAGAGTTCGTGGCTATGCAGGTCTATAATCAATCTATCCATCTGCTGTTGTGCTGGACCCGATTTAGATAAAGGCTTATCCTTCACCGGCACAACGCCCACTTCCATAGATTGCTCCTTAAGTAGCAGCTCATAAGCTTCGTACGGCCGGTCAAAACCAAAACCGTCCTCCACCCAGATTTCGGAACCGACAATCTTTACCACCAGCCCCTCTCCAGCAGCATCTTTGAATTTTACGCTGTCGCCAATTTTGAATTCCATCATAAAAAAAACCCCGGCCAATGGCCGGGGTTAAAGTTATCGCTTATTGCTATGAAAAATTACTCTACGGTGATTCTCTCCGTGAGTATACCTTCATCTGTCTTGAATGAAATGAAATATACGCCGGCTGACGCCTCGCTCAAATCAAATTGGTTGTGATAAACACCGTTCACCGTTACCACATCTCTTGAGATCACTTGTCCTACCATATTCACGATGCTGATCTCCACGTCTCTGCTTGCTGCTGTGGCAAACTCAACGTTGAACAACCCACGAGTTGGATTAGGATAAATACTGAGCGTTCCATTCATAAAGTCCTCATCTACACTGATCTGATTCACGTCGAATGTGAATGTCGCCGTATCAGAAGAACATGGACCAAAGGCGATCACAGTTACTGACTCACCAGCCATATTAGCAGTGAATGTCACCGTACCAGAAGTATCGTTTGAAGTAGTTCCGTTAGAGAACTCTACATAAATACTGTCTGCACCTGAGGTACCTGAAGTTGACCAGTTTGCCGTCCAATCGGTACCCGAGATGGTTGCGTTCGCAGTATCTACAGCGATATTCGCAACTGCATCAGGATGTATTTGGATACTGATTGTTGAATCTGCGCGCTCACAACCCCCTACGGTCACTACCCAGCTGTAGAAGAAGTAGTGGTAGTTTGTCAAGGTACCTTGGGTAATACTCACTTCTCCACCTGGAGTCGAGAATGGATAACCACTCACCCCGAACTCACGGTACAGACCACCAGTAGTTGAAGCAGTCGCCACCATGCGGTAATTACCTGGCTGAACTTGCGCACCAACAAAGACTTGCTCTGGGTTATTACCCGTAGCTGTTGTCGTCAGTGTTCCAGACCAAACTGCGGAGCCAGTAGCAACGTCCTGAATCTGAACGCTAGTCGTACCGGCAGCATTCGGATACAATGTGACACTATCCAAGTTAAACGCCTGCGTTGCAGAGAATTGGACACCCACAGTGCCAAAGAAATTATAATTACCTCCACCGGTACCTACAGGGCGATCGTTGGCGATGGAAGCTTGCGAAGCTTCAGCACTCAAAGTCAGCACTGTATCCTGGGTCAACGTAATGCTGATGGTAGAATCCGCAGCGACCAATCCAAGGGTATCTCCTTGCTGGTTACTCCACATCAACTTCCCGTTTGCAGGATGTGCAATGCTCAAGTCAACCACGTCTCCTAAACAAGCGAATTCTGGAGCCACGGGAACGACTTGTTGAGCATCGCTTACATCTACATTTGTGGAAAGCGTATCATTGAAGCTGCGACCATCATTTGTCAATTGTGTATACGCCACGATTGACATAGGGCCACCAACATAATTACTTACATACCCCAAAACAACCGTATCTGATCCTCCGAATGGAATAGATAAACCAGTAAGGTTTTGCGTCAGTGTCGAACCTAGAACATCTGCACTCACCGTTACATCAGTAATAGTATCAGTTCCAAGGTTCTTAATCTCTACAGTAATCATCAAACTATCATCACCACAAACTCCATTATTTGGCGACAATAATGCGTTTAGAGCTGCATCATCGGCAACCACATCGTATTCATCGGCACCAATATCTACTGTGGTAGAATTTGCTGACGGACGAGCATCACCATCGATATCCACTGTAATACCTACAGTATTATCCCCTGCATCATTCGCCAATGGGCCATAGACGTGGAGGTCGTTTGCACTTGCAAAAATTGGATCCCCAACTACAGAATTCATATTTTGAGTTGAATCTACCGCTTGTAATGAAGCCAAATCCGTTGGATAGTTCGTCCCACTACTGTAGATATAGGCTAAATAAGTACCCGTACTGTAATATAAGTTATAGTCAAACTCTGAACTAGAACTGTACGAATACAAAGCATACGTACCTCCTTGGAAGATGTTATTTCGAACATCCACGTTTGACCCGCTCAAATAATCATAGAAACCATAATATGATCCAACTGCGGTATTATGGTAAATTCCAGTGTTGGCAGCGTAATAACTACGGAATCCATAATAACCATTTTTAAACATATTATTAGAAATCTCAGAGTCTACATTTGCCAATGAGGAAGTATTGAAATAATAGGCTAACAGTGAATAATAGCTATCAACTTCATTACTCGAGAATCTACAACCATCTATATCATATAGGTAGCCGGCATAATTATATGTATTGGTAAAACCACCAATATTGTTTCCTTCAATTACAACATCACGTGCATAACGGATATAAATTCCATAGTAATATTGACTATTGAATTCATTATCGGAAATAGTTATCGTGTTATATGCACCTTTATCTAATGATGATCCCCACATCGTGAATGCGAAGTAACCACCAGTAATAGTGTTGTTCGTAATCGTTATATGGTCGTCACCCCCAGTAAACATACTGTAGGAAGTAGCTGATCCAGATACGGTTATCGGGATGTTGGCAGATGACGTAGATAGTGGAGCCTCAATTGTACATCCATTAATGGTAATATGGCTAGTACCATTCAATCGAACAGTGTGACCGCCAGTACCTCTGATGTACATATCCTGAAGGGTTACATATGATGCACCCTCTAGAACAAGTGAACCAACGGTATCGTTCACCGATGGTGAACCTTTGAACGTGATCGTATTCAATGAATCCACACCATTTACTTCACCAATTGGTGTCGATGAGCTGAATGATCCGCTTTGGAACTCAAATGTTACTGCACCGCCAATACCACAAGTATTCAATACACTCATAACACTATCGAGAGTAGCAAAGTCCCCCGTAGGACCTACAGAATAAGTACCTGACGCCAACGGACCAGTACATTCTGTAGTGAATGTGAATGGACCTTCCCACTGACCTTGATTACAACAACTTTCTATGTAGAAATCGTACGATGTATTAGGATTCAAACCACTCAAGAAGTAAGGAGCAGTAACGTTGGAATCAACTGTACCTGCCTGAGCACCAACACCCGTGCCCTGAATGAAACCAGCGGGACCGTATTCTACATTGAAGCAGTTTGTTCCCGTATAATTCCAAGTCAAATCTGCAGAAGTATCCGTGATGTTTGACGCCAACTGGTTGTAATTAACACAAGAAGGCATTGATTCAATGCGAACACTATCAATCTTCAAGTCATTCCATTGACCATTACCTTCAGGAAGTATAAATGCTACACGAGCATCACCTGCCATCGCTACTGTCGAATCTAGATATACCTGATATTCTTGGTAACTGGTAGATAAGGTCAATTTTTGAGCTGGATGTGCTGTTGACAATGCTCCAGAGAAACCACTCAAACCAACTTCTAGCTCACCTAAATAAGCAGATGAGTTCACTAAGGCATAGAAGGTAACCATATGACCTCCAGTATCCAATCCTGATATTGCAGGTGAAGAAAGAAGTACTGTATCTGAATTCATTGCCAAGCCCCAGAACTCCATATAACCACTACCGGCATATGCTCCATAGGTATTGGACATACCGCGAACATATGAAGCTGAAGCTCCCCTATCCTGAACCCAACAATCCGCCAGGTTAGGAGCTGTTTGTGTTCCAAAGGTACCCGCGAGATTTTCGAATCCTTCTACAAACGGTGCTGCAACAGGTGAACAAGGAATCTCAACGGTCAACGGGCCTACCCATGGAGACATAGATCCGTTGGAAGTCATACAGTTAGACTGTATGTAGAAATCATAAGTCGTAGCATCATCTAAAGTATTGATAGACCAAGTATTACCTGTAGTGGTATCCATTGGCGCACCAGTACCTTGGGTAAATCCTGTTGGACCCCACTCAATTATGTAATCATTCACCAATGAGCTATCCGTCCATGTCAGCGTTGCGGAGGAATCTGAGGTGGCTATACCTGCAAAATCTGCCGCAATCGGACAATTAGGAATATCACGAATTTCCACATCATCGATGAACGCATAAGTATAGGAGAATGAATAACCCGAAACTAATTCTGGTACAATCATAAATACCACTCGGGATGCTGAAGATGAAACATTATCTAGGTCAATAGTATAGTCTACATAAGTACCGGTATAGTTAATCGTATCAAGAATACTGATTGAACTTTTACTTCCGGAAGAATCTGCCGTAGCAACAATCAATTTGTTGTTGTAATATGCTACTGTACCCACAGATCTGATACTAAATAGTACTTGCTTATCTCCATCACCCATACCCGCGATTCTTGGAGACATAGCTGCCAAGGTATCACCTTCGGCGCTGAGTGTCGAAGACGAGCTTGCATATCCGTAGAAACGCAATGATTTAGATCCTGTCTTAGAATAAGACGTAGAATTATAAGCGTAAGAATAGAAAGCCGTTGAAGTACCAGTCTTCAAGTAATTCCAACAATCTGGTAAATCAGGGTTAGAAGTTGAACCTGCCGTTTGCAATTCAAAACCTGTTGAATATGGGGCTGCTACGTCTCCACATTCCGTCTTGAATGTGAATGGACCTACCCAGTTTGAAGTACCATCGCCAGTTGCCGTACAGTTGGCCATGACATAGGCATCGTAGTACGTATTCTGAGTCAAGCCAGTCGCAGTGTAAGACGTAGTTGTTGAAGAATACGTCGAACCTGTACCCTGAGTAAACCCTGTTGGACCTACCTCAATATTGAACGCTGCTGAGCTTGAAGACCAAGTCAAGGTAGCAGCTGTCTGGGTTATGTTTGTTACATTCAACGCAATTGGCTCCGGACAAGGAGGAATATCTAAAACAGAGATATCATCTACATAAACGTAGTCATAAGCTGGAGATAA